>ERZ1034984.728-NODE-728-length-35559-cov-47.901645_pt1 | contig 35559 bp, 32 predicted proteins | sample MGYA00520589_ERZ1034984 | MGnify/ENA primary metagenome ERZ1034984 (study PRJEB33766, sample SAMN09781790) | gut metagenome | biome: gut microbiome | host: Homo sapiens | place: Madagascar | study: EMG produced TPA metagenomics assembly of the PRJNA485056 data... | reverse complement strand
TGATAAATATAATTGATTATACATTATTTAAAGATATAAAAGAATTTTAAATCAATGGCTTGCTACAATAGATATAGATGGTTAGAGGTAGCTATGAAAGAAAATCCGAAGTTAAAAGAAGTAGTAATAAAAAAAGACAACTTTGTAAACGATGATAAATTAGCAAGATAGATAATAGAAGCACAAGAAAAATGGGATTTAGATTATAAAGCAGGAATTAGTTGTGCTAAAAAAGAAGGAATTACTGAGGAAAAAATTCAAGAACAAATTAGTATAGCAAAAAAATTGCTTAAGATGAACATTGATATTGAAACTATTTCAAAGGCAACAGAATTAACAAAAGATAAATTATTAAAGTTAAAATAGAAAACAGTATAATTAAAGAATAATTAACATTCTCTATAGTTCTATTTTGAACTATAGAGAATTATTTATGCAAAGATTTATCAAAATTTGCGATGAAAATAATATAAACATTGCATAAAACTATTGCAAATGAAAAGAGATTGAGATAAAATATAAGTGTTATAAATAAGGGGGAATAAATTTATGATAAAAGTAGGAATTAACGGATTCGGAAGAATAGGAAGATTAGTAATGAGAGTATCTTTAGAAAGGGATAATGTTGATGTTGTTGCTGTAAACGATCCTTTTATTGATGTTGAATATATGAAATATATGTTAACATATGATACTATTCATGGAAAATATAACGCTGATATTAAGGTTGAAGGTAATGATTTAGTTATAAATGGTAAGACTGTAAAGGTATTTAATTGCATGGAACCTTCAGAAATTCCTTGGGGAGAAGTTGGAGCTGAATATGTTGTTGAATCATCAGGAGTGTTTACAACAACTGAAAAAGCACAAGCTCATTTAAAAGGTGGAGCTAAAAAAGTTGTAATTTCTGCACCATCAAAAGATGCAAAAATGTTTGTTATGGGTGTAAATAATAACGAATATACATCAGATATGAATATTGTATCAAATGCATCTTGTACTACAAACTGTTTAGCACCTCTTGCTAAAGTTATAAATGATAATTTTGGTATTGTTGAAGGATTAATGACAACTGTTCACTCTGCAACAGCTACACAAAAAACTGTTGATGGACCATCTAAAAAAGATTGGAGAGGTGGAAGAGCTGCTACATATAACATTATTCCATCATCTACTGGTGCTGCAAAAGCAGTTGGTAAGGTAATACCATCATTAAATGGAAAACTAACTGGTATGTCATTTAGAGTACCAACACTAGATGTATCTGTAGTTGACCTTACTTGTAGACTTGAAAAAGGAGCTTCATATGAAGAAATCGTAGAAAAAATAAAAGAAGCATGTAATGGAGAACTAAAAGGAATTATGTCTTGGACAGACGAAGATGTTGTTTCATCTGATTTCATTTCTGATCCTCATACTTCTATATTTGATGTAAAAGCTGGAATTCAACTTAGCGATAACTTTGTAAAATTAGTATCATGGTATGATAATGAATGGGGTTATTCAAATAAAGTTGTAGATTTAATCACTCATATGTATGGAGTAGACCATAAATAAAGAATTAAAATTAGGCTAGCTTTGTGTAAGCTAGCCTAAAAGTATAAAGGAGAGAAAGTTTATGTTAAACAAAAAAACAATAAGGGATATCAGTGTAAGTTCAAAAAAAGTTTTAGCTAGATGTGACTTTAATGTTCCACTAGATAAAGATAATCCAGATATAATTACAAGTGATAAAAGAATTGTAGAGTCATTGAAAACAATTAATTACTTAATAGGTGCAGGAGCAAAAACTATACTATGTTCTCATATAGGAAAAACTGGTCAAAACAAAAGCTTAAAGCCAGTTGCTAAAAAACTATCTGAACTTTTAGAAAAAGAAGTACCTCTTTTAAAAGATATATATTCAGATGAAACAAAAAACACTATCGATAACATGCAAGATGGTGATGTTGTTTTACTAGAAAATACAAGAATGTATGAAGAAGAAGAAAAAAATGATCCTAAATTTGCAGAAAAATTAGCTTCATTTGCTGATATATTTGTAAATGATGCATTTGGAACTGCTCATAGAGCTCATGCATCAACAGAAGGAGTAACACACTATTTACCTTCTGTATGTGGATTTTTAATAGAAAAAGAAATAAATGCATTAGATAATAGTATTAATAATCCAAAAAGACCTCTAGTTGCCATAATTGGTGGATCTAAGGTATCAAGTAAAATAGCTGTACTTACAAATTTACTTGATAAAGTAGATACAATGTTAATTGGTGGAGCAATGTCATTTACATTTTTAAAAGCAAAAGGATATAACGTTGGAAAATCTCTTGTTGAAGATGATAAAATAGATATTGCTAAAGGAATTATGAAAAAAGCAGAAGATAATAAAGTAGAATTCTTGCTTCCTGTAGACCATATAGAAAGTAAAGATACTTCTGGAATATATGATGCAGTACTTACTCAAGATGAAAATATTGACGAAGATTCTATGGGACTTGATATAGGATTTAAAACTGTAGATATGTATGTAGAAAAAATAAAAAAAGCAGCAACAGTTGTATGGAATGGTCCAGTTGGAATGTTTGAAGTGGAAGAATTTGCAAATGGAACAAAGAAAATTGCTGAAGCAATGGCAAATTCTAATGCAATAACAATAATAGGCGGTGGAGATAGTGCAGCTGCAGTAGAAAAGTTTGGACTTGAAGATAAAATGACACATGTATCTACTGGAGGAGGGGCATCTCTAGAGCTTATGGAAGGAAAAAAACTTCCAGGTATAGAAGCATTACAAGATAAATAAAGGAAAAGAATATGGCAAAAAAAAATAAAAAGAGTTATACTCTAGATAGGAAGAAATTTTTAATTTTTGTATTTTCTATTGTTGTAATAATATCTGTAATCATTATAGTTGTATCATTAAATAAAAAAATAGAAATAAATGATTTAACAGATATTAGTAAATTAAATGCTACAAAGTATTGTACAGAAATAAAATCTGAGTATAACAAAGATGAAAATAAAAATAAATTTATAGATGATTGTAACAAAATACAAGAAAAAATAGGTATGTATATTATCAATAATTCTACATTAGATGATACATCATTTGAAAACCTAATATCAAAATTAAATGAAAATCTATCTGATAATAATTTTTCAATTATAGAAATGGATAATCCAAACTACTGGAATGGAACTTGGAGTGTAGATAATAAAGGTAAATTAAAATTCAAATTTAGTAATAAAAAAATAGAACCTGATTGGATAAGTGATGCTACAGTAAGCAATTTTGTTATAACAAATTAAAAAATAGGGCAAATTTCAAATACAAGTTGAAATTTGTCCTATTTTCATTTTACATTTTTTCTTAAAATATTTAGCATGGTTTGTTATATAAATAAAAATGAAATAGGAATTAATACTTTGGTTATGACTCTAAAAAAGTGGATAAAAATAGAAAATTAAAGTAAAATAATAGAATATAATGTTATTGAATAAAAAGTACATTTACGTAAAAAATATTCAATTGAGGTAATTATAAAGGAAATAATTCATTTGGAACTATAATAGTAACCATAATACACTCAATTTTTATACAAATTTAAATTAAAAGTTGTTTTTAATATAATTTGGTGTTAAAATATAAATATATACATGTATAAGTATATAAATAATTGGAGAGTGGTTTTAATGAGAAAAAAATTAATAGTTGGAAATTGGAAAATGAATTATACAATAACAGAGGCAGAAGCTTTTGTAAGTAGTATAAAAGATAGAATAAATACAGATATTGTAGATGTTGCAATATGTCCAAATTTTGTAGCACTTGGAACAGTATCAAAATTACTTGAAAATACAAATATACATCTTGGAGCACAAAACGTATATTATGAAGATAAGGGTGCATATACTGGTGAAACGTCAGCTCCAATGTTAGTATCAGCATTTGTAGATTTTTGTATAGTAGGACATAGTGAAAGAAGAAGTATATTTAATGAAACAGATGAAATGATAAATAAGAAAGTAAAAAAATTACTTGAAAATAATATAAAACCAATAATTTGCGTTGGTGAAACTTTAGAACAAAGAGAAAATGGTACAATGTTTGACGTTGTAGCAAAGCAATTAGATAAATGTATAGATGGAATACTAGGTGATGATTTAAAAAGAAATATTGTAATTGCTTACGAACCAATTTGGGCTATTGGTACAGGTAAAACAGCAAGTAGTGATGATGCAAATAAAATGTGCCATTTTATACGTAAAGCTATAGAAACAAAATATGGTGCAAGTGTTTCAGAAAGAGTAAGAATTTTATATGGAGGAAGTGTAAAGCCAGCTAATGCTTCAGAAATACTTAATATGGAAGATATAGATGGAGCTTTGGTTGGAGGTGCTAGCCTTAAAAATGATTTTGTAGCTATTGTAAATTATGACTAAAGATGATATAATTACTAATGCAAAAATAGAGGAGATGTAAATTATGCATGGAAATAAACAATACATACTTATGATAATGGATGGAGTAGGACTAAATGATGAGAGTAAAGGAAATGCCTTTAAACTAGCAAATACTCCAAATTTAGATAAATTAATAGCAAAATATCCAAATACATACATAGCAACAAGTGGTATGGCTGTTGGACTTCCTGAAGGTCAAATGGGAAATTCTGAAGTTGGACATACAAATATAGGGGCAGGAAGAATAGTATATCAAGACTTAACAAGAATCACTAAAGAAATTAATGATGGTGATTTCTTTAGAAATGAAGAATTTTTAAAAGCAATAGAGAACGTAAAAAATAACAATAGTTCTTTGCATTTAATGGGACTTTTATCTGACGGAGGAGTTCACTCACATAATTCCCATTTATACGCATTACTAAAACTTGCAAAAGAGCAAGGTATAGAAAATGTATATATTCATGCTTTCTTAGATGGAAGAGATACACCTCCAACATCTGCTATAGAATACTTAAAAGAACTTGAGGAAAAAATAAAAGAAATTGGTGTTGGAAAAATAGCTACTCTTGCTGGAAGATATTATGCAATGGATAGAGATAAAAGATGGGATAGAGAAAAACTTGCATATGACGCAATGGTAAATGGAATTGGTAATAAATTTAAAACAGTTCAAAAAGCTGTTGAAAATTCATATGAAGCTCAAGAGTTTGATGAATTTGTAAAACCAATTGTAATTACTGATGAAGAAGGAAATGAAATAGCTAAAATTAAGGATAAAGATTCAGTAATATTCTTTAACTTTAGACCAGATAGAGCAAGACAAATTGTAAGGGTAATCACAGAACCAGATTTTAGTGAATTTGAAACTGTAAAAATGAACAATTTATATTTTGTTACAATGACTGAATATGATGAAACTTTAAATCATGTACATGTTGCATACAAGCCTCAAGCATTAAAAAATACTTTGGGTGAAGTATTATCAAATAGAGGATATACACAAGTAAGATGTGCCGAAACTGAAAAATACGCACATGTAACATTCTTCTTTAATGGTGGAGAAGAAAAGCAGTATAAAGGTGAAGATAGAATACTTGTTGCATCACCTAAAGTCGCTACATATGACTTAAAACCTGAAATGTCTGCTTATGAAGTAACTGATAAAATTATAGATGCAATCGAATCTAAAAAATATGATGTTATAATCATGAACTATGCAAATGGCGATATGGTTGGGCATACAGGAATTATAGAAAAGGCAATTGAAGCTGTTGAAGCTTTAGATACATGTGTTGGTAAAGTAATATCAAAACTAGAGGAAGTAGGAGGAGAAGCTTTAATTACAGCAGATCACGGTAACTGTGAATATATGCTTGATTTAAAAACTGGTGAGGCTATAACTTCACATTCTACATTTGATGTTCCACTTATAGTTGTATCAGATAGAGTAAAATCTTTAAAAAATGGAAGACTTTGTGATTTAGCACCAACTCTTCTTGCACTTATGGGAGAAGAAAAACCATCTGAGATGACAGGAGAAAGCTTGGTAGAGTTATAACAGAAAAATTGTATAATAAAGGAGGCTTTAGATGGAATATAACGACATGGAAGATGAAGAATATGATCCACTTAAAGATACTGGTTCCACTGCCTATTGGATGAATGAATGGGAAAAAGAGAAAGAACAAAAGAAAGAAGAAGAAAAAAAGCTTTCTGAACTTGTTGACATATACGTAAAATGTACTAATCCAAGATGTGGTTATGTAAGTAAAAGCATAAAAAAAGTAGAATATAGATATGTTGATGAAATAATGCAGAAATATTCTAATTCTAAATGCCCTATATGTGGCCATAAAGGTTTTAAACTTATTTCGAAGAAAGAATTTGAAAAACTAGATGCTGAATTTAAGAAAAAACAACATGAGAAAGAAAAAAAGGAAAAATTAGATATAAAAAAGAAGTTAGATGTTATAAATTCAAATATTAGAGATGATGTTGAAGACTTAATGGAAGATTTGAATTCTAGACTAATTGATGGAAAAATGTCACCAAAAACTTTTGTAAATATTTTTTATAAATTATCTGTAGATATTGCTAAAAGATATACAAAAGATATTCCAGGCAGTCTTGATCCTTCATATTACAAGGCAATTTTATCAATTTGTGATATAGCTTTAGATAAATATAACGTTAAAGAAGATGCTGAAACTATATTAAGGAATATGGATGATGAAATTGAAGAAAACAAGTTATATATTGCTGAATACGAATATTATATAAATGATGAAAAATATTCTATAGCTGACTATGAGATGAGTGAAAGAATAAAAGAATATGAAAATAGTAAAGATAATTTATTTAAACAAGAGAGAAAGAAAGAAATAGAAGAGCAATATCAAGATAGAAGAAAAGAATTAGCAGAAAAGGCAGATAAAAGAATTGAAAGAAGAAGGTTAAGAGAACTTTCTATATAATAATATTTAAGAGGGTTATATATGAATGAAAATGAAATAAAGAATAAACAAATTGAAGAAATAAAAGAAAGTGTCATAAATAAAGTAAGGGATTTGTTTGTTGAAGCTAAAGATGATTTGCAAATTAAACGAAGGTTAGACATTTTAATTCAAAGAGATGTACCAGATATTCTTGAAAGTAATGGCATAAGAAATGTTGATGAAAATGTACAAGATGTACTGTTTGAATCTTTAGAACCAGTATATAATTTAGATAAAAACTTAGATGAAAAAGAAAATACCTTTAATAATATACTAAATTATAGTATTGATTCAAAAAGAAAAGAAATTATAAATACTGGCAATGATGATTTAAAACATGAAATTAATGATGTAAATAAAGAACTCTTTAGCAGATATTCTGAAGAAAAAGACAAAATTAGTAAAAAAGTAAAAGCTGAACAAGATGAATATTTTACTTACGCGCCTGAATTTAAAAGTAGAGTAAGGCAAATACTTGAAAGAAAAGGTATACAAAATGAAGACGTTATATATGAGATTGAAAATAGAGTAAAAAATACAGTAGGACATATATATGAAGATTATAACGAAGCAGATAAAAGTATATCTAACAATTTAGAAGAAATTTGTGATGAAGAATTAGGTAAATATGAACAACAAGTTACTACAAGTAGACAAGATATAAAACCTGAAAATAAAGGAAAAAATAAATTTACAGATTTTTTACAAGATGGTGTTAATCCAGAAATTAAAATTGTTGAAAATGACATAGATAATATAACTAATGAGGGTGAACTTAACAAGTATGAACCTAATAAAAAATATAGTTTACCAGATAATATAATCTACTAATTAATTTGTTATTTGCTATAGTTTTGCTATAGTTAATATATATATAATAAAAAAATAAGGAGGAATTTTTTATGAAACAATACTTAGAAATAGAATCTATTTATGCAAGAGAAATATTAGATTCAAGAGGAAATCCAACTGTAGAAGTTGAGGCTATTGTAGAAGGAGGATTTGTAGGACGTGCTGCAGTTCCATCTGGTGCATCTACTGGTGCTTTTGAAGCAGTAGAATTAAGAGATGGAGATAAATCAAGATATCTTGGAAAAGGTACAACAAAAGCAGTAGATAATGTAAATGATATTATTGCTCCTGAAATAGAAGGAATGAATGCTTTAGATCAAGTTGAAATAGATAAAGCAATGATTGAACTTGATGGTACTGAAAATAAAGGAAAACTTGGTGCAAATGCTATACTTGGTGTATCACTTGCTGTAGCAAGAGCAGCTGCTGAAGCTTTAGGAGTAAGTTTATACAACTATTTTGGTGGTGTAAATGCTAAAGTTTTACCTGTTCCAATGATGAACATATTAAATGGTGGTAAACACGCAGATAATAGTGTTAATATCCAAGAATTTATGATAATGCCAGTAGGTGCTGATAGTTTCAAAGAAGCTCTTAGATGGTGTGCTGAAGTATTCCATAATTTAAAATCAGTATTAAAAGCAAAAGGACTTGCAACTTCAGTTGGTGATGAGGGTGGATTTGCTCCAAACCTATCTAAAGATGAAGAAGCTTTACAAGTAATTGTTGAAGCAATTGAAAAAGCAGGATACAAACCAGGTGAAGACTTTAAAATTGCAATTGATGCTGCTGCAACAGAAATGTATGATGAAGCTAAGAAAAAAGGTGAAGAAGGAAAATACTATTTCTGGAAATCAGACAAAATGTATACTTGCGAAGAAATGGTTGCTTTCTGGGAAGATTTAGCATCTAAATATCCAATTATATCTTTAGAAGATGGTCTTGCTGAAGAAGATTGGGAAGGATGGAAATTACTTACAGAAAAACTAGGAAATAAAATACAATTAGTAGGTGATGATCTATTTGTTACAAATACAAAAAGATTACAAAAAGGTATTGATATGAAAGTTTCAAATTCAATCCTTATAAAACTTAACCAAATAGGAACAGTAACTGAAACAATAGATGCTATATCTATGGCAAATAGAGCTGGAATGACAGCTGTAGTATCTCACAGATCAGGTGAAACTGAAGATACAACAATTGCAGATTTAGTTGTTGCTATGAATGCAGGACAAATTAAAACTGGTGCTCCTTCAAGAACTGATAGAGTATGTAAATATAACCAATTATTAAGAATTGAAGAAGAATTAGGATCTGTAGCTGAATATGCAGGAAAAAATGCATTCTTTAATTTAAAATAACAATAAAAAATATTCCCAAGTAAATTTATTTGCTTGGAAATATTTTTATATACAAGTAGGGTATAAAAAATAATAAAAAAATACATATCAATTGACACAAAGAATAAAATATAATATACTATAATAGATAAAATTATTGTTACATTTTGTCATAGTTTTTGTATAGGGGGTAAAAATGAAAAAGAAAAGTTTTTTAAAGATTATAGCAGTATTTGTTCTTGTTACTGTTATTTCTGTATCTACATGTATATTTGCAGATGTTGGAAATATAAATAGATACGATAGTGGATCATCATCTAGTAGTTCACATTCTAGTAGTTCACATTCTAGTAGGTCTTCTAGCTATTCAGGATCTTCGCACTCAGGAAGTGATTACTCAAGTTCCAGTAGTGAAGGAGGAGGTTCAATATGGGGACTAATAGTAGGAATTATTATTGTGGGAGTAGCAATATTTGTAACTTCTAGAGCTAATGGTAAAACAAACAATAAATATACTGATGCATTAAATAATTTAGTAAATGGTTCAACAGATTCAATAAAAACAAATACGAAGGGTATTGCAGATGAAATTAGACAAACTGATCCAGAATTCTCAGAGGAAAAATTCTTATCTTGGACAAAAGATGTCTTTGTTAAACTACAAGCAGCATGGACAGCAAGAGATTGGAAATTTATTAGACCATTCGAATCAAATGAATTATTTGAACAACATAATGCACAATTACAAGAATATATTAATAACAACAGGATAAACATGATAGAAAGAGTTGCAGTAGAATCAGCTGAATTAATGAGCCATAAAGTAGATGGAGATAAAGAAATTATTGAAGTATACTTAAAGGCTGTTATGAAAGACTATATTATAGATGCAACAACTAAGGAAGTTGTTGAAGGAAATAAAAATACTGATTGGCATATGAGATATAAACTTACATTTGTAAGAAAAAATGGAGTAAAAACTCATGCCGGAACAAGTAATAAATCAACAACTAACTGTCCAAATTGTGGAGCACCAACTGAAATAACATCAGCAGGACAATGTGAATATTGTGGAAGTGTTATAACAACAGGTGAACATGATTGGGTACTTTCAGGACTTGAAGGAATAAAATAATAAATAAAAAAATAAGGGCTAAGTTATTTAGCTTAGTCCTTAATTAATTTAAGGAGGAATTAAAATGGGATTAATAAAAGCAGCAGTAGGAGCAGTTGGCTCTACTTTACATGATCAATGGAAAGAGGCAATAAGATGTGAAGATATGCCAAATGATGTATTAATGGTAAAAAAGACTACACCAAATGGAGTTATTTCAAATGGAAGTACTGTCATTGTAGGACCAGGACAATGTGCTATTATATATGATAATGGTAGAATAGTAGATGCATCTGCAGAAGAAGGTGTATATACATTTAGTGATTCATCAACACCATCACTATTTGCAGGACAATTTGGTGGAATGTTTAAAGAAATGTGGCAAAGATTTACATATAATGGTGCAACAGCTAAACAACAAGCTGTATTTTTCTTCAATATAAAAGAAATATTAGATAACAAATTTGGAACACCAGCTCCAGTACCATACAAAGATTGGGGTCATCCAATAATGAACGCAAGAACAAATTCATATCTTGCAATGAGTGTTGAAGTAAAATGTTTTGGTAAATATACATTTAGAATTTCAGATCCATTTTTATTTATGTCACAAATAGCTGGAACAGCTGATGTATACAGAAAAGCTGATTTAGTAGAACAAATGAGATCTGAAGTTATAGGAGCTTTCTCTAATGTAATGAACAGCTTAGGAAGTGATAAATACAAAATAGAGGTACTTGAACTTCCAAATAAAACTGATGAAATAAAGAAAATAATGGATGAAAATGTATTTGATGAACCAATTAGAAAAAGAGGTATTTCACTTGTTTCATTTATTGTTGAAAGTTTAACTCTAGATGATAAATCTAAAGAGAAAATTGATAATTATGAAATTGGTGGAGACGCATATCAACAACAAGGTGTAATGACTGGTGCATATGCAAATGCTGTTCAAAATGCAGCTAGTAATTCAAATGGCGCAGCAAATGGATTTATGGGAATAGGTATGATGAATATGGCAAGTGGTAATGCTTTTGGTGGCGTTGCAAATGGAAATGGTGCAGCTCCAATGACACCACAACAAGATGCTGCTACAAAAGCTCAAACACCTGTAAAGCCAGAAGTTCCAGTTGAAGCTCCAGCAACACCTGAGGTGGTAGAGGAAAAACCACAAAATAACACTTGGAAATGTTCTAAATGTGGAACTGAAAATACAGGTAAATTTTGTGCAGAATGTGGTGAGAAAAAAGTAGAAGCTAAATTCTGTACAAATTGTGGAAATAAGCTTGATCCAGATTCAAAATTTTGTCCAGAGTGTGGAACAAAAGCATAGGTTATAACTAATAATATATATAATTTAAATTTTGCTATAGTTAATAAATAAGTGCTAAAGCAATGAGAAGGCAGTTGAAACTGTCTTCTTCTTTTCTCTTACAAATTTGATTAAATGGAAAATAAAGTCTTAAAAGTGAATTTTTAGGACTTTATTTTTTTCTAAAAATCATGTAAAATAATAAAAAAAGTTAAAGGTAAATAAAAAAGAACGAAGCTTCGTAAAAGTATTGAAAAAGACTAAAAAATATGGTATAAATGTAGAAAATAAATTTGAAATCAAAATGTATAGAAATAGTAGATATTTGAGAAAAAGAGGTAATAATGGAGCAAAATAATGAATTAAAATTATTTGAAGATAAAAAAATTAGAGCAAAATGGGATGAAGAAAAAGAAAAAGGAATAAGCGAGGCAAAAGATTTTGTAATATTAACAAATATTTTAACACAGGCTTGGAGTGGACATTCAGTAAAAGAATATAAAAATTTAAAGGACTTTTTCTTAAAATATTATAGATAAAAAATTATTAATAAAGAGGTGTATGTATGGCAAAGTTATATTTTAGATATGGAACAATGGGATCTGGTAAATCAATAGATTTGTTAAAAGTTGCATATAATTATGAGGAAAGAAACCAAAAATGTTTACTTATGGTTCCAAGTATAGATAACAGATATGGAGTTGGAAAGGTTACAACTAGAATTGGGATTTCAAGAGAGGCATATATAATAAATGAAGATACTAATATTTATGAATATGTATCATCTTTATTAGAAAAGCCAAATTGTATTCTAGTAGATGAATGTAATTTTTTAACTAAAAAACATGTAAATGAATTATCAGATGTAGTAGACTTTTTAGAAATTCCAGTTATATGTTATGGACTTAGATCTGATTTTAAATGCGAATTATTTGAGGGTTCAGAGGAATTAATGGCAATAGCAGATAAGATTGAAGAAATAAAAACAATATGTGAATGTGGCAGAAAAGCAACTATAAATATGAGATATAAAGATGGGAAAGCAATAATTGATGGTGACAAAATAGTTGTTGGTGGAAATGAAATGTATAAAGCAGTATGCAGAAAATGCTATAAAAAGTATATAGAAAAATAATTATATTTTTGTTATAAGTCAAAATTAGACAACTTTCTAATTTGACTTTTTTTTGCTTTCGGTGTATAATATAAGCTATGTATATTGAGTTCGTGTTAAAATTATATTTTAGAATATAATAGTAGTAATACTATAATATATATTGATCGTGGTTAAAGTAAATTGAAAAGTAAATATTAAAGGAGGAATAATAATTTAATGGAAGAAAAAAAGGATTACAAAAGAAAGGGGCAAACTGCGCCTTTAACAAAAAGAAATAATTCAAATTCTAGAGGTAATAAAGCAACAAGAACAACAAGAACAAATAGAAAAGATAAAAATGATGTATTAAATAATAAGGAGTTAGTAAAGGATACGAAGAAGAAATTATTAAAAAAAGGGCCAAATGTTGAATTCTTAAATATGGATACAAGGCCTGTTGTATCTAGATCATCTAAACCTACTGTATTTGCAGATGCTAAACTTAAAGTAATTCCACTAGGTGGTATGAATGAAATTGGTAAAAATATGACTGTTTTTGAATATAAAGATGAAATAATAGTTGTAGACTGCGGACTTGCATTTCCAGAGGACGATATGTTAGGTGTTGATTTAGTAATTCAAGATATAACATACTTAGAAAGAAATAAAGATAAAGTAAAAGCTTTATTTATAACTCATGGGCATGAGGATCATATAGGTGCAATACCATATTTCTTAAAGAAAATAAATGTACCAATTTATGGAACAAAATTAACATTAGGTCTAATCAAAGCAAAATTGATAGAACATCACTTAGAAAAAAGTACAAAGCTAAAATGTGTAAAACCACGTGACGTTATAGCTTTAAAACACTTTAAGGTAGAGTTTATAAGAATGACACACTCAATTGCAGATGCAGCAGGACTTGCAATAAAGACACCTGTTGGAACAGTAGTGCATACAGGAGATTTCAAGGTAGATTATACACCAATAGATGGAAAACCAATGGATTTTGCAAGACTTGCAGAACTTGGTGAAGAAGGTGTAACGCTTCTAATGTCTGATAGTACAAATGCTCAAAGAGACGGATATACTATGTCAGAAAGTATAGTAGGACATGAGTTTGATAAAATATTTACAAACTGTAAAAAAAGAATAATAGTTGCAACATTTGCATCAAATATACACAGAATGCAACAAATAATGAATGCTGCTGTAAAATGTAACAGAAAAGTATCAGTTGTTGGTCGTAGTATGATAAATGTTCTTGCAGTTTCACAAGAACTAGGATATTTAGAAGTACCAGAAGGAACTATTATTGATATAGATAAAATAAATAACTATAATCCTGAAGAATTATTAATAATTACAACTGGAACACAAGGTGAACCAATGTCTGCACTTAGCCGTATGTCAGCAGGTGAACACAAAAAAGTTCAAATAACACCAGATGATTTAGTAATTTTCTCATCATCTGCTATACCTGGTAACGAAAAATCAATTGATAAAGTAATTGATGAACTAGAAAAATTAGGTGCTGAAGTTATATACAATCAACTTGCCGATGTACACGTATCTGGTCATGCTTGCAAAGAAGAATTAAAATTAATGTTATCATTAGTAAAACCAAAATATTTTATGCCAGTTCATGGTGAGTATAGATTTTTAAAAATGCATGGCGAACTTGCAGTCGAAACAGGTACACCAAAAGAAAATATATTTATAATGGAAAATGGTAGAACTCTTGAAATTGGAAAACATGATGCTAAAATTACAACTCAAGTACCTTCTGGTATGATACTTGTAGATGGACTTGGTGTTGGTGATGTTGGAAATATTGTAATTAGAGATAGACAGTTATTATCTGAAAATGGTGTTATAATAGTTGTTGTAACGCTAGATAGAAAAACAGCAAAAGTAATTTCAGGACCAGATATAGTAACTCGTGGGTTTGTTTATGTAAGAGAAAGTGAAGACTTAATGGAAGAAATAAAAGAAGTTGCAAAAGATGAACTTGATAGATGCGATAAAGAAAATATTCGTGAATGGTCTAATATAAAATCAAATCTAAGAGATAACTTAATGCGTTTTGTATATTCTAAAACAAAACGTCAGCCAATGATACTTCCAATATTAATGGATGTAGATTTAGATAAAAATAGAAATTAATATTTAAGGTGATTGAAAATGGATGAAAATTTAAAAGAAAAATATGAGAAACTTGCAAATTTAATATTTCCAGATGTAACAGAAACTGTAGAAGATTTAGAAAAAAGATATCCTGAAAGAAATTTAAAAGAAGGAGCGTGCGTAACACGTTTTGCTCCTTCTCCTACAGGATTTTTACATACTGGAGCCTTGTTTACTTCACTTATAAATAAAAAACTTGCAAATCAAACAGGTGGGGTATTTTTTCTTAGAATAGAAGATACTGATAGAAAAAGAGAAGTAAAAGATAGTGTAAAAGACTTGACTACTCAAATGAGAGAATTTAATATTTCACCAGATGAGGGAGTTATTGAAGAAGGAAAAGAAATTGGTGATTATGGTCCATATACTCAAAGTAAGAGAGAAAAAATATATAGAATTTGTGCAAAACATTTACTTTTAAAAGGACTTGCATATCCATGCTTTTGTACACCAGAAATGTTGCAAAAGACACATGATTATCAAGAAGAACATAAAATTGTACCTGGGTATTACTCAGTATATGCAAAATGTAGAAATATATCAGTTGATGAATATATATCAAGGATTGAAGCAGGAGAAAAATATATTTTAAGATTTAGATCAAATGGATCTCACTTAAAAAAAGTAAGTTTTAAAGATGGTATAAAGGGAAAAATTGATATTGCACAAAATGATCAAGATATAGTAATCTTAAAATCAGATGGACTTCCAACTTATCATTTTGCACATGTTTGTGATGATCATTTTATGAGAACAACACATGTTATAAGGGGAGAAGAATGGGTATCTTCAGTTCCTATTCATTTAGAGTTATTCTATGCTATGGGATTTAAGGCACCAGTGTTTGTACATATTCCAAGTATAATGAAATTAGATGGAACATCTAAAAGAAAGCTTAGTAAAAGAAAAGATAGTGAAGCTGCTGTATCATATTTCTTAAAAGCAGGATATCCAGTAGGATCAGTAAATGAATATCTTTTAACTCTAATTAATTCGGATTTTGAAAACTGGAAAAGAGCTCATAAAAATGAAAGTAATGATTTATTTGAACTTAAATTAAAAAAGATAAATACTTCAGGTGCGTTATTTGATAATGTAAAATTAAATGATGTATCAAAAGAAGTAATATCAAGAATGAATAGTGATGAAGTATTAAAAGCTGTTCTTGATTGGGCAAAAAAATATAACGAAGAAGTATATAACCTAATTTCAAAAGATGAGGCGTATAGCAAAAAAATCTTTGCTTTAGAAAGAGATGGAGCAAAAAAAATACGTAAAGATATATATAAATGGGAAGATATTATACCTACTTTCTTTTATTTCTTTGATGAGTATTTTAAAGAAGATATAAAAGAAGGATATGACTTTAGAATTACAGATAAATTGACTAAAGAAGTTATTTTAGATGTAATAGAGAAATATTCTAGTGTATATAACGAAAATGATGATAAGGATACTTGGTTTAGCAGAATGAAGGAACTTGCAAATAATCTTGGATTCTGTACTAATATGAAGGGGTACAAAGAAAATCCAGATAATTTTGTAGGAAGTATTGCAGATTTTTCAGATATAATAAGGACTTCTGTTACAAATAGACATAATACACCAGATATATATGAAATAATGAAAATACTTGGAAAAGGTAGGGTTCTTAGTAGATTTAAAGAATCTGAGTTTAGAATATAAATGTAAAGCCACGTGATTTTTGAGGTGCAATTTTTTCTTTTACCTCAATTTATATCACGTGTTTTTATATTATGGAAAGATATCCATATACATATATAAATCTTTTTAACAAATTTTAAAAATATATTGAATATTTTATGTTGTTAATGTATACTTAAATTAAGTGTATTAGTTTTAGGAGATTTTAGATAATATGAAAAATTATAAATTAAGGAAAGGAATATCTTTGATAGTGCTTATTATTACTATAATAGTAGTTATTATTTTAGCTGCAACTGTAATAATTACACTTTCTAAAAATAACCCAATTGAGAGTGCTAAAGAAGCAAGTTTTAAAGAGGATGTTAGAGCTTTTCAAAATGAACTGTACCTCTACATAGGAAGTGAAACATTAAAAGATTACACAGCTTCACGAGAAAATATTACAATGACCGAGGTACCAACAAAAGAAGAAATGAATAGGTATATATCAAGTTTTAAGGAAAAATATGTTGGAAAGTTTGGAATAGAAAATGATGAATTAATATACTATCCAAAAAATGTAAAAGAAAATGAGAAAAAATGGTTAAAAGACTTGGGTATTAATCCATCTGGATATTTAATTATAACAGCAGATAAAGATTTATTTGAATGGGAAGATGAAAATAAAACTAAACTAAAAGGAATTAAAAATCAAGATGATTTTAATAGTTATTTAGCAAATAATAATTATATTTTAAAATTACCAGATGGTTGTGTTAAAATTCTAAAATCTGCTTTTTTTGAGCAAACAAATATAAAAAAAATAATTATGCCAGATAGTATAACTGAAGTTGAACAGAGCGTATTTAATGGTTGTACATCATTAAATGAAGTTAAATTATCTCAAAATTTAAGAGAGATTAGTCATTATATGTTTTCTGGGTGCACGAGTCTTGCAAAAATAGAATTACCTAATTCTGTGGAAAAATTGTGGGCTGAATCCTTCGGAGGGTGCTCATCTTTAAAATATATTAATTTACATGAAAATATAAAATATTTGGGTGAAGGATGTTTAGCGGGTACCGCTATTTCTGATATTGTTATACCTGAATCAGTAACAAGGATAAATTTATATGCCTTTAGAAATTGCTTAAATTTAGAAAAAGTTGAAATAAAAAGTAATATAACATCGTTACCAGTTCATTGCTTTAGATCCTGTAGTTCTCTTAAAGAGGTAAAATTACCAGATTCTTTAGAAAGTATTTCAAGTGATGCTTTTTTGGATTGTTCTAGTTTAAAAACTATTGATATACCAGATGGAGTTACAAGCATAGGAACTAATTGCTTTAATGGTTGTAAGTCTTTAGAGAGTGTAAAATTACCAAGTGGCTTAACAAAAATAAAAGATGCTACATTTAGTAGTTGTGAAAAATTAAGTCAGATAAATATACCTGATAATGTTACAAGTATTGGCGCAAGTGCATTTTCAGGTTGTAAATCTTTAAGTGAAATTACTATTAAAAATAATGTTCAAACGATGGGTAGAGGAGTTTTTGCCAATGATAAGAATTTAGTAATAAATTGTGAGGCAAGTAAAAAGCCAGATGGTTGGGATGAAAATTGGAATCAAGATGGACCAACTACTGTAAATTGGCGATATACAAAGAATTAATTGTAATAATAAAAATAGAATAATTATATAATATAAATAAAGCCACGTGTTTTTTAAAGTAAAACTTTTGTTTCTTTACATTAACACGTGGCTTTTTAATCGTTTAAATCCTCAAATAATATATCGTTAAAAAATAATTTATTATTTATATGTATCAAAAACGTGAAACTTTATTTTTTAGTATTGACATATATATTAAAAATATATAAAATATTTGTGTTAGTAGTTAACAATAATAAACATTTTGTATTAAGTAAAAAGGAGCTATTATGCAAAATTTAAAAGAAAATATAGAAAAATTAAATAATTACCTTTCAGATACTAGTTATAATGACATAGATATAGTAGATTTAATAAAATATTTATCAAGTAAGTTTGGAGTAAAACAAGAAATAAAGAAAGAAAAGTATCAAAGGTTAGAAGAATATATAGGAGATAGTAAAAAAGTATTACTTGTTCTTGTAGATGGACTTGGGTATTATAAAGTAAATGAATTAAGTGATAGTTCAATATTAAAGAAAAATTTAAAGGCAGGTATACGAACAGTAAATCCAACTTCAACAGCATGTGTACTTACAAGTGTATGTAGTACAAAATATCCATCAGAACATGGAATTTTTGGATGGTGGCAGTATTTAAGAAGCAAAAACTTAAATTACTGTCCACTTCCTATGGTTGAAAGAAAAACAGGGAAGAAAGTTGAAGATAAAGGAATTAATATAAAAGAAGTATTTGAATTTGAAAGTATATTTGAAAAATTAAATACTACTGTTAATATTTCAATGCCTAGGGAATTAATATCATCTAGTTATTCTAAAATGTTCTCAGGTTCTAAAGCAAATACTCATGGCTTTTATTCTATTAGAGAAGGTTTTATGAACATGTCTAAAAAACTAAAAAATTCAGATACGTCTTTTAGCTATTTATATACTGATGGACTTGACGCTGCATCTCATATGTATGGAGTAAATAGTCAAGAGGTTAAAAATATTATATCTGAAGTTGAAGATGGTATAAAATTTATAAAGAATGATAATGATGATGTAAAAGTAATTGTGATAGCTGATCATGGACAAGTTGATATGGTAAGTATGATGTACTTAAATCAAAATACGGATTACACTAAATATTTTTATGCACTTCCAAGTATAGATACAAGAATGATAAGCTTCTTTGTAAAGGATGAAGCAAAAGAAGAATTTGAAGAAAAATTTTTAAGTGAATTTAATAAAGATGTAATTTTATTAAAAAAATCAGAGATAGAAAAATATAAAATATTTGGAAATACTAAATTAAGTAAGAAGGCTAAAGAAAATTTAGGGGAATATATAGGGATAGTTGTAAATGATAAATTTATGGTATGCGATAAAATAAACATAGAAGATTGTTTAAATACAAAAGGAAATCATTCTGGACTTACTAAAAAAGAAACAACTATACCACTTATTGTAATATAATAAGGTGATAAAATTGGATAATGTATTAAATGAAAATGAAAAAATAATAAATAATATAAAAGCAAGTATGAGTTTTGAAGGAATGAATTTAGATAAAAGTGATATAGATTTAATAAATAGTTTTTTAGACAATAAAATAACTGAACAAGAGGGAATAGAAATTATAAAAAATGAATTTAAAAATATGTAAAGAGGGAAGTATATGTATGATGTTATAAATTCAAGGTATACATACAAAGGTACGGATGTGCTTGTAAACAAACTAGATATTAAAGATGAGAAGAAATTGGAAAAGTATGAACGAAAAATGGTTGCCTTTAAACTTGCAACCATTAATGAGGTGGAATTTCCTAAAGTATTTGATGAAAAAAGACTTAAATTCATTCATAGCTATCTTTTTTGTGATGTATACGATTTTGCTGGTATGTATAGACTTGAAAATATTATTAAAGAAAACTTTGTTTTTTCACAGTATGAATATATAGAAGAAAATCTAAAAAGTGTAATGAGTAAAATAAATTTAGAAGAGTTTAAGAAAATGAATTTTGATGAATTTATAAAAATGATTTCGTATCTTATGACAGAACTTAATGTAATACATCCTTTTAGAGAGGGAAATGGAAGAGCTATACGTGAATTTATTCGTGAACTTATGCTTGAGTGTGGTTATGAAATTGACTTTTCAAAAATTGAGTATGATGAGGTTATAAAAGCAAGTAAAGAGGCTATTTTAGATGATGCATATCAAATAGAACTTCTTAAAAAAAGTTGTAAAAAAATCAATATGTTCTAAAAAATGTAAAAAAATACATTTATTGGTTCTAAAAAGTGTAAAAAAACACATTTTTTGGAACGTATTAATTTACCACTAGATAAACTTGTATTTACAAGTCTATCTAGTGTATTTTGTTAAAGTATTAATTTTATTGGTTAAGTGTATTTAAAAGTCAGTATGTACAATTTGTATTAGGAAATATCAGATTAAATAGTTGCATTATATTTATTCTTTTATGTATTTTTTTACTAAATTATTTTCTTTTTCTAATTGTTTTAAACTTTTTTTAGGTGTTGGTAAATCTTCTGGCATAGTTCCACCATTTTTTGCAATTACATCTCTAATATTTTTTCCAATATTATAATGAGTCGTATTTGCGTCTTTTTCTGTAGAAATATTATCTCTTTTTAACTTTGACTCAGTTTGCGTAATACGAAATAAATTAGCAGCAAGTTCTTCACTTCCCATATTATCTAAAATATCTTCTCTATATCTTAAACCTTTTCTTTTTGCAATATCATCAGCAGTTTCACCATTGTATAGTCCCTTATATCCAGAATTATGGAATTTATCAAAATTTTTTACTCCTGATCTTTTTGCAGTTTGATTTAAAGAATAATTACCTTTTCTTGTTAAATTTCTTTGATAAAATCTCTTTTCGTCTTCTGTTAATAAGCTATACTCTTTTTCACTAATTTCTTGTTTTCTAGTTTGTATTGCAAAATATGTTTGAGCAAGAGCAATTACTTCTTTTCTTGGATCTCCATTTTGCGCTATTAGATAGCAAGCATAACGAGTTAATTTATAATCTTTTATTAACACCTCTGCATTATTAGCACGTTTTGACAACTTCCTGGTATCAGGAAAATGTTCAACTACACTAATATTACTATTTTTACAAGAATCCTTAGCTTTATTTATTACCTTTTCAAAATTTTCCCATTTGTTGTATTCTAGCATTTTCATTAGTTCTCTAGCACTCCAATATTCATTTCCATTTTTATCAATATGTCTGATATCTTTAAAAGTCTTATTACTGTAATTTTTATTGTTTCCTAATTTATCCATTTACAATTACCTCCTAATTTTATATTTTAATTGATAGCAATTATATCAAACATTTGTTTTGAAATCAAGAAGATTTAATTTTTTTATAAAAAAATATATTTAATTAAATTTTTGCTTTAAACTGATTATATATGTATAAATATTTGAATAAAAATATATTGTTATTTTATCACTAGCATTTACATTTTCTATTGTTAAAAATTATTTCACATGATATAATGATGTCGTGAAATAAAAAAAATATAATGAGAATGGCTGGCTATAGCATAAGTAAAAGGAAAAAGATGAGTGGTGAAAAATTATCTAGATTAACTTTAAATTTAATTGTTTTCGCTGTTTTCTAAATATATAAGAAAATAAAAAAATGTTAACTGGAGGTAAAATATGAAAAAGTGTGGTTTATGTGGAAGAAAAACTAGTAATGTAAAGTATAATTACGGTTTAGGGTGCTTAAAGAAATTGTGTAATTTTATAAGAATTAATAATGTTAAAAATTTAAAAGGAGAAAATTTGTTAAATAGTAAAATTTTAAAGTTATGCAATAAAGGAAGTTTGCCTGCAGCTCAAGGAAAATTATTAACAGACAGATATCTAACTTTAAATCTATTAAATGAGGTACCTCTTGATTGTTATAATAATTATAAAGAATTATTACAAGCTGATATTAAAAATGTTAATCAATATACAACTCCTATGGATTTACATAGTTATAATATTATTACTTTAAAGCAGGCGTCTGAAATTAATAAAAAATATAAGGAAAATGAAGATATCTTTAAAAAAATTATGAGTGGTGAATATGATGTATTGCAGAATATATCTTTTGAAATTATTAGATTTGCATTTAGTAGATATTATAATAATAAACCTTATTTGTCAGATATTATACAAAAGCTGCAATATTATATATTAAAATGTGCAATACTAAGCTTAAATGTAATAGGTTATAATATTTCTGCTGAATTTTTGGAGCATTCCTTGCAAGAAAATCCAAATGATATAATTATTACAGAAGGTCCAATTATTAAAAGTATTCAGTCCGATCATTGTTTTAAAGAAAAAATAAATGAAATTATAAAAAAATATGGAAATAATGATGATTTTAATACAGAAGGAAATAATGAATCTTTTGCTTTTGAAAATGGAGATTTGTTTTTTTCTTTGCATAATTGTCGTATAAATGTTAAAGGAAGTAAACAAAATAGTGGAAAGTGGAATTTAGATATAACTTTATTTGATATGTATGATTTTACTGATTTACAGGAAATTCAAAAATATTTTAATGATGATAACGTTTTGAAGGGAATATTTGGTGCATTCGGTAATAATTTAGCAATGATAGGTACTTCATGCAAGGTAGTTAATGAATATAAAGTTATAATACAATTTAAAATAGAAAATTTGGAGGGATAAAAATATAATGTCAAAAAAAATAAAAAATAAAATTTGTATAATATTTTTATATTTTATATCACTATTTTTATTTGAATTTTTTATTGGACAGTGTAATTTTGAAAAGAATGCACAGGAATGTATAGAAAATGGATATAATTTTTTCTCTTTATTTTTCCCTTATTTTTTTGCAGGATTTTGGCATTTTATTTTCGTTTCTTGTGTTGCATTATATGTTGGTTTTAATAAAAAAATAGATAATGAATACAAACATATTATTTACTTATTTCCATTTTTTACATATATTTTTTCTTTGCCAATGGGGTACCTAGCTATAATTTTTGATAATATGCTAAGAAGTATATTTTCTAGTTAGAAATAAAATTGAAAGTAATAGAATGTTATTTATTCTGATTTTGTATAAATAAAAAAAAGAATTTTATCAGGTAATATATTAAAAATATATTTAAAGATTTTTTAGAAATATTTGTATAAAAATTTACTTTCTATTGTTAAAATATAATCTTTGTGATATAATAGTGCTATGAAATAAAAAATATATAAAAACTATGACGAGAACGAGTAATTATAGGCCAAATATAAAGCGAGCTAGGGACGGTGAAAGCCTAGTTAGATTAACTTATAGTGAAAATCATCTCCGAGTTGCTAGCTGAAATAATAGTAAGCGTCGCCGTATTCCTTACGTAATAAAGGACACATATGTTGGTATGTTGTATATATAAGGTATAGATAGTTTCGCACGTAACCTTTGTATACAGGTATGTGCGTTTTTTATATATTTTTTTAAATTTAAGGAGGATATAAAAATGGAAGAAAAAAAGGACTATTCAAAAACTTTAAATTTGCCTAAAACTGAATTTGAAATGAGAGGAAATCTAACAAAGAAAGAACCAGCAATCCTTGATAACTTTATTAATAAAAAAATATATTATTTAGCACTAGAGAAAAATAAAAATACTGGTAAAAGATTTGTGTTACATGATGGGCCTCCATATGCTAATGGAGATATCCATGCAGGTCATGCACTAGATAAAATTTTAAAGGATATAATAATTCGTTATAAAACAATGAATGGATATTATGCACCTTATGTACCAGGTTGGGATACACATGGTCTACCAATAGAGAAGAAAGTTCAACAAGATAAAAAAATAACTAAAGATGATGTTGGTATAACTAAATTTAGAGAAATTTGTAAGGAATATGCTCTAGATGCAGTTGAAAGAACAGCAAAACAATTTGAAAGATTAGGTGGACTTGGAGATTATAGAGATAAATCAAAAAGATATCTTACACTAAATAAAGACTTTGAAGCAAAACAAATAGGTGTATTTGGAGATATGTACAAAAAGGGATACATATACAGAGATCTAAAACCAGTATATTGGTGTAGTGATTGTGAAACAGCTCTTGCAGAAGCTGAAATTGAGTATAAAGATGATACTTCAACATCAATATATGTAAAATTTAAGGTACAAGATGATAAAGATTTATTTAAAAGCTATGTATCTTTAGACAATACATATGTAGTAATATGGACAACAACACCTTGGACTTTACCTGGAAACCAAGCTATAACTTTAAATCCAGAGTTTGAGTATGTTTTGGTAGAAGGAAAAAAAGAAGGCAGAACTGAGAACTATGTTTTAGCTAAAGAATTACTAGAGGAAGTAATGCAAATAGGAAACATAGAAGAATACAAAGTACTTGCTACATTTAAAGGAAAAGAACTTGAAAATATAATATGTATAAACCCAGTAATAGAAAATAAAACTTCAAGGGTAATACTAGGATCTGATAAAGACTTACTTGTAACTCTAGATGCTGGTACAGGTTGTGTACATACAGCACCAGGTCATGGTCATGAGGATTATTTATGTTGTAAAAGATACAAAGATATTGAAATAATTGTACCTGTTGATAAACATGGTCATATGACAAAAGAAGCAGGGAAATTTGAAGGTATGTTCTATGCTAAGGCAAATAAAGAGATTATTAAATATCTAGAAGAAACTAATGATTTATTTGCAGCAAAAGAACTAACTCACCAATATCCACATTGTTGGAGATGTAAAAAGCCAGTTATATACAGAGCTACAACGCAATGGTTTGCATCAATTGATGGATTTAGGCAAAAAGCATTAGATGAAATACACAATGTAAAATGGTATCCTGATTGGGGTGTTGAGAGAATGACTAATATGATTAAGGATAGAAGTGATTGGTGTATTTCAAGACAACGTACATGGGGTGTTCCAATTCCAATATTTTATTGTGAAAAGTGTGGTAAAGAGTACATTAATGATGAAACAATTTCTAAAGTAAAAGAAATGTTTGAAAAAGAAGGCTCAGGTTCATGGTTTGAAAAAACTCCTGAAGAAATATTAGGTAAAAAACATGTATGTGAATGTGGATGTGATACTTTAGTAAAAGAAAAAGACATTATGGATGTATGGTTTGACTCAGGCTCTTCACATGTAGGAGTATTAAATGAAAATTACGGACTTCCTGAAGGAAAAGCTGATATGTATTTAGAGGGAAATGATCAGTATAGAGGATGGTTTCAATCTTCATTATTAACATCTGTTGCTACAAAGGGAGAGGCTCCATATAAAGAGGTAGTAACTCATGGTATGGTAGTAGATGGTGAAGGAAGAAAAATGTCAAAATCTTTAGGAAATGGAATTGCTCCACTTGATATAGTAAACGAATATGGTGCAGATATTTTAAGATTATGGGCAACATCTTCAGACTATCATAGTGAAATGCGTTTATCTAAAGATATTCTAAAACAAATATCTGAAGTATACAAAAAAATAAGAAATACTGTAAGATTTTTAATTGGTAATACTAATGATTTCGATCCAAAAACAGATTATGTTGAGTACAAAGATAGAGATGAACTAGATAGATATATTATGTACAAATTAAATAAACTAGTTGAGTACATAAATGAGGCATATAGTACATATGAGTATCACTTAGTATATAGTGAAATACATAGATTTTGTACAACAGAACTTTCAAGTAAATATTTGGATGTTATAAAAGATAGATTATATACATTTAGAATTGATCATGAAAAGAGAAGAAGCTCACAATCTTCAATGTATGATATCTTGTATACACTTACACGTTTGATTTCTCCAATACTTGTATTTACATCTGAAGAAATTTATAGTTTTATGAATACAAGAGATGAAAAGAAAGAAAGTATCTTACTTGAAGACTTCCCATCAGAAAGTGATATGTATATAGATGATGAGTTAATTGCAAAATGGAATAGAATATTTGAAATAAAAGAAAGTTTTGCAAAAGATGTTGAGGCTGCACGTGCTGATAAAAAAATAGGTAGTGCACTTGATGCTAAAATCACTATTTATACAAATGGTGAAGAATATGATTTTGTAAAGAATAATCAAAAAGAAATTGCATTAGTTGCAATTGTATCTGAACTTGAAGTAGAAAAATCAGATGAAAAGAAAGTAGTTGTTGAAAAAGCAACTGGTGAAAAATGTCCTAGATGTTGGACATATGCAAATGAATTTTCTGATGAAGGAATTTGTATGAAGTGTTATAAAAATATGTAAAATACAAAAAAAGATTTGGCAAAATAGCACCAAATCTTTTTTTGTGTGTATTTTATATTTTGTGCGCTACAAAATATAAAAGGAGAAAGTTTGAAAAATTAAATTTTGTGCCTTTCAAAGACGTAGCGTTAGCGGAGGCAAAGAAAGGAATGGTCATAAAAATGAATAATATTATTGAAGTTAATAATTTGGTAAAGCAGTACAAAGAATTAAAAGCTATAGATAATTTATCTTTTGAAGTACATGAGGGAGAAATTCTAGGACTACTTGGACCTAATGGAAGCGGTAAATCCACTACTATAAACTGTATATTATCTCTACTAAAATTTAGTAAGGGCAAAATTAAAATATTTGGTAAGAGTATGAATCCTGACGCATATGATATAAAATCAAAAATTGGGGTAGTATTTCAAGACGTATCAGTCTTTAATGAATTAACTGTATATGAAAATATTGATTATTTTTGTGGATTATACATAAAGGATAAATCTACCAGAAAAAAATATATAGAAGATGCTATGAAATTAGTAGGTTTAGAGGAATTTAAGAAATTTTATCCTAAAAAGCTATCTGGTGGACTTTTAAGAAGATTAAACATTGCTTGTGGTATTGCACATAAACCAAAACTAATTTTTTTAGACGAACCTACCGTTGCTGTTGATCCTCAAAGTAGAAATAATATATTAGATGGAATAAAAAAATTAAGAGATGATGGAGCTACAATAGTTTATACAACACATTATATGGAAGAAGTAGAAATACTTTGTGATAGGGTAATTATTCTTGATAAAGGTAAAATAATTGCATCAGGTTCAATTGATGAATTAAAAGAACTTGCTAAAATAGAAGAAAAAATTACAGTAGATGTTAATAGATTAGATACTGTATATATAGAGAAGATTAAAGAGTTAAAGAATGTTGATGATGTAACATATAATAGTAATATTTTACTTATTACATATAAAGAAGGTAAAAATAATTTAGTTGATATGATAGAATACTTAAAAAAAGAGAAAATAAATTACAATAAAATCTATTCTGAAAGACCTACGCTCAATGATGTATTTTTACAATTAACAGGAAAGGAGCTTCGTGATTAGATGTTTATTCATAATTTTAAATATTCCTTAAAAGCTCTTCTTAGAAATAAAATGCTAATATTTTGGACTTTTGCCTTTCCAATAATATTAGGAACTCTTTTTAAAGTAGCTTTTTCAAACATAGAAAATAGTGAAAAATTGGATATTATAAATATAGCAATCGTCCAAAATGAAGAATTTGAAAACAATGAAGCTTTTAAGACATCGTTTGAAAAATTAAGTGATGAAAATAATGAAGATAGATTATTTAACACACAGTATACTACAAAAGAAGAAGCAAAAGATCTTCTTAATAAAGGTGAAATAATTGGATACATGGAATTAAAACAAGATAAGCCAGTATTAACTTTTGTTACAAATGGAATTGATGAAACGGTATTCAAACACGTAGCAGAAGAAATCGTACAAACAAGTGATATTATTAAGCAACTATCACAAACACAAATCCAAAAACAGATTGCTTCTGGAAATTATATTATAAACTATGATGAAATATATAATAAAGCAATAGAAATGGCTAAAGAAGATAATGTAGAATTAAAAAATATCTCTAACAGTAATTTAAGTTATACCATGATCGAATTTTACACCCTTATAGCAATGACTTGCTTATATGGTGGAATGTTAAGTATGGTATCAATAAATCAAATCCTTGCAAATATGTCTAATAAAGGAAAAAGGATAGCAGTATCACCTACAAAAAAAAGTATAATTATTTTAAGTAGTTTACTTGCAAGTTATATAGTGCAATTAATTGGACTTGCAATCTTATTTTTATATACTTTGTTTGTATTAGGAGTTGACTATGGAAGTAATACAGGATTAATTATGCTTCTTGCAATTATTGGAAGCTTTGCAGGATTAGCTCTTGGAACTTTTGTTGGAACAATATTTAAAGCTAGTGAAAATACCAAAACAGGAATTTTGATTGCATTAACTATGTTAGGGTGTTATTTATCTGGAATGATGGGAATCACGATGAAATATGTTGTTGATAAAAACGTACCAATAATAAACAAAATTAATCCAGCTAGTATGATAACAGATGGTTTTTATTCATTGTATTATTATGATAGATTAGATAGATATTGGTTTAATATTGCAAGTTTACTTATTTTTGCACTTATACTCATTGTAATATCATTCTTTAGTTTAAGGAGGCAGAAATATGACAGTATTTAAGACGGTTTGGAAAATTTTAAATAAAAATAAAATAACAGTAATTCTTTTTACGGTAATGTTACTTTTATTTGGTGTTTCAAATATGAGAACAAGTGAAAAAAGTATGAATTTTATAGCAACTAAGCCAGATGTTTTAATTGTAAATTATGATAAGGATGAAGGTATTACAAAAGATTTTATAAGATATATAACAGATAATAGTAATATAGTCGATATTAAAACCGACGAGGAAAAAATAAATGATGCTTTATTTTATAGAGATGTAAATTACGTTATATATATTCCAGAAAATTATAGTAAGGATTTTATGGAAGGAAAAAATGTAGAATTAGAAATAAAAAGTACAGGAGATTATCAGGCTTCACTTGAAGAAATGCTTGTGTCAAGATATATTAAGGTAGCAAAGATATATCAAAAAAATATTACTAATGAAGATGAACTGATTAGCAAAATAAATGAAACACTATCAGATCAGGTTCAAACAGAGATTACTTCAAAATTAGATACTAATACTATTTCAAATGCAACATTTTATTACAACTTTGCAAGTTATAGCATATTGTCATGTTTATTGTTAATTATTAGCTTAATATTAAGCAGCTTTAATAATGAAAAAATAAGAAAAAGAATAATAGTAAGCAGTACAAATTATAAAAAACATAATAAAATATTGTTGATATCAAATTGTTGTTATTCTTTTATATTATGGATTTTATATGTTGTTATAAGCTTTTTTATATTAGGAGATGTAATGACAAAAATACAAGGAATTATATATATTATAAATTCTCTAGTATTAACAATTTGTGCAACTACAATAGCATTTTTTATTGGAAATTTAGTATCAAGTAAAGGAGCAATAAATGGAATAGTAAATGTAGTAGCTTTAGGTTCAAGTTTTATATGTGGAGTATTTGTACCGATGAGATGGCTACCTGACTCAGTACTAAAAATGGCTCATTTATTACCAACATATTATTATGTAAGTACTAATGAGGCTTTAAAAACAATAGAGCAGTTTAATATTCAAACACTAAAACCACTAATTATTAATATGGCTATTATATTATGCTTTGCACTTCTTTTTATTATACTTACTAATATAATTTCAAGGAAAAAAAGAACTTTTTAATAATATATAACCCAACTATGATTTTATGAAATCATAGCTGGGCTTTGTCTTTTATAAATCTTTATACATTTTTTGTTTAAAACTAAATAATTAAAATAATACTATTATTATTTTCCTGTTGAACCAAAACCTTTGGTACTTCTTATAGTATCACTTAAATTATCTACCTCATTAAATGAAACTTCTAAATAAGGCATTATAACAAGCTGTGCAACTCTTTGATTATTTGATATTATTCTTTTTTCAGTAGAATCGTTAAAAATGGATACTAGTATTTCACCTCTATAGTCAGAATCAATTACACCAACACAGTTTGAGGGCCTTAAATTTTCTTTCGTAGCAAGACCACTTCTTGCAAATATTCCACCAAAATATCCATCTGGAATCTCTAGTGCCAAACCTGTATTTATTTTAATAGATTGGTGAGGTTCTATTTCTATTTTTTCCTTATCAAGACATGCATAAAGATCATATCCTGCAGCTTGATTAGATGAACGTGTAGGTGTATTAGCTTTTTCGTTAATTTTTTTTAATTTTATATTAATCATATTCTTTCCTCCAATTTTATACATTATATACAATATATTATTTAAAGTCAACCTAAACTATAAATTATGTATCCTATAAAGTTTACACTTACTTTAAAATGTGATATAATTAAAAGTGATAAGGTGCTATATTTTAAAAAAATATTTTAAAAGGGGGAATTTTTTTTGAATGAAAAAAATTTAATTAATGTAGCAGAAAAATCTAATGAATTCTTTAAGCTCTCAAGAAAATTAAAATTTGGACTTGCTAGTAATACCTTTCTAAGTGTACTTGAAAAGTTGGCTTCTCAAATAGGTTCATTTATGCTTATGCTTGCATCTTTGTATTTTATGGAAAACTTAGTACTTTCTTTACTTTTTTTAGCTATATTTTTTCTTAAAGATCCTTTAGCAAGATTTATCACTGTAAAACTTAGTGAAAATGATGCTATGCTTGAACCTAAAGTTAAGAACTTTCTTTCAGGAAAAGTGACTATTATACTAAGTAAAACTAGAGGAAAGGTAGAAACTGTTGATGAAAAAGGAAGAAGACATCATGTATCAAATAGAGTAATTAATGATACAGTAACAAGTTATACTCTTAAGAGGGTAGAGAATCTTTCCAATTCTTTAGAATTCTTCTCAGGAATAGTAGTATTTATCATTTCTTTAATTTTACTTATTAAGGTAGCATTAGTTCAATTTAATAATCCATTTTTATTCTTCATAGTTCTTGCTATATCAACTATACTTTGTGTTATAGTTTCCATCATTTCATCTAAACTTTGTGCAAGATACTGGAAGAAGGCCGGTAAAGTACAAGAAAGATTAGGCAATGTTACACGTGATATTGAGGAGATAGAACCTATATCTGATAAACACATTGAATTTCTTTCCAAGGAGGCAATATATGTAAATTCGGAATATATGGATCTTACTATGAAAGAAAGAAGAAGGAAAAATGTTGGATTGGTATTAAAATCTTTCTTGATTTCGGTTTCAATTATAGCTGTAGTTTTTTCTATGATTATATCTAATAAGAGTATTTCTTCTAGTACACTTACTCTTGCTATTGCATTAGGTGCAGCCTTTTCTTCGGTACTTATTGCAATAAATAGTGAAGTAACTCAAATTTGGCGCATAATAAGTGAAAAAAGGGAGTACAAAATGAAGTATGAGGAAACTTTTTTTAATATTATGAATGTATTTTTTGAAGAAGAGAAAATTAAAGGAAAAAAATATTCAAAAGATATACTTGAAATTCCTAAGTTTAACTACGAGTATTCAGTGACAGGCTTTAGATTAATTCTTGATAATAAATTTACACTTAAAAGGGGTGAAATGACGCTTCTTGAAGGAAAAAGTGGAACAGGAAAAAGTACACTAATTAAAATTATTTCAGGAGAAAATAGGCTTCCTGAGACAACATGGAAACTTAAGAGTATAAAATATTTTAATGATACTTCTAGTTTTGGCTCACAGGACCTTTTAAGTGAAATCACGTTAGGTGACTATCAGGCTGATAGGGATTTTGAAAAATTGATTGAAATACTTAGAGGTGTAGGACTTTTTGAAAAATTCACTGTTGATTCTCTAAAAAAAGTTTCTGCTAAAGAATTATCAAATGGTATGATGCAGCGTGCTTTGCTTGCAAGATCTTTGTACAATTTAGAGGATACAGACTTGGTGTGTATTGATGAACCAATAGGTTCACTTGATGAGGAAAATGCCCGAAATGTGATTAAATTTGTAAAAGAGTATTGTAATAGAGACAAAAAGAGATTTATGATTTTATCGACTCATCAATATAGTTTTGTATCAGAGTATATAGATAAGAAAATAAAAATAGTACCTATGTCACCAAAGTTAAGTAAAGTGATGCTGTAATCCAAAACCTAGAAGATGTAATTTTCTTCTAGGTTTTTTCTTTACAAAAAATATGCTTTATAGTAAAATAATTATAGGGTGATTACATGAATGTAAAAATGATAGGGGCAGGTGCTATATTTAGTAAAGATAACAGTGCTTGTTATTTGATAGATAATAAAATATTAATAGACATTCCAAATGGAACTTTAAAGGGAATATTAAGGCAAGAAATAGATATTTCAAAGTTTGAGTGTATTTTAATTACTCATTTTCATGCTGATCATTTTTTTGATTTACCATTTGTACTTTTAAGCTTGTTTAATAAAAGAGATGGAAAAAAATCAAAACCGTTATATATTGTTTGTAATGATAGTGAAAGGGGCAAAGTAAAAGACATACTTAATCTATCAAATTTTAGAAGTTATGAAGAATTTTGCGATAAATTAAATATAAAAATAATTGGTGTAAAAGAAAATAACCATAAGTTTGATAAAGTCGATGGATATGTAATTAGAAGTTATAAAGTAAAACACACAGCAGAGGCTTATGGTTTTGTTATTGAAGATAATGATAATAAAAAAATTGGCTTTACGGGAGATAGCTGTCTGTGCGATGGAGTTGAAAAAATTATAAAAAATAGTGATGCCATTTTTTGTGATACTTCAAAATTAGTAGGTGATGATAATGCTCATATGGGATGTGATAATATAATACAATTATCATCAAAATATGTTGATAAAAAAATAATAACATCACATATGTATTTTGATGCTAAATGTGAGATAATCAAATTGAATATTCCAAATTTGATAGTAGGAAATGATGGACTTGAAATAAACATTTAAAAATAGTTTTAGCTTAATAACATACTTTTTAAAAATACATAATATATAATATGTATTTTAGAGAGGATGTTTTTTTATGGGAAAAATAATATATGCTGATCATAGTGCAACTACATATGTTAAGGATGAAGTAATAAAAGAAATGTTGCCGTATTTTACACTTAATTATGGAAATCCTTCCTCAGCGTACTCTATTGGGAGAGTTTCTAAAGAGGCAGTTGAAAAAGCAAGAATAAAAGTTGCAAAAGCTATAGGGGCAGAAAGTAATGAAATATATTTTACTGCTGGTGGAAGCGAAAGTGATAATATGATAATAAAAGGAATAGCAAGAGCAAATAAAACAAAGGGAAAACATATTATTACAACTAAAATTGAGCATTTAGCAGTTTTAAATACGTGTAGGGAACTTGAAGAAGAAGGTTTTGAAGTCACATATTTAGATGTAGATGATAAAGGATTTATAAATCTTGATGAATTGAAAAGAAATATAAGAAGTGATACCATTCTTATTAGTGTTATGTTTGCAAATAATGAAATAGGAACAATTGAACCTATACATGAAATAGGAAAAATTGCAAAAGATATAGGTATTATATTTCACACTGATGCTGTTCAAGCTGTTGGAAATGTTGATATAGACGTAAAAAAATTAAACATAGATGCTCTTTCATTATCTGCACATAAGTTTTATGGACCAAAAGGAGTGGGAGCGGCATATATAAGTAGTTTCGTAAAATTTGAACCAGTTATAAATGGTGGGCATCAAGAATGTTCAAAAAGAGCAGGAACAGAAAATGTTCCTGGAATTGTTGGACTTGGAAAGGCAATTGAAATTGCAACTTCAAATATTATAGAACATAGTGATAAAGTAAAAAAAATAAGAGATGAATTAATAAATGATATCGAAAGTGGAATAGAAGGAGTTATTTTAAATGGTGATAGAAAAGAAAGACTATGTTCAAATGTTAATTTTTGTATAGATGGTATTGATTCAGAATCTTTAGTTTTAATGTTAGATATGAATGGAATATGTGCATCTTCAGGAAGTGCATGCACAGCTGGTATTCTTGCTCCATCTCATGTTTTAACAGCTATAGGAAGAAAAGATACTATTGCAACTAGTTCCATACGTTTTACTCTTGGTGAAGAAAATACTAGTGAAGATGTAAAGATAATTTACAATGTTTTAAAAGATGTAGTTACTAAACTAAGAAAAAATAAAAGAACAGATGAAATAAAATGCAAATGTACAAATAGGTATTGAAAAAAATTTTGTTTTATTATAAAATTAATTAAACAAATGAAGGAGGAAGGTATATGAAAAAAAATAAAAGAGGAATTTCCTTGATTGTGCTTATAATAACAATTATTGTTGTTATTATATTAGCTTCTGTAATAATTGTCTCTTTTAACAATAATAATCCGATTGGAAAAGCTAAGGAGGCAAAATTTAAATCTGATTTAAGCTCTTTTAGAGATGAATTAGAAGATAATATAAATGATATTCTTATAAAAAATGCTAATAAATCAGAATATGATATAAATGTTGATTCAGGAGACTATGGAAATTTAAGAATATATATACCAGATATTACAGAAGAATATGCAAATAAGCTTCTTATAAAAAAAGGAAAATTATTATATATAGGTGATGATTCAAAAGCTGATTATGAAAAGTATCATGATGATACAGAGGAGGCATGGGCAAAAAGTGTTGGAATACAGTGCCCATATAGTCAAGTTGGCGATGCGGATGGAGATGGATATATTACAGAAGAAGATGGTGATTTTATAGGAAAATATGCAGCTAATATGATCAAAGTTGATCCACTTACAGATAGGAAAAAAAATGCTATGGATGCACATAAAGACGGGAAATTAGATGTAATAGATAAAACTGCAATACAAAAATATCTTACACAAGGTATTAGCTTACCGGAGATACCGACTGAAAAAAATTAACCTGTTGTTTAATGTCCTAAAGTATTATTATAAATAGTGTAAATTTAAAAATAGAGATTCTAGGTTTATGGGGTTTCTATTTTTTGTTACTATTCAGACTAGAACCTAAAATTTTAGTAACAGTATTATGTATTTGTGGATAACTTAATTCGTATTTAATTTTTTGCATATTAGACATTTTCTGTAACAAAAAAATTAATTTGTATTCTTTAAAATGTATACTGATGCTACTTCGTCTAGACGTAACAATAGAAATATATCTGTAAGAAATTACAGTACAGATGAATATACATTATTATATGATACAAATACAAAGTACAAAAGTAATTTAAAAAAACAGGTATATTATCACAATATTTAGGAACATTGGTACATATTAATTATTATTCTCCTAGTTTGAATAGTAACAAATATTTAATAAAAATAGTTATGTAGTATTGCATTTTTTTTTTTT
>ERZ1034984.726-NODE-726-length-35589-cov-21.370856_pt1 | contig 35589 bp, 26 predicted proteins | sample MGYA00520589_ERZ1034984 | MGnify/ENA primary metagenome ERZ1034984 (study PRJEB33766, sample SAMN09781790) | gut metagenome | biome: gut microbiome | host: Homo sapiens | place: Madagascar | study: EMG produced TPA metagenomics assembly of the PRJNA485056 data... | reverse complement strand
TGAAGGTTGCGGCGGTCGACGCGGCGGGCGCGGTGGTGCGCGTGCTGCGCCGCGCGCACCAGGGCTCGCCGCTGCCGTGCTTGCGGGCGCTGCTTGATGAGCTGACGAACGGGGAAAACGAACCCGGCCCGCGCGTTGCGCCGGAGGCGGGCGGTCGCGCCGGAGGCGAAGGCGCTTGCGAAAGCGAGCCTGCCGCAGCTTCCGCCACGTCGCGGCCTCTGCCGCTTGGTTCGTGCGGCGGCGTGGCGGTCACGGGTAGCGGTGCGGGCATGGTGCGCGCGCTGGCTCCGGGGCTTCGCGAGCTCGAAGAGGTTCCCGCCCTGGTCAAGGGCGTGCGCGCGCTGGCCCCGCAGGCGGCATGCGTCATGCAGATGGGTGCGCAATCCGGCGTGTTCGCCACCGGTTTCGCGTCTGGTGCGGCGCCGGAGTTCGCCATGAACGAAAGCTGCGCGGCAGGCACCGGCAGCTTCTTCGAGGACCAGATGCAACGCCTGGGCCTGCCGCTTGACAGCTACTCTGACCTGGTGACACGCGCGCAAAGTGTACCGCGCCTGTCGGGACGCTGCAGCGTGTTCGCGAAAACCGACATCATCCACCGTCAGCAGGAGGGCGTGCCCGTCGAGGACATCCTGCAAGGCCTGTGCCACGCCACGGTCAAGGCGTTCAAGGCCACCATCGTGCGCAGTCTTCCGGTTGAAAAGCCGCTGGCGCTTGCGGGCGGTACGCTGCTGAACGCCGGCGTCGTGCGTGCCGTGCGCGAGGTGTTTGACTTGGGCGAAGACAAGCTTTTGGCTGACCCGCAGCTGGTAAACGCCCAGGCAGTGGGCGCGGCGCTTGCGGCCGCGGAAGCGGGAGAGGCGGATGCCCAGCTTGCTGCCCTGCGGGCGGCGCTTGGTGGCGAAAGCGCTGGTCAAGCTGACGATCTTGCGCGCCTGCCGCGCTTACCGCACGTGGATTGCACGCCGAACCGCGGGTTCGCGTTGGCCCCCAGCCCGTGGAGCCCTGCTGGTGCGCCCGCCTACGACGGCGGCGCGGTGCCGCGCTCGGCGGTCGTGGACGCGCTGGCCGCGGGCCAGCCTGTGCCGGTGGCGCTCGGCGTGGACGTGGGCTCGACCAGCACGAACCTGGTGCTCGTCAGCACTGACGGCGTGCTGCTTGACGCGCAGTACCTGCGTACGCGCGGCAACCCCAAGCAGGCGGTGCGCGATGGCCTGGCCTCGCTTGCCCAGCGCGTGGGTAGCCGGGCGCACGTGGTGGCCGCGGGCGTCACGGGCAGCGGGCGCACCATGATCGGCAACCTTATCGGGGCCGATGCCGTGCGCGACGAGATCACCGCGCAGGCCCGCGCCGCTGCGGCGGCCGATCCGCTGGTGGACACCGTGTTCGAGATCGGCGGCCAGGACTCGAAGTACATCGGGCTGGCGGCGGGGCAGGTGGCCGACTTCCAGATGAACAAGGTGTGCGCGGCGGGCACCGGCAGCTTCGTCGAAGAGCAGGCCGCGCGCCTGGGCATTGCGCTGCCCGATTACGGTGCGCTGGCACTTTCGGCAGAACGACCCGTTGATCTGGGCGAACGCTGCACGGTATTCGTGGAAACGGCCATCAACGCCGCGCTGGCGAAAGGCGCTACGAAACCCGAGGTGGCCGCGGGCCTGTGCCTGTCGGTGGTGCGCAACTACCTGCACAAGGTGGTGAACAACAAGCCGGTGGGCCGTCGCATCGTGCTGCAGGGCGGCGTGGCCTACAACCCCGCCATCGTGGCGGCGTTTCGCGCGTACGCGGGCGACAACTTGACGGTCAGCCCGTACTTCGCCGTCTCGGGCGCCGTCGGCGCGGCCCTACTGGCCGCTGAAGCGCAGGGCGTCCTATCGGTGCAAACCGGTGTAACCGCAGATGAAACCTTCCCGCCTTCGAACTTCAAGGGTTGGGACCTTTCGGGCGCTTCGCACGCAGCGCGCCGCGTCGACCCGGACGAGATCGCCGCGAACCGCGCGTTCTTCCACAAAGTCGACGAGATGTACCTGGAGGGCTACGACCCGCAGCGCGACCCGGCGAAGAAGACCGTCGGCATCCCGCGTGCCCTCATGCTGCACAAGCTGTTTCCCATGGCCAACGCGTTCTTCAAGCAGCTCGGCTTCAACGTGGTGCTCACCGACGCGTCCGACGAGGAAACGGTGCGCCTAGCGCAGGCCAGCGCGCAGGGCGAGACGTGCTACCCGGTCAAGCTGGTGCACGGGCACATGGCGCAGCTGCTCGACGCGGGCGTCGACTACGTGTTCATGCCCAGCGTGCACACCATTCGCCACCTGAAATCCACGGTGCCGCACAACTATGCGTGCACGTACATGCAGTCGATCCCGGCCATCGTGGCGAAGGAGCTCGATTACGAAGGTCACGGCATTACGCTGCTGAATCCCCAGATGAACCTGGATTTTGGGCAGGGTGCCATGGCCGAGGTGATGCTGGAGGTGGGCGCGCAGCTGGGCCGCACGCCGCAGGAAACGGCGCGCGCCATGCTGGCCGGCGGGTTCGCGGTCACGGAATTCACGCGTAAAACCGAAGAGCTGGGCGACCAGCTGCTGGCCAGCCTGAAGCCCGGCGAGCGCGTCATCGTCATCATCACGCGCAATTACGGCATCGTGGACCCGGCGCTGAACATGGGCATTCCCGACCTGCTGCTCGACCGCGGGCAAAAAGTGATCACGGTCAGCCACCTGCACGCGCATGACTTGGGGATTTCCGCCGATTATCCGGGCGTGGTGTGGCCGTTCGGGCAGCACATCCTCTCGGGCGCGAAGCTGGTGCGCCGCGACCCGCGCCTGTTCGCCGTGTACCTGACGAACCACGGCTGCGGCCCCGACACCATGATCAGCCACCTGTTCGCCGAGGAAATGGCCGGCAAGCCGTACCTGCAGATCGAGATGGACGAGCATTACTCGAAGGTGGGCGTGGAAACGCGCGTCGAGGCGTTTTTGAACGCGATCGAGCACTACGAGGCGGCCGATCTGCGCGGGGCGCCTACGTCGACGCGCGTGGTGAACTCGGCATGCGAGCCGGTGTGCAAAGGCGAGCTGGCGGGCCTGCCGTCGTTCGGGCCGTACGGGCCGCTGGCGGCGCAATGGCTGCGCGACCAGGGGATTTCGGTGCGCGAACTTGTGCCGAACGCGCAGACGCTCGAGCTGGGCCGCAAGGAGTGCACCAGCAAGGAATACTACTCGTTCGCCAGCCTGCTGGGAGTGAGCCTGGCTGCTGCGGAGGGCGCGGATGCGAAAGGCCCCGTGCGGCAGTTGCTGCTGCCGTCGTCGCAGGGCGGCGAGGCCGATGGGCAGTTCGACCGCGTGGTGCGCAGCGTGCTTGATGCGAAAGGCTACGCTGACGTGCGCGTAATCGCGCCCGACGTGGAGCTGCTGCCGTGCAATCTGGACGACCCCGAGGGCTTCTTCGTGCACATGCTGGCGGGCGATGTCGTGTGGGCAGCGACACCGGAAGCGCGCTCCGACCTGCGAAAACGCCTGGCAAAGCCGAGCTTGACGCTTGACGATGTGCTCGCTGCGGCACGCGAAGTTGGCGCTGCGGCGGGCGCTGGCGCGACCGCATCCTCGAAGGATCTCGGCTCAAGCTGCGCGCGTAACGTGGAGGTGGAAACCTCTGACATTTCGGCTTCGTTCAACCTTGATGCGGTAGAGGAGTTAAATCTCAAAACCTCCGGCGCTTCTGCTCGCGATGTCTGTTCCGCAGCAGGCGGCGCTTGCAAAACGCTTGCGGTGGTGGGTGAGTGGCCGCTTGTTGCGGGCGATGAGCTGACGGGCGGGTTGTTCGCGCAGCTGGAGGCGGAAGGCTATCGCGTCGTGCGCGCCCCCTTCGCCGAATACCTGCTGTTCATCTGGGAAGACGGCTGCGACGAGGCAAAACACGCCAAGGTGGTGGGTGGCCTTATGCCCATGCTTGGCGAAACCGGCACCCCGAAAACGGTCGGCTTGCCGGACGTGCCCGCGGCAACGCCTTCCGCGTCGGCGCAGGATTCGGCTGTCGACGCGAAGCGTTCGTCGGCCGCGCTCGTTGATGTGCCCGCGCCTTCTGCTTCCGCCAACGTGCCCGCGGTAACGGTTCCCGCCCCTGCGCTTGCCGATCCCGACCAGGCGCTCACCATCGCCGATGTGCAGGCGTTGGCCTCTGGTTGCGAGGCTGCTTGCGCGAACGCGCTCGGCGGATGCGACGGCTCGCATGACCACGGCGCTGCCGCGGCGGCTTTGGCAACCGGCCCGCTTGAGGTTGGCGCTGACGTGCAAGCGAACCCCCTGTTCGGCGCCGAGCAGCGCACGCTGCCGCAGGACGAGTGGCGCGCGCTGCTCGCTCGCCTCGCCGACATAATGGCGCAGGTGTCGGACGCACTGGGGGCGGCGTCCCCGTATTCGTGCCGCTGTGCGGCCTTTCGCGATTCGGGGGGCGAATTCGAGCGGTCTGATTCTGACGGTCGGTGTGAAACTGCTGCGGACTCCTCCGGATTCAACGGGTTGCGCCAGGTGGCAACTGATGCGTTAGGCCAGTTCGCGGGCGCAAACGCGCGCTACCGCTACGCAAAGGCGGTGGAAATCGGTGACCGCGCGGACGGCGTGATTGAGGTGGCGTCTACGTACGAGAACGTCGACATCATGCTGCGCCTGAAGGGCATTCCCGCGAAGGCCTCGCTTTTGCACCTGGCGTTCGACGGCGCGCTCGACCAAAGCGTCGAAGAGCGCCTGCGATCGTTCCTCTACTACGTGTGAGTGCTGCAATGTTGCCGCGTAGGTGCGCACGCCCGCGCACCTACGCGGGTTGCAATCGCGTGTCTTCTGTCGCAACGGCGCGGTTGCATTCAGGTTGTCGGCAAAATGGCCACTGTTTGCCAAAAAATCGACAATCTGAATGCCACGCCGTTGTGGGGCGTATCATTTTGTTCTGTTTCCAACAGAATGGAAGCCAATGAGTGGGAATAATGGACAAAAAGATGGGAAGCTGAAGCCAATGGCCGCAAAACCGTGGTCGAATCGTCCTTCGCAATTCAGCTTCTCGAAAAACCGTCCAAGAGTGGCCATTCTTGCGAGTTTCTGAATGCTTCATACCCCTCATAGGGCTCAAAGCGAAAGGAGGCGGTTTTATGCCGCTGAGGAATTTGCCGACGCAATCCGCGCAATCGCTGGCGCAGCTCATTGATATTCGCCTAGGTCAAGTATCCAGTATGGCGCTCACGCGCAACGCCGGGTTCGACTTGACGCTGCTGGCGTTCGCCCCGGGCGAAAGCGTCAGCGAAGAGGAATACTTCGGCGATACGTTGTACTACTTGGTGGAGGGCGCGGCATGCGTGGTGCTGCCTGACGCGCGCGTGACGCTTGCCGCAGGCGAGGTGCTGCGCGTGCCGGCGCACGTCCTGCACGCGGTCGAAGGCGCCGACGACCACGGCTTCAAACTCCTGCAACTCAACGCCCAAAAGTAACACCGCCGCCAGCAGGCGGCGCGGATAACGAAAGGAATCATCATGGCAGAACTCATCAAGAACGTTGAGCACGGCAAGGTTTTCGGACTGAAAGACCTGGTGGAGCTTGAGGCCGGCAAGGTGAACAGCCTCACGCTGTCGCAGACGCCGGGCTGCAAGGTCACGGTGTTCGCCATCGACGCCGACGAGGGCATGTCCTCGCACGCCGCGCCGGGCGACGCGCTCATCACCGTGCTCGAAGGCTCCGGCGAGATCACCGTCAACGACGTCCCGCACCAGCTGAACGCGGGCGAGTCCATCGTCATGACCGCCGGCAGTCCCCACAGTGTGCGCGGCGTCACCCCGTTCAAAATGCAGCTCACGGTCGTAAAACCCACGGAATAGTTTGGGATTCGGTTTAGCAATCCTGGCAAAACTCAACTTTCGAGCCCGCCTTGCCGTGATGTTCGTCGCGGAGAGGCGGGCTCGTTTATGCGCGTATGTAGCGGTGAAGATCGGGATTCTTACGTCCAATCTTTACCGCTTTTCGTTTAGAAACATGTTCGCCGCTACTGCAGTGGTTCTGTCGGCAAGAATCCTCTCATGAGTTCCGGCTATAACTGAAACTATGGCTGGAAACCGGAGAAGTTTCAGTTATAGCCGGAACTTTTTCCAGATCTCAGATAGTTTCAGTTGTACCTGAAACTATGGGCAGAGGAGAGGTGGCTTCAGCTGCAACGGTAATTTTGTCCGAAATATCATCTGCTTCCGGACAGCCGAAAGCATTCGTCCCTAAAACCCAAGTGCTCTTCTAGGAAATGTCAAGGGTTTGTGACGATGCGTCGGTTGTGGGTTGACGTTTGCGGCGAAAGGACGATTATAGAGCGCGTTGAAAGCAACGGGCTTTCAGCCGAGCGCCCCGGCGCTTGAAACCTTGCATCGCAAGATGCAAAATCGCTGGTCAAATGGCCGCAGCGCCGCGCCGCCAGCAAAACGTTAGGAAGTATGATGACCTGCACCAACCTGCACACTCTGCTGATTACCACCCTGCTGATTATGTAGGGTCCGGGTTGCGAAGTTGCTGCCCGAACCCTAATTCGGGCAGCTGATGGTCCTGCATGCCGGAGGCTGTTTGAGAAAAACGGCCTCCGGCTTTCTTTTTGCGCCGATATGCGGCGCAGCGTTGCTCCCCACAACGTTGGCATTCCCTTTTAAGCATACTGCCATCACACACAGCCTGCTCATTTCTCGCCGAACCAGCCGCGCCGTTTTTCTCAAACAACTTCCGATGATGACGGGATCGGTCGTCGGGAAGCGGCGGCGCCCTCAGGGCGTCGCACAGAGGAAAGGCAAGGAAATGGCGAATCCATCAACACGAAAGCCCCTGTTCGAAGGGGTGAAAAACACGCTCGCAAGCATGGGCGGCGCAAAACCCGCCTTCGCCGGCGCTGCTGCCGGCGCACCGGCAGGCAGCGGTTGCCGTGCCGATGAAGGCGCGCAAGCGTCCGGCGCGCGCCGGAGCATGATGGCCATGGCCCCGTGCGGCAAGCCCGCCGCAGCGGTGGCGGGTGCGTCCGCCGGCGCGGTTGCCGCGCCCGCGCTTGGCGTGAAGCGCGACTCCACGCTTGAGGTCATGGTGGCGTCCATGGTGGGCACGGCCATCGAGTTCTACGACAACTACTGCTACTCCATCGCCGCCGCCAGCTACTTCGGGCTCATTTTCTTCACCGACGTGGCGAAGTCCGACCCGGTGTTGGCCACGCTGCTGGCGTTCGTCACGTTCGCCGTCAGCTTCCTGGCCCGTCCGTTCGGCAGCCTGTTGTTCGGGCACTTCGGCGATCGCCTGGGCCGCAAGAAAACCCTGGTCGCAGCCCTGATGCTCATGGGCACCGCAACGTTTTGCGTCGGCCTTCTGCCCGGCTACGATGTGCTCGGCCCGACTGCGGTCGTGCTGCTGTGCGTCTGCCGCGCCTGCCAGGGCCTTGGCCTTGCAGGTGAGTGGTCCGGCGCCGCGTTGGTGGCCACCGAGAACGCGCCGACCAACAAGCGCGCGCTGTTCGGCAGCTTCCCGAACCTGGGCGCCCCGATCGGCTTCTTCTGCGCGTACGGCGTGAACCTGCTGCTTGACACGATGCTGCCCGCCGACGCCATGGTTGCCTGGGGCTGGCGCATCCCGTTCCTGCTTTCCTGCCTGCTGGTGATCGTCGGCCTGGTCGTGCGCCTGCGCATGAGCGAGACGCCGGTCTACCAGAAGGCCGCCGCCGAGCAGCGCACCACGAAGACCCCGCTGCGCGACCTGTGCCATCATTGGCGCCGCGTGGTGCTTGGCACCTGCACGATGTCCATCACGTACACGCTGTTCTACGTGCTTGGCACCTGGTCGCTTTCGTATGGCACCTCGACGCTCGGCTTCACGCAGCAGCAGTACCTGGGCATGCAGATGGTGTCGGTCGTGTTCTTCGCCGGGTTCATCTTGGTTGGTTGCCTGACCGCCGACAAGCGCGGCCGCAAGCCGGTGCTTCTGGTGGGCAATGCGTGCACACTCGCGTTCTCGTTCGTGGCTCCGCTGCTTCTGGGCGGGCATAACGTTGCCGCCATCATGGTGTTCCTGTGCGTCGGGTTCGCCTGCATGGGTACGATCTTCGGCCCCTGCGGCAGCTACCTGCCCGAGCTGTTCCCCGCGAAGGTGCGCTACTCCGGAGCTGGCCTGAGCTACAACCTGGCGGCCATCACCGGCGGCGCGTTCGCCCCGACCATCGCATCGGCCCTGGTCATGACGTTCGGCATCCAGGCGCTTGGCTGGTACATGGGCGGCATGGCCGCAGTTGCCCTGGTAGCGCTGCTGTTCTTCCGCGAAAGCAAGGACGTCGATTTCGAGCAATAGCGGAAAGCGAAAACCGAGAAGCAAGACGAAAAGCGAGAAGCAAGACGAAAAGCGAGAAGCAAGAACCGAAGCCTCGCAAGTGTTTACATGATGCGCCCGCGTGCCACCCCGTGCACGCGGGCGCATCATGTTTGCAAGCGGAAGTTGCTGCGGCGTCTGCTTGCAGCGTGCAAGGTTTGTGCGTATGACCTGGCCTGGAGTCGGGCGTTTGTTGCGCGAAAGGCCCTGCAGCGCATCGCTTCTGCGCAAAGAGCTGCAATATGTGGTCCAAACCCCCGAAAGCACATTGCCCAACACGCTTGCGGGGGGGGGGTTCTGAACCGCTTTCCCAAACCGTTCAGGCTCTGCGTGGCGCTTGGCGCTGGGGTCGCAAACGAAAAATCGCTCATGTATGTGATTTGTTGCGTGCTCGTAAGGTAAACCGCGATATAGCGTTGCGTTTCCCCAGTTCAGGAGCTTGCAACTTTTCTTGATACTGCGGCGGTTCGTGTTAAATCACATACATGAGCGATTTTTGGAATTGTTGGCACCTTTGCGAGGGGTTTGGCGCGTAAGATAGTGGCGGCAGCAAGAGCTTGATTGGGGGCGGAAAATGGCGTCGAAGAAGAATCGGTCATCATGGGCGAAGGAGAAAGCCCAGTTCAACGCCGCGTTGAACGATTTCGATTCACTAGGTGATTTCAGCTCGCTTGACGATGCGTTCGCGCGCGAGGATTCGCGCCGCGCCGCAGCGGCGGCCGAGCACGATGCCGCGCAGCGCTACAAAGCCTGCGACTCGAAGAACCGCTACGCCACGCGTGCCGAGGCACAGGAGAACCTTGCCTGGTGCGAGCGCCGCGGCAAACGCGGCCTGCATATCTACGAATGCCCCTACTGCGGAGGCTGGCACCTTACCTCGCACCCCTGGGACGAGGGGGAAGCCAGGGGGTAGCCGGATGGGTGGCTTGGTGGCTTAAGCTGGCCACGTGGATTGGTTTTCTGGGTGGAACTTGTTGCATGAATCTCGCCCCGAAGCCAAGGCTGTTTGAAGTTGCTATTATTTTTGGCGGCAAAGGGTGAAAAGCCGGCTATTTCGCCGGATGCTCCTGGTACCAGGCCAGTGTCATGGCTACGAAGTCGCGCATTTCGGCTTGGAAATCGATGGGGGCGGGCGTGACGCCCAGCTCGGCCACTACTTGCTTGACCACGGGGTTGTTCAGGCACGACCCGGCCAGCCCCACGCCGTGGAAGTGGATGGTGTTCGTGAAAGCCTCCACGCGCTCGGGCGCAATGTGCAGCACGCCGGCCAGCTGCTGGGAAAACGGCTCCAGAATCTGGTAGTACCCGCGCTTGAACTCGCGCAGCTTGTCGGCGCCAACGTTGGTCTCGATGACGGAAAACAGCAGGTCACCGTAGCGGAAATAGTCGTAATGAGCCGCGGCGATGCCGGCCCACACCGTGGCGATGGTGGCGTTATCGAACCCGCATCCAGCCGGCAGCGCGGCCCTACCACGAGATCACGCTGACCATGGTCGGCACCGGATCGGAGATGAACGGCGGCTCGGTCATCACGAACCACGAGCAGAACCTGAAAATCAGCCACGTGTTCAGCACCGACGTGGCGCCGAAATTCGCCATCATGAACCCCGAGTTCACCTACAGCCTGCCGAAGTTCGCGCGTTTCGCGCAGAACGTGTGGGGCATCGACGCCGCCGGCAAAACCGACGAGCAGCTGGCCACCGCGGGCCTCGACGCCATGGAAGCCTGGATGCGCGAAATCGGCTGCGTCATGAACATCACCGAGCTGGGCTGCGACGAGTCCATGCTGGAAAAGCTGGCTGACGCTACGTTCGTCATGGAAGGCGGCTACCGCAAACTCACCCGTGAAGAAATCATCACCATCTTCCGCGAAAGCCTGTAGAGCAGGAAAATGGGACAAAGGGACAGTCCCTTTGTCCCACCTTGTCGGGTCCCGCAGGTTGAACCCGTAGGGGGCTGTATCGAAATCACTTTTGATACAGCCCCCAAATCGATAGCGCCTGAAGGGCGCGTCACCATCTTCCCGAAGCGTGCGCGACAAGGGGCAACCGCGATTGCGTCCGTTATCGCACGCTGGTGAGGCGGGCTTGGTAGCCGCACAGCACGTCGGCGGCGCAGTTGGCTTCGGCGAGTGCGGCTTCAAGCGTGCGTTTGGCCAGGGAATACTCGTTGTTGTTCTGCGAGATGTGCATGGCCACTACCGTTTGCGGCTCGCGTTGGCCTGCGGCGCGGCTTGCGGACACCAGCGCGGCAAGCTCGGCGGCCGCCTGGCCGTTTGACAGATGCCCGGCGTCCGACGCGATGCGCTGCTTAACCACGTAGGGGTAGGGGCCTGCGGCCAGCATCTTCGGGTCGTGGTTGCTCTCAAGCGCCAGGATGCGCGCATCGGCCAGCGCCGCGTGCGCCGCGGGCGTGACCACGCCCGAGTCCGTCAGGTAGCCGATGGCGTCGCCGTCGGCGGCGTCCTCGATGCGGAAGCCGAACGACGCGGCCGCATCGTGGCTGGTGGCGAACGGGATCACGCGCACCCCCGCGGCCTCGATGACGCTTGCGCGCGCCGCGGCCTTCGCTGATCCGTCCGCGCTTGCGGTAGCCCCCGCGTTCGCCGTGGTTGCAAGTTCGCGCACCTCGAACGCTTCGGCCACTTTCGCCAGCGCATCGCTGTTCGCCATGCAGCCGCGCGCCACGTAGATGGGTGGCTGGCAACCCAGCTTCGCCAGGCCGCGCAGCACCACGCCAAGGCCCTTGACATGGTCGCCGTGCTCGTGCGTCACGAAAGCGGCCTCGATGCGCGCAGGGTCGAATCCGGCCTGGTCGCAGCGGGAAAGGAAGTCGCGTTTGCAGATGCCGCAGTCAATGAGCACGCCCGCGCCTGTGACAACGTTTTCCACCACGGCGGCGTTTCCCGAGCTTCCGCTGGCCAGTACGTGCAATGCAAGCATGCGAATCCTTCCGTTCGGCGCCGCTTCCGGCGCAAATGCAACAGCGCACCAGTATAGCCCCGAACGCCGCAGCCCGGTGCACTTTGCCCGAAGGCCGCACCCAACCTCGTCGCCTGCCGACGATAGGAAGGACCCGCTATGGAACGTATTGCCCACGCATACCCCTTGCGCGCTTTGTCTCTGCAGCTTGCCATCTGCCTGGCATTTTGCTGGCCTGCGCCCGCGCTTGCCGACAGCGCGTCTGCCAGCGACGCAACCGCTTCATCCATTCCGCAAGCCGAGACGCCCACGTACAAGGTGGCGTTCTATCTTCACGCCGTCCGAGGAAGTGCTGCTCAACCAGCTCTTTCACGATGGCAAGGCCCAGGCCTGACCCCGTGTACGTGCTGGTTCCCGCCTTCGCCTCTTGCGCGAACGGCTCGAACGCGTGCTGCTGGAACTCGGGGCTCATGCCGATGCCCGTGTCGGCGCACGTGATCTCGAACGTGGCCACGTCGTCGGTGGCGGAAAGCTCGTACCACGTGATGGCCAGGAACATGCAGAGGAATAGCGCGTTGTGCGGCCGGTCGTCGGCGGCTATTTCGCGCGCGGGGACGAGATGGGAAGGAGCGGCGTTTTCGATAAGCATCACCAATAATAAGGCAAGGGACGTTTCGCTTTTGCGCTTGGCGATGCCGCCCTGTCTTCATGTTATTCGCGAATCCACTATCAAGTGCAAAAAAGACGAACCCTAAAGGGGTCCGTCTAATGTTCCGATGGCAGAGCCTAGGGGGATCGAGAAGACATGCGCTGCGCGCATGTCTTCGTTCGTCGGGCTTCGCCCTCCTCATTCAACAGCCCACTGGGCTGTTGAATCCTCGCGGGGTTCGACCCCTGCGCCGCAAATAAAAAAATCGCAGGCTTGTTTCCAAACCTGCGATTGAACATGTGGTGGAGCCTAGGGGGATCGAACCCCTGACCTCATGGCTGCCAGCCATGCGCTCTCCCAGCTGAGCTAAGGCCCCGAAATTTGGTGCGAAAGCTATTATACGGAAACCCCCGCCCCGCGCAAGACCCTATTTCCGAAAGATGGAGAACGTGTGAAGGCGGTGGAGCGATTCTCGAAAAATTCCCTTCGATGGCGATGCTAGCCAGAGAACTCCAAGAGCAATTATCGATTGCAAGGGCTACGAGCTGGCGCAAAACGGAACTTTCCGAATCTCGAAACCAAATGGTGGGTCGATTTGGCACGAAATTGAACTTTCTGTCACTTTGCGCATGCTTGCTCGAAACAGAAAGCTTCTTTTCGTGCCAACCAAGATGCCATGCGGACATTTCGGTATGTCGGAAGATTCGGAAAGTTAAAAATCGTGCCAAAAAAACCGCTCGAAATGTATTGAGCTACGGAAAGTTCGATTTCGCGCCCAAGCGATTTTGCTTTGCGGTATGGGGTTTGCGAAATGATGTCATGCGTGCCTGATCATGCACCGAAATCCTGCCAATTTCATAAACGCAAAAGAAATGGCTGTTAGGCCAAGCGTCCCAACAGCCATAACCTAAAACGGGGCGAAGTGATTGCCGCTTCGCCCCGAATCGTTTTACTCTTCGCCGATCATCTCGGTGAGGGTTCGCCAGCCAAGCTCTGCGCATTTTACGCGGGCGGGCATGTGGCTGATGCTTTCGAGCTGGGCCGCTTCGTCGAGGTCTTCTTTCTCGTCCTCGGTGAGCTGCTCGCCCTTCACCATCTTCATGAACAGGCCGCACAGGCGGCGCGCTTCCTCGACCGTCTCGCCCGTGACCAGGTCGGCCATTATGTCGGCCGACGCCTGGCTGACAGCGCAGCCATGGCCCGTGAACGCGGCTTCCTCGATGACGCCGTTTTCCACGCGCAGCTTGAGCACCAGCTCGTCGCCGCAGCTGGGGTTGACGCCCTCGTGCTCGTCGGTGGCGCCTTCCAGGTCGTACTTGTAGTCGGGGTGCGCGTTGTGCTCCATGAGCGCGGCGGTGTAGATGTTAGCCATTGAAGGTCCTCCAAACGTTGCCGAGGCCCTCGATCAAGGCGTCGACGTCCTTCTTGTCGTTGTAGAACGCCAGGCTGGCGCGGCAGCAGGCAAGGTTCTCCACGCCCAGCCAGGTGAGCAGCGGCTGCGCGCAATGGTGCCCGGCGCGGATGGCCACCTGGTCCATGTCCAGGATGCTGGCCACGTCGTGCGGGTGGATGCCGTTGACGTTGAAGCTGATGACGCCGTGGTGCATGTCGGGGTCGGGGCTGCCGATGATGGTGACGTAAGGCAGCTTCGCCATCTCGTCCATGCAGTAGCGCACGAGCGCCTGCTCGCGCGCGGCGATGACGTCGAGGCCCACCGACTCCACGTAGGCGATGGCCGCCGCGGTGGCGTAGATGCCGGCGGCGTCCTGCGTGCCGGCCTCGAACTTCTCGGGCACGGGCGCCCACGTGGCGTCCTGCTCGGTGACGGAATCGATCATCTCGCCGCCGGTGAGGAACGGAGGCATGGCGTTCAGCAGCTCGTCGCGGCCCCACAGCACGCCCATGCCGAACGGGCCGAACAGCTTGTGCGCGCTGAAGGCGAAGAAGTCGGCGCCGAGTTTCTGCACGTCAACGTGGATGTGCGGCGTGGACTGCGCGCCGTCGACCACCAGGTAGCCGCCCTGCGCGTGCACGCGGCGGCCAAGCTCCTCGACGGGGTTCTGCACGCCAAGCACGTTGGACACGTGCACGACGGACAGGATCTTCGTCTTCGGGCCGATCTTCGCGTCCATCTCCTCGGGCGTGATGACGCCGTTTTCGTCGGGGTACAGGTACACCAGCTTCGCGCCCGCCGCGCGGCAGGCCTGCTGCCACGGGATCAGGTTCGAATGGTGCTCCATGATGGTGATGCACACTTCGTCGCCCGGCTCAAGCACGGTGGGGGCGAACGCCTTCGCCACGATGTTGAGCGACTCCGACGCGTTGCGCGTCAGCACAATGTCGTGTGCGTCGGGCGCGCCGATGAAGCGGGCCACGCGCTGGCGGGCGATCTCGATGGCCTCGGTGGCCTCGACTGACAGGCGGTACAGGCCGCGCAGGGCGTTCGCGTTCATTTCCTCGTAGAAGCGGCGCTGGGCGTCAAGCACCACTTTCGGGCGCTGCGCCGTGGCGGCGCTGTCAAGAAACACCAGGTCGGGGTGGTTCGCCAGCAGCGGGAAGTCGCGCTTGTACGGGTTTTCGGCGATGTTGGCCGCGCATACGATGTCGTCGGCCGTGGCCGAGGCCTGGGCGGCATGCGCCGCGTCGGCCACGGCGCATGCCGTGCGATCGAGTTCTGCGTTGTTCGGGGAAGCTGCCATGGCTAGTCCTCCACCTCCTGATAGGGGATGCTCAAACGCTCGGCCAGGCGCGCGACGCCGGCGCGAACGGTTTCGTCTGCGATGGTGAGTGCCGTTTCCTCAAGCGTTGCCGTGGCGAACAGGCCCTCGGCGGCTTCCTGGGAAAGGCCGCGGCACTTCAGGTAGAACAGCTGGTCAGCGGCCACGTGCCCGATGGTGGCACCGTGGTTGCCGGCCACATCGTCCTCGTCGCACAGGATGACGGGGATGGTCTTGTTCTCAACCTGCTCGTCCACCAAAAGCACGGTTTCGCGCTCGGTGCCCTCGGCGCCTTTGCAGCCGCGCACCAGGTCGATGGTGCCGCGCAGCACCTTCTTCGACTGGCCCATAAGCGCGCCGTTGGCGTCGATGTTGCACTGCGTCTTGCGGCCGCGATGGCGCACGACGTAGTTGAAATCGCGAACGTCGATGTTGGCGGCCAGGTAGCGCGTGTCGACGTCCACGCGCGACACGTCGCCGCGCAGGTCGGTGGCCAAGCCCGTGTAGGACTTGCCGGCGCCCAGCATGCGGTGGCGCACGGTCACGAACGCGCCCTCGTCGCACACGATGCCGGTGTTGTCCAGCGCCGTCCACTGCTCGTCAAGCGTGTGCACGGACGTGATGTTGACGTGCGCGTTTTCGCCCGCGAACACGCGCAGCTGCACGCCTACCACGCCGGTGCCGGCCTCGGGAGAGTCAAGCGCCACCGTCAGGTCGAACGTGGCGCCGGGGGCGGCAACCACGTCGATGGCAGCCACGTTGGCCGAGCCATCCACGCCGGTCAGGTGCACGGTTGCCGTGCCCTGCTTGCCCGCGGCGGGCGCGAACACGATGCGCTCGGCCTCGCCGGCCTGCTCGGCCAGCCATGCGGTGGCCTCGGCGCCCATGCCGCATTCGAAGGCTTCCGCCACGTTGTTCGCCATTTCCTCGCGCACGGCCTTGTGCTCGTAGCGCGACAGCGCGGGGATGTCCAGGTTCGCTGGGTCCACGTCGGGCTCGACGGCGCGCAGGATGGCGCGCGTGTCGGCCGGCGCTTCGGCGCGGGCCGCGTCCACCTTGGCCTGCAGGCCCGCAACGGCGGCGTCGAACGCGTCTGCTTCGCCAGCAAGCTCGTCGGCGGCTTCCACGCTGATCTGCGCGGCGGACTCAAGGCCCTCCGGCAGCTCGATGGTGGTTTCATTCATGTCAAGGCGATGCCAGGTAGGCGCGGGCATCGCGTTCACGTTCTTCAAAACGTCGGCGCCCATTATCCGATCGCCCCTTCCATTTCCAGTTTGATGAGGTTGTTCATTTCGACGGCGTACTCAAGCGGCAGCTCCTTCGACACGGGGTCGGCGAAGCCGTTCACGATCATGGTGCGCGCTTCCTCTTCCGAAATTCCGCGGCTCATCAGGTAGAACACCTTGTCGTCGCCAATGCGGCCGATGGTGGCCTCGTGCCCGATGTCCACGTGCTTGCAGCGGATGTCCATGGCTGGGATGGTGTCGGAGCGGCTGTGGTCGTCCAGCATCAGGCTTTGGCACGACACGCTGCAAGCGGAGTTCTCGGCTTTCGGGGTGGCCACGACGCTGCTGCGGAACGTGGACACGCCGCCGCCCTTGGAGATGGACTTCGTCTCGATGGACGCCGAGGTCTCCGGTGCGGCGAGCACCACCTTGCAGCCGGTGTCGAGGTTCTGGCCCGTGCCGGCGAACGTGATGCCCGTGAACGTGCACGTGGACTTGCGCCCGGCCAGGATGGACATGGGGTACAGGTAGCCCACATGGCTGCCGAAGCTGCCGGACACCCACTCGATCGAACCGCCCTCGTCGCACGTGGAGCGCTTCGTGTTCAGGTTGTACATGTTCTTCGACCAGTTCTCGATGGTCGAGTAGCGCAGGTGCGCGTTCTTGCCGACGAACAGCTCCACCGCGCCCGCGTGCAGGTTCGCCACGTTGTACTTCGGCGCGCTGCAGCCTTCGATAAAGTGCAGGTCAGCGCCGTCTTCCACGATGATGAGCGTGTGCTCGAACTGGCCCGCGCCCTTCGCGTTCAGGCGGAAGTAGCTTTGTAGCGGGAAGTCGAGCTTGGTGTCCTTCGGAACGTACACGAAGCTGCCGCCGGACCATACGGCGCCGTGCAGGGCGGCGAACTTGTGGTCGGTGGGCGGGATGAGCGTCATGAACTTCTCGCGGATGAGCGGCTCCCACTGCGGGTCGTGCAGCGCCTCCTCGATGCCGGAGTACACGATGCCCATGCGGGAAGCGGTGTCCTGCATGTTGTGGTAGACCAGTTCGGAGTCGTACTGCGCGCCGACGCCGGCCAGGTAGCTGCGCTCGGCCTCGGGGATGCCCAGGCGGTCGAACGTGTTCTTCACGTCATCGGGCAGGCTGTCCCAGTCGCTTTTCTGGTCGGTGTTCGGCTTGACGTACGTGACGATGTTGTCCATGTCAAGGCCGGCGATGGACGGGCCCCAGTCGGGCGTTGCCATGCTTTGGTAGATTTCCAGCGACTTCAGGCGGTGCTGGAGCATCCACTCCGGCTCGTCTTTCTTCTCCGAGATTTCGCGGACGATCTCGGGCGTCAGGCCCGCCGCCAGCTTCTCGGCGCTGTCGCCGTATGAAAAGTCGTAGAGGCTGCGATCGATGTCCGCGACCTCGGTGCGTTGTTTGGCCATGTCGCGCCCCCTACTGCGCGTTGGCGGCAGCGGCCTGCTCGAACTGCTCGAAGCCGTTGGCGTCGATGTTCGCGATCATGTCGGCGTTGCCTTCGGCCGTCATGCGGCCCTTGACCAGCACGTGCACGCGGTCGACGTCGACGTGCTCCAGGATGCGCGTGTTGTGCGTGATGATGACGAGCGTGCCGTTGCAGCGCTTGCGGTACACGTCCATGCCTCGGGAAACCACGGACAGCGCGTCTACGTCAAGGCCGGAGTCGGTTTCGTCAAGGAAGGCCAGTTTCGGCTCAAGCAGCAGCAGCTGCAGCATTTCGAGCTTCTTCTTTTCGCCGCCGGAAAAGCCCACGCCCAGCTCGCGGTCCAGGTAGGCCGGGTCCATGTTCAGTTCCTCGGCCAGTTCCTTGACGTGCTTGCGGAACTGCTTGCCCTTCATGTCGCCGACGCCCGGACGACCTGCGGAAATGGCGCGCAGGAAGCTGCTGACGGGCACGCCGGGAATCTCGACCGGCGCCTGGAAGCTCAGGAAAAGGCCCGCGTGCGAGCGCTTGTCAGTGGACAGGTTTGTGATATCCTGGCCATCGAACGTAATTTTGCCGCCGGTTACCGTATATTCCGGGTCGCCCATGACCACGTGGCCAAGGGTGGATTTGCCGGCGCCGTTCGGGCCCATCAGCACGTGGGTCTCACCTGCGCCCACGGTCAGGTCAACGTCGTGCAGGATGACCTTCTCGTCAACAGCGGCGGAAAGGCCCGCCACGTTGAGGAGGATGTTCTCGTCTGCCATCTTCTTCCCCTTTTCATTTCACTCAAATACGATTATGCTTAATCATATACGTTTGATAGGATTAAGATAACCGCACACGCGGATTTGTCAAGCGAAATTGGCTGCGGCTAAGAATCATTCCGCGAAACGTGCGCGAGTTGCGCGCCTGCGCCGCCGGTTGCGGACGCGAATGGGACAAAGGGACAGTCCCTTTGTCCCATTCGGGCAGCAAGTGCCGGGCGCGGGGGTTGCTTATGCTCGCATCGAGCCTGGTTGCGCGCCTTGGTAAGAGGCGTGCGCAGCTGGTGCATGGCGAACATGGTCCGGCAACGAGTGACGGGCTTGTGCTTTGCGGTGGCTTGATGCTTTGCTGCGTGGGCTTTCGCGAAGGTGAGCAAGGGCGGTGCCTTCGCGCGCGGCCCGGCATGCTTTGCGCAGCGGGCTTCGCCTTCCTGCTTTGCGTGGGGATGCTGCTTGTGCGCGGTTTGCGGTTGTTTGGTTGGACGAGAGCGGATCGGGGTTTCCGGTTCCGTACTTATATTAGTAAGGGGGAGCTTGTGCTTATCTCATCGAAGGGGCGTTACGCGCTGCGGTTGGCGGTGTGCGTTGCGCAGGCGGGGCCGGACGCGAAGGTGTCGCTGCGCGAGGTGGCCGAACACGAGGAGCTGTCCCTAAAGTATCTGGAGCAGATTGCACGGCCCATGGTGTCGGCGGGCCTGTTGACCAGCGTGCGCGGCAAGGGCGGCGGGTACCGTCTGTCGCGCGACCCGCACGAGATTTTGGCGGGCGATGTGCTGCGCGCGGTCGAGGGAACCACGGTGCCGGTGACGTGCGCGTCGCTTGAGGGGCCCGAGCCGTGCCACCGCGCAAGCGTGTGCACGACGGTGCGCTTCTGGGCCGGGCTTGACGAAGTGATCGAGAACTACGTCGACGGCGTGACCGTTGGCGACCTGGCCGACGCCCCGCAACCCCACATTCAGCTGGCCGACGCCGCGCCAGCGGAAAGCTAAGGCGCGCGTTCAGTTGCTCCCGCGTGAAAACTCGGTGCTTGTTGTTTGACGGGTCGGTATCGCTTCGGTGAAAGTTCGCTGAAAGGGTGCCGGCCCGCTGCTTTTCCGCGTAGGCTTCAGCCTGATATAAGGTTCGGGCGCAACAATGGCTGGCCGTGCCCGCAAGGGCAGGACCATTGGCGTGTCTGTGTTGGACGCGAGCATGAGGAGGTTGCTCATGGCGCAAACGAATGGAAAAGATTCCCCGGCTGAGCAGGTGGAAAAGGAGCGCAAGTTCCTTGGTGGGCTGCTTGAGGGGCTGTCGGTGCCGCAGGTGGCGGCTGGCGCGTTGGCGGCGGTGACGTCGATGCTGCTGTCGTCGAAGATCGGCATTGCCGGCTCGGTCATCGGTGTGGCCGTCGGCTCGGTGGTGTCGACGCTGTCGTCGCAGATTTACAAGCAGTTTTTGCAGGCGTCCGCCGACAAACTGCGCGAGCTGAGCCCGGTGGGCGATGCGGCGGGCGATGGCGCGGAAATGGCGAATGGCGCTGGCGTTTTCGCTGGTCAAGCTAGCATGGCGGGCGCTACGCGCGTGATGGACCCCGCGGCGACGCGCTTGATGTCGCAGGTTGGCCAGCCTGGCGCGGCTGCCGGCTTTAGTGGGCCGGAATCCGCCTTTGCGGGCGCTACGCGCGTGATGGATCCTGCCGCCACGCGCGTTATGAGTCGGGATAGCGAAGCGAACTTCGGTATTTTGCCTGGCCAGAATGGCGAAACCGTGGTTATGGATCCCGCGAATGTCGACGGCGGGGCGAATGGCGCTGCGCAGGGCGCGGCGGGCGACGACGCTTTCGCTGGCTTTGCCGGTGCCACGCGCGTTGCGGCTACGGCGGCCGGCTCCGACACTGCGGGCGAGACGCCTACACGTACCGTGGCCGACTTGCGCGCCGAGGGCGAGACGGGCGTGCTGCGCGGCCGCGCCGAGCATCTGCGCCGCCAACGCATGCAACGCGGGGTCATTGTGGTGTCGGTGGTGTCGTCCCTGGTGGCGGTGCTTCTTTGCGCGGGCATCATCAATTTGGTGACCGCCGGCGAAGGCGTCGGCACGAAGACCGAGCCGCTGTTCAGCGGCACTTCGACCGAGCAGTCGGCCGGTGCCGGTTCCGCGAAGTCGTCCAAGCAGCAGGCAGCAACCAGCGAGGGCGCGTCTGATGACCAGTCAAGCGAGACGACGCAGAACCAGGGTAACCCGGTTCATCAGGATGCGTCGGCTTCCGAGCCCGGTGCGGCCGATGCTGGGCAGCAGGACGGCGCTTCCGATTCCGCTAGCGGCTCTTCACAATCCGGCAGCTCCGCGGGCTCGACCAGCGGTGATGCAAATGGGTCTGGTTCCGCTTCCGACTCGCAGGGCGCGGCGTCGGGTTCGGGCTCCTCGGGCTCGGCCAGCGGTTCTTCTTCGGACAGCTCGGCATCTGGCAACGGCAGCGCCAGCGGCTCGAGTTCGGCCGACGGCTCTTCGCAATCCGGCAGCACTTCGGGCTCCTCAGGCTCCGCGAACGGCTCGTCAACGGGTTCATCCACATCCGCCAACGCCTCATAGCAGGGTCACCGTGCTTCGCCAGCTTCTATGGTGTTGGCTGCGGCTGACGCACGGGCGCTTCCGGCAATGCTACGATGAGCGCGAAACGTTGAAGCTGCGGCGCTGCCTGCCGCGCCGCCCGGAAGGAGAACCATGTCCCCAGATGAGAACGCCGCACCTGTTGCCCCCGCGCCCTCCAAGCCGGCCGTGCCGCGCACGCGCGAGGAGATTGCTGCGTCGCTGAAGGTGCGCACGCGTTGCGGAACGCCCACGGAGAAGCTTGAGGTCATCATGACGAAGGAGGGGCTCGACCGCATCGAGGCGGCCACGGTCATGGTCATCGGCCTGGGCGGCGTGGGCTCGAACTGCGTCGAGGCGCTGGCGCGCGGCGGCGTGGGGCACCTGGTGGTCATCGACCACGACATCGTCAGCCTGTCGAACATCAACCGCCAGGCCATCGCGTATCACAGCACGCTCGGGCGCAAGAAACACGAGGTCGTGCGCGACATGGTGCACGACATCAACCCCGACTGCGAGGTGGAGGCGCTTGACATGTTCCTGCGCGCCGAGGACATCGAGCCGCTGCTCAGCCGCTACTTCGGGCGCGTTGACATGGTCATCGACGCCATAGATTCCGTGTCCGCAAAGCTGGCCATCGCCGAATTCGCCGACCGCACGGGCATGCCGCTGATTTCCAGCATGGGCGGCGCCAACAAGCTGCACCCCGAATGCATCGGATTCGCCGACATCTACGAAACGCGCAATTGCCCGCTGGCGCGCGTCATGCGCAAGGAATGCCGCAAGCGCGGTATCCGCCACCTGCGCGTGCTGTATTCCTGCGAGGAGCCGGTGAAGCGCCCGACGCTTGAGGGCGCCAGCCGCCGCGAGCGCACGAACATGGGCACGGCGTCGTTCATCCCGCCGATTTTCGGCCAAACCATCGCCGGTCGCGTTCTGTGCGAGATCGCCCAAGTGCCGGAAGCATAGCTCGGAGGGGTTGTTGTGGGCTGCAACCTGTTCGACATACACTGCCACCTGGGGTTTTGCGCGGATGCGTCTGCGGCGGCGCGTGAGCTTGCGGCCGCTGGCGTGGCGGCGTTCTCGAACACGGTGACGTTGGCGGAGTTCTCTGCGCAGCAGGTGGCGCTTGCTGGCGCGGCCAACGTGCGCGTGGGCTGCGGCCTGCATCCCTGGTGGGTTGGCGAAGACGCAGCGGCCGACCTTGATGCCCTGTGCGCCGTGGTGGAACGGCAGCGGTTCGTGGGCGAGGTCGGGCTGGATTTCTCGCCGCCACACGTTGCGACGCGCCAGGCGCAGATGGCGGCGTTGTCACAGGTGGCGGACGTGTGCGGCCGCGTTGGCGGCAAGGTGGTGTCGCTGCATGCCGTGCGCGCGGTCGACGACGTGCTCGACGTGCTCGAAGGCGCCGGCGCGCTTGCCGAGGCGGCGGGCAACGCGTGCATCATCCACTGGTTCTCGGGCACGTCCGACCAGCTCACGCGCGCGCGGCGACTGGGCGCCTTCTTCAGCGTGAACCCGCGCATGCTGCAGTCGAAGCGCGGGCGCGCCTATGCGCAGGTCATACCCGGCAACCGGCTGCTGCTTGAGACCGATCTGCCCGCGCAGGCAGGCGCGCCCTGGGATGCCGAACGCGTTCGCCAACTGCTTGAGCAAACCACGCGTCAGCTGGCCGAACTGCGCGGCGAAGACGCCGCCGACCTGCAAGAACGCATAGCAGCAACAAGCCGAGCGCTGCTTGAGGCATAGCGGCCGCCGCGGGCCCGCCGCATCATCTATAATGCAAACGCGAAAATGCTAGCAGCATGGCGAAACGGAAAGGATAGCGAATGGTTTACGAGCACGTGACCAGCGCAAACGATGCGCGATTGGCGCCGTATGCGCGCGTGCGCGACGCCGATCTTGCCGCATGGCCCGCATCTCCCGCCGGCCTGTTCACGGCCGAGTCGCGCGCGGTCATAGCCGCCGCCATCGACGCCGGCGTCCGTCCCCATTCGTTTCTGGTCAGCGAATCCTGGGCCGACGACGCCGCCCCGCTTGCGGCCGCGCTGCAGGCAAAATGGCCCGCGTGCCCGACGATGCGCGTGCCCGATCAGCTATTCACTCAGGTCACGGGCTACAAAATCGTGCGCGGCCCCGTGGCCGCCTTCGAGCGCCCGGCACTTGCCGACCCGGCGGTACTGCTTGCGGGCGCGCGTCGCGTGGCCGTGCTTGAGGACGTGGGCAACTACGCGAACATCGGCAGCGCGTTCCGCGCGGCGCACGCGTTCGGCATCGACGCCGTGCTGGTCACGCCCTCGTGCCACGACCCACTGTTCCGCCGCGCCAGCCGCACCAGCCAAGGCACGGTGCTGCAGGTGCCGTGGACGCGCATCGGCACGCAGCGCCAGTGGGCCACCGAGGGCATCCCGCTGCTGCACGCCGCCGGTTTCAAGGTGGCGGCGCTGGCGCTTGAGGACCGCTCGCTGGCCCTGGGCGACCCGCGGCTTGCCGCCTGCGAGCGCCTGGCCATGGTGCTGGGCACCGAAGGCGCGGGCCTGTTCCCGTCCACCATCGCCGCCAGCGACTATACGGTGAAAATCCCCATGACCCACGGCGTCGATTCGCTCAACGTGGCCGCCGCCAGCGCGGTGGCCTTCTGGGAGCTGCGCGTGCGATAGGGGCTAAGACGCATCCGTTGCGTTGCCCTCGGCTGCTGAGCCGTCTTTTCCGCAGGCTCTTCCACTTTCCCTCGCATCGCGGTTTGCAAATCCTGCCAGGGAGCAAGCCGCCTCACTGCTGGCAGTCGGGAACCGCCCGCGACAACCCTAAGCCCCACTCGGCCCCCGCATGACCGGCGCGCAATTTCTGCCTGGTGATCCGATTCATCGGCGAACGGTTCGCCATTTTGGGCCAGGCTAGCGGCCGTCTTGCGCGCAACGTTAGCCTTCGTTAAATCTTCCCATCTGGCTAGATTCCCGCCGGGTTTTCGCGTCCGATAGCGTATGATAGAACTCGTGCTCTCGAGGTGAGGGCGAGTGTTGCCGCCATGCAACGCGCAGTGTTACCCCCGTGCGATAGCGCGGGAGAGAAAAGAGGATTTAAAATGGCGGAAGGTACTGTTAAGTGGTTTAACCCCGAGAAGGGCTATGGCTTCATCTCTCAGAACGACGGCGAAGACCTGTTCGTGCATTTCTCTGAGATCAAGATGGACGGCTTCAAGACCCTCGATGAGGGCCAGGCTGTGTCCTTCGATGTGACCACCGGCCAGAACGGCAAGCTCCAGGCAAGCAACGTGGTGCGTCTCTAACCCACCGCTTTTCTTAAACAGGATGCTGAAAGCCCTTGCGTGTGCTGCGCAAGGGCTTTTTTGATGCCTTGTCGAACGAAGGCGAAACTGCCTGTGGGTTGAGGGGCGAATTCAGCCGAAGCACGGGCGACCGCGACCGCTGGTCGCCGGCGTTGCGATCGCCTGCTTGCAGGTGCTTAACGCCGCGCGCCGCCCAAACGCAAGAAAGCCGCCCCGAAGGGCGGCTTTCGCGTACTGCAAGGATTGTGGCTGCTGCGGGCTTGCGCACCGCATGCCGCATCCGTTACTCCAGGTTGGAGCCCTTCTTCTCGGGGAGGAAGAACATGGCGATGAACGCCACGATGTAGATGCAGGCAACGCAGCCGATGGCGAAGCCGAAGCCGTGGCCCGCAGCGATGATCGGGATGACCACCGGGGCGGACGCGCCGCCGATGAAGCGGCCGGCGTTGTACAGCGCGGTCTGCGCCGTGCCGCGGATCTCGGTGGGGAACAGCTCGGCGATAAGCGTGCCGTAGCCGCCGATCATGCCGTTAGCGAACATGCCCATGAAGAAGCCGCCGAACAGCAGCGCCGTGGGGTCGGTCAGCTGGCTGTAGATGATGATCATGGCGGCGGCGCCGATCTGGAACGTCCAGAACGCGGGGCGGCGGCCGGCCTTGTCGGCCAGCCAGCCGAACGCCGAGATGCCGATCATCATGCCGATGACGGTGACGGCCGTCCACATGCCGGTGGACGTCAGGCTCAGGCCCAGCTCGCCGTTGAGGTACTTCGGCAGCCACGTCATGATGCCGAAGTAGCCGGCGTTCTGCACGGTGCACAGAATAATGATGATGATGGAGTACTTGATGCGCGTGGGCGAATTGAACAGGTCAGCCAGGTTGCCGTGCTTCTTGCCGGACGCCTTGTGCTGCTCGTAGATGGGCGGCTCAGGCACGAACGCACGGATGATGATGGCGACGACCGCCGGCACGAAGCCGACGACGAACAGGCCGCGCCAACCGAATGCGGCGATGATGGGCGCGGAAGCCAGCGAGGCAACAAGCACGCCGACCTGGAAGCCCAGGCCAACGGCCGACGTGGCCTTCGCGCGGTTCTCGGGGCTGGAAACCTCGGACGCGATGGCCATGCCCAGGCCGAACTCGGCGCCGATGCCCAGGCCCGCCAGGAAGCGGAAGATGGCCATAAGCTCGAAGTTGGGGGCAGCGGCGGAGCACAGGGTGAACACGCCGAAGAAGATGACCGAGTAGGTGAGCACCTTGATGCGGCCAAGCTTGTCGGCCAGCGTGCCGAAGATCAGGCCGCCCAGAAACGCACCGGCCAGCGTGATGGACGTGAGCGAACCGGCGGTGGTGTTGTCGACGCCGAACGTGGCGATGATGCCGGACAGCGCGAAGCTCAAAATCATGAGGTCCAGGCCGTCGAGCGCGTGGCCGATGGCCGCGGAGAACACGGCTTTGCCGGCGTAGTGCTTCATCTCAGAAGCTTTTTCTTTGTGTGGCATAGTGGTTTCCATCCCATTCCGCAAGTGAATAAACTTCCAATAAAATACTCTGCTATTGAATATTTTCAAGGGCATTTCCGGATATTTTTGCGCTTTGAAACAAAAATATTCTTGCGGAAGAACAATGTGGGAATAGCTACGCAGCGCGCTTGGGAAAGCGCGCGAATCGAAGTGGCGGCGAAAGCTCGCGAAACGCCGCAGGTGATTCTACTCCTTGAGGAAGCGAAACGCTAGGGGAAATCGAAGGTTGCGGGACGCGGGCGCGCGATGCCGGCGCAAGGCGCAGGGGCGCTTCGGTTCGTCCCTTGCGTCGCATTTCGCGTTTCTGCCGGTGAAGTGCGGTTTCGATGTTCGTCTCGGGCGCCGCGGCGCATTGGGCTACCATGCCGATATACGAAAGGGGCAGCTATGCGGCACGCTATTGAAGACGTTGAATGCGCGGAATATCTTTTCGACCGGTTCTACGGCATCGGCAGTTGCGAATCCGGCGGCGTCACCCGGCTTGGCTATACCGAAGTCGAGGACGAGATGCACCGCACGTTGTGCGAACTTGGCAAGGAAAAAGGCTACGGCAACTTCGCCGACCAGGTGGGCAACACCTACTTGTACCGTGCGCAGCACAGCAAGGACGAGCCTTACTGGCTGGTCGGCTCGCACCTGGATTCGGTGATCGAAGGCGGGCGCTACGACGGCGTGGCGGGCATCATCGCGGGGTTGCTGGTGATGAGCTGGGCCGAACGCGACGGCCTTGACCTGCCCATTCGCGTGGGCGCCATGCGCTGCGAGGAGTCCAGCAACTTCGGCAGAAGCACCATCGGCAGCGGCCTTATCACCAAGGAAATCTACAAGCACGACGTGGGCGAGGCCGTGAACAAGCAGGGCGAGACGCTGCATGAGGTGTTCGACCGCAAGGGCTACAGCCTGACGCCCGAGCGCATCCAGGGCATCCGTGAGTACCTTGAGCTGCATATCGAGCAGGGCAAGGTCCTGGAGGAATATGGCGACGCCGTGGGCATCGTGAGCACCATCGCCGGCCCGCGCCGCTTTAAGGTGCACGTGCACGGCAACGCGGAGCATTCCGGCGCCACGCCCATGGGCATGCGCACCGACGCGCTTGCGGCGGCAGCCGAGATCATCCTGGAAGTCGAGGAGATCGGCAAGTCCGAGGCCATGCACCAGTCTGTGGCCACGGTGGGCGTCATCGTGAACCACCCCAACGCACTCAACGTCATCCCCGGCGAGGTGGAGCTGGGCGTGGACATGCGCGGCATCGACGTGGCCAGCCTCGACCGCATGGAGGCGCGCCTGAAGGCCGCGTGCACGCGCATCTGCGAGAAGCGCCGCCTCAAGTACTTCCGCGAGAAAACCTCCGACATCCCGCCCATCGAGATGTCGTCCGAGACGCAGCAGAAGCTGCTCGACGCGGCGAAGCGCCTGCGCATCCCGCATCGCCTGATGATCAGCGGCGCAGGTCACGACGCCATGTCGTTCGCGCACATCTGCGACACGGGCATGGTGTTCATCCCGTGCGTGAAGGGCATCAGCCACAACAAGAAGGAGTTCGCCACCATCGAGTCGATCCTCGACGGCGCCATGGTGATGTACGAGCATTTGAAGGAAGAAGCGCAATGATTCTGGTGAAAGATGGTCGCGTCATCGACCCGGCGCGTGGCGTCGATGACGTGCTTGACCTGGTGTTGGACGGCGGCAAAATTGCGAAGATCGGCAAGTACCAGCGTTCGGAGGACTACGAGCGCATCATCGAGGCCAAGGGCTGCGTGGTGGCTCCGGGCCTGGTGGACGTGCACGTGCACTTCCGCGATCCGGGCCTGACGTACAAGGAGGACATCGAAACCGGTGCCGCATCGGCCGCAGCGGGCGGGTTCACCACCGTGGTGTGCATGGCGAACACGAAGCCGCCGGTGGACAACGTGGAGACGCTTAGCTATGTGCTCGATCGCGGGGCGAAGTGCGCCATCAACGTGCTGACGTGCGCCACCATCAGCCGCGGCATGCAGGGGCGCGAACTGGTGGACATGGAGGAGCTTGCCGCCCACGGGGCCGCGGGCTTCACTGACGATGGCATCCCGCTGATGGACGAGGCCCTGGTCAAGTGTGCCATGGAGCGCGCGGCGAAACTTGGCCTGCCGCTGTCGTTCCACGAGGAAGACCGCGCGTTCATCGAGTCGCCGGGCGTGAACCAGGGCGCGGTGTCGCGCGCGCTGGGGCTTGGCGGCGCGCCGGCGCTGGCCGAGGACGTTCTGGTGGCGCGCGACTGCATGCTGGCGCTGCACACGGGCGCGCGGGTGAACATCCAGCACATCAGCTCGGCGAATTCCGTGCGGCTGGTGCGCCTGGCCAAGGAGATGGGCGCGCACGTGACGGCCGAGGCCACGCCGCATCATTTCTCGCTGACCGAGGACGCCGTGCTGGAAAAAGGCACGATGGCGAAGATGAACCCGCCTCTGCGAACGCAGGCGGACCGTTACGCCATCATCGAGGGCCTGAAGGACGGCGCGATCGACATCATCGCCACCGACCATGCGCCGCATTCCGCCGAGGAGAAGGCCAGGCCGTTCGCCGAGGCGCCCAGCGGCATCATCGGGCTGGAGACCGCGCTTGCCCTGGGCATCACGAACCTTGTGCGCAAGGGACATCTGACGCTCATGCAGCTGATCGAGAAGATGAGCCTGAACCCGGCGAAGCTTTACGGCTTAGACAAGGGCACGATTGCGGAAGGCGCCGACGCTGACCTGGTGATTTTCAACGAAGGCGAACGCTGGGAAGTCGGCCCTGAGTTCGTGTCGAAAGCGGCGAATTCCCCGTTTGTGGGCGAAGGACTTTACGGCAAGGTGAAGTACACTATCTGCGCCGGCCGTGTAGCGTACGAGGACGGGCAGGAGTAGGGGCTTCGCCGACGAGGCGTGGTTTTCTTTGCTGCGGGGCTTTCCTCGATGGACTGCTTGCGGTGCTGTCGGGGGGAAGCTTTTGTATGGTGGCTTAAGCCCGTGCGACGGCGGTTTTGCGGCGCGAAGGCGATGCGAGATTCGAGTTTTGCGGAAGGTCAAAAGCTGGCGAAACGTTGCTTTGGGCTAGCGTTCGCCCTTCGCCTTCCCTGCGAACACGCCGATCAGGCAGCCAGGCAAAAGCAGGCAGCCGGCGGAGAACTCGTTCAGGCCGCCCACCACCTGCGCATAATAGGGGATGAGGTAGCCCAGCCCCAGCACGATGGCCTGGAACAGCACGATGTAGCACACGCTCAGCGCGAAGCGGCGGTTCGCGAAGATCTCGATGCGTACTAGCGGCGCCGACGAGCGGCGCGCAAGCGACGGTGCTGGAGAAGGCCGCGGCGTAAATCCGCAGCCGTGCGCGGGCATCCAATGGCCCCGGGCAAGTTCACCTTTATGTCTCACTATCTATAATAGGCGCCCGCAAAAGCACGCTCCTGCCCCATCGGCGAACGAACGTTGACGGTTTAGCGAAATGGTCAACCTAAGCGGTTTGCTAATCCGCATTGTTGTAACGCGCGCTTTTCGCTATTGCTGACTGTGAGCGTACTTGGCGCTTTTCCGTCTCTTTCAAATTGGTCACACGCTGTGTGACCAATTGATCAGACATTTCTTGTCGGATTTTAGGTGATGGAGGGAAGGGCGCAGCCATGAGATTTTCCAGACGCCGTCTGGAAAATCTCATCTTCGAAAGACTCACTTCGCAGAGGCAGTCTCTCGGTGGGCGGAGCTGCCGCTTGAAAGGCGCTTTTGGCTTTGGCTAAAGCGCCAGCAGTTGGCTTGCTATACTTTGAATTAATTGGCAAGCACCTGGTGCGATAAGATGCCGCTCAAAATTCGCCACCAGATTTGTGACGCCCGCCAAGCTACGTGAGAGGTCGTAAGCGATGGAAAGATACGATTATGCCGTCATGAAAATCGACGAGGACTTCTTTGAGAAGACGCTCGTCGATCATCTGCGCGATGAATTGGGCTATGAATACCTCCATGGTCCCAATGTGCCGCGCACTTCTGATGAATATCGCGATGCGTTTCTTCCCGGCGTCTTGCCAGCTGCCCTTAAGCGAATCAATAAAGGCTTGCCTGATTCCGCTATCCAAGAAGCTGTACTTAAGCTTTCGAATGTCGAAGGCGGTAGCCTTGAACAGCGGAATGAGATATTCACCGAGTATTTGCAATCGGGCGTGGAAGTTCGCTACTTCGATGGTAAGGAAGAGCGGGACGACATTGTGCGCTTGCTTGATTTCGAGCACCCAGACAATAACGTTTTCAATGTGGTTGACCAATGGACGTTTGTGGAGTATTCGGAAAAGCGTCCTGACGTGGTCGTTTTCGTGAACGGTATGCCGCTTGTGCTGTTCGAATTGAAAAGTCCTTCGCGGGAAGAAACTGATGCTTCGGATGCATACTTGCAGTTGCGCAACTATATGCACCACATTCCAAGTATGTTTGTGCCTAATGTTTTTTGCGTAATGAGCGACATGACCGAGACGCGTGTTGGAACGATTACCGCTGACGAGGATCGCTACGTTGCGTGGAAGTCAGTCGATGGCGACTACTCCGAAACTAAAGCAGCAACATGGAAAACCATGATTGACGGCATGATGCCGAAAGCGCGCCTTTTGGACATCATTCGCAACTTCGTATGTTTTAACGATTCCGGTGATCGAATCGTGAAAATCCTTGCCGCATATCATCAGTACTTTGGCGTGACCAAGGCAATTGAGCGCGCTGAGGAAGCCGTGAACGGTGATGGAAAGATTGGCGTGTTCTGGCATACGCAAGGATCGGGCAAATCGCTGTCGATGGTGTTCTTCGCACACTTGTTGCAAGCGCGGCTGAACAGCCCCACAATCGTTGTTATCACCGATCGCAACGACCTTGATGACCAGCTGTTTGGACAATTTGGCCGATGCAAGGATTTCTTGCGTCAAACGCCGGTGCAGGCTACTAGTCGTGAAAACCTGAAGGAATTGCTTGTGGGCCGTGAGGCTAACGGCATCGTGTTTACAACCATGCAGAAGTTTGTTGACGGGGATGAACCGCTCTGCGATCGAAGTAACGTTGTGGTGATGGTGGACGAGGCGCACCGTGGACAATACGGCATGACCGAAAAGATAGACGAAAGCGGCAAAATCTCGGTGGGCGCAGCGCGCGTAGTGCGAAAAGCACTTCCTAACGCCTCCTACATAGGATTTACGGGTACGCCAATTGCCTTGCAAGACCGTAATACGCGCGAAATCTTCGGCGATTACATTGACGTGTACGATATGACGCAGTCCGTTGAAGATGAATCCACTAAGCCGGTCTATTACGAAAGTCGTGTTGTAGCGCTAAAACTCGATGAAGGCACCCTTGCTAAACTCGACGCTACCTATGCTGAGTTTGCCGTGCAAGCTGACGAGGCAAGCGTGGAGAAAGCTAAGCGTGATACTGGCGGTCTGGATGCCATCTTTGGCGCGCCGGAAACGGTTGACACTTTGTGTCGAGATATCGTTGAGCATTATGAGAATAACCGCGCCGATGTTCTGGCCGGCAAAGCGCTCATTGTGGCTTACAGCCGTCCGATGGCCATGAAAATCTACTACAAGCTTCTCGAACTGCGGCCGCAATGGAAGGACATGCTGGGCGTGGTGATGACCATGTCCAACCAAGACCCTGAAGAATGGTTTGATGTTTGCGGCGGAGCAAAGCACAAGAAGGAGATGGAGCGGCGATTTAAGGACGACTCGGACTCGCTGAAAATTGCCATCGTGGTTGATATGTGGCTTACGGGCTTTGATGTGCCCAGCTTATCTACCATGTATGTGTTCAAGCCCATGAAAGGCTACAACTTGATGCAGGCCATCGCTCGCGTTAATCGCGTGTGCAAAGGCAAAGAAGGTGGCCTGGTTGTGGACTACATTGGTATTGCGCGCGCCTTAAAGCAAGCTATGAAGGATTACACAAATCGCGATCAGCAGAATTATGGCGATATGAATGTGGCGGCTACAGCCTATCCCAAGTTCTTAGAGAAGCTGGACGTGTGCCGTGACCTGCTGTATGGGTTTGACTACCATGACGATATTTTTTCGGGCAATCGTGGCAAATTAGCTGACGCAATTGTCGAGGGCACCGATTGGCTGCTTGCCCCTGCCCGTGTTGAAGACATGGAAGATTTCCTTAAGCAGTGTCAGCTCATGAACCAAGCGCTCAGCTTGTGCAAAAGCTTGGTTTCGGAAGAAAACCAGCATGAAGCGGCTTACTTTTCTGTACTGCGTGTACAGGTGCTGCGCTTGGCGGGGCGCAAGGGCTCAGGCGGCGGTGGCATGACCTATGCCGAATTCAACCAGCGTGTGACAGCTATTTTGGAGCAGACCGTGCATGCCGAAGGCGTCATCGATCTCTTCGACGAGAAGAGCGTCGAGATTTCGCTGTTCGATGAAAGCTTCTTGGCTGAGGTTGCTGCTATGAAGGAAAAGAACGTGGCGGTGGAAGCGCTAAAGCGCTTGGTTAAAGAGCGCGTGCGAGCTTACCAGCGCACAAGTGTGGTCAAAGCACGCAAGTTCAGCGAGCTTCTGCAGAGCACGCTGAATGCTTACCTTAATGGGATGCTGAGCAATGCTGAAGTTATCGAAGAGCTTGTGAAGATGGCCAAGGACATGATGGCTGATCGCGATGAGGCCGCCAAGCTTGGCCTGACCGAAGAAGAAATGGCATTTTACGATGCGATTACCAAACCTCAGGCCGTGAAAGACTTTTACGACAATGATCAGCTTGTTGCCATAAGCCGGGAATTAACTGAAGCAATGCGAAAGAACGCTACGATAGACTGGCAGAAGAAAGAAAGTGCTCGAGCAGGTATGCGTCGCGCCATAAAGCGCCTTCTGCGTAAGTATAAATACCCGCCTGAAGGCGTGGCAGATGCGACGGAAACCGTCATGGCGCAGTGCGAGCTGTGGGCCGACACGAAAATATACGAGTAAGGAATCTGCATGGCAAAGAAGAAAACGGACAACACCGCGGAAATTGGCTTTGAAGAGCAGATTTGGAAGGCTGCTGATAAACTGCGCGGAAACATCGACGCATCTGAGTACAAGAACGTGGTGCTTGGCCTCATCTTCCTGAAATATATTTCGGATAAGTTCGAGCAAAAGTATCAGGAACTTGTTGATGAAGGTGAAGGCTTCGAAGAGGATCGCGACGAATACACGTACGAGGGCGTTTTCTATGTTCCGAAAGAGGCTCGTTGGGAAACAGTGGCTGCTGCTGCGCATACGCCCGAAATTGGCAAGGTAATCGATGAGGCTATGCGCAAAATCGAGGCCGAGAACGATAAGCTGAAGAATATTCTGCCGAAGAATTTCGCTCGTCAGGAATTGGATAAACGACGTCTTGGCGAAGTGGTTGACCTGTTCACCAACATCCAAATGGCCGAGAAGGGCGACACGCGCGATATCCTAGGGCGTACCTACGAGTATTGCTTGGCTAAGTTCGCCGAGGCGGAAGGTAAGAACGCCGGTGAATTCTATACGCCGGCCTGCATCGTGCGCACGCTGGTGGAAATCATCGAGCCTTATCATGGTCGCGTGTATGACCCGTGCTGCGGTTCGGGTGGCATGTTCGTGCAATCTGCCGAGTTCGTTCGCAGGCATGCAGGCAACATCAATGACCTGTCGATTTTCGGGCAGGAGAGCAATCCCACCACTTGGAAGATGGCTACGATGAATCTGGCCATTCGTGGTATTGATGCCGATTTGGGCTCGTGCAACGCAGATACGTTCTTCAACGATTTGCATAAGAATGAGCGGTTCGACTTCATTCTGGCTAACCCACCGTTTAATCTGAAGGATTGGGGCGGCGATAGGCTGAAGGACGACCCGCGTTGGGACTATGGCATTCCTCCCGAGGGCAATGCAAACTTCGCGTGGGTACAGCACATGGTTCACCATCTGAACGCAACCGGGCGCATGGGCATGGTGCTTGCCAACGGCTCGCTTTCTAGCCAAAGCGGTGGCGAAGGAGACATTCGCAAGGCGCTTGTTGAAGCCGATCTCGTTGAAGGTATCGTTGCCATGCCTGACAAGTTGTTCTATAGCACGGGCATCCCTGTAAGCCTTTGGATCATTTCCAAGTCAAAGAAGCAAGCGGGCAAGACGCTTTTCATCGACGCTCGCGAAATGGGCACGATGGTAAGCCGCAAGCTACGCGAGTTTACGGAAGAGGATATCGCCAGGGTTTCGAAAGCGTTTGATGCCTTCCGCGATGGGGAACTTGAAGAGGAAAAAGGCTTTTCCAAAGTTGCCACAATTGAAGATGTCGCAAAGCAGGACTTCATCTTGACGCCAGGTCGTTATGTCGGCATCGCTGACGTCGAGGAAGACGACGAGCCGTTTGACGAGAAAATGGCGCGCCTGACTGGTGAGCTGGCAAAATGCTTCGAGGAATCAAACCGCCTGCAAGAACAAATCAAAAAGAACTTGGAGGCAATCGGCTATGGAATCTAAGGACATAGTTCCCGCTCAGCCGGGAGACATTGTGATTTATCAGTCCGGTGCTGGGTTGCCAGAGGTAGAGTGCACGTTTCATGGCGACAATATGTGGCTTACTCAGGCGCAGATGATGGAACTGTATCAGGTTGCGAAGTCTACTCTCAGCGAGCACATCACACATATCTTCGAGGAAGGTGAGCTCAATCCAGCGGCAGTTGTTCGGAAATTCCGAACAACTGCCGCTGATGGGAAGAACTACGACGTCTCCTATTATTCGCTGGAGTTGGTTATTGCCGTTGGTTACCGCGTGCGCGGTAACCGTGGAACGCAATTTCGCAAATGGGCAACGATGCAGCTGAAGGAATACTTGCAGAAAGGATTCAATCTTAACGACAAGGCGTTGAAAAACGCTGGCGGAGGTACTTACTGGAAAGAGCTGCTTGCTCGCATTAAGGACATTCGATCCAGCGAGAAAATGCTTTACCGTCAGGTGCTCGATTTGTACGCCACTAGTATCGACTACGACCCGAAAACGCCGGAATCGATTTTGTTCTTCAAAACAGTGCAAAATAAGATTCACTACGCAGCGCATGGGCATACAGCGGCAGAGGTTATCATGCAGCGAGCCGATGCGTCGCTTCCTTTCATGGGCTTAACTACGTTCGAAGGAGATCAGCCTACGCGTGAGGAAACCGAGGTGGCGAAAAATTATCTTAGCGAAAGCGAATTGAAGCGTCTTAACAACCTCGTGTCGGCATTCTTCGATTTGGCGGAAATGCAAGCTGAAGAGCACCATCCCATGTATATGAAAGATTGGATTCGCGAGCTTGACGATTTTGCCGAGAGGTACGGAAAAGGCGTTCTCCAAGGAGCGGGCAAAGCGAATCACAAAGGCGCGCTGACGAAAGCGCACAAGGAATACGATAAATATCGCGCACGCATCGCGGACGAAGAAAGCGCCGTTGACAAGGCATTTCTTGAGGGAATAAAAGGCTTGCAAAAGCAGCTTAAGGGCGGCCAGTAAGCAATGGGGCGAAAGGGCCGGCAAATGAGGATGAGTTGTTTTGTGGCAATGATTGCGAAGAACTTGGAGGTAATCCGGTATGGGATATAAGCCCTTGGGGGAATGCGTTGAGAGAATAATCGACCACCGTGGCTTAACTCCAAAGAAACTCGGTGGCAGCTGGTCTGAGTCGGGCTACCGGGCTCTTTCTGCGAAAAATATTAAAAATGGTCTTCTAGTTCAGGAAGACGCGATGAATCTGGTTAGCGAGGAAATGTATCGGCAATGGATGCCGGAAGAAGTCAAGAGAGGTGATGTGTTTATAACCTCGGAAGCTCCTTTCGGGGAAGTGCTGTATTGGGATTCAGATGAAAAACTCGTTCTCAGTCAGCGTGTATTCGGGCTGACTGCAAAGACTGGTGTCTGCAATTCTCATTATCTGTACTATTGGATGAGAAGTCCACAGTTTCAAGGGGAGTTGAGGGGGCGTGCTACTGGAACTACGGTTATCGGGTTAAGGCAGCCTGAATTGTTGAAGTGCCAGGTTAATCTTCCGCCACTGGAACAGCAAACGACAATCGCATGCTTGCTTGGGGCTATTGATGGCAAGATTTCCCTCAACAATCAGATAAATGGCTATTTAGAAGAACTAGTCCTGGCTCAGTTTAAGG
>ERZ1034984.724-NODE-724-length-35629-cov-24.756845_pt1 | contig 35629 bp, 29 predicted proteins | sample MGYA00520589_ERZ1034984 | MGnify/ENA primary metagenome ERZ1034984 (study PRJEB33766, sample SAMN09781790) | gut metagenome | biome: gut microbiome | host: Homo sapiens | place: Madagascar | study: EMG produced TPA metagenomics assembly of the PRJNA485056 data... | reverse complement strand
ATCGCGACCGCCAGAAAACCGCGCCGGACGGCCGCCGTTTCCCGATGCAGCGCTCACGGCAGAATCCCCGGCGCGGTTTTCTGGCGGTCGCGATCGCTCCGCATGAACAGCTCGACCTGAAACTCGACTCCGCCGCGGCCGCCGTCGACGACCCGGTCCGGCTGACGCTCCGCGAAACGGAATATCTTCTCGAAAACCGGCAGCTTTCGCTGCGGATTCCGGCGGGGCGGCAGTGGACGGCTCCCCTGCCCTGTTCCGTCCCCGGCCCCGTCGCCGGAATCCGGCGTTCCGGCGGCAAATGGTTCGGAACCACCTATTTCGATACCCTGCTGCCGATCCGCGAAACGGCTGTCACCGTCCGCGAAGAAGGCCCGGTCCGTACCGTCGTCGAATACCGCGCGCTCCTCGCCGACGGCCGCGAAAGCCGCACCGCGATCACCCTTGACGCCGGGCAGTGTTTCGCGCTGATCGACGAGGAGTTCCGACTCGATGAATCCGACCAGCTCGTCTGGCTTTTCGACGGAGCCGTGCTGCCGAAGACCGGGTATTTCCTCGACTCCACTCCGGCCTATCAGACCCGGCGGCTGAACTACTTCCTCGACACGCAGCTCGCCCGGCTCGGCCCGTGGAGCCAGCAATCCCAGCTCGGGCTTTCCGACGGCTTCGGCTTCGCGCTGCCGCACGAGGATACCCGGTTCAGCGCGGTTGCCCTGCAGGGCGGCCGCTGGCGCGGCAACCGGCTCAACAGCCTTGACGCGTGGATGCGGCGGCTCCGCAAAGGAGACCGCCTGACCCGGCGGCTGGTTCCGGCGGAGGCCAAGGCGGACGCGATACCGGTTCCGCCCGCCGAGCAGATTCCGGCCCGCGACCGCAGCGAATGCACTCCGGCGCTCTGCTGGGAGGCGTGGCTCGGCGACGGCCGCCGCCGCTGGGCGCTGGCGGTCTGCGATGCCGAAACCTTCACGCCAAAGGCGGGCGACGACCTGACCCGGCAGGAGCCGCCGCTCGACCATTTCATCTCCGCCGGAAGCGCGGCGGAGTTCCAAAAACAGCAGGGATTGCTGCGCAAACTCCATATCCAGCGCGGGCTGCTGCCTCTGCAAGAGCTGCTCGGCATGACCTTCGATGCGCTCCCCGCCCCCGGAAGCTGCTGGAGCTTCGACGGCAGTGCCGACTTCCTGCGCGGCCATCTCGCACCGGACGCGCCGGCGGACCTGCACTCCGCCGCGTTTCTCCGGGAGATGCGTGAATTCCTGCGGGTGCGGCTGGAATCCTTCTGGTACGGCGGCGGAGCCGCCAATACCAACCCGGTTTCGTCGCGCCGGGTCGCACCTTACACCTTTCTGCTGGAGGAGGCGGCCGCCGCCGGTGAAATCCAGCCGGAGGAGATGCGGCTCACCCGCGCCCGGATTCTCGCGCTCGCCAAACTGATGTCGCTGCCCGACTACTACTGCGGCGAATCGGCGATGCGTCCCGCCGACGACCCGGATGCGCTCAATGTGCCGCTGATGGGAATGGCGAATCAGAACTTCTATACCGACGTGATCAACCTCTCCGGCACGGCGGGCGCCATCTATCCCGATCACCCGGAGGCGGCGAAGTGGCGCGGCGAATTCATCCGCCTCTTTTCGCGGCAGCTCGACGTACACTGTTACCAGAGCGGCGTGTGGGAGGAGAGCCACACCTATTTCCAGCACGTGCTGCTGACCGTCCTGCCGCTGATGCTGATGCTGCGCGACCGGGGCGAACACGATTTCTTTGCGGATACGCGTTTCCGGAAGATGCTCCGCGCGACCGCCGCCCAGCTCACGCCGCGCGACCGGCTCACCGGGGACTTCCGCCACCTCGTCGCCTTTGGCGACCATGAGGGTTCGATCGAACCCTACCGGATTTTGTGGCGGCACTTCGCAACGGCGGCCGCCCCCCACGACCGCGAACTCGCGGCGCAGCTCAACCGCATGGCCCGCGAATGCGGCGGCACGCCGGACGAAACGCTCCCGGAAACACCGATTCCCTGGGAAAATGAATACCTGCCGGGCCTCGGCGTCTTTTTCCGGGGCCGGCTGGAAAACGCCGAAACTTTGCTCGCGCTGCGCACCGGCAGCGCGTGGGCGCACCATCACGACGACGACGGCAGCTTCCAGCTTTTCGCTTTCGGAAGAATGCTGATCGGCGACGCCGGTTTCGGCGGGCGCACCGCCGGGCGCGAGAAGTTCTCCGACGACGGCCACAGCCGCTGGACGCTGCCGGGGCGGCAGATTCACAACTACCACTGGCGCTGCACCCGCGGGTGGCCGGTCCGGCTGGAGCTTGACGCGCCGCAGCCCGAAGCGACCGTTTTCACTCCGGCGAACTTCACGCTCGCGGAAGGCCGGGCGCTGCCGTTCCAGCAGCAGCTCCGTCACTTCCGCAAGGTGGTCCGGCTGGCCCCCGGCGCATTCCTGATCGCCGACGCGAATGAACAGCCGGCGGAAAGCTGTTACCATTTCCACTTCGGCTCCGCCCGGCTCCGGCTCGATACAAACGGCGCGGCGGAAGCGGATTACGGCGACAACGTCCGGCTGCGGCTGACGCCGCTCTCCTCCGGCCTTGTCGTCGAACGGCTCGCCGACACCGCCGGGTGCGCCCCCGGCGACGCCATGACGACCGCCCATGTGCGGTACACGGCTCCGGCGGCAGTCCGAAGCGCGGCTTTCCTGATCCGTTTCGGCACCGGTCCCGAAATCGAACAGCCGTTCCCGCTGCCCGCCGGAGCCTGCGACATTCAGATATCCTGAATTCAGTGCGCCGGTTCGCCGCCGAGCCGCCAGATCAGCGCCAGCGCGACGTCGGCGACGGTTTTCAGGCTTTGCGGCGAAAGTTTGTCGAGGGTGTCGGCGGAGGTATGCCACCAGCCGTTGTCCGGCCCGTAACTGAAATCAATGAAGTTCAAAGCCGGAATCCCCCGCGCCTGAAACGGCAGGTCATCGTCGAGGATATTGCCGGGATAGTCGGTGAAACGGCTGCGTTTCCCCTGCTTTTCCGCCTCCTCCAGAGCAAGTTGCTTCAGCTCCGGGTCGCTGTTTTTCGGGAAGGTGATCGAAAGCTCCCGGTCGCCCACCATGTCCAGCAGGATCATCGCGCGGCAGTCGCGGAGCTTTCCGGCTTCCTCCAGCAGCTGCGCCTCGCGGCGGCTGCCGTGAAGCCCGTCGTCGCGCCCATAGCGCACGCGGCACTCCTCGCCGTCGAAAAACACAAAGCGAATTCCCAGCGGCGGCGGTTCTTTCATCTGATCGACCGCCCGGATCATCGCCAGCAGCGCCGCGACGCCGGAACCGCCGTCGTTCGCCCCGGCGAACTCCGGGGCGGCCTCCGGCAAATATTTGGTGTCGTAGTGGGCGCCGACCACCGCGAACTTCGCGGACCGCCCCGGAATTTCCGCGACCAGATTGCGGAACGTGACCTCGCCCGCCGGGGTTTTCTCCGTGAATTCCACGATCCGGGTACTGAACCGGGGGAACCGTTTCAGCTCCCGCGCCATCCAGAGCGCCGAACGAAGCGCCCCCTCCGAACCGGAGTGCCGGGGACCGGCCGCGACCGCCCGCTCCGCCATGCTCCACGCGAAACCGGCGTCGATCCGGGGCGGCTCCGCCGCGATCCCCGCGCACACCGCCAACATGCTCAACAGATATTTCACAATAACCTCCGCGACTGTCAATCAACATAACCCGGAAACGGCGGATTTCCAGCCCTTTCCGGGTTCCGGGGCGAAATTTCGGCAAAACAGCGCAACTCCGGCCTCTCCGCCCCCGGTATTTCGCCGCCTCCGGCTTGAAAAAGCAAAACGGGGCTGTATATTCCGGAATAACAACCCAACCGGCAGGAGGCTTTACGATGGAAAATTTTTTCTGGGGAACCGCAACGTCGTCCTATCAAATCGAAGGCGGAGTGTCGGAAGGAGGGCGCGGCTGGTCGGTCTGGGACGCCTTCTGCCGGATTCCGGGCCGCGTCCGCGACATGAGCAACGGCGACATCGCCTGCGACAGCTACCACCGTTTCCCGGAAGACGTCGCGATGATGAAGCAGCTCGGCGTGAACGCCTACCGCTTTTCCATCGCGTGGCCCCGCATCCAGCCCACCGGGCGCGGCGAAGCGAATCCCGAAGGGATCGCCTACTACAACCGCCTGATCGACCTGCTGCTGGAAAACGGCATCACCCCATTCATCACCTTGTACCACTGGGACCTGCCGCTCGACCTTGAAATGGCCCACGACGGCTGGCTCAATCCAGAGATCACCGATGACTTCGCCGCCTACGCCGAACTCTGTTTCAAGGCGTTCGGCGACCGGGTAAAGCACTGGATCACGCTGAATGAACCGTGGTGCGTCTCCGTGCTCGGCTACGGTTCCGGCGGCTTCCCGCCCGGACGCACCGGCGACACTGAGCCTTATATCGTCGCCCATCATCTGCTGCTTGCGCACGGCAAGGCGGTCCGGCGGTTCCGCGAGGGCGGCTACGGCGGCTCGATCGGCATTTCCAACAACTGCGACTGGCGCGAACCGCTGACCGATTCGCCCGAGGACCGGGCGGCCGCGCAACGGGCCGTCGAATTCTTCTACGGCTGGTTCACCGATCCGGTGGTCTTCGGCGACTATCCCGCCGTGATGCGCGAGCGGGTCGGCGCGCGGCTGCCGCAATTCACCGCCGAAGAGCGGGCGCTGGTCAAAGGGAGCGCCGATTTTCTCGGGCTGAACCACTATTCGACGCTGTACGCCTCCGAAACGCCTCCCGAAAACGGCAACGACATCGGCGCCAACGGCAACGGCGGCATGAGCGACGACCAGCAGGTCTGTCTGTCGGTCTCGCCCGACTGGGAACAGACGGATATGCAGTGGAACATCGTGCCGTGGGGATTCCGCAAGCTGCTGAACTGGATCGCGGACCGCTACAAGGGATATCCGGTCTACGTCACCGAAAACGGCTGCGCGTGTCCGGAGCCTGACGCGATGTCCGCGCTGCACGACGACCAGCGCTGCCGTTTCCTGAAAGGCTACACCGATGCGATGCTGGCCGCCAGAAAAGAGGACGGGATCGACGTGCGCGGCTATTTCTGCTGGTGCCTGATGGACAACTTCGAGTGGGCGCACGGCTATCACAAGCGCCTCGGCCTGATCCGCGTAACCCCCGGCAACCTCGAACGCATCCCCAAGGCGTCGTTTTACGTCTACCGGGAGATCATTCAGGCCAACCGCTGAAGGAGAAGTCAGGTGTTTTCAGGTCCCCCCGGCAAGCCGGAAAAGAAGATCAACCCGCTGGAAAAAGCGATGCGTCTGTTAAGCGTGCGTTCGTATTCGGAGCGGGAGCTGATGAAGAAACTGCGTCTGGCGAAGATTCCGGCGCGCGAGGCGGCCGAAGCGGTCGCGGAGTGCCGCCGCCGGGGTTACCTGAACGACGAACTTCTGGCGGAAGATTACGCCCACGCGCTGGTGAACCGCGGTTCGGGTTCCCGGCTGGTGAAGCTGCAGCTGCGCAAGCGCGGCCTTTCCGCCGAGTATGTGGAAACCGCTCTGGAAAAAACCGCCGGACTCGAACCCGGCGCCGCCCGCCGGGCATTGGAGTACAAGCTCCGGCTGCTGTCGCGCGAAACCGATCCGCGCAAAAAACGGGAAAAAGCCTTCCGTTTCCTGGTCAGCCGCGGCTTTTCGCTGGATGTGATCCGGGAGCTGTTCGACGAGGTCGATTTCGGCGGCGCCCCGGAAGATTTTTACGGTGAATATTGAAAGCTCCGCCGGGCCGGAGACGGCATCCATCAACTTTTTTCCGGAAATATTTCGTTTTGCTATTGACATTTCATCCAATTTTTGGTATAATAGATAACGTGTTAAGTTAACGCGTTAATCAACGGATGCGACATGGAACGGAAAACGAAAAACTGCACGATCCGGGAGCTGGCCCGCTACGTGGGGCTGAGCACCTGCACGGTGTCGAAGGTGCTCAACAGCCCGGACGCCGGGTTGTCGATCCCGGAAAGCACGCGGCTCAAGGTGCGCGAGGCGGCGAAAAAGCTCAACTACGTGCCGAACGTGAATGCGCAGCGTTTCTTCAAGCGGCGCAGCTTCGTGATCGGGCTGCTGGTGCCGCCGCAGGAGGAGATGGGGCACAATGCGTTTCACGACACCCATTTCGTGGATATCCTGAGCGGAATTGAACAGGCGTTGAGCACGACTTCATACAATCTGCTGCTGCTGTTCAACCGGCCCGAATACAAACTGGAGAACCGGTACGAGGGGATGTTCAGCTCCGGCTTTCTGGACGGGCTGCTGATCTGGGGCGCGCACCGTTCCGAAGAATACTGGAAAGAGCTGGTCGAGGTGACCGGGCCGCGCATTTTCCTGACTTCGACGCCGGACTTCCGGGAGGACGAACCGCTGCACTACGTCGCAAGCGACTACGGGCAATCCGCCGACGGCATCGCCGGTCGGCTGAAAGCGGCGGGCTGCCGCCGGTTCTGCTGGCTGGCGGGCAAGCCGGATACCTCGATCATCCCGCAGCTCGCCGCCGGAATGGCGCGGGCCGGAGTGACGGTGGAGGAAAGCGCAATCCGTTACAGCGACTACACCGAAGCCGACGGCGAACGGCTCGCGGCGGAACTGCTGCAAGACGACGGCTTCGACGCACTGGTCGCGACAGCCCCGCAACTGGCGCGCGGCGCGGCCCGGTATGTGGAAACGCACAAACTGCCAGTGCGGATCGGCTGTTTCGACGGTCAGAAAAGTACACGATTGCCGACAGACCGTTTTGTCGCCGCCCAAACCAATGATTTTGAAATTGGAATAAAGGCAATCGAAAAGTTGCTTGCTTTGATTGAGGGAAACAACAAAACAGTTCAGATTAAAGTACCAGTAAACTTTACAACGTAAAACAAGGAATGACAGATGAAGAAATATCCCGTATCATTTGAATTGTCGACAACAGGTTCTCGACAGGCAGGTAATCCCTCTTGGAACATCTACTGGAAAAGGACTGGCTCACAGCGTCCCTCTGCTTTCCATATATTTACACTTATTGAATTGCTTATTGTAATAGCAATCATAGCAATTCTGGCAGGGATGCTGCTACCTGCATTGCAGCGCGCCAGAGCCGCTGCTCATTCAGCTACTTGTATTAACAATCTCAAACAGATCGGTTTTGGGATATTCATGTATACTGACGATAATCGAGGAAATATGCCAGCTGCTTCGGAAACGGTTGAACCGGGAAATGGTGGACGTTTTGAAGGAAAATACCTTATGTTTACCCAGTATGCCGGGCTTGGCTTGGTAGCTGCCAACGGTTATTTAGGCAACTCTCTAGAACGAATTACCGGTGGAACTATAATCAATCGGCCTAAAGTTCTATATTGCAATAATGCAGTAACACATATTCCCTGGAATACTGACAGCGCAGATAACTCCTATTGGGCTCATTATGGATTTATACGCGACAATTATACCTCCAATGCTTATGGATTAAAATTTGATTTTCCGCTTAGCCGTCTTTCCAGTAAAACCGCACTTTCCTGGTGTCTCGGAACTGGTTCTTACGGTTTCCTTTATCCTGACGGCCTTCATAACGGCAGCCTGCCCGTTCTGCATAATTCTGGTGATGTCAGAACGCATAATTGGAATTCGTTTGATGATAAAGAACATTCCATTGCCAGTAGTAATGCTTATTACTACCGGACACAAGTGATCCTCCCCAAATTGGATACTCTTTAAGTCCGAATACGAGGAATAATGCAGCATGAATCATATACAAATATTGTCAATTTTTCTATTCGTCTGGATCACTTTTACCATGAGAGGTCAATCTGTCGAAACTGGTTTGGAATGGCGATTCGGAATTCCTAAACATCTATCCGGTTGGGAAATTCGTGACTCAAACCAAATTAAGTTCACTTCGAAGTCAGTATCATTTATCAGTGGACGTGACAGTTCCTTTGTGTCCCCCAAACTTGAGGTTCTTGCCGCCCGATTTATGATTTGCGAAATTGTAATGCAATCTGATCGTCAAACTGTAGGTGAATTGTTTTTCGCCGGACCTGATGCTGAATTCTCACAGAAAAACAGTCTGGCATTTCAGGTAGAATCCTCCACCGTTCCTCGAACCTACCGGATTGATTGCAGCCGTCATCCGCTTTGGACAGGAAACATCGTCCGGTTACGGCTTGATCCGGCTGTATCAGCTGATATTGGCATGCAGGTACAATCAATCCGCCTGCTTCCAGCCAAAACGGAACAACTTTCCGCCGATTATGTCGGCATGCCTTCTGCAGAACAGCAGGATGACACCTCCTTCCGGCAACCTACACTTATCGGAGTGCCGCAGGATTCGCCGGAGTTTTTTACCAAATTCCATAACCAGCTCAGCAATAACACTCCAATCAGCGATCTTAAACCACGAACGACCCGGGAAATTCCTGATGGAAATATTTTCGGAGTAGCCATCTGCGGTTCCGACTTTTTTACCAACACGCCTGAAACGAAAGGAGCATTGTGGTCCAGTTATTGGCTGAACGACGGAGAGAAATTGGCAAATACTCATAATACCGTCTTTTCCTCCGCCATGCATTATTCGGAAAACGCAAAAGAATGGTGTATGGTTGAATTGAAGCAACAGGAGCAAATCAGTCGTATTATATTGCGACCGCGCAACCGTGATTTAGATGGTTTTCCCATAGATCTGCATATTCTTTGCAGCAGTGACGGCCAGAACTGGAATCAGATAACAGAATTGAAAGAGATTTATACATTACCGAAAGAGCAGGAATACTTTTCATTCGATTTTCAACCTCAACCCACGAGATTTGTAAAAGTCGTCGCTACTCGGCTCCGCGCCGAAGGCAAACAACGTTATTATTTTCAACTGCGAGAATTGGAAGTTTTCGGGAAGGACGGCGTCAACTATGCCCTTGCCGACCAAGGAGGAGTAGCCTCAGCGGGAAATCCGCTTGGAAGTGGCATGTTTGACTATCAAGAATATTATGGTAATATCTTTGACAGTGGCGCTCAATGGGTATTCGTTTCGAATGAATCTTTCCTCTCACGATATAAATCCGGCCAATCGCCTTGTACATACGCAGAAAGAAGTAATGCGGAATATCTGCAAAAAAATGGAACAAAACTGCTTTACCGCTTCTTCACTCTTCCTTCGTTTGCTGAATACCGGGCAGAACCGGAACGCATCAGACGTGAATATGCCGAAGCTGTCACCGCTATCGTTAAAACACTTCAGGGGAAAGTTTCCATTTGGTCTTTAGCCAACGAGCAAAATTTTTATGGGGATTCCATATTGCCGAGTGAACTTGCCGAATTTCGAAATTACTATGTAGATCTAGTCGGAACAGCAGCAGAACGGATTCGCCAGATTGATCCGCGTACACCGATTGAAATTGAAACGGCATTGTTTGATTACGGTTGGACAGAAGAGGTCCTCAAAGCCGGCTTGGCTGACAAAATTGACCTGATCGGAGTTCATGTTTATAAGGAACTCAGAGGGTGTGACACTTTTCCGGAGGCCGCAGGAGCTATCAGCCAGAACGGCAAACGCCTGTACACCGGCCCCTACAGTAATTATGAAGATCAGATTGCCGCGCTTCGTAAATTAATCGAAAAATACAATCCGAAAATCGGAATCACTGTCAGTGAAACCGGCATTAACACAGGCGACAACCCTGAAGGTGGTTCCTATTATGTCTCAGAAAAATCCCAAGCGAAATTTTTGGCGAGACTGTATGTATACCATCTTTTTCATAGAATTGGCCCTACTTGCTGGTGGTCATTCGATCCGGTAAAAACCGGAGAATTCCAATGGGGCCTCCTCACTCCGACAGGGAAACGAAAAGCAGCATGGTATGCGCTCCGCAATGTCGCATCTATTTTTGATAATTCCTGCCATCTGAATTCTGAAATCAAGCTGCAACTGGAAGGAAAAGTAGAAGCATTCCAAAGTTGCATTCTGCAAAATGCAACCGGAGAGTTCTTGATTCCGTTCTGGTCTGCTGTCAAAATGCGGGACAGCAATACAGGAAAAGCTGTAGATCTTATCATTTCTGGTCTAGAATTGAAATACATGGAAGCGATTGATATGCTTTCCGGCAGTGTTCATCCACTCCATTTCGAACAGCAAGGTAAAGAATATCGCCTCAAGGGAATAATTGTCCGCGATTACCCGGTCGTCCTTCGCCTCATACGCTGAACAGAAGGTTGCTGACCGGGGCGCCCCGCATCCGGGCGGCGGCGGTCGCGCCAGCGGCGGAACCGGTTCCAGCGCCGGGTCGGGGCGGTGTAGCGTAACTGCACATCATAACACTCCTTTTCCGGGTTGCGGGCCCACTCCAGCATCAGGTTGTAAGTCTGGGAGGGAGCTTTGGCGTCGCGCGCCCGGCTTCCGGCATAGTTGCCGATCTCGCGGCCGCGCGGATCCAGATTCCGATAGGAGAAATAAAGCCGGGAAACGTCGGAGGCTTTGCGCGACGGCGTGATAAGCTGGTAATATTGCCGCCCCCCCGGCCGCAGCGGCGGAATCACCAGAAGCAGGTTCGGATCCTTCGAGGACGGCGTGCTGAATGCGAGTTTGCCCTCCTTGAGCAACAGCTTCGCATCCGCTTTGAAAACCAGCGGCCACAGCTTGCCCAACTGCTTTTCATGCCCGGGTGACGGCGTCGCGAAATCGATCGCTTCCAGCAGTTGCGCCATATAGCCGGGGAAAGCCGGTTCCGCCTGCATGGCGGCGATCCGGTCAACGATGGCGGCGAGCAGCTTTGCGCGGCGGTCGCCGAGAATGGCGCGCTGTTCCTCACCGGCGGTATCGCGGTACAGCCGGAGCTGTTCGCCGAGCGTGAGGCCGGGAATCGCGGCCAGCCGGTCGAATGTATCGGCCAGTTCCGCATCGTCCAGAGAACGGAAACCGCCGGCGGCAAGGAAGGAGCGGGGCTGCTCCTTCCGGTAGCGGCGGACGGCTTTCCCGGAAAGCGGCTCGGTCTCCGTTTCCGACACGTAAAGGAGGAACCGGTTGGAACCGTCCGGCGTGACGCCGTCCCCGGCCGGAACGGCGGACGGCGGAATCACCAGCGTTGCCCGAAGCAGATCGTCATACTGAAGATCGATCCGGTTCGGATCGGCCTTTCCGGCGAAGGGGCGGCGCGGCGCGTCGGCTTCGCTGAATCCCTGATCCTCCAACGCTTCCAGCAGTTCCTTCCTGTCCGCCGCGACATTTTCCTCAAGCGGAATGCTCCACACCTCACAGCGGCGCAGCTGGGGCGTAAAACCGGCCTGAAGCAGAGTGCCGTCCAGTTCGATCAGCGGCTCTTTGATCACCGTGACATGGTCATAGAGGTAATCGGGAATCTCGTACAGCACGCTCTCTTCGGGAGGCAACCGCAGGGGAGCGACCAGCCGCCGGACGGCCAGCCGCACCGCGGCGTCCCGGTTTCCGGCGGGATCGGAAACGACCACCAGAGCGGAACGGTTGTTCCCGTTCATCGGAGCGATGCGCAACTGCCGCGAACGAAGGCGGCCGCCGGAGGGATGAAGCAGCAGGTCCAGCCGGAAAACGAGGCGCGGCGCGGCAGCCGGGGAAGCGGCAGCCGGAGTTTTCCGGGTCTCCGGTATCCGTGAGAGCCGCGAAACCAGCAGCGTCAGGGTATCGCCGAGCCGTTCGAGTTTCAGCGGCGCGGTAAAAGCATCACGGTATTCGACTTCGGCCGCTTTTCCCAATCGGACGCGCAGCTCTTCGGCCGCATATTCGGCCGCGGTGCGGCTCAGTGCGTCGGGTGCGCCGGGCAGGATCAGAATCCGGCGGACGCGGATGCCGGAAAGTCCGCTGCTGTAATTGTAGGCGGTGGAATACAACACCTGCGGCGCCGCTTTCGGGGCCGGTCCGGATTGGACCGCCCCGGCAGAAAACAGCAGCAGCACGGCGGCGGAAATCAATATAAGGGATTTCATCTGGGACATCGCAACATTCTTTCTGGTTGTCATTCGGATCGGTTGATGCTCTTCGTTTGCGGCGGAGGCTGGTACGCGCAGATTTCCAAGCGGTTTTTCCGGGAATTCAGGAAAAGTCCGACCAGCAGCTTGTCGCCGGTGCGATGCGACAGCGCCTTCAGGCTGACTTCCTCACCGGCAACGGTCTCCTGACTGGTCGTGGTTCCGTGCAAGAACCAGGAGTGTACAACACCATGAAGTTTTCCGGAAAATTCCTGGGGAATTTCCCATCTGGAGCCATTCATTTCAAGAAACCCGGAAGCATCCGGCGGCGATACAAAGCGGGCGGTGGTGAAATGGGAAGGCTCATCGGCTTTCCGGGGCGTGACCAGAATGATGAAGCGGCGTTCGCCGGAAAGCGGAAAATGCCGCACAGCCCCCTGCGAAAGTTCCGGATTCGCGCCGTCGAACCGGACCAGCAACGGCCGGAGCGGTTCAAGCTTTTTCAATTGCTCCGGCGTACAGTTCTTGTCGAAGCCGAGCCGTTTCAGCAGACCGGCCGCACCGAAGTTGAAGTCAGGCGAATCCGATTGAAGCAGCCGGGCGCGGATCCGTTCGAGGAGCCGTTCGCGCCGTTCTTCCGCGACCGGGAGCTGCTCCGCATCGCCGGTATCGTCGTAAAGGTGGAATAGATCATTGTAAGAGGCCTCCGGCATTTCAGCCAGCCGGTCGAACTCCCGGGCCAGCTCCTTGCCGCGCAGCAGCCGGAAGCCCCCGGCGCAGGCGAAGGAGCGCAGGTCCTCCCGGCGGAACCGGTCAAATGCTTCCTGCGGAATGTCCGGTGGCGCGGCCTCCGTAAACGTCAGGCGGACGTGGTTCCAGATATCGCCTGCTCCGTACTTCTTCCGCAACTCGGCATCGGGCGGAAAAGTCAGGAAGGCCTGCAGATCGTCGCCGCCCTTGAACTCAATCTCCTCCGCGGTCAGCTCGTAGAGTGAAGAGTAGTCGGCAGTGCGGCCGGGTTCGTAACCGTTATTGCGCATAAGTTCGAGGAACCCGTCGAGCTGCCGCTCGCGGTCTTCGGCCAGCGGGAAATGGCGAACCTCAAACCGGCGCAGATGCGGAGTGGAGCCGAGCAGAACAACAGTGCCGCCCGCCCAGTCGTAAGCGCGGCTGTCGGCCGGCGGCGCGTAAAGGTAATCGGGGACGGAAAACGACGGGACGGCTTCAATCTGCTTACGCAAGTTTTCGAGCAGGTCGTCGGCAATTTTCCCGGCGGCCAGCTTCAAGGCGGATTTGCGCAGGCCGGAGCGGGTATAGCTGACCTCTTTCGCCTGCCGGAAACTCAGGCTGTCGTCCTGCATGAAATTGAGGTCCCGCAGTCGCGGATTAAGGCCAAAGGGCCGACCGATCTTCGTCAGGCGCACACCGATCCGGAACCGTGCCTTATCCTGTGCAGACGGCTTGAAGATTGGCTCGAATGTAGAGAGTTCCAACACCAATCCCCCCGCCAGCCGCTCCGGTCCGGCCGGAGTGCGGAAAGGATCGGCATAAACGACCGGAATTGTTGCTTCAAGTTCCCTTTTCAATCTCCCGGCGACGATTTCGGCGGCAAAGCGGCTCTCCGAATCGGAAGCGCCCGGCTGTACGACGATGCGCGAAATCCGCACGGTGTCGTCCCCCCGCCTGCCGTGACTGCCGCTCTGATTTACGATCTTCGGCGCATCGGAGCAACCGGCCGGCACAATTGCGGCTGCCGCCCACAACAAAACAAAGATGAAAACAAGATATAGCCTGATTGCTTGAAACGGCATGGTTATTTTCCTTTCTTCCCGGCGTCCGGCGGCGTATAGGTTATGCGGATTTCATATTGTCCTCGATCAAGATGGCGCGTTTTCTCCACATCAGAGGCTATATCGAGATGCCGCGGAATCCACACCGAACTTCAGCATGGTACCACTGTCGACCTCGTAAGGCTACGTCCGGCAGTGATGCGAAAGAGCACGATCGAGCGTATCCAGCCACACAGCGACAACTTGCGGCGGAAAGCCTGCCGTGTTTCAGAACCCCCATATTCCGCTCCCCGTGTTTTGCTTTTTCCCTTCCCCCGGCGGCCCCATTCTGCAGACGGTTATTTCGCCGGCTGGACCGGTTTTTCCTGCCTGCCCCGGACAAACTGGCCGGGATCGGCGCTGATGTTGCGGGCCAGATCGGCGAACTCCTTCAGGGCGTTGTCGAGCCGGGTCAGACTCATTTCCAGCCTCAGCTTGAGCTGGCCGGCTTCGGCGCCGAGCTGTTTGCCGGAGCTTTCCGCGCTGTTCAGCACCCGCCGCGCGTCGGTCAGGAACTGATTCAGGTTCTTGACGGTCGCGGAAAGTTCGTCGCTGGAGACGGTACGCTTCAGGTTCTGCACGCTGATGTCGATGTTGTCGATCGAACGGTTCAGCTTTTCCACGTTGGCGTCGGAGAGCACCGTCTGCAGCCGCTGCACCGTGTTCTCCAGCGTCGAACAGATGTTGTTCACGCTTTTGAGGGTGCTGCGCAGCTCGCTCTGGTTCAGGATGTCGTTCATATTGTCGAGGGTCTGGTTCAGCTTGTCGGCGAGCTGGATGAAGTTGACCTTTTCCAGCTCGTCCAGCATCCGGCTGATGTTCTGGATCGCGTTGCCGATGTGCGACGGACGCGACGGAATGTAGCTGACGCCGGGCTGCGGCTTGAATTCCAGATGGGGCAGCGCCGGCTGGCTGCTTTCGTTGATCGAAAGCTCCAGATAGGTGCCGCCCATGATTCCGGCGGCGTTGATGAAGCACATCAGGTTCTTGCGGTGCATGATGTTGGCGATGTCGGCGACCGTACCGGTGTCGTCGTCGGAATCCTCGGTTTCGACCGCCGCCGGAAAGATGTCGAAATAAACCGCCACGCAGCCGTCGTTTTCGCGCATCGCCATGCGGGTGATCTTGCCGATCGGCATGCCGAGGTATTTGACCGGCGAACCGACCGCCAGCCCCTCCACCGAGGTATTCAAAATGGTGACCGCATGGAACTTCGGCGAAAAAATCTGGCTGATTCCGGCGGCGAGGAAGGCCGTGATCAGCAGCGTGATCGAAATCAGCAGAAAAGCGCCGAGTTTGACTTTGTTGGCTTCATTCATGATTCAATATCCTTTAGCTTGCGATGCCGAAGCAACTGGTCAGAATCGCATCGGTTACAACGATCAGAAAAATGCTCGTGACCACCGCGCTGGTCGCGGAACGGCCCACCCCCTGCGCGTTGCGTTCGGCGTTCAACCCCTTCATGCAGCCGATTCCGGCGACGATCACGGCGAATACGAAACTTTTCACCAACCCCTGCGCCAGGTCGATCGGCTGGATGATTTCAAAGGTCTTGGTCAGGTACTCCCCGGTGGAGACCTGCAGCATCGAGCAGACGATCACCATGCCGCCGGCGATGCCGCAGACGTCGGAGATGATGGTCAGCCCCGGCATGATCAGCAACAGTGCAAGCATCTTCGGAAAAAGCAGGAACCTCCCCGGATCGAACCCCATCGTGACCATCGCGTCGATCTCCTCGTCGGCCTTCATCGTTCCCAGTTCGGCCGCGAAGCTCGAACCGGTCCGCCCGGCGAGCACCACCGCAGTCACCAGCGGCGCGAGTTCGGTCACAATCACGGTGCCGACCAGATTGACCACATAGCTCTCCACGCCGAAACGGCGCAGCTGCACGATCGCCTGAAACGCGAGAATCACTCCGATCAGGAAGCCGAGCAGCGCGATGATCGGCATCGCGTCACTGCCGCAGTTGTCCATGTAATAGTACACATCGTAGCGGCGGATTTTACGCGGATGGCGGATCGCGTCGAGCGTCGCCTTGCCGAGCTGGCGGCTGAAGGTGCAGAACAAGCAAAGATCGTCGCGCAGCACGATCGCCGAGTCGGCGACTTCGATGCAGAGCTGTTTCAGCGATCTCGGACTCCGGGCGTTCATTGCTGTTTTCCGTCCCCGAAGTGGTCGGCGGCGATCCGGCGGGCCAGCTCGGCCACGGCGGCGGAGGCGGCGGAAGCGACCTGTTCGGCGCCGTCGCCGGTGACGGGAGTTGCGATTTCAAAACGGCGTATTTTTCCGGTTCCGGCCACGGCATAAAAGCCGCTGAACCGGAAAAGCTGCTCCGCACGGTCAACCTCGAAGCGTTCGATGGAGCCGGAGAGCGGCAGCGGATTCTGCGCCCCGTCGCGGAGCAGCGCCAGATTCAGCGCGCGGCTGACCAGCTCGCCGGGAGGCAGCACCCACTGGTTGTAGGGATCGCCGATGACTTCGCCGGAAGCGGCGCGGGACTGGATGCGGAGGCCGGAACTGGAATCGTTGCGCAGCTCAAGCACCATCACCGGGCGGACCGGCGCGGCTTCAGTCGGCGCGACGGTCAGGTCGAACCGGGCGGTCTCCCGGTAGGGTTCAAAGACACACCCGGCCAGAAACAGCAGGGCGCACAGTGACGGCGGCAGGACGGCTTTGTTCATTTCCCCCACTCCAATCCTTTCAGTTATTTTCCATTCCGTCTAATTTACATTCAAAAACGGTTAAAAGCAAATAACGCCGGGGGAAAATGCGGTCACTCCCGCGGCGAAACCGGGGAGAATTCCCGCAGGATGCGCTCCGCCATCGCTTTCATTCCCTCCGCGTCGTCTGTCGCGACGGAATCGATCAAGGCGATGATCTTCCGCCGGATTTCGGGAGCGGAGGCCTCGGCCAGCTCATAGACCCGCCGGATCTCCTCCGGCGTATCGGAGCTTTGCAGCAGCACGCCGGAAATCACCTCAAGCCGCTGCTGCTGGGACTGCGCGAGCCGGATCAGGGCGGGCAGGAGTTTTTCAACTTCGGCGAGACGCCGTTCGAGTTCGCCGAGGCGATTTTGCACTTCTTCTTCGGTCATGGCACGGTTCCTTATGATTCATTGTCCTGCCGGTAAACGTCGAGCACGGCATCGTCCAGTTCGGCGGCGGCGGCGGCTTCGCGGCGCTTCTGCTGCCGGGCGGCGATCAGCAGGCCGATTTCAAACAGAATCCAGGTCGGGACCGCCAGCAGCAGCTGGCTGACCACGTCGGGCGGCGTCAGGATCGCGGCGAGGATCAGAATCCCGACGACCACATAGGGCCGTCCCCGGCGCAGCGTTTCGACGCGGACCGCCCCGAAGCGGACCGCCAGGATCACCGCCAGCGGAAACTGGAACATCAGCCCGAAGGAGAGCAGCAGCCAGCCGGAAAGTTCGAGAAAGCCCGCCAGCCCGATCACCGGCTTCAGGTTCGGCGTCGCGAACCCGGCCGAAAACCGCATCAGCAGCGGCAGGATCGTGCCGAGGCAGAACCCCGCGCCCATGACAAACAGCAGCGTCGAAGCCCCGATCCACCATTTGAGCGCCCGCCGCTCCGATTCGTACAGCGCGGGCATCAAAAAACGCCACAACTGCCATGTGTTGAACGGGAACGCGGCGGCCAGCGCCAGCACGAGCGCGAGCTTGAGCCGCGCGATAAAGACCTCCATCGGCGTAAAATAGTTGAGCTGCCCCATCTCCGGCGGGCAGCTCCAGCGGACCAGAAAATCGATCACCTCCGGCGTGATCCAGTAGGCGGCGGGATAGAGCGCCGCCGTCATGTAAAGCATATTCAGCAACGCATTACGGAGCGCCTCCAGATGGGCGATCAGCGGCTGGTCGGGCAGTTCAGGCATCGTGCTTGGAACTTTTGTCTTCCGCTTCCGCCTTTTTCTCGGCGGTGTCGATCAACTCCTGCGATTCGCGGGTCAGCTCGTTTTTGGCCTTCTTGAACTCATAGGAGGCTTTGCCGAAAGCGCGGGCCAGTTCCGGAATGCGCTTGGCTCCGAACAGCAGCAGGATCACGACCAGGATGACCAGAATTTCAGTGAAACCGATGGACATAAAACAGGACTCCTTTTTCCATAAAAATACAACTTTGCCGCGGAATTGCAAGTCCGGGAAAATATTTCTTTGATTTTCACGGCATAAAATCTTGATTTTTTTAATCAGGATTCTACATTATTAACAAATTGCAAAGCCCCGTCAACCGTGAACCATCGAGGAGAGGCCCATCTATGAACAGACGTGAATTCCTGAAAACCTCGGCGCTGACCGCCGTTGCCGTCGCCGCCATGTCGAAACTCCCCGGAGCGGCGCTCTCCGCCGCCGAAGCTCCCGCCGCCGGACCGCTGCCGGACCTGGTTGCGGTCCGCAACGGCACACCGGCGGAAATGTTCCGCAAAGGGATCGAGGCGCTCGGCGGCATGAAAGCCTTTGTGAAGCCCGGCCAGAAGGTGGTGGTCAAACCGAATATCGGCTGGGACAAGAAGCCGGAGGAAGCGGCCAACACCAATCCGGAGCTGGTCGCGGAAATCGTCCGGCAGGCGCTCGCCGCCGGAGCCTCCGAAGTGACCGTTTTCGACCACACCTGCAACGAGTGGCAGAGCTGCTACAAAAACAGCGGCATCGCGGCCGCCGTGACCGAAGCCGGCGGCAAGGTGCTTCCGGCGAACCTGAAGGAGCACTACTCCAGAGTGGAGCGTCCGGAAGCGGTGAAAATGAAGAACGCCCTGATCCACAACGCGATCCTCGAAGCGGATGTGTTCATCAACGTGCCGGTGCTCAAACACCACGGCGGAGCCAAAATGTCCTGCGCGATGAAGAATTTCATGGGGCTGGTCGAAGACCGCGGCTTCATGCACCGGAACGATCTGCAGCAGTGCATCGCCGACGCAGTGCTCTACCGCAAGCCGGACCTCAACGTGGTGGACGCCTACCGCATCGTGACCTCCAACGGACCGCGCGGCGTGACGCCGGCGGATGTGAAAACTCCGAAATACCAGCTGCTTTCCCGCGACATCGTCGCGGTCGATACGATGGCGGCGCGGATCATCGGTTTCCCGCTGGAGTCGATTCCGCACCTGAAACTCGGCGAAAAGCTGGGCTACGGCACCATGGATACCGCCAAACTCAAGATCGCCCGGATTGACGCATGAGAAGGCTGCCGCGCATCCTCCGCATCGTGGCTGCGGCGGTCTCTCTGGTGATTTCGCTGTCGCTTTTCTGCGGCTCCGGCGTGGCGCTGAGCAACTGGGCGGCGTTCCAGCTCGGTCCGGCGCTCGCCCGGCTGGCGGCGGCGTTCACGTTCGGCGCACTCGGAATCGCGGTGCTGATCCTGGCGCTGACGTTCCTTTTCGGGCGGTTTTACTGCGTGCTGCTCTGCCCGCTGGGAATTCTGCAGGACCTGATCGGCGCGCTGTCGTTCCGCAAGTCCAGACCGGTAAAGAATTTTCCACTGGTGCGCTATTGGGTGCTGCTGGCGGCGCTGCTGGCGCTGGCGCTGGGCTGGGCGATCGGCTGGCGGCTGCTCGATCCCTTTTCCGAATTCGGCGCGATCGCCGGCGGCGTCGGCGCCCGGATCCATACCGCGCTTTACAACCATTGGAATCCCGAGACGACCTTGCCGGTGCGGCCCGGTTTCGGCTGGTCGCTGGCGGCCGGACTGGTTCCGCTGGCAATCCTGACCGCGCTGGTGGTCTGGAAGAAACGGATCTACTGCACCGCCGTCTGCCCGGTCGGGACGCTTCTCGGGCTGGCCGCGAAATCCGGCTGGTTCCGGCTGACGCTGGACAAGGAACAGTGTGTGAAGTGCGGCAAATGCGTGCGCAGCTGTCCCTCCGGCTGCATCGCGCTGGCGAAAGGCGAAATCGACAATGAGCGGTGTGTGCGCTGCATGAACTGTTTTTCGGCCTGCCCGGTCGGAGCGATTCACTACGGCCATCCGGCGGCGGCTCCGGCTCCGGTGGATATGGACCGCCGCCGTCTGCTGATCGGCGGCGCGGCGACCGCGGCGGTCACGGTCGGCGCGGTCTGCGGTTTCAAGCCCACCGCAAAGCAGGCCGCCGCCGATCAGGGGGCGGTCTATCCGCCGGGGGCCGGTTCCGCTGCCCGCTTCCGGGCGAAATGCACCGGCTGCCAGCTCTGCGTGGTGAACTGCCGCGGCAATGTGCTGCGTCCGGCCGGAGACGGAGCCGACACGGTCCACCTGAAGTTCGACCGCGGCATGTGCGAATTCAACTGCGACAACTGCGGCCGGGTCTGCCCGACCGGAGCCATCGTACCGATGGCGCTGCCGGACAAGCGGCGCTGCCGGATCGGGCTGGCCGAATACATTCCGCCGCTCTGCGTCGCGGTGGCCGACGGAACCGACTGCGGAGCCTGCGCCGAACACTGCCCGACCGGAGCGTTGCGCATGGAGCCGGACAGCCGGGGTATCCGCATCCCGAAGCTGACCTCCGAGCTGTGCATCGGCTGCGGCAGCTGCGAATACGCCTGCCCGGTGCGGCCGGAACGGGCGATCGTGGTGCGGCCGGTGCCGATTCAGGTGCGGTCCACCGATCCGGAGGAGTATTTCCGCACCCACGCCAAGCCCGCCGAACCGGCTCCTGCCGGCGACGACGGCTGGCTGATCTAGGATTGATTGTCATGGATGTCTTGAAATTGTTGAATCAGGTCCGTTCCGGCGAGGTCGAAGTGGCCGAAGCCGCCGGGCTTCTGAAAAAACTTCCGTATGAGGAACTGGGGTTCGCCAAGCTCGACCACCACCGCGAACTGCGGCGCGGCTGCGGCGAAGTGGTGTTCTGTCCGGGCAAAGCCCCGCAGCATCTGGTCGCGATCTTCCGCCGCTTCCACGAGCAGGGTTCGCGGGTGATGGGCACGCGCGCCTCGGAGGAACAGGCCGGGCTGGTGCGCGAGGCGATCCCGTCGGCGGCCTACGACCCGCTGTCACGGATCATCCGGGTCGGAGAGTTTCCCGCCGGAGACGGCAATATCGCCGTCTGCACCGGCGGAACCGCCGACATCCCGGTCGCCGAAGAAGCGGCGCAAAGCGCGGAATTTTTCGGCAGCCATGTCACCCGGATTTACGATGTCGGCGTGGCCGGAATCCACCGGCTGCTGGCCAAGCTCGACGCAATCCGCGCCGCCAACGCGGTGATCGCGGTGGCGGGCATGGAAGGCGCCCTGGCCGGAGTCGTCGCAGGATTGGTGGACAAGCCCGTGATCGCTGTCCCCACTTCAGTCGGCTACGGCGCGAGTTTTCAAGGGCTGGCCCCCCTGCTGACGATGTTGAACTCCTGCGCGGAGGGGGTGGCGGTCGTCAATATCGACAACGGTTTCGGGGCCGCCAGCATCGCCCACCAGATCAACCACCTGGCGGCGGCCCCCGGCCGCGAATGACCGGCATCTACCGGCAGATGCCGATGAAAGTTCCCCAGTTCGGCAATTCGATGTTTCCCGCCGGAACGGCTTTGCCGGTATCGGTGTCGATCAATCCGGTGACGCCGGAGAGCTTCAGTTTCCGGGTTTCTTTGCTCATATTGGCGATGTACAATACCCTGCGGCCATCCGCGAGGCGGCCGACATGCCATTCCACACCGTAGACCGGCCTGCCCTGCTCATCGGTCACATCGACCGGAGCGGCCAGCCCGAATTCGGCGGCGTCGCGGCGGATGCGCCGCAGCCATTCGTCCTGCGACGGCGTCGCACGTTCCCGGCGCAGGAACGGCACGGCCGTATCCACATCCGCAAGCCGTGTCGCGAAATCGCCGTACAGGATCAGTTTGCCGCCGTCCGCCGCGAATTTACGCAACGCCGCGGGCGTCTCCTCCATCGGCAGCGGCGTATCGAGCACCACCAGGAGATCGAGGTCGCGGGCGGTGACTTCGCCGCCGATCAGCTGCCGTTCGTCGACGATGCGCAGTTCCGCGCCGGAGAACATCCCCGCCTCGAAATACCGGAGCAGCCGCAGCGAATGCAGGTCGCCGCCGACATAACGCGATTTCGGGCTGTAAAGCACGCCGAAGCGGCGGGGACGGGACGCGAGCGCATTGAAATATTCGCGTTTGCTGCGGATCTTCGCCCCGGTAAGCCCGCTCTGCAGCATCAGCGGCGCGGTGCTGCTCAATTCGAGGTGCTGGCCGTTGCCGGGGCAGACCAGCCAGAAGGTGCCCGCCCGCAATCCGTGCACCGCGTTCTGCTGCATGACCATGTCGAGGCAGGCCGGAGGAGTGGCGGGCGGGTCGCAGCGCAGGATATGCCATTCGCTGTCGAAAATCCACTTTTCCGGCTGATAACTCCGCAGCAGCGAGAAGTAGGCGCTCTGCATCGGCACGTCCGAGGAGAGGCGGCCGGATTCGTCATGCGCATTGTCCGCCCAACTGTCGGTGCCGATGATTTCGGTCAGGCCGGCCAGCGCCTTGCGGTCGATGCCGTCGGCGTAGTCGTAGAAGTTGCGCGCGTTGCTCCCCATCTCGTACCACGGCGTGCCGAATTCGTGCGGCAGATGCTTCACATGGGTCGGAACGCCGGGCGCGTTCCGGCGGCAGAGTTCATGCAGGAACCGGAAGTGCCCGGTGCCCGCCTCGCGGTTGCAGAGCACCCAGTCCCAGAAGCGGACCGGATGCGTCCGGTCGAACACCAGCGGGCGAACCATCAGCACATCGTCGATCGACGCGTAGTTCGACCGCCACGCCGCGTTCAGCTTTTCCGCGGAGCCGTATTTTCGGCGCAGCCAGTCGCGGAAATACTGCTGCATCAGCGGCGAATAATCCTCAAGCAGCACCTCGTTGGCGAGATCAATCGCGACCAGCATCCGGCTGTTGCGCACAAAGGCAAGCAAATACTCCAGGAAGGTGCGGCACATCTCGCGGTAGTCCGGCGCGATCACCGAGGCTTTCAGGAAACCGTGCCCGGCCTGCCGCCCCTTCCACTCCTCGGTCTGCCGCTTCAGGTTCTCGGCTTCGCTTTCGGTGCCGAGGCCGAAAAACGCGCCTTCCCATTCCGGATGTTTCTTCAACAGGCAGTTCGGCGTATAGGGCGCGATCATCAGGTCGAAGGCGATGTTGTACTTCTCAAACTCCTCCAGCTGCGGCATGGTGCGGCGGATCAGCATCACATCCCGCGGCTTTCCCTGCGCGTCGAGCACCGCTTCAGGCCAGATGTGCTCCGAAACCAGATTGACCCCGAGCCGGGCCAGCTCCGGCGCGTAGGCCGCCAGCCCCCAGCCGCAGTCGCCGTAGTAGAAATCCGTGTCGCCGGGGGTGAGGAAACGGTCCGGCGGAGTGCCGCCGCCGACCTGATAGACTTCATCCGGCAGTTCTCCGGCGCGTACCGCGGCGGCCAGTTTTTCAAGCTCGTCCAGAAAGAATTCAAAGCCGGGCGTCAGGCCGCGGAGCAGCCGGTACCAGAGGCCGTCGACGGCGATATAGATCGCGGCGATGCGGGCGTCTTTCGCCCGAATCCGGTCCTTGTCAAAGGGAATTCGGTCCATCTCCGGCGTGATGAAAAGCCGTTCGAGCGCATCGACCCGCGCCGACCACTCCGGCTTGCCGGGCAGCGGCTGCGGCTCCGGAAACTCCGCCGGAGCCGGTTTCCGCTCGAAACTGCTGTACCAGCCGAGCGCTCCGCGTCCGACGTCGTCTTTCTGGCCCAGAAAGGCGCGATAGCTTCCGGGGGCGGGCATGGGGCCGTCAAGCTTCACGACGGTACGGCCGTCCATCAGCAGCGCGGCGCCGCCGGGAGCCAGCCGAACCGTGAGCTTGCGCGGCGCCAGGTTATCCCAGTTGACCACCGTGCAATCCCATTTCTGCGGCCTTGAAACCGCTTTGTTTCCGGCGAACGCAAGCCGGAAACGGCCGCGCCGCACCATATCGAGCCGCAGCACCTCGTTTCCCGAAACGTCGGCCAGACTGAACAGATGGCCGTCGAGCCAGGCCAGCGCGGTGTCGGCAGGCGAAAAGGTGAATTCAAAATCAGCCGGAGCGCCGTCCAGTTCAACTTCATCCACCCGGATTCCGGTATAATCCGGCCAGACATTCCACACTCCGAGCCGGTCGACCTTCACGCGCCCGGTGCGGTTGAAGAGCGAAACGCCCTTCCCTCCGGTTACGGCGGGATCGGTCAGGTCGAGCGGCGCGGCGGACAGCGCGGCGGCGGCGGACAGGATCAGGACGGCAAGACAGGTGCGGAACATTTGCATCGGACTCCTCAATGGTTGGAATGAATGACGATTTACAGGCGGCTCACGTTCTAATTATACCTGATATCCACCATAAAGTCAAGTCCCTGCCGCAAAAAAGATGAAATTTCTTCCGGATTCCTTAAAAACATGCACATAATTCCAATTAAAAAATTGATATAAAACAAGATACAACAATCACAGCAAAGCGGTAAACCGGAAAGAAAATATTGGTTTTCCACCTCCGCCCCCCAACTTTCCTTTAAATTTTTTCAATTTTTTCGGATTTTCGGTTGCTTTTCAAAAGAAAATCAGGTATAATTACATAGAAACAAAATTTTATCACGCATGTTGCAAAAACGTGCCGCACCGGTATAGTAAGATTACCCAACGTCATCCCGGAGGAAAAATGAAAAGGAAATTCATGCCGACCGACCTGCCCCTTCATGCGCCCCTGCAGAAAGATCAGTTCACCTTGATTGAGCTGCTCATCGTGATCGCTATTATCGCAATCCTCGCTTCGATGCTGCTGCCCGCCTTGAATCAGGCGCGCGACAAGGCGAAGAGCATCAAATGCGTCAGCAACCTCAAGCAGATCGGCGCCGCCGGGCTGTTATATGCGAACGACCACAAATACATCCTCCGGCATATCGACAAACGGTTCGGAGACAATTCGATCTGGTGGCAGCGGCTGGTCAACCTCGGCTACATGGCCAACTCCAAACTGTTCACCTGCGAATCATTCAAACCGTACGGGCGGATCATGAACGATATGTACCAGGTCTACGGTCGGGTGGTCTACCGTTACAACTATCTGAAAGGCAATCCCTCCAACGATTTCATCAACGACGGCTACACCGATGCGGCCATCGTTCAGAAGCAGACCGGCATCTCGCCGTCCGACTACGCGATCTTCATGGATTCAATCAACAAGAACTACCCGAAAACCGCCGACTGGACGCAATATTACATGGTGGACCCGCGCAACTGGGGCGATCCCAAGGCCGTCGGGCGTTTCAGCCACAGCAAGCGCGCGAACACCGTCTATGCCGACGGCAGCTGCCGCCCCACCAGCATGGACGACGCGATCAACAAGTCGAAATTCATGCCGAACCAGTGTACCTATACAGAATAACCCTTGCAGAAAGAACCAACCATGAAATACCGCTTCACCAGAGTCGAACTCGTCTGCCTCCTCGCACTGACCGCGCTGCTGGCCGCGCTGGCGCTGCCGCTCTCCGGCCGCGCCGCCGGAGCCGGTACGGTCCAATGCCTCGACCGATTGGCACGGCTGAACCGGGGATTTCTGCAGTATGCCGCCGATAACGACGACTATTTTCCGACCGGTTCGCCGCCGGATTATCAGGCCGTCTGGACCGTGCCGCTCGCTCCTTACGTCGGGGTGAAAGCCGAACCGGGCGCGCCCGCCGCCGCCTTCACCTGCCCGGATGATCCGGCATCAACCCGTCTGACCTACTCCGGGCTGCTCCAAAAGAAAAGCAGCTACGGCATCAACGGCTATGGTGTCTGCCGGGACAGCCGGACCGGCCGGGGAGTCAGGCGCAGCCAGGTGAAAAATCCGGATATGATCGTATTGGCCGATGCTCCCGGCTGGCTGATCGTCGGCTATGCGGGCGAAGGCCCGGCCCGGATTCCGGCGGCGCGCCATGCAGGAGGCCGCGCCGTCAATGTGCTGTTCTTCCACGGCGGCGCAGAAACGGTCAAAGTGACCCTTTCCGTTCCCGCCGATATCTATAAGGAAGGAAATCTCCCGGCGGCTTACTGGTCCAACTCCCTCTGAACAACAGCAATCCGAAAGAACTGAACATGAACCGGAACCATCCATCCCCGTTCGCCACATTGGAAACCTCCGACGGTTTCCTCGGCCCGCTCTGGCGCGGCACCATGCAGAGCCTGCTCGACCGCACCCGCGAAGACGGCTTCTGCCAGACCAGCTTCGGCGAGGAGAACGGCGTCAAATGTTACGGCGTCTGCCACTATTCGCGCGACGCCGCCGAAGCCGCCGGGGTGCTGGCCGACCAGGGGTGTCCGGAACCGGCGGCGCGAATCCTCGATTTCACGCTGTCGCACATCCCGGAGGGGCAGTACTTCATCGTCCACGCCTACCGCCCGGACGGCACGCCGCTGCACAATAAAATTCAGATCGACACGCCGGCCCATCCGGCCCGGGCGCTGGCCCGGCTGCTGGAGACGGGGGCGGACGATCCGGCGCTGCCGCGCTGCTTCGACCGGCTCGACCGGGTGTTCGACGACACCTGGCGCCATCACTTCCACGCGGCATTCCGGCTGCTGGATTCCGGCAACTACAACGAACAGCTCGGCGGCGGCACCGAACCGCTGCTGGATCTTTTCACCAACGGCGCGATGTACGGAGGCTGCCTCGCGATGGCAGAGGCGGCCCGGCTGCTGAACCGCCCCGCCATCGTCACCGAACGGTATCTCGAACGCGCCGCCCTGCTCGACCGGGGCATCGACCATTGGCTTTACAACCCCGCCGCCGACCTCTACCGCGCCGCGCTGCGCCCCGACAGGAAGGCTGAGGAGCGGCCGCTCAACTGGATCAACCTCTACCCGGAACGCTGGTATCCGGGGCGGCGCTCCGCGTGGCGCCGCGCCTTTGAAGAACTGTGGCGCGCCGAACACTGCAACGACTGGGGCGGCCTGCGCGTGCCGAGCGGCGAAACCGGTTTCATGAAGCTGCGCACGATGGGCAAGGTGATCGGGCAGATGCTGCGCTTCGCCGCCCGTTCGGGGGACGACCGGCGGCTGGAGGTGCTGCTCGAATTCCTGCGGCGGACCGTCCGCCGCCCCGCCGACCTCTATCCGGAATACTGGCTGCACCACCTGCCCTCCCCCGGCCAGTCCCCCTATCTGGACTGGTTCTTCGGAGAGTTCGAGGGCGTGTGGAACGGCTTTGCCGAAAACCCGGCGGCGGACTACACCGTCGACAGCGGCAATTGCGAGCAGTGCGCGGTCTTTCTCGGCTGCTTTTCCGGCGACGTGCTCGGCTTTTCCGCCGGCGGCGGCAAGGTTGAAGCGGCTCCGCGCCTGCCCGGAACCGCCGTGGCCGAGGTGCGGAACCGGGCGCTCGGCGTTCACCGCGGCCGCCGCGTCGCCGGAGGCTTCCGGCTCGACGCGCACGAGCTCGAATTCACAGCCGAAGCACCGGTCGAAGAGCTGACGCTGACGCTGCCTTTTTACGCGGGGGAAGCCCCGGCCCCGGTCGGCTGCGAGCCGCCGGAAGCCGAGGTGAAGCTTGATGAACGGGGTGCGACCGCCGTATTCCGCAACGTCTCCTCGGCGCGCCTCACCCGACTCAAAGGATGAACCTCCATGCGAAGGATCGCTTCACGCTTCCGGCGACGGGCGGCGCGGCAGCAGCTGCGGCGCGACGTTGACCACGCGCGGGTAGACTGCTCCGCCGTCGAGCAACTGAGTGATCGCCCGGCTTCCCATCTGTTCGAGATTGATCGAAACGGTGGTGAAGCGGCCGTCGGCGCTCAGATGCGGCAGGATGTTGTCGTAACCGGTCACTTCAACCCGGTCGCGGCGCCCGAGTTTATCGAGCGCCGAAGCGGCTCCGGCGGCCAGCAGGTCGTTGGTGCAGAAGACCGCGTCGGTGTCGGGCGCGTCGTCGAGAATCTGCCGCAGGAACTCATGCCCCATCGCAATCTGATCCTCCTTTGCGGGGTTGGCTCCCCGGTTGCAGACACAGATGTCCCGTTCGGTCACGTCGAGGCGGTTGAGCCGGGCGGAGAGCAGGAAGCCGTCGAGACGGCGCTGGTAGTTGTCGTCGCTGTCGAGCCGGACGGTGATCGCGCGCGGCTTGCGGCAGCCGCGGCCGATCAGGTATTCGGCGGCTTCAAACCCGCCCGCGAAATCATCGTTGAAGATGCCGCCCGCATTCGGCGGCATGTTCTCAAAACCGGCGAAATGATAGTTCACAAACAAAAAACGCACGCCCGGATACCGGGAGACGACCGCGTGCGCCTCCTTGAAATCATACCACGACAGCATCACGATCCCGACCAGGTCGAAGCTGCCGTTATCCAGATAGAAGGGCAGACTGCGCTCGGAGAGGATCAGCAGGTCGATTCCGGCGCGGCGCGCCTCGCCCTGAATTCCGGCGTAGATGCGCCCGGTCACGTCGTCCTTTTCAAAGCGCATCGGGTCGTACCGGGAGAAGATCGCGCAGATGCGCGGCCGCACGCCGCCGTGGTGCGGCGACACCGCCCCGCGCACGAACGTCCCCTTTTTGGGGCGGCGGAAGCAGATGCCGTCGTTGATCAGCATCATATAGGCGCGTTCGACCGACCGGTTGCTCAGCCCGGCGATCCGGCACATGCTGACGATGTCCGGCAGCTGTTCGCCCGAAGCGATGTCGTTGGCCTTGATGAATTCGGCGAGCTGGTCGCGCAGCTGGATATACTTCGGATAGGATTTGTCGTCCGTCAGACGGACGGAAAATGCTTCAAACATGGTGCGGCCCTCCCGTGCAATGCGAATCAGGTATCCTTGATAATACATGATTTTACCATAACACAAAGAATGAAAAAGTCCACAGGGCTTCCTGTTTTTTCCCGTAATTTTACCGAAACCGCCGGAAACCGCCGCCTGTCGCGGCACAATCCGGTATCATCAACCTCCGGAGAATCCATCTTATGAAAACCGAAACCTTCGACTTCTTTCCCTACGGCTGCCAGTACCACCGCGCACCGACTCCGCCGCGCGAGGAATGGGAGAGCGACCTCGCCGAGATCGCCCGGGCCGGCTACACCCACGTGCAGTTCCGCCCGCAGTGGCGGTGCCATGAGCGGCGGCGCGGCGAATTCGTCTGGGACGACCTCGACCGGCTGTTCGACCTCGCCGCCCGGAACCGGCTGCGTGTCATCCTCAAGGCGCAGCTCGAAAACGCGCCCGACTGGGTTTTCACCGAGCTCGGCGGCACCCGGATCGGTTTCCACAACCAGCCGCTCGACCCGATCGCCCACGCCGCCTTCTACGTCGGCGGCTGGTGGCCCTGCTTCGACAATCCGCGCGTGGCCGAAGCGGCGACCGAATTCACCCGGCAACTGGCGGAACGCTATAAAGGACACCCGGCGCTCTGGTTCTACAACGCATGGAACGAACCGCGCAGCCGTCCGCTCGGCCAGTGCCGGTGTGAACACTCCGTCGCCTCCTACCGCGACTGGCTGCGCGGACGCTACGGCACCATTGAGGCGCTGAACGCCGCATTCGGCAAGGCGTGGACCGCGTTCGACACGGTGTTTCCGCCCCACTCGCACTCCGACTACGCGGAGCTTTTCCTGTGGCGGCAGTGGGCGGCCGAAGCGGTGGCGGAACAGGTGGCGCTCTCGGTGCGCGGCTTCCGCGCGGCGGACCCGGAACGGACCGTGATGTGCCACGTCGGCTGTTCAAGCCTGGTCCAGGATCCGGCCTGCGATACCAGCAACGATTTCCTGAATGCCGCCGAGGTCGACCGCTACGGCTGTTCATTCCCGATCGAACTGCATCCGGCGAACCTGATCGACCGCAATGCGCCGCTCTACCAGTCGAGCTGGCTGCGCCGGGTCGATCCCGGTTACTGGTGCCAGGAGTTCTACACCAACTACGCGAACTGGCACAAAGAGCCGGAGCCGGATTTCATCGAGCAGGCCATCTGGATGGCGATCGCCTCCGGCTGCCGCGGCCTGACCTTCTGGCAGTACAAATCCGAACGCTTCGGCGAGGAGTCAAACGGCTGGGGAATGCGCGAAATCGACGGCTCCCCGACCCGCCGCAGCGAGCGGTGCGACCGGATCGCCGGCGTGCTGAAGGAGCTTGGCGCGGATTTCGCCGCCAGCCGTCCGGCCCGGAGCAAGGCGGCGATCTGGTTCGACCTGCGCAACGACCTGCTGATGCGGATCGAGGAAATGCGCAGCGAACTGAATCATATTGAGGAAATCCGCGCTTCGACCGACTACTCCTGCAAGCAGGCCGCGGCGGCCGACCATACGATCCTGCGCAGGCTCGGCGTCACCGCCGATTTCGTGGTCAGCGGCGACGACCTCTCCGGCTGCCGGCTGCTGGTGGCCGACGCGGTCGAGCTGGTCGACGAAGCGGCGGCGGCGTGGCTGACCGGATTCGTCCGGGACGGCGGGACGCTGCTGATCGGTTACCCGTTCGCCTGCCGCGACGAACGCACCTGGGTCACGCCGCAGCGCCCCGCGCGGGGACTGGAGGCCCTGACCGGCTGTCGCGAAACCCTCCGCGTCGCGCTTCCGGCCGGAGAAATCCGAAATATCCGCTGGGAAAACGGCGCCATGCAGGCCGCCGCCGGCTGGCAGGTGATTCTGGCCCCCGCCGAGGATGCCGACGTGGTCGGGCGCTGGGAAGACGGCTCCCCCGCGGCGGTCCGGCACGCCTTCGGCAACGGACAAGTGGTCACCTGCGGCGGGAACTTTGCGATGGCGTTCTTCCGGCAGCCCGACCGCAGCGCCATCCCGCCCGCCTGCACGCTGGCGATGAAACTCGCCGGATTGGAAGCATGCGACAGCCTGCTGTGGCGCTGCTCCCGCTATTCGGAGTCCTGCGAATACCGTTTCCTGTTCAACGCGGGCGGATTCACCGAAGCCGAACCGGGGCGGTTCGAACCGGTCTACACCTCGCCCGGCTGCACGTCCGCCGCCGGGAGGCTCGGCATCCCTCCTTTCGGCACCGTGATCCTGCGCGGCGCACCTGCGTCCCGGTAAAATTCCGGGGCGCCACTTGAAAAAACGTCGGAACCGCCTATATTATTAGAAAAGGCTAACAAGTTTTTTTTCAGGAGTCAAACCTATGAATCATACGAAAATAACCGGTTTTATTCTGACGGTTCCGGCGGCTTTGGCTACGATGGCGGAAAAAGCCGCCCCCGCAGCCGGGGCGCAGGGCGATTCCGACCGGCTCGGCACCGCCGTCGCAATTCTGGTGCTCGCCGCCGCAATCGGCGGCATGATCTGGAACTTCCGGCGCAAGGTGAAACAAGGCGGTTGCGCCTGTTGTTCCGGCTGCGCCGCATCTGATCAGAAACACTGCAGACGCTGACATTACAGTGAGGAAACGGGGCATTGCTCCGTTTTTTCTTGCCATATCTGTGCAAAAATTGCATAATCTTTAAAAATTTTGTTTTTCGCTCTTGACATTTGCATAAGAATTTGGTATAATATTAGTGAAAGCTCGGAACTAATTAAACAGGATTCGGAAAAATGGCGGAAGTAAGAACACAAAACGGAACGGGAACCTCAGGGGTGTTGGCGCAAGTGGCGCACCGTGCCAAAGTTTCCGCCGGGACAGTCAGCCGGGTCTTCAACAACAGCTCTCTGATCCCGTCGGAAACCCGTTGCCGGGTATTGTCGGCGGCGCGGGAACTCGGCTTCCGGCCGCGCGTCGGGGTCCGCAGCAAGCAGATTGCGCTGGTCACCGAGCCGCCGCACAAAACCGTGATGGGCGGCTACGTGAACACGCTGACCCAGCATATCTGTTTTGCGCTCTCCCGTGCCGATGCCGGAATCACGATGATCACCGAAGACCGGATCGGCAATCTGACCGACTGCTGGTTCGACGGCATCATCGGTATCGCGTGGGAACCGGAAACCATCGATATTCTCAAATCGATCCGCAATATCCCGATCGTGTGGCTGAGCGACAATTTCAGTGAATTTTTCCACACGATCTATGTGGATTGCCACGAAACCGGCCGCCTGGCCGGGGACTACCTGACCCGCAAGGGACACCGGAAAATCGCGGTGATCCATGAGTCCGACTACACCGGGCTCGGCCGGGTTGACGGCGTGGCGGAAGCGTTGCGGAGCTGCGGTTGCGATCCTGCGGCCAACCTGCTGAAGATCAGCAACAAAATGCCGTTGCACCTGGCGGTGAAGCAGTTGATCGATGCCGGGTGCACCGCGGTCTGGGTGACCGGCGAAGATATGAAGGTGCTGGAGATCAACTGGCTGATTCAGGAGCTGGCCGGCAAGCGTGTCCCGGAGGAAATTTCGCTGATGGGTTTTGAGAATCCGGGGATTTCCGAATTCCAGCGCCCCTCCCTGACCACGATCGCCAGCCCGCTGCACGAAGCCGCGGAGAAAGCGGTGGAGATCGTGTTGAGCGACGACTCCGACACCTTGAAGAAAGTAAGATTGTCGAATCGGCTGATTGAACGCAACTCCGTAATTTCATTAAAATAAAAGGTCCTTTGGCGGAATGATCGAAAGTTTCCATTCAAAGCAGAAAAGGAGTCGAAAAATGAAAACGAACAGGCATTTTACCCTCATTGAGCTGTTGGTAGTCGTCGGTATACATCTGGATGCCGGTTCCCAGCTGCTTGTAACGACTGATGCAGTCGATGTCCTTGGCGCGGTCGCGGGCCTTGTTCAGGGCTGGCAGCAACATTCCCGCAAGGATCGCGATCATCGCTATCACGACCGGGGCCTGCTTCCCTATATTGCCGGAAACGGCAGCGGTTCGGAGCAGCTGTTTGCCAACAGCAAAGGTTCCATTCCCAAATCCGTCGCTCCTTACGTAGCCAAAAAATTCATGATTTCCGGCAATGAGGAAGTGGACAAACTCTGGGAATGTCCGCGGCTTCCTTATACCGCCACATGGGGCACCAAATTCTATTGCGGCAGATGGCTGAACGGATACCTTTTCTACACCAAGGATGCCAAGAGCAGCCGGATGCTTTCCCAAACCAAAGATCCGTCCAGCAAAATCCTGATGTTCGATTCGCTGGATACCGTAAAAGGCAATATCAACGATAAGCTGTACTTCCGTCCGCAGAACGCCAGTACCAGTTCCAGTTTCAAAGCGGACCGGAAAGGCGCGCACGGCACTTCCAACGGCACGCTGTTCGTAGATGGACACGCGGGCGGAATCAGCCAGAGCCATTGGATGAACAGCGGAAATTCCGGTATCAACAATACCGCTTTCAACGCCCATGAGCCCTATCAGCAGGGAGCTACCGGAACCGTCGCCCAATAGACAATTTACCCCTTATATTATGGATACCCCAAATGCGTTTTACAACAGGAGAGAGAATTATGAAAACTAAAAACTTCACCCTCATTGAGCTGTTGGTCGTGATAGCGATCATCGCGATCCTCGCCGCCATGCTGCTGCCGGCCCTGAACAAGGCGCGCAACCGGGCGAAAGACATCTCCTGCACCAACAATCTCAAGCAGATCGGCAATTACATGGTGATCTACACCGACAACAATAACGGCAGGTTCCCGAAATACAACGGCAACCTCTCCAGTTATGAATGGCACGGCCAGGGAAAGTGGCAGGACATGCTTTACGCCCTTTCCAAACCCAATCTCACTCCATTCGACCTGATGCACTACGACCGGCCGGAGGAAACTCGGGATAAAATCAAGGGAAACAACCGCCCCAAAGCGTTTTTTGCCTGCCCTTCCCAACCGCTGGTCGCTCCTTACAATAAGGGAATTGCCCAGCATTACAGCATGAATTCCCACCATGGCAATTCCGATTATGCTGCCGGAAAAAATGGCTGGAGCCAAAATGAACCCAATGGTTTTCTGATTGCACGGGTAAAGACTCCGTCCTCCCGTATGATCGTCATGGACACGGGCAAAGCCGCCGGAGCAGATGCTGACAGCCCGGAAGTCGGTCAACGCAGTTCCATTGCCCCGCTGGATCTCTGGCGGCATATGGAAAATAAAGGTATGAATGTCGTTTTTGTCGACGGTCATACCAAAATGATGGGATATCACGATATTCCCGGCGACACCCAAACCGGAATCGGTGAACAGAAAAAGGATCCCAATTATTTCTGGGCCCAGTGGAAAAAGTAAAATTATTTGGCTTGAAGGTAAGGACTTATGAAGAAATTTACGCTTGTTGAGTTGGTGATTATCGTTGCAGTGGTGGCGCTGCTGGCGGCAATGATTCACCCGATGCTGGCTGCCGCCCGCGAGGCGGCGGAAGAGGTCGGCTGCCGGGACAATCTCTCCCGCATGGGCAAAGCAGCCGCACAGTATGCGACAGATTCCGACGGCTGGGCGGTCACCGGCTACCTCGGCCGCGGCATCGGCAACTGGTTCGCGGTATTTGAAAAGAACTATCAGGTGGACAAAAAGGCGTTCCAGTGTCCGGCCGAAACGAACTATGCGTTCAACTCCAAACAGCTCAATTACGGACTGAACGTGCTGACCTTCGGCGAAACGTTCGGCAACGGCCAGAAGAAAGTGCCGCACCGGGTCGATGAGATCAGCAAGTTCGGGCGCGACGCGCAGCTGATCATGTTCATCGACACCCCGCCGGTCTGCGACGCCTACAACGGCAAGATCCGCAACCGGGCCGGACAGGCCGCCTACTACGAATCGACTTCGCCGGTCGCCCCGAAGGATTCGGCGAAAGCCTACTATCCGGCCTATGTCCGCCATGCGGACCGCGCCAACGTGGTGATGTTCGACGGCCATGCCGAGCCGCTCAGCTATCAGCAGCTGACCGAAGAACGCGCCAAATACTGCAATCCCTGCGTCAAGCAGTGGCGGGACTCCAATCTGGCGATTCGCGAATTTTGAAACACGCCCCATGCCCAAGGCCGGCGCCGTCCCCGCGGTTCCGGCTGTTTTCCCGGCTCCGCTCCCCCTTCTCCCAGGGGGAACGGAGCTTTTTTCCGTTCCGACCCGTTTCCTCCTGAAAAAACTGGTTCATCCGCTTGAAAAAGAGTGATTCCGGCACTATTTTTTTATAATTTTATCTTACGATGTACAGGAAAGGCTGAATTATGGATCAGATTGTTTCGATCATGCCGTGTCTGGATATGCGGGATGGACGGGTCGTCAAAGGTGTTCACTTCGTCGATATCGCCGACGCCGGGGATCCGGTGGAGTGCGCCCGCGCCTACTGCGCCGCCGGCGCCGATGAACTCGCGCTGCTCGACATCACCGCGACCGTAGAAAACCGCGCGACGCTGCACGATGTGGTCCGCCGGGTCGCCGCGGCCTGCACCGTGCCTTTCACCGTCGGCGGAGGCATCCGCGACGTCGCCTCGGCGGCGGCCGTGCTCGAAGCCGGAGCCGACAAGGTTTCCACCAGCTCCGCCGCCTTCCGCCGCCCGGAAGTGATCGCCGAAATGATCCGTGAATTCGGCCCCGGCCGGGTCACCGTCGCAATCGACGTCGACGTGAATCCCGCCCTGCCCTCCGGCTATGAGGTCTACATCGACGGCGGCCGCACCGCCACCGGAGCCGACGCGGTCGAATGGGCGAAAAAAGTGCGCGGCTTCGGCGTGGAAACCATTCTGCCGACCAGCAAAGCGGGAGACGGCGCCCGCACCGGCTACGACCTGCCTGTGATCCGCGCCATTCACGAAGCCTGCCCGGATGCCGCCGTGGTCGCCTCCGGCGGCGCGGGCAAGATGGAACACTTTCTCGAAGCCGCCCAGGCCGGGGCGGGCGTCCTGCTGGCCGCCTCCGTCTTCCATTTCCACCTGATCGACATCCCCGAACTCAAAAGCTATCTGCGCGCCAACGGCGTCAACGTCAAACAGTAGCAGCAGGGATTTCGCTCCTTTCGGAGCGACCAAGGCGCTTCGCCCTTGGAACCCGACCGGCAAGGTGCCGGTGCCGAATA
>ERZ1034984.723-NODE-723-length-35646-cov-14.343739_pt1 | contig 35646 bp, 65 predicted proteins | sample MGYA00520589_ERZ1034984 | MGnify/ENA primary metagenome ERZ1034984 (study PRJEB33766, sample SAMN09781790) | gut metagenome | biome: gut microbiome | host: Homo sapiens | place: Madagascar | study: EMG produced TPA metagenomics assembly of the PRJNA485056 data... | reverse complement strand
TGAATACAGTTAGAACCTTTAACTGCTGTGTTTGAAAATACTACGTTTCCATTTACTGCTACAGTCTGAGTAGCTACATTTGTAAATTCTGCCATAAAAATACTCCTTTCATATCACAAAAGGGCAGGTTTTTGGCCTGCCCCTATGTGTAATACGGCATAAGCCGACATCCGAATTTAATCGAAAGATACTCTCGGTATGAAGTTATCAGCAATTGCATCCGGTGTTACATCCGCATCCGTAGTATGTGTTCGGATTCGGTACCTGGTAAGCCGGAATCGGTGCCGGATTGATTGCATTAATAAGCTGCTGTGTCTGTGAAGCCATTGCAGTTGTAAGCAATGCGCTCTGGCGATCCTGAGAAGCGGCGCGTCTGAGATCATTGTTCTCAGCCTGGAGATTGGATATCTTCTCGTTGCACAGGTAATCAAGGATTGCTCTTGTCCCTGCATTCTGACTGTCAATAATGTCTCTTGTGTTACTGTTCATTGTGTTCTGCAATGCACAGGTGTTCTGTGCCATATTGTAGTTTATACCCTGGATAGCTTCTCTGGTTTCACAACAGCAGTTCGCAAGCTGTGCCTGGAGTGCGTTGGTATTCTGCATATTTGCTACAGTATCGTCATTGATTGCCTGCTGGATTCCAAAGCCAGTCTGCATGATGTTGGTGTTGATTCCGTTAAATCCAGTAAGCATACCGTTGTTCACTGCGTAGAATCCATCACAGAGACCGTTGTTGATTCCGTCAAGCTTGCTGATTACTGCGGAATTATCAAATCCTCTCTGAATATCTGCCTGAGTAGCTGCTGTGGCTGCATATCCGCCGCCGTTGCCATTATTGCCCCAGCCATTGTTTCCCCATCCGCAGAATACGAACAGGAACAAGATAATAATCCACCATGCGCCGTCACCGCCCCACATGCCATCGTTATCACGATTTCCGCCTGTAGCAGCAGCGATATCCGCTAAACTGTAATTTCCATCCATAGTTGTATACTCCTTTTTGTGTATTTACATCAATCTGGCCAGATTGTAATGTACTATTTCATTCCTTTCAGCATATTTTGAAACTGCCCCGCCATCTGCTGAACCTGGTTGAGCTGCTGTTGGGTAATCTTTCCAGATTGTAACATTTTCTGCACTTCTACTTTCGGATTCCCCTTAAAATTCTGCTTAAACTGTATGAACTGCTGTATCATCTGCATTGGTCCGTTTCCCTGCGGCACCCCACCGCCAAGTGCATTAAATAATGGATTACTCATCTGCATTTCCTCCCTTGATTGCTGACTCTTGTACGGTATTAGCCCTAACAGGTTCAGAAAATGAATTTAATCGACTTGCTATAGCTTCACATTTGGCTTTTAAATCATCATATTCCTGTCTTGTTACATATTTACTGTCCATGTTCTGAGTAGGCTGTTTATGCGGCATCTGAGAGCCTACCTCGTGATATTCAAATGTTCGCAGTGGTTGCGGCATACCGGAAACGTCTGTCGATTTTATGTAGAACTTTTCACTCTCTGAATCCATTAGTAAAACGCTTGTCCCGGGCGCTACAAGGTATGATTTTGCACCGACTTCGCCAGATACCCACAGAATGCCGTTATTATTCTGCTGAGGTTGTTGTACTGGCTGAGCTGCCATCTGGACAGGCTGTTGCTGGAACTGGTTCATCTGCCCCGGAACGCCGAAACTATATTGATAAGGATTGTTATATAATGCCATCTTATACACCGCCTTTCTGATTATATTTTTGCATAAAAAAAGAACCGGAAACAGTTCGTTTCTGGCTCTAATTAGTGTCTAAAAAGTATCAACATACTTTAATTATTTTATTATTCACTCGGCGGCTCAACCGCTTTGCCGTAGATATGCTCACGTTCATTTTTTCAGCGCAGTATTCGAGCGTGTACTCTTTGCATCTCAACCGAAATAGTTTTTCTTCATCCGGTGTAAAATTACACTCTACCAAGAATCTGTCTATATCTTTCTTCGTGAACACATATAATTTCATGAGCATACCTCTTATTAATGCTATTATCGCTGATTCTGTGCAAGATAATTTGTAAGCTTCTGTTTTGTTTTTTTTAATTCCTCGGCATTGTCCCCGTTGATCTGACTGTCTAGCATGGTTGACAAAACCTCCAGGATAAGGGAATCTCTCTCAGCTATTCTCTTTAACGCTTCAAAATCTCTTTTATCGTGGTCTTCCAAGATTTCCACTCGCTTATTAAGTCTAAACGCCGGAGTAATCCATTTGAAAATAACAGCTGCTGCCCCTCCGATAATTGATACCCCTCCACAGATTGAAAGAAAAAATTGAATAAATTCCTGTATGCTCATTCAGCTACTCCTTTTCCCAGTAGTATACTGGGATCTCATTACCACTATCCCATGTATCATAATATTTTCCGTTCTGTGCTGTCACCACATGACCATCTATGCAGAGAATGTATGTGCCTGTTGGATGGTCTATGCAGAAGTCGTTAACTGTATAGATATATCGCTCTGACTGCTCCACAAGCTTCCTGTGGAATCCATGTTTCGCTAAATATGATCCCCAGACATAGTTTGCGCTTGGCATATCCGATAATGAGCAAGCATATACCATTAATCCTGTAAATATCGTTTCCCAGTCAAGCTCTAGTGCCTTACATATTGCCCGGATAGCACAGTCGCCTACACGATTCCCGGCAGGATTCGGATTAAAATATACCCATCTGTCCATATCTACCTCACTTTGCCCTCATAAATCTTTTTGCCCCTGCATTTGCCCTGGACTGCTGCTTATATCCAAAGTCTGCTACCTTATTTCGGTAATATTGTGCTGCAAGGTTGTTGTCCTGGCAGAACTTGTTGTATGCCTTATTCTGTTCAGTCAGCCGAAACGCCATTCGATCATATTCCGATCTTAGTTTTTCTTTCTCAGATTCTGGTACATCGTCTGAGTTGATTTCTTCGTTTTTCATTATCAGCCGGCGTTTAGTCGCTCTGATTGAACGCTCCATTGCTCGCTGCTTCTGTGTATCTTCATAGATCTTTTTATTCTCTTCAGAATCAATCTTGTGTTCATCCGCCCAGGGATTCCGTAAGCCTTTCGCCCATGGCTGGTGACTGTGGCGGCAATTATAAGAATGCAATCCTCCCGGAATAATAACAGTTCCCTGTCCTGTCTTCGGGTCAATGTCGTACCCTGTATGCTCTGCCAGGTTCGGATAACCTGGCTCTGATCCTCTCAGGCGATATGCTTTCCCCTGCCATCCGGCATGGTTGGAAATTTCGTCCTTGCCGGTTCTCGCGCCTAAATGAGCCGATACGAGGACGTAATTGGTCTTTGCCTGGACAATGTATTGGTTCGTCACCTGCGCCGCTGTCTGGTTCATACTTGTGACTACGCAACACCTCACAGCTGCTTCAAGGGTTCTTTTTGCGCCGCTTGTTGGGTAATCCACCATGATTCCTTTTTTTGCATAATTGTCCAACACATCACAAATTGCAGAGGTGTAAGATTGCACGCCAGAAGTAACACGGATTTCGGCTTTATCCAGCAGATTAATTAGATCGCGCTGAGATTGATTTATTGTAGTCCTACTCAGGTTGCTAAGCTCACCCAATGTTTTTTTGAATTCTGCATCCATCACCGCTATCACTTCTGGATTCTCCAATGGTGGACTTATATTCTCGTCAATCCCTAAAAGGATATCTTTATCATTGTCCCAGGAAGTCATTACGGCATTTTGCAGGATCCGTCTAAGCTCTGGCTGTGTCATTTTTGTAAGCTTCTGTAGTTTCTGTTCAATGGCAGCTCTGCTTTTTCCCATTTGCGTGAGTTTCCAGATTAGCCGATCAGCTGTGGCAGTCATGCCGCCAGTCTGGAGAATACGCCTGGAAATGTCCGTCATTATAAAATCTTCCAGTTCCTGATAAATCGCAAGGATCCTTTTTTCTTTTCCGTGGAAATACTCTGGTGGAAGCATTATTTACCACCTGCCGTTTCTTTTACAAGCCGCACCCAATCAGATAGATGTTCCTGCTTGGCACGATCAAACCAGTGATCGGACGTTCCTGGTGTGTGATATTGTAATCTTCTCCCTGTGGGTGATTTTTTAGGTGGAGATGTCCATCCAATAATATTGCCTTGTGCATCTTTCTTTGGGATGTTCGGACCGTACACCTCGCCAATGTACAAATAATGAGCGTAAGGAGTGTTGTACTCGATCTCTCCGCCGTCAATGCCATGCGGATATCTTACACTGCTTCTCAATGCTCCCTGTCGGAAAGGCACATAAGGCTCGCAGTCCGCTACAATCTGCATATTCAGTTTCATTTGAGCTTCTTTCAAATTGCCATCAATCCGTTTTGTATCGAATTTGATATGTACATTTCCAACATGATTATTGATTTTCATAGGCTATTCATCTCCGAATAATCCACTTGCTTTGTTTTCCTTGTTCGCTTCATTTGCGAGAGCTTTCGCATCCTCTTCGCTGAATCCTTCAAATTTTACCAGATAGTACCAGAACGGAACTCTTCCAGTGTTTACATATCCAAGCCAAGTCTGCTTGTCTTCTGCAAAGGAATATGTAATATCCCCAAAATCATAATTTACTTCGTAAGCCCCAACAGGCGCAATTCCGTATAGATCAGCGTGGACATTTAGCGCATAGATTACTTGATCTAAACAGGATTCTAGCTTATCTCTTACATCCTTGATAAACTGTATTGTCCTCTGCTGTTCCGCTTCTACCCCTGTAGCTGTCTGTATGCCGCTTGTTTCGTTAAAAACGAAATATCCATTGGAGAATCCAATCTTGTACCCTAACTGGCTTAAAAGGGCATTTATGCCGCTTATACGAGTATCTGTGTTGAGCTGCGGATTGATTTCTTGATAGAACTCCTTTTCGTCCTGTCCAAATACATTTTTTACATAATCCGGCAAGCTCATTTCTGAACATCTATGCTCCATTGCCTGTGGTGTCATGGCGGATACTGGTGATCCGCTCGGCATCAACAGTCGGTCATCTGCTAGAACAGTCCGCTTAGAATCAAGGATTTCTTTTGCATTTCGGCTGTATGCAATGTCCAGGTCTTTTAATTCTTCTATAGCTTCCGCAAATATCGGAAGTCCCAGTGGCGTGCTAATATCCACATTGTTAGCCTGTGGTGTCCGAAGTACTCCGTACAATGGTCCGTCCAGTTTCTCACCGTTTACTTTGAGAATCGGCGGTGTATCTGCCATAAGGTCAGCCCACTTAGTCTGTTTAATGTCAATCTTGTCACCGATGCTCTGAGGAGATTTTGATACATAAGCCCTGTTTGATACATAATACGGATAAGTTGTCACGCCGTCCACAGTGGTCTCAACAAACCTGTGATATTCAAGTCTGGTGTAATATTTCCGTCCTACTGTATAAGAATCCTTAAATATGATTCCCTTGATTTCCTGATTATCATAATCCACAATCATCACATCTGCCGGAGTAAACACGTCAAGACTTTCACCGTTTGGCTTGATGAATACTGTTCCATAAGCGCAGCCATATTCTACCCAGTGACGGATTTGGAAGTATACCTTGTCAATCTGCTCCTGAAGCCACGTTGCCCTTGCAGAACCATCTATCTGAATACCGATCGCCAGTGTTGCGAGCCGTGCTGTCTCTGAGCAGACAGATTTCGCGAAATTAATCGTCTTGATATTGTTCTTATCGTCTAACCATTCCGGCACACCTCTGTAGATGTTCGCACATCGGTTAATTAATGCTTCCATCTCTGGAAATTCTGCTGCCTGGATATTAAAATCCTCTTCGGCTTGTTTTTTGAAAATCATGTTAAACCACCTTTTTAGTGTTGTTATAAGTCCCATTTAGTCACCTGCTAACTATTTGCTACGTCAAACATCCATTCCCGTGGGAGAAGTACCAAGCACTCTCTTAAGATATCTTTTCGAAGTTCCTCAAGTGGGTATATTCCAGCTTTTATCAGCATTCTGATTGAATCTTCGATCACTGCCTGTTCCTCGTAAGTATGTCCTTCTTTTACATTTACTTTATCTTTCAAAAAATCTCCAAGCTTTTCCCTGTAATATTCTGATAATACCATTATGCACTGTTCCCCCTTCTCATCGACAATGGACTTGTCGCATACCTGAGAGAATCTATCCAGTGATCGTTACCATCTGGATAATCTGCGATAACTTCTCCATTGCTGTCAACTTCGTGTTCGTAATTGATAATTTCTTTGTACGCTCTTGGCGTTCTTGCTGGATCAATAACCAGTGTTCGGCATTGTAGCCACTCAAATGTATATTTACGGCTACCCGGTGTAACAATGGCCCTACGTGCCGGAAGCCCTTCATCCCGGAAGTCAATAATACTTTCCTCTTCATCAACTCCACAAGATATCGAATAATCGTCATATCCTTTTTTCTTTATCTGATCAGCCATTGCCTTATTTCTGATCTTGCACCCTCCAAGCTCATCTAAAAGAAATACTTTTTCCTGGTTAGGAACATAAGCCACACGGAGAAATGCTTTAGGATCTGGATACCACCCCCAGTCCTGTCCCTGGTAGATACTTTGAAAGCTCTGAATCTCTTCATCTGTAATTGTTCTAATTTCCAACAGTTCAAAAATATTTGTACCAAGTCCAACAGGAAGACCAAGATATTCATGGTCGTAAGCTCTCTTATTTGTCTTTTTCAGATGCTCCGCATCATCAATGAATTGCTGTCCAAGCCATTCAACAGGGACTGATCTATAATCGCTCTTATGCCTATAGCTATCAGCTCTCGGCTCTTCTACATACACATTTGCCCAGTTGCTCCGACTGATCGGCGGGTTGAATGTCTTAAATACTTCGAATTTACTACCACCACGGAGGACTGACTGTTGAACTGTACGGATTTCTTCAATTCCTGCAAATTCGTCAAGCTCCTCAAACCAAAGATACTTGAAATATCCTTTTTTTACTTTTATAGACTTTGTTTTCTTAGCCTTATCCAGTCCTCTAAATATGATCTTTTGCCCTGTAGGCTTATACACATATTGCATAGGACTTAGACTATCGGCCCATAAATCACTTACTCCAAGTGCATCAATTCCCCATGCGATCTGCTCATATACGGATTCTCGAAGTGTATTGCCAACCTTTCGGAAGATTACGGCATTTGACATTACACCGTTCTCTGCATCCTGCATCATCTGAAATGGAATCATACCGCCCACAAAAGATGATTTAGTGGATCCACGTCCGCCATACAAATCATAATAAGTATGGTTTCCATCCAGAATATCCCAGAACACATCGTAAAAGGCAGGAGCTACAATCTCATTTAGCTTGACAGCATTACTTTCCATCCTGTTTCTCCGGTCTCGGAATATTGTTTACAATCGTAATCTTTCCATCTCCAGAATCATCATTTTTCTTGTCAGCGTCCCAGCCCTTGAAGTTGTTTCTTAGGCTAAACTGAGCACCGTTTGAACCGTCACGATCAAATAATCTTTCTTCTGCATACTGTTCCACTCTGGCTTTCGCGCGCGTTATCGTGTCAACGAAATCTGGTTTTGCTTGATAATTCAAAAGCGCCTGTCTGCTCGTAAATCCAAGCGCCAAAGCAAGTCCTGTAACGGTTGGAGGGTGAACGTCTACGAATATGGGCGAACCAAATTTATTAAATATTTGCTTTCCCTTACTATCAGTCAAAGGATAACCTTTGCAGTTCTCGAAATACTGTTCTATTTTATCCTCAATTTCCTCAACACTTGTGTACATTGGTGTCATTCCCACGTTCTCACCTCCAAACAAAAAAAATCTGCCACATACGGTACATAGTTATAGATATATACTATATTACCATACATGGCAGAAAAATTTGTCCCCACATTTTAATATTAATTGTAATATTATATTTCTCTTAGTTTTCTTAGCGTATCATAAAACATAGCCATTGCCTTGCGTTTGTATGCGTAGAAATCATCTCGTTTTGCCGGTATGTACTTTGTTTTCATGATACGATCATAAGATTTGTTTGTTACAATGGATTCGTACACCAACAGTTCAATCCCTGGAGGACAAGAGCTTATGCAGCAGTGTAAGATGTCATGTCGCTGTTCTGGTGTAGCTTTCTGGCATATATCCTTTAAGCGGTTAATGTCCTCTGGATATACGCCAAAATCAACAAGTGACTTTTGCCTTGTACGCATATCATCACTCCTTTTTTATGTACAGTTCCACATTCCAATCAAGTACACGACATACATTGCAGAATAAAATACCGTGAATGATATATTATTCTCAACAGCTGCTCTATGGGCTTTTACCATTGCATAGAGTGCAATTAAAAAATTAATAATTATCCCTGTTACTTTTAGCTCGAACATATCATCACTCCTTTTTCATTGCTATTTACGCTTGCCGCCAAAATGCGCTGCCAAGAAAATAGTACCAAATGTCCCGAACATTATTTCAAATGTAAATGCTATTAAACTATCAATCATTCTTCTTTATCTCCTCCAACTTCTTCTCAGCTTCTTCGTGGGTGAGAAATACGGTTTTACCTAATTCTCCTACGAATCTTACTATCTTAAACCCATCTACGTATTTAAATTCAATATCAGTAATTTCAAAATCTGATACTCCAAAAGAATGCACTTTTAATTTCTTGACTTCTCCATTAACAATGCAATATAAGTAATCTCCTACCTTACACGGCAATCTCACAAGCAAGCCCTGTTCTTCTAAGCATTCATAGGTGGCAAGTTTTTTTATTGCTTTAAAATTATCTTCATCCCAATAAGCAGGTATATACTCTCCATTATCCTGTTTTACCATTATAAGTCTATCGTTTTCTCTTTGCGTTAATCTCTCCATCTACTTCACCTCTTCCAATTGACTTTCTACGGCATTTGCAAGCAATAACATTGATTCGATAACTTTATCTGTTAATGACATTCTGTATTTGTTATTTGCAAAATACTTAACGTGAGCTATTGCTTCTCTAAGTTTCTTCTCATCTTCAGTTACGTCTGATGCTTCTACTAATTCATATCCCGGTGTAAGGCTGGCATTTCTTGTCAGTTCTTTATTTTCTTTGTAAAATTTTAATATATCCGGTATCTGTTGATTTTCAAACGGATATGCTTCTTTTCCGCAATACCATCTGTATCCCTGTTTTCTTGCTTCTTTCAGAATACTTGCATATTCTTCCTGTGTTCTAACTAATACGCATTTATTTGATAAATTAATCATCAGAATCTCCTCCTGTAATCTCATCAATACAATCGTTCCAACCAATCTTGTAACTAGGCATCTTCCCATTGCTTTGAAAATACTCTCTTCCGTACACTCCTGTTAATTTCATTTTATCTGGCAATGGCTTCAACGGGCACCACTCAGGTCTAATACTCAAATCTGTAATATCTCTATTGTTTACTCTACAGAACGGGTGAAGCAATCCACTGCGTAAAACGCATAAAGCACAATATTTTGGCGTATTTATCACTAATACTGATTTACTCATCTGATTCCTCCCTGTGCTTACATTTTAGGTCCTCTAAAAATTACTATCATTGACGGAAACGGTGCGCTATTCTTGCTGTCTCCGAATTTTAACCTTCCTCTCAAAAATCTAATCTCAGATCTGTGATATACAAAATCTTGAAACCATTTCGTATCTGTCCTTGCCGGAACTAGTAAAACAACGATCGTATTCTCTTTATGCCCTTCCCGATAACTCTTTTCAACCCATTGATATATTTCTCTTCCGTAGGGCGGGTTGCAAAACACTCGCATCCCTCCCCAATCCTGTGCAAGACCATTTTCGTTTTTAGTAAAAAATTTCTCACATTTATGGTTTTTTGCGTCCGCACATGGGTCTAGTGTGAAATCAAACTCTTTGTTTAATTCATCGAAAATATATTTAGGCGTAGCCCATTGATCGGAATTGCTGCTAAATAAGCATTTTTCCATTTTACCCTCCTATTCTGATTCCTCCTGTAATAATTCTGGGTTGTCAAACCGGTTTTCGATAACCTCAACTCGATTTCCATTCTGAACGTATTTCCACAAATCATCATTTATAGATCTACTTTCATTTCTTCCCATGCCAATAGCAAAAGTCGATCTAAAACCTTGATAGAATACTTTCCCAAATCTTTTCTTCGTATCCTTATTCGGAAACGGGCAATCATCATTGTCTCTTTGGTATGAAATAATATCACCCTCCCAAATTCTCTTCCCGTTCTTGTCGCAAAGTCCCGTGAACTGGCAGAGGGTTTCTGGATCAACCAATTTCATTCTGTCTGTTATCAAAAAGTTGATTGGCAATATACTCGCTTTTTTATACGGTGGAACAATATAACAATATCCGCTGTCAATATCTAAATCTATGAGGCTCCCTTCAACCCATTCGCCGTTATCAATCCGCTTTGCCTTAAAAATAATTTCTCTCATTCAACTCCACCGCCTTTCACGATTTCGATTGCCCTGTCCAACGCATTTCCTACATTTTCATAAGCAACATCTAGCTTTTTATCGCCCGTATTTGCAATTGTTAAGAAGTATCTCATTTTTAATTCTTTCAACTGCTCAGCAACCTTGTCCATATCAAAAACTGTCGGCTGTCCGTTGATGCAATCAATAAACTCTTTCTGGTCAGAGCTAATGCTTGTGCCAATCTCCCAAGTTTTTATGTATTTAATTAATTCGTCTGCGTCAATCAGTCTCATATTCCTCACACTCCTCCGCATATTCATAACTGTCCATATCATCACATTTGTACTGGCAGGAATCCTGCTTCTCACAGCAGATGCAGCACTTTGTTTCACCATCCGGGCAGTCTAATTTACATTTTCCCATTAATCCAGTCTCCTTCTTTTTCAAAATAAAATCTCACTGGCTCATCAGAATATTTCAATATTCCAAATCTAGCCCCGACTTGAAATGGGATGCTATCTCTCTTTAACCTTGCTGGAATCTGATGTACATATTCTCTGAACTGTTCTAAATCAAGAGCGGCTTTGTAATGATTGCAGCTTCTACATGCTGGAAGCATATTCGAAATGTCATCGTTCCCACCTACTCTTAGTGGAATTACATGGTCTACTTGCATATCTTTATAGTCAAGCAAGCATCCACAATATGCACAATGTCCATGACATTTCTTGTACACTTGTTCTCTCACAGATTTGGAAATTCTTTTCCTTTTCGTCTCATTTGTCATTGTCAATCCTCCTTATATGGTTTTGGTAGTGGTCGCCATGCCGTAATATCAATCCAATCATAACCGCCGTCGAGATAATATCCATTGGGATCAATGAAGCACGTATCTTGCCATGTTGTTTCTCCGTTAGTAACCAATATTTCTTGTCCGTCATCTGGCATTTTGCAGTCAAGCATATATTGTATGTCTTTTGAAAGGAATTCTTCTGCACGTTCTTTTTCTGATATCTGATGATATTTTATTGGAATCCAGCCGTTTTCTTTCTCGTCCTGTTCCAGAGCATCCAGAAGACTATTTACAATATCCAGCGCACTCCCTGGAAGCCCATGCTTATACTGTGATTTCTTTTCTATCTCAGCTTTGTATTGTTCTAATCTGGTTCGTACTCTGCTCATACTTCCACCTCCTCATAAGTTTCTCTGAATATATCTGGCTTACACGGATAAAACTCACCGTGAACACCGCGGATGATATAATCACCAATGTTTGCAATATGTTCACCCTCTAATGTCTTGATTACCAGACCACCCGGCACTTTCCAGTGGTCGATATAGAAATTCTTACCTTCTGCCGACATGTACTGGTCTGTACACTGATAGTCCGTCAGAAAATCGAACATTTCTCGATGATTTTTACCAGTCCACTGAAGTGCATCAATTACAACTGGCTTCTTTCTGTACTTCATACAACCACCTCACTATCCGCTGGCATCTGAAACGTCATTCCTTTTTTGAGCATTTCTCCAAGTTCTCCAGCATGTGCTTTGTTTTCTTCCGTTTTTGGTTTCATACTTAACATCCTACATACTTCTGGAATTACATATTTTGTGTATTCCGAATCTCCGTATGCTTCCTGGATCATATCCAGTACTTTCATGGCTTTTGCTTTGGTGGAATATTCTCCTAGCAGATAACTGCATCCGGTTATGTATGATGTTATAATTGTTTTTATAGGTCCTTCCGCAATTTCAATGCCTGCCATAGAATTGAGATTAATCAATACTTCTCTATTCTGGTTTCTGATTAACATTTTGCGTCCTCCTTATCTTTCTCACAGAATCCTCTATGTTCATGCACTGAACACTCAATTACAGCACTACTGTATTTCATGTATGTGAGTTTTTCTCCTGACAGTTCACATTTATGTTTTCTCGCATTCAGATGTTCACAGGTTCCGTCGCAGTAGCTCATTTTGCGTCCTCCTTATTCGATAAAGCTCGTTCCACACTGACAATGATAACTAATGTGTCCGTTATACTTGCTCACGTTCGCAATTACCTTTCTGCCACATGAAAAGCAAGTTACCTCTTTTGTCAGTGTCTTTTCGTATTCTTCCACTTCTTCGTCTTGAATGAATCTCTGGCCGCACCAGTGGCACTGTTTAGTGCTGTACGGCATCTCTCCACAAATAGGACATTCTGGAATCATTCCGTAACCATCATTTATGATTGGAAGCTTAATCGGCTCTCGCTTTGAATAGATATTCCAGAGTTCTTTCCTACGGTTCTCTTCGTCTTGTTCTGTTAAGGCCTTGTACTTCTCTTCCTCTTCTTTGTCCCAGTAAATAACACAAGCTTTATCCTCTGGCAAAATGTCTTTGGTGTACGGCTGTGTTGTGCAATGATAGCCTGTTTCGCCCTTCCTTTTTCTTGGCTTACATCTTACACAACCACCGCATTTTTTATCCAACAATTCTTCTGGATAAACGCTTGTACTGGAACGTCTTTCTCTTTCTGGTATTCCGTCACTGAATTTAATTTTGCTCATTTTCCATCCTCACTTTCCCCATGTAAGCAACTACATGGTTAGTCAACAAAACTCCATCTGTCCATCGTCAACAAACTTCTTTTTCTTCTGGCTTAATGTATCGCCCTGCTGTTTCAATCTATCCACACGGGCTTTCTGGTCAAAGTTTGCCATGTAATAATCATCAACCTCTGGCGGTACTTTTAAAAAATATTCTTCTGGAAGTGGAAGATTATGTTTCTCACAGCAATTTGCAATCTCATTTCTGTACGAAAGGATATGATTTCTGGTTAGATTCATATTACAGCCATCCGCCCAGAATGGATCATTACAGCCATTTTCGTTGATGTGTTCCCAGATAGCACGTTCATGTAATAGATTTTTTCTTAACAGTTCTAATTCCTGTTCTAGTGTTTTCTGCTTCATTCTCCCTCCACCTTTGAATAACTCAATCTATACGCCCTCTGCTCTGTTGGATCCTCGCTAACAAGCAATCCGTTATCTAAAAGCAAATTAAAGTGTTTTCTAGCAGTAGCCATTGAAATGTCCAATCCATCTGCAATATTTCTTGTAGACGGCATATAGTGGTGCTTGCGGTAATACTTCAGAATAAAATGATATACCGATTTATACATCTCCTGTCCCTCTTTGTGTTTGCGCTCTGTATTGTATTTTCTCATCAATAACACCTCGCTTAATTGTTAATGCGGAATCTCAAAGATTGTAAATGTATCAAGTGTCATTTCTTTGATCTTCTTTGCAGCTTTATCCAGGTCCTTACTGACCAAGGAGGTATGTACTCCTGTAATGCCCCGGAATTTTATTTCCCTCTCCAGCGTTTCTACGCCATCATCTCTAACAATTCTGAGCGCCAGGTCAAGACCGTCCTCTCTCCCTCGCTCATACTCCTTCATTTTGTTCATTGGTTTTCTCCTTGTTCAGATTTTTAGCTTTCTTATGCATCCTGTCCAGATAATCCGCATAGGCTGTAAGCATGTGATCCACAAAGCCGTTTTTATTATATTTGTCTGATACAACGTGTATCTGCTCAACTACCTGCTGCCAGTATTCGTCCTTTTCTTCTATTCCGGCAGTCTGAAGGACCAGTGCCGGAAAGTCGATTTGTAAAAACTTTATGGTGTTCGGTATCTGCTCATGCGTCACTCTCATACTTATACACCTTCTTCTACCTCAAAACTCTGTTCAAGAAGTCGCTCGTTATCTTTGCTAAACGCCTTTACATAGCTCTGTTTTATCGGTCTGATAAAATGTATGCCATTAGCGGATTTCGCCCGGGAAACAGCTACATAGAACTGTCCAGGATCCCAACAACAAGGATCAATATTAATCTTTTCAAATGTCTGTCCCTGTGATTTATGAATACTAATCGCCCAAGCGAGCTTTACTGGAAACTGCGAAAATGATCCGACTTTCTTACGGATGATCTTCTCTTTTACGATTTTTTGTCCGTCTTTTTCCTGTTCAGACTCCTCAATAACTTGCTTTTCAATGTCCTTACTGTATCTGTACAGGTTAATTGTTTTGCCTTTATCTGTCTTAACAACCAGATAGGATTCTTCAAATTCTCCATTGTCCACAATTTTCTGGATAATGCCAATCGTTCCGTTGACGTAATTCCCGGACAAATCATTTACGGTAATCATCACTTTTGCACCGATATTCAGCGTCAAGTCTTCTCTGGCAAATGCAATGTTTTTAATATCGGCAGATGTCAAATCTCCGTCAACTGCTGCATGAAACACTTTTTCAGTCTTTTTATCCAACTTGCCAAGGAAAGTATTGTTAATTCTGTCAGCTTCTGCATTAGTGCCAACCAAGAACGGTGCTTCCGGTATAACCTTGTCCGATTCGTTATTCTCCAGATATGCAATGGATTTTCTAATATTGTTGCCATATTTAATATCATTCAGTACATACTTAAATCCCTCATCATTCTGCCTGCATACCTCATCAAGTTTGATATATTCAAACCCCATTTCTTTCCAATATTCAGACATGAAAGCATATCCATGTTCATATTTTCCGCCCTTTCCGTAATCAGATCCATACATCCGGCAGAGAATTTTACGGTCATCTGTTGTGATAACTGGGGGAAGCTGGTAGAAATCCCCAATTACGATCAGCTGAATGTCTTCCTTGTCCTCTCCACTTAAAAGCCTGTCAACCGCTCTCTCTTCATTTTCTGTAATGATCGTCTTCGCAATCATATTAAACAGGTCGAACCGGCACATACTGATCTCGTCAATTATAAGAACATTTGCTTCCTTCAACAGTTCAGCTCTGGATTTCACTTTTTTCTTGTAGTCCTCAAATTTGATTGAGATATTCAATGCACGATGCACGGTAGTCGCTCCGTATCCGATATTGTCCGCAGCTATTCCGGTAGTAGCAGATACCAGAACACTTTTACCAGCTTTTTCCGCCTCATCAATAAACGTTTGGATAACCGTTGTTTTACCTGTTCCTGCATCTCCTGTAAGGAAAACATTACTGCCAGACAACATTGTGTCCAATGCGTACCGCTGTTTTTTATTAAGCTTCTCTTTTTCCATTTTTGTAACCACTCCTTATACCTTAGTAACCAATTGTAACAATCTGAATTTTCATGCAATTTAATTTTATTTTTTAATTTGTATAATCATTTTATTTTTGTAACCAATGTGTAACCAACTTTTCAACCACCTTGGTTACACAGCAAACCCTTATTTTATGCGGGTTTCAGAGTTGTGTAACCGTGTAACCAATGTAACCAAGGTTTTCCTATAGGAGATTGCAATGCATATATGATTTTTTTATATATTTTTTTATTCCCTATACACATGCTTTTCCGCGGGTTACATGGTTACATGGTTACAAATCACGAAAACGGAACACTTGTTCCAGTGTTGGCAGGTATAAAATCAGCTTCAACATGCTCATTTTCTTGTTCGTCTTCAAGATCTTTTATATCAATAATCTTTACAGCAACAAGTCTCATTACGCTTCCCCCATCTCTTTTTATTACCGTATCCCTTTTTCCCGTATGCTTAATTAATTCTCGATTAATCGCCCAGGCTGAAAAAGCTTTTCTGGAAAACCCATTGTTTTTTAGAAGATTTTCAAGAGGTTTTGGATAAAAATACACATATACATCTCCATACTCATCTGGTGTCTCTTTGAACCCCCACTGATCACAGCTGAATTGTGCATCGAAGTGCTGTCCGTATACTGAAAGGCTTTCAATGATAAATTCATAGCACCGTTGACCCTCTGATACATCTTTCTTACGTGTAGGTATGTCCACAACATCCTCGACTGTCAGCTCATGCCCATCCTTAAATATGAAATCTGTAGCTAATTTATCCGCCAATAGAAGAGTAGATATAGCCATTACCTGTTTTGCTGGAAAATTATATCCATCAAAGCCCTTTTCAATCTCAGATTTCATTTCTTTCAGCTCATCTGGTGTAAATTTTTTTAGATTTCCAACAAATACTCTTCCAGCAAAGCCATAATTTTTCATTACAGTGCTATTAATTTCTGCTGGATTCTCATAAATATCTTCGCAACACTCAATTTCAATAATTCTGTTGATTGCTCCACCGGAATCCGCAAATTCTGAAATAGGATTCTCGCCATTGCAAATGGTTACATTACTCCATGTATTTTCCTTAGCTGCTCCGAGGTCCTTATTTGATCTTCCTTTCCCTTTACCAGAACAGAGATTGTAAATCAATGTTTCGTAGTTGTCCCGAATATATTGAGAAGCGTTCTTAGAGTCATCGAGGATCATCGGAAAGTTATTAAGCATGTCTGCCCTTGTCTCCAATGAAGTATCTGTTGACCGGAAATTCCCAACGTAGGATCCTGGAGACGGGTTTCCCCAGATAGATGCAGCTATGTTGATCGTTACTGTCTTGCCGCCGCCTGTCTGTCCGTAGAAATCCACAATGAATGGTAGCGCGTCAAGTGGTTGCACAAGCACACTTGCAAAAGATGCTGCCAGTGCTATTCGTGGTTCTAATCGTCCACACGACCGTAACTGTTTGGCCAGAGTCACCCACTTGAAGTAGTTTCCACTTTCCTGTATACTCTGGAATAGTGTTTTAAAGCGGTATTCGCCGTCAAAGACGATTGAAAGGTCGTAAGGTACAAATACATTGCCATGCCACCCTAACTTGCTCGTAGAGTGCTGTATGTCGATCATATCGGCATTGTACATTTCAACGTCCGCCAGATACTTCACAAGAAGTCTTGCATTCTCCGAGTTGACCTGCACACCGAACCTTGCAAGATTAGTTATCGCCCTGGAAGTCACAATGTCGATTTTTGGAACAGTTATTTCTGTCCAGTATCCATCTCTTTTAAAAGCCACTGTGATCTGTTCTTCGCCTGTCTCAATATTTTTCAGTCGACGTATCGGCATGATTGGATGGTGGCATACAAGTTCTCTCGCCTTGGATGTTTCAGAAGAAAATATTCCGTTTTCTGTAGCTATCCAGCTACCACAAGCCATGTTGGGATATTCTTTTCCAATATCATCCCCATAAAAGTTTGTGATATTTTCAACTAACTGCATGGAACGATTTACTTTTTCTTCTTTTTCCTTGTCCTGTTCTGCTTTCTGAAATTCTTTTATGAATTCCTCGGCTATGCTTTTTGCTCTTACACTCTTCGCCCTGTCCATTAACTTAAATTTAGCTTCTGAACGGTCAATTTTACTTTTTATTGAAAAAAGTTCTTCATACAGTTGCTTCTGCATAAAATCATTTGCTTGCAAATTTTCAATACTTTCAAGAATGTTTCTCACCTCCTGCCTTAGCTGACAATATTTCATATCTGCTTTTTTCTTTTTCAAGGTTGAACTGGCACATATACCACTCTTCTGAACCAGGAGGGAAGGTTTTTAGCGCTGTTTCGTACATAAGTATTTTCTTTTCTACCTGCTCAATCTCGTTACGATCCAGAACAGGATTATGTTTTTTTGATTTGATATCTCGCACTTCATGTCTGATCTGGTTGCGGCTTTTACCTTTTTTTGATACATAAGTACCGCCCAGCTCAATAAATACAGTGCTAAAAGGAACGGATTCATATTGCATCACGAAATCAAACACATCACCGCCGATTCCACAACCGAAACAATAAAAGGAATCATCGTAAATCTTGCATGACGCTGACTTTTCCTTGTGAAAAGGGCAACATATAAATCCTGCTCTGTTCGGTTTTAGTCCATACCTGGAAAGTATCTCCGACATTTTCACTGACTGTTTGATTTCTTCTTTTGTCATGATAGCAGCTCCACGATTCGCCGCCCGGTTTCTTCTTTTGTACAGAATTCAAATCGGACGCCGTATTTATCTCTGATCGTGCAAAGAGATTTATATAGCTGGCAGCCGTCAACAGCCTTGTCCGATATCACAGCCTTTACTCTCTTGCCGTTTACAGTTCTCCAGATAACTTTATGTTTTCGGGGATTCTCCCAGAAATATACATCACCAACAGATTTAATATCTGGACCATGCTCGCATAGGATAATTAACTGTATACCTGCTTCACGTGCCCTAATCAGCTCCGCTTTGAATCTTTCATGCTGCTGGCAGACATTATTTACAAGCTCTTGTAAATCCTTTTTGCGGTCAATACAGAGCTTTGCATTATCCAGTGACTGATAATCTCCGCAATATAGTTTGGAGCGAAAATACTGTACTCCAAGTCCGTCAAACTGATTCTGAATCCGTTCCCATTCTGATTTATGTTCCCTTGTGTCCACTTGTATAACCATTAAAAACACATCCTTTTAATTGAATGGAAGCTCTTCCTGTACACTATCTGGAATATTCATAAAGTCCGTACCTGCCGGATTCGCTCCCATGATAGCTTCTTCTTTCAGATGATCGTCATAGGCTTTTGTGGTGCGCTCTTCTGGGATATCTGCATCTTTGATTCCTTCAATACTGCGGAACCATGCAAGCTTGTGGCGCTTCACTTCTTTATTGTCGTACCAGTCTTTCTCCAGACGGAAGATGCCGCCGATCAGTTTTCCCTTAAACTGCTGTCCGAAGTTATCGCCCCACTTAACAGCAAAGCCCGGATTTGACTTTTCTACGCATGTAATGAATGTTTTGAGATTACGAACACCATAATCTACACTCTCGTCAATAACCATGTAGTTTGTACCGGCATTCGGATATTTCTTGTCTGGACGGATATCATTTTCGAACTGCTTCATAAAGTACCCCGCCTGTTCGTCTCCTTCTGCAAAATCAAACAGGACAACGATCATATTCAGTCCGCCCTGGGACTGACGTTCGGACACCTGCTTAATAACCATTTTGTGACCGCCAAGCTTAATTGGTTCAAATTCTCCTGCTGCCTGTGTTGTATCGTAATTCTGCGGTTTTAACATTTTGATTCCTCCTTAAAACAAATTATTTTTTTGATGCAATCTGACGGAACAATTTCTGTCTTATCGCAAAATACGATTGTCGTTCCGTTATTGTCTGCTTTTACAATGTTGATAAGTGATGAATTATCCGTATCTCCCATAAATGCCGGGAGATAAAACAAATGATATTCTCTTACGTCTCCATATTTTTCCGACACATAGTGAACGGAATTATTAATCTTTGAAACTATAGAGTTTAAATTTGAGCGGGTTTTTGGTTCAATTTTAATCAAATGCTCAAAAGAGCATTCCCCTTTGTATTCATCAATGATTGTATTTAATTCTATTGCATATTTAAAACAATAGTTAATTACTTCCGCCATCTTCATTTCCTCCTAATTCATAATAATCTCTGATAACCTTGTCAACTTCTGCAAGGTCGTTATCAATAGTTAAACTGTCAAACATCCCGATCGGGGACTTGCTTACCGCTCCCTGGCTGGACTGAGTGACAAATAAATGTTTTCCACTTTCTTCGATGCAGCGGAGAACAATCGTAAAAAGACCTTCTAAACAAATCTTTTCGTCAAGTAGTTTTCCGATAGTTTTCGGCTTCACATCTCCGGAATCGTCCTTTTCTTCGTGCATCATCATATATACGATCTTGTCCTGCGGCACTTTCGTGACAATAAACTGGATAAGATTCCAGAAATAGTCTCCGATATCATTGTACAGAGCAAACACTGCATTACCTTTTCCGGAAGAAGCGTGTCCTCTCATAAAGTGGTTGGTGATAAGATATCCAGCATCATCAATCACAATAGAATCCGCTTTTGATGCAATTAGGCATTTCATTACCTGCTGGTAATCATCTGTAAACCATCCGTCAATTTTCCCCTTGAATGGAAGTGGCTTGTTTAATACTCTGATAAGGTTCCAGTTTTTGTTTTGACAGTTTCTAAGACTGGTACTCTTGCCAGAACCAGATTTTCCAATAATTAATACTGGCGTTGCCATTGCTATTCCTCCTTGTCATAAACTACATGCTTGCTACCCTCAACGATCAGCAAACTCGCAATATCTTTCATTGATATGGTTGATTCGTTATAAATCTCAACCAGTGCGTTGTATGCTTCCGGCGAAACTTTCACGACAGGGTTATCCTTATCGGTTGCCGGCTGCTTCTTTCTTGCTGGAATACGGATTTCAAATTCACTCACTGATGCTTTCCTCCTTATATGATTTTTGGGCCGTTAAAAGCCCATTTAAGGACTGTACGTAGCTCGCCAATGTTCTCGCCTTATACGATTCCTCTATCGGATTATCCGGCGCAATAGCAAGCTGGGTGTCGATTAATCTAACAATCTCATTAATGCGCTCTTCCATATTTACACCTCCTCAAAAAAGCAATACACATTGTCAGAGCCATCCCCTCTCACCGGATTTTTTTCGCCGTTCGAAAATGCTCCGCCTGCACAGTGATATTCAAGATGATTCAGATACATGTCCGGGTTTTCCCAATCAAGAATATATGCTTTCCTCCTGTTCAGCTCCCCCAGAAGCTCGTTCGCCGTTGTTATCAGTTCCATTGTCGGCAGGAGCTTCAACTCCATCTGATTCAGCATTTAGCGGACACCTCCCATCTATTAAGAGTCTAAGAAGATGTGCTTTTGCAAGCTCGCATTGCTCGGCTGATTCCTCTTTAAGCAATTCATTATCAAAATAGATTGTATAAATGCCGTCCATTTCCTTTCTAGGCTCCCACTTTGAATTCATAATGCAGATAATGCAAGCATGTACATGCGAAGTGATGTCAAGCGAAACAAAATAATCTGTTTCGTTCGAAACTCTCCACGCTAATTCAAAAAGCTCTTTGATTTCTTTTTCAAACATTTCCGCTCTCCTTTCTTAAAGTAGTGCTAAATACGTAAACAATGCGAATACAATACCTGCCAGGATCTGCTGCAAGCTCTTCTCCCACATCCACACCGGAAGAAAAGTAAGCAGAATCCCAATAATTGCACTGACTACGATATCCTTTCTGTTCTGTCTAGGTGATTTCATTCTTTCCCCTCCAAAAAGAAAAAAAGATTACAGACTGTAAGCAATATACCAAAAGATATTAGTAATGATTAACAGCGCGGCAGTCAAAAGCCATGCACTGAACCACTTCTTAGTCTCTCTCTTTGCTTTTTTCACGATTTCGGTAGCTAGCATTGTTTCCAAATCGTTCCATGTAATCTTTTCGTTGTTTGTTGCATTTTTTTTATTTTCCATGTTATTTTCCTCTCGCTTAATATTGACTTTTTAGCGGATAGAGGATTATAATTTACCTGTATCCACTAAGTTAGGTTTAGTGGCTTACTGCTCCGGGGTGGAGGTTTCGGCTCCCTCCGGGGCGCTTATGCCAAATTTGCTTCTTTTCTTCTGTAGTAGTCCAAGATAATTCTTGAACATTCATCGACAATCCTTTGATTGTCTTCCGGTGTATTATCCTTGCAGTAATCATCATGTATTCTGATTACCCCAGACCCCATTTTGATTGTTTTGATTACTGCCATCAGTAAACCTCCTTTTTATGCATTCACTATGTTAAGATATGTTGTTTGTTTCTTTTTGCTTCTGTTTAAGATCATAAGTTCTTCTCAAATAATGTCTTACCATTCAGATTAGCTCGAAACGCATATTTATAATCTTGATATTGGCTCTCTTGAAGAATCTGGGCTAAAATGTCGTTTGGAGTAACCAATTGACATGTAAAAGTAGCTTGCGGACATTGAAGTTGTGACTCAATATCTGATATTCTCTTTTTAAGAGAACGGATCTTTTTCCTGGTTGATTTGCTCAACTGTTTTCACCTCCATGTTAAGAACTTTCTTTTCAATACTTACCAACCTAGACAAGATAATATCCAACGTATATTTCTTAATAGATCTCGTCCGCTAAAACAAAGATTTATTAAAATGGAAAGTATGCTGAGTACGATTGCTGCTATCGACCAGTCTACTTTTTTCAATTTCTCACCTCCATCTGCCCTGCCATCATCAGCACCGGTGGGACGGTTCCGGTGGACGGTCATTGCTGACTTTTTTATTATTTCATCTGTCAAATTTTCGTGTTATACTCTCCTTTGGAAAGGAGGAATTTACTATGCCCGATAATTTTGGTTTAAGTTACAATGAACTTTCAGAAATCCGTACTATCAATCCAGAACTGGCAGCACACAATATTGCTTTAGCTTATATCCAAGCAGCTGCACAAGTTACTAAATTAAACAGCGAAGATGAAGTTGATTCTTCTGATGTACTGTCACTGTCCAACCAGTATGTACAAGCCTATAACTATGCTTATAATTTTGTCGTTCATGAAAATAAGATTATAAACGAGGCTGAATAGTATTTATTAAAGTGTCTGGACTCCGCTTATACATTTCTTCCATAACAGAGTCCAGATGCTTACGGGCAACTTTGCTTTCTGCGATTGTCAATTCTCCCATTGCCATTACGCAATTTTCTACTGCCTTGAGAATCTTTTCTTTATCATATCCAAGCATCTCTAAAGCATAGTCTGTAAGTCCTGCAACTGTTTTTTCTTTCATGGATTTTCACCTCCTATTCTAGTAGCATTATTCACTCTTTTCGTTCCGGTAACCTTGATTCAAGAAACTTATGAACTTTCTTTCTGTGCCTTACCAGAATCATCTGGCTTATTCTCGGAAAAACTTTCCGTCTTACCAAGAATGTATCCCTTGTCAAATTCTGACATATTAGGAATTGCATCTTTCAGCTTTTCAACGATTCTTTTTTCTTTTTCTGACATGCGCTCACTCCTTTCTTGTGGTATACTCCCTATAGATGGGAGGTGACGATGTGATTACTAAATTTCAGTGTAAAATACTGAAAAAGGCTCTACGGAATAAAGGTTTTAACACTGATGGACAGCGTGAAGCAGATGCCGCAAGATATCTTTTCGAGAAAAAATATCTAAGGCGTTCCAGAGACGGAAAACACGAATATGAAATCACCCAAGAGGGAGAAGTTGCTATAAAAGTGTATTTCCAAGATATTTCTCGTTTCTGGATAACCACTGTTCTGTCTATTATTGCGCTGATTACTGGACTTTTTTCTATCTCTATACAATCAGAGCCACTATTGAAATTATTAGAGCAATTATTGAAATAACTGCTAAAACGTGTGTGTCGGTAGATAGCGAATCTACATAATGTGTATACATTTGTAATAATTCCTTTACCGAAAATTCAACATCTACCTGCTCGCACGGCTCTTTTGGAAAAATACTGTCCACATCTACCGTTCCTCCAAAAGGAATTGGCTCACCAGGTTCTAACTCTCTTTTCTCTGGCATTTTCAAATTGTCTTTTTCTCCTGTCAGAACAGCTTCCTTTATTTTGTTGGTCTGGTCTTGTAAATCCCAGAAACGCTCACTGAGTTTTCTTATGGCTTCATCAGTTTCTTTTTTATATCTGCTCAATTGTTGTCACCTCCATCTGCCCTGCCTCGTCAGCACCGGTGGGGCGATTCCGGTGGACGGCCATTGCTGACCGTTTCGGCTATTCGGATTACAATATAATCTCAAGTGTCTTATCTTCGACAACTCTCATGTCGATAACTCTTCTGCCTAAAAGTTCATCCGCTTCATCACAATCCAAGAAGTATTCTGCATAATGATCTGTACTGAATTTCATGCTGTACATTGTCATTGTTAATCTGATTTTTGTGTTATTGTCGATTACTGCTAAAATGTCATTAAGTTTCATATCCTTTTTCCTCTCTTTCTTGTGGCTTGTTTGCTGAATTTTGTGCTATACTCTCCTATGAAAGGAGATTAAAATGAAAAATATTGACTTTTCCAACATTGAACTATCCCTTAGTGAGCGAATAACTCTTCGCTTGTTGCCGATTATCAAATCCAATCGTTTCTTTAAATACCAGACGTTAGACTATTTAAACCGCCTAGGTCTGCTTGACCGAAGCCACGGTATTTATACTGTCAATAGAGATTGCAAAATGTACTTTCGGATAAAGCGCAAAGAACGAATTAGATTTATAATCCCAACAGCAATATCAATCGTTGCCCTATTTGCCGGATATGACGTATACAAGCTTCCACTTCTGGACGAAGTATTATCAACAGTAAAGACGTTATTGATACATACAATGGAAAGTTTGGGAATTTTGCCATAAACCATTCCAGTAATGTTTTCCTTGGCTCGAAAAAATACCAGTGGAAAAACTTTTTTATTTGGCTCGTTGATTTCACCTCCTTGTTTCTTAACTTGGTTTAAGTATACATTAACTAAGTTGATATGTCAAGAACTTTTTTAACTTAGTTAATTTTCTTCTTGATTATTCTTAACTATATGGTATAATAATCATAAAAGGAGGTGAGGAAATGAGCATGAGCGAAAGAATACTGGAAATAATAAATCGTTTAGGTATTTCCAAAACAGATTTCGCAAATACGCTAAAGGTAACGCCTGCATATATCTCTAAATTAATCAATAAAGGGACTATGCCAAGCGACAGGCTGATAGATGATATTTGTGAAAAATACGGGATTGCTGAAGAATGGCTCAGAACAGGAAAAGGAAGTATGTTTATTCCAAAAAGCAAAGATGAAGAAATTGCAGAAATGCTCGCGGACATACAAAAATCCGGAGAAGATTCATTTAGACACCGTCTTGTATCTGCATTAGCCAGATTGGACGATGATGGATGGGATAAACTTGAAGAGCTGATTGACATGATTTCCAACAAGTAAAAAAAGAAAGACAAGGGCAATGCGCAAACCCTTGTCTTTTTCTTTACTATCCTATTAATCTTTTTATGTATGCATATATCGTTTTCAGCCAGTGAATATTATCACAGCTTTCTATTAGTTCAATAATCTCTTTCTTGTAATCCATATATCCGTCCCTCCAATATCGCACAATAAGAACATTCGTTCTCTTTCATTCCATTATACCTTCTTCTCAGTGATATAGAACGGACTAATCATACTTCTCGCCCTCTGCTTAAACAGTGCACCCTCCTTTTGCCTTGAACGATTGAAAAAGAAATGGCATGTACATTCCGCAGAAGTATTATTGCTTTTATTCACAACAAATGGTTGCTGCTCTGCTTCAGATACAACCGCCTGTGTATAATTATGTATTATGTGTTGATTATTGGCGCTTGTCTTAATAATCACTTCGGAATCTGTCGGATCAATGCTCTCGCATAGCGGCGCACGTACAGAAAATGTGAGCATTATTCCGAACAGAAAAAATATAACCAGCTTTTTTATTCCTTTCATAAAATTCCTCCCAAATTAGTTTATATTATACTCTCAATATAACAATTATACAATATCTCAATCTTGCACAAATTTTCTTACATTAATGCTGTATTTGACGAAAATCGAGAAAATTCTACATTTTTCGTTCAGTCGTCCCAGATTGAGCGCTGTCCGTTTATCATATAGATTTCGTCCTGGAGATACAGGGGTGCGTCATATCGTGCGATCACGTTCAAGGCAGAGTCACACTGGTTTCGCTTGATTGACTTGTAGGAGCGCACACGGAAGTTCGCTTTTAAGTCTGCATAGATGTTACTGTATACTCTTTGTCTCAATGACCTGTCTTGGTAAGCGTTTGATCCTTTTCCACCCAGGATGCCCACTCCGCGCTTGCGTACTGCCTCTGTGATCCTGTCGGCTTCAATTGGAAGGATTGGTAAGTCCAGTTCAAAGCGCTCGATTTTCTTATCAAGAGCTTCAACCTTTTCGTTTACCTGTAAGATTGCCTGTGCCTGTAATTGGAGCTGTTCAAGTGGGGACATGGGAACTGCACGGCTGACTGTTTCTTTCAGCTTGCCCTCAACTTTGAGGAAATACTGACGAGCAATCTTTCCTTTGGCAGAATGGCTCTCCATTGACAGGTGCTTTGCAAAGTCGGTGGTAAGGCGGTAATCCTTGCATTTATTACCGTTCTTCATCGTGAAGAACCCCCACCAATCCGTATTTTCTTCAAAGTATTCATTTTCTTCAATGTTCTTTTTCGCCCATCTCGCAAAATTCTGTGATGGCATTTCAAGAAAATCATACAATGCTCTGGCAGTAGTATAACCGTTCTCATCAATACCAAGTGCGATTTCAATAGGTGTCTGGTTAGATGTGTTAATAATATCGTTCATAAAATATACCTCCACAAAAATAAATAAAAGTGTTTGCCAAAAAGAGGTATACAGTGTTATAATTTGTATACCATATTATTGGTTGGGTATCCGCTGACTTTCCTAGGGTGAACGGATACCCGTATTCAGTTATTTCAGTTCTTCATAGACCTTTCTTATACCCTCTCTGATAATTTCAGACTTTTTCTTGCCGGTCTTTTCGCAACAATATTCCAACATTGCAATATCATCTTCTGACAGTCTTACTCTTGTATTCAGAATCTTAGGGTTATCTGTAGGTCTGCCTGTTCGTGGACTCATGTTTTCACCTCTTTTCTTTTGTATCCACAAATATATAATAATATATGTATCCACATAAGTCAAGCATTATTTTTCTTTATTTTTGTCGATTTATTCTATTCTATTGTGTTTTATCGTGTTTTGTTGTAAAATTGATACAAAAATAAACCATGTAAGGAGGGATTTAAGTGGCAAAGAAAATTAAATGTCCAGGGTTTCTTTGCGGTAGTACGGATGTGGAGTATTTGAGTGGAAACCAAAAAACTACAATTAATCTCAATCCTCTGCATCCTTTTACGCTGGTAAATACAAAACCAAAGGGAAAGCAAAAATTCCGCTGTAGAAAATGTGGAAGAATATTTGAAGTGAAACTTTAAGGAGAAATGAATATGAAAAAGAAAAACGCATAATAAAAAGCCGGCTCCTGCGACCAACAGGAACCGGTTTTAATAAATAAGATAATCCGGAGAAAAATCTTACCTACACCATAATTATACCATCTCCTGGATTATCACACAAGTAAAAAAGGAGAATGATAAAATGAACGAATCAGTATGCATCTATCTAAGGAAATCCAGGGCCGATCGTGAAGCTGAAGCACATGGAGAGGGCGAAACACTCGCCAGACATGAACGGATCCTGTTAGACCTTGCAAAGAAAAAAGAGTACATTGTGGGTGCAATTTACCGCGAAGTGGTGTCTGGAGAGACGATATCGGCCAGACCAGTTATGCAGCAGCTTTTGCGTGAGGTAGAATCCGGCATGTGGGATGGCGTTCTGGTTGTGGAAGTGGAACGTCTTGCCAGAGGTGATACAATTGACCAAGGTGTTGTATCCAGGGCCTTCCAATATTCTGATACGAAGATTATTACCCCAACAAAAATATACGACCCAAACAACGAATTCGATGAAGAGTATTTTGAATTTGGACTTTTTATGAGCCGCCGAGAGTATAAAACCATCAAGCGCCGGCTGAACGCCGGAAGGATCTCATCAATAAAAGAAGGGAAATACTGTGGTAACAAACCGCCTTACGGATATGAGAGAGTCAAGCTCGAAAAAGAAAAGGGGTATACTCTCCGACCTGTTCCGACTCAAGCCGAGGTTGTAAAAATGGTCTACACCTGGTATGCCGGTGATGGCTGCGAGCAAATCGGAGTTGCAAAGATTGCACGGAAATTAAATGAAATGGGGATAGAAACTGCACTAGGTAGTGACTGGACTCCAGCTAGTATACAGGGAATCCTTACAAATCCTGTGTATATAGGGAAAATCCGGTGGAATGGGAGAAAAATAGTAAAGACTGTACATAACGGGCAAGTAGTCAAGACACGTCCTCGATCAAAAGATACTCTTATTTGTGATGGATTACATCAAGCTATTATATCGGAAGATCTGTTTAATTCCGTACAGGAAATACGGAAAAAGAACCCACCTCGCCCAGTCGGTATAGCAAACTCGATTCGCAATCCGCTTTCCGGAATCGTCTATTGCAGCAAATGTGGTCGCGCTATGGTTCGCCGCCCTTATCAGAAAAGTGGACAGGAAGATACTCTCATGTGTCCGTACACATCCTGCCCTACAGTAAGCAGTAAATTGCCTATAGTTGAAAAAGCTGTGCTTGATGGAATTGAGGAGATCGTAGAAAAATATAAATTAAACAATGATATTAATGTATCATCTGAAAGTATTAGTTCTGGTATAAGCTCTAAGCAGAATCTTATAAATGAAAAAGAAAAAGAACTGGAAAGCTTGAACGCCCAGAAAGCAAAACAATATGATCTGCTCGAACAGGAAATCTACACTACAGAAGTTTTTCTTGAGCGTTCCAAAACTATAGCTGCATCCATCCAGTCATGCTCTGATACTATAGCAAAATTAAGAGAAGAAATCGAACACGATAAGGATATTATAGCGCAACAATCAGATTTTATTCCACGTTGCGAAGAATTGCTCAATAACTATTGGAGCCTTGATACGGAATCAAAGAATAGAATGCTTAAGAGCTTGATCGAAAAAGTAGTTTATTCAAAAGACACTAAAAATGCTTACGGCAAGGGTAATGAAGTTAGTTTTCAGCTCGATATTTTCCCAAAAATCCAAAAGGAAAATTAATGATATCTTATATGTGCTGACGAACTGGCGCATAGATGTTGTCAGTAATTAAATAAAAGAAATTCCCGGGGTTAATTCCCCGGGATATTTTTACTGTTTCTTAACATATTTTGCAGATACAAAACCATAATACTTTCCTGCAATACGGACATAATACCATTTGCTGCCACTTTTATCTTTCTGGGTAAAATTCATTACTTCCACTTCATTTCCCTGGTTGAGTGTCGGGTATTTTTTAATATTTGGATATTCGGTACCCGCCCATGTACGAACATTCAGAACAGTTGCGGTTACATTCCCCTTGAAAAGCACCTGTGTCTTGTCCTGTTTTCCTGTAATGGTAGCGGATGTGGAGCCGACCTCTTTTGCCAGGTATCCGGTCCAGATCCAGCCAATTCCGATACCGGAAACTTTTACATGCGTCCATTTGCCGCTTGTCTTTCCATCAATTTCAACAACAGTATTTTTGTTGATTGATCCCATGATATAGCCATTCGGTGTTTCACGGACATGCAGATCATTCACGGTTGCTACTCTGACTCCTGTTTTTTCCCAGGTCGTTGTATCTTCGTAGGACTCCCAGTCAATCCAAACATAACCATCAATGGAAGAATCGCTGATTAAATAGGACTTATTGCGAACTGCTCCGCCGTTTGCAACTACACCAGATACACTAGAAGTATTTCCTTCGTTTGTATAGATTCTCGAGCTATCAAAACTTTGCACACTTCCAACATGAGAGCCATTGCGAAAGATTACAAGCGCGCCTACCTTTGGAGTATTGCGCCAAGTACCTTTTTTCTTAGCCCAGTTAGTGATTGATACGCAATTGTAAAAGCCTCCGCCCATAATCTGCAAGGCTTTTGTGATTCCAAGGATTTTTACCAATTTCCAGAACTGGTACTCCGCACACCACGGCTGTCCCTGGCATCCTGGCTGTCCCCAGTTGTTTACGTCCCTTGCAAACTTTGTATAATTGTTATATCCAGCGTTTTTCTTAAAATCATCCAGATAGGCGTTGCTCTTCTTTTCAAGGTACCCGCCGTTGGATGCGTAATAATCACCAAGGTTTAAAAATTCCTGTAATTTGCTCATTGTATCATTCCTTTCATATTTGGTGCGCCCCTAAAAAATCAAGGAGCGCAATGCTTCGCTAAAGCTTTCCTTAGTTAATTAAAGGTATCACCCCAATATGAAGTATCATTCTTCAAACTATCACAAATCAAACGTTCATACGCATTTGCTGTTGCGCCATACATAAATGATTTTGGGTGGTTTTGCTCAAAGTTATCCCAATAGTATTTGCTCCTGAAAAACTTATCTGCATGGACCATTAAACAAGGCAACTCGTAATGTTCTGCAATAGCAATAATAGCATTATTAATAATCATTGCATCACTAAAAGTGTAAGGTATTGTACTCATAATGATTTTTGCCTTTGGTGCATGGTTTTTGATGTTTCCAATGATCTTTCCATAGTTGCCATAGAAAGTGTTAGGATTCTGTGAAAAATCGTTGTTTATATCTGCTATTGACCCCAAAGGCTGAACGCTACTCAAACGGCTTACATCGTTAATGCCAAGTGCAACAATATATAATTCCTTTGCTGATTCTCTCAGCAAGAAAGGTAGCCCTCTGTCATTGTTAGTTAGCCAATCTCCACAATACAAGCCACCCATTGAAAAATTCACACAAGTGTTACCACTCTGTCTTGCAAGAATCTGCCCCCACGATTTCTGCAAATGGTTATCCATTTTCCCTTTTTCAGAATCATAGTAAACACCGCTTGCGAAAGAATCGCCAATGACACCCCAATGTTCAAACATTGAAAATGAGGGTTCAACTGTATCATATGATATAGAAACATCTTTAGATGAAGATGTTTTAACACATGATAAAACAACAACTGCATCCTCTGAAAAAGTATATTCATATGTTTCAACATTTCCACTATTTGACTTTGCAACAACGGTATAATGGTCTGTTCCATTATCTATGGAAATCATAGAGCATAGATTTTTACCATATCCATTTGCGGTGAATTTCAAAGTTACTCCTCTATAAGCTTTGAAAGGCTTTGTCATTACCCACGAAGTATCCCCACTGTACATATAGCCACTTGGGTCTATATATCCATCAATCCATGTAGGATGGATCACACCGTTTACTCTTGTTTCCAAATCAATGATATTTTCAGCAATTCTTGAAGATTCGTTTTTAAGAAATGTAATATTTTCTTTGTTAGAATTTACTTCATCAATAAGACTTTGTTCATCATACGCATAAATAACTGTGTCAGTATTAGCATATCCTTTAAGCTTATTACCATTCGTTGAGGGTTCATATCCAACAGATGTGCCACTTGCAACGCCATTCTCCGATATGAGTGCAACTCTTGTATCGTTATTGTATGCAGATAGAGTAAATCTTCCAGTCGTACCTTCGTTTATAATTCTGTATTTTCGTCCTGTGAAAGTAGGGAAAAAAAAGTCAAAAGAACCAGTAGTAATGTTCAATCTTTTCTTATGTTCAACCCTATATGCGACCTCTCTTAACTCACCTAATTCTTCCTTTAGCGAAGCAGTCTCACTGTCTACTTTTGCAAATTTATCCCCTACCGCTTCGGCATCCGCAAAGCCGCCCTCTTCAGATAACGTTGTGTCAGAAACCGGAGTTTCCAGCACCGCACCGTAAGGTAGCTGCCGTTTCTTTCCATCTGCTGTAATTATCCCTTTAAATGTATCAGCCATTATTGCTTACCTCCGTTGTTTTCAAACTCACGTAGCCATCTGCATCCATGTTAAATCCAACGCCCTTATCGGACAGGTACGTCTGTACCGCTTCTGCGATAGCTTCTTTACTGGTTCCGATTCCATCAGTACACAGTTTATACAGATATCTTTCTTTCCTGGTTATTGGCTCTGGTACCTTCCCTGTATAATCTCCAGTTAACTTTGCGAGATACATTTCTTCTCGCGTGATAGGTTTGTTGTCAGGCATTTTTTATACCTCCTTTTTTACTATACATTGATTAATAAGCTCTTTTAATTCAGTCAGTTCTGTTTTGATTGATTCCAACTCAGATTGCAATTCTTTGACTTTCTCATGCTCATTTTTTAGCATCGCAAACATACATGGAATCATAATACGATAGTTCCAGTTTTCAGCATGTCCTTTTTCGTTATGATCGACAGCGATTGGAAATCTTCGGTCAATATCCTCTGCAATAAACATTGGCATTTCTTTACTGCACCGTTCATCTTGCTCCATAAGATATCCGTCTTTGTATTTCGCCCAGATTACTTTGATTTTATAGAGGTCTTCCAGTTCGTCTTCTTTTACGGTTTTCCCGAGTACTTTATAATGCATAGAGGATGACGCAATTGTTCCGACATCTCCATTATTATTTTTTCCCAAGTTACTACCGGTTACGAGCTTAGGCATTTCTGGCACATTGAGAGTCAGAGAACTGCTTCCGGTTGTCTCAACTTTCATCCTAGATACTGTTTTTAAAAGAAGACCAGCTTGTTTGCTCTCCAAAACAGTCCAATATCCATCAGAGTATTGCGCGGATAAATCAAGAAGTCCATGAACAAGGGAGGAATCGTAACCAGCTGTAGCTACAGACTCATTTATTTGGAACCACTCTTTTCCCTTGAAGTTTTTAAACCCAACTGAGTTATCTATTTGAGTTATTATATTTCCATTCGCGTCGTACACCTCAAAGGTGCCATATCCATTATTTGGACCGCCAAGCTTCAGCGTTCCGCCTTTTGCATAGGTGAATGAAATATATAACTGGTTGCCCTCTTTATAAATTGCTTTCATGAAACCATTATTTGTAAGAAGATTAAATATCTCTTCGTGGGTAAGTGCGTCCACATCAATCAATATTGGAATAGTCTGTATATCAAGCTGATTGTTGTTTCCTCCAGCTTCATACAATATAAACCTTATATACACAACACTTCTGTCCAATGATCCAACTGTATAAGATTTTTCTGATTCATCCACAATACTTGCTAAAACATTACTATAAGTAGATCCATCAGTTGATGTTTGAACTTTCCATCTGCCTTTATATTCTTTTCTTTCTGCCTTATCCCCATCTCTATAATATGCTTTTGCAGTTATATTGTTTGGTGATACTTTATTATCCTGTCCACGTTTTAAAATATCCGCTGACATTTCAATAAAATACGTTCTGCCAGGTACGCCTTGTTCTCCTTTTTCCCCGGCGTATTGCTTTGAAACAGAGAATCTTTTGCTAACGGATAATGTTTCCAGATAAGTAGCTTTTATATCTATCCATCCATTATCTGTATTTAATCCAGTTACAGTATATGTTTTTGTTGAGATATCCCATGTTCCATCCACTCCATCAGATTTTGATATCGTATAACTACAATCAGCCGTAATATCCTTTGTTCCGTACATCACGACTGCCTGTGTAGTCACACCACTTGGAAATGTCCCGTAATTCCCGTTAGAGTCAACAGATATTCCCTGATATTCGTTGCTTAATTGCAATGTCATATTTTTAGCAAGCGCAGCTGCTTTCATTGCATTTTCAGCTGTTTGCTCGATATCATTGATAGATTTTCCACCGCCTATCTGCACGGATCCATCGAGATATACTTTTTTTGTATTCATATCTGCCTGGAATATTATATTTCCATCAGAATCCCTCACAGTTAAAGCACCGGAATCTATATAATTCGCATTTATCCCTTCTGCGTATAAAAGCCTTGTTATCAATGTTCCGTCAACAACAAATCCGTATGGATAAGTTTCACCGCCATCATTGGAAACCCCTATAGCATTACTGGTTAGCTTTATCACAACTTTTGATTCTTCTAGTAATGGTTTATCGTGCAAATAAGTAATAACGCTTTTATCTTCAAGCACCTCAAGAGTTTCAAAAAGTCCCTCTGAATTAGCCAGCGCATTTTCAAGTTTTTTAACAGCTTGTTCTCTGGCTGTTTTTTCGTTTTCAATGATTTTTTTAGCAGCTATTAATGTTTTATCAGCAGATGATAAAAATTTGCTACTCCCTCTTATTGGATTTTCGGCTTTTGTTTTTACATCTGTTGTTCCGTTCAGCCGGCTTGATACATCGGTAATTGGCGTTATATACTTATTTTCTTTTCTGTCGTAAGTAAAAGCCATATCTCCGAATTCTGTTAACGGGTTGTAAATCAAACTTCCTTCCATGCTCCGGAATGATTTTCCGATTAGATTGTCTCCTATCCAAGCAGCTACAGTTTCTAGATCTGCATCGCTCAACAGATTGTTTTCCAGTTCCAGTATGTATCCTTCTTTTCCGTATGTTGCATCAGATTCTGTGTTTTTTATTTTAATTCCGGAAATTACTATATCATCGCTTGAGAGAGTTGGCGAAGAAAGATAATCTCTCAACCTGGTAGGATTTCCAACACCTTCCTTTAGTGTAAGAAATCCATCACTATCTAAGTACCAATTTCCGGCGTTTGGAGAGATGAATCCGTTGGAATCTGCGCTTGATCCGCCTCCAAATACAAGATATCCATCAGCCCCAACCGTGGCTCCGTAATCTACTGATACAGAATCGAAATCCCACTTAATCAACTGTAAATTGCCGTTTATATCCACCCTTGCATTAGCAGAATCCAGCATTGCTATCCAACCGATCAGCTGCCGGAAAGTAATTCCATCCGGAATGCTGTTGATCACCACGTCCCCGTGTTCCATAGATGAAAAGCCCATAGAGATTCCAATAGTTGCGCAGGCATCCCGGAGCAATGTAAAAGCCGACTGCGGAAGCACCAGGTTGCTTGTATAAGATGCATTGGCTTTGTACATATCATCCAGGGCGGTGAATTCAAGGACTTCACCGTACTGTTCCGGAGTTGTAATGGTGTAGGTTCCTTTTTTTATGGTTTCCACGACACTATCAGTTACTTGCATTTTGAGGTAGGCGGTTAATTTTGCTTTATAAAAGTAGTAATCCTTCCACTGGTCCTCTGTGTTATCCAGGCTCAGTGTCATAGACTTACAGATTGTAGCTCCAATCGGAAAGCTGCTACTTTCTGCGCAGTCCGTGAAGGTTCCTCCACCTACCAGGATTTCACTGTCTAAGGTTTTTTTTCTTCCATCGGCAAAGGTGATATCCACTATTTCATATAGTATTTTGCCTTCTGCAAGTGCATTTTTAAATGCTTTAGATGCATTAATCAAGTGGATTCACCCCCTGCATATTGAATGATATTTCAGAATAATATTCTCCTACTTGAGCTATATTATAGTGCATTTTCCCAACATAAAACTGTTCTGAACGCCATTCGTTTTTGTGTGCTAACCAGTGATACAACATAAACGGTTTCCCTTTAATGATTGCATTTACAAGATTAGCTGATTTCTCATCAACGCGAACATTTGTGGCTTTATAGCTATATTGCATAACTGTATAAAGTGGTACTATTATTGCTCTTCCATACTGTGTGCGGTTACTTCCTTCTGAATAGGTGGTTTCAAAATTACACTGCATGTCCTCATCTGGTTGAGGAATGAGAAGTCCATTTATCTTATATCTATCAGTTATTGATTTGCTTATCGGAAACGCCACGTTCTCACCCCCCCCTATGCCAGTTCAAACGGATTTGTACCGCTTGCATCACGCCTTAACTTTGCTTCATCAATCATCTCATCAAATATCGTTCTGCGGTTCAA
>ERZ1034984.720-NODE-720-length-35687-cov-7.801246_pt1 | contig 35687 bp, 26 predicted proteins | sample MGYA00520589_ERZ1034984 | MGnify/ENA primary metagenome ERZ1034984 (study PRJEB33766, sample SAMN09781790) | gut metagenome | biome: gut microbiome | host: Homo sapiens | place: Madagascar | study: EMG produced TPA metagenomics assembly of the PRJNA485056 data set... | reverse complement strand
CGCAAGATCATCGTCGACACCTACGGCGGCATGGGCCGTCACGGCGGCGGCGCCTTCTCGGGCAAGGACTGCACCAAGGTCGACCGTTCCGGCGCCTATGCCGCCCGTTGGGTCGCCAAGAACGTCGTTGCCTCCGGTCTGGCCGACGAGTGCGAGGTGCAGTTCGCCTACGCCATCGGTGTCGCCAAGCCGCTTTCCCTCATGGTCGACACGCGCGGCAGCGAGAAGGTGCCCGTGTCGGTCATCGAGGCCGCCGTGCGCGAGGTCTTCGACCTGCGCCCCGGTGCCATCATCGAGGAGCTTGACCTGCGCCGTCCCATCTTCGCCAAGACGGCCGCCTACGGCCACTTCGGCCGCGAGGATGCCGACTTCACCTGGGAGGCCACCAACAAGGTCGACGCCCTGCGTGCAAGCGCCGCCCGTCAGGGTTACGAGCTCTAGGCTCTATGCCGTTCGCGCGCGTTGCGGTTGACGTAAAGACCAGGGCGCTCGCCGCGCCCTTCACATATACCGTTCCGGCTCGCCTTGATGCCTCTGTCGTGCCCGGCTGCTGCGTGGTGGTGGAGTTTGGCCGCCGCCCGGCAGTCGGGTACGTCCTTGCGGTGGACGAGACGCTCGACCCGGGACTCACGGGCGCGCGCTTGCTTCCCATCCAGCAAGTGCTCTCCGAGGCCTTGTTCTTGCCCGAGGCCGGCGAGGTCGCCCAATGGGTCGCGCAGGAATACGCGTCCTCGCTGGCAGATGCCGTCCGCCTGTTCTTGCCCCCCGGCTTTACGGCCAAGATGGTGCGCGACGAGACGTCGGGTGCCTGGGCCCTCCAGCAGGCCCGCGTCGAGCCTGTCGACGACTGCTGGGTGCACATCACCGAGCAGGGCCGCGCCTATGAGCCCCGCAAGAACGCCCATGCCGAGCGCGCCGTTGTGGAAGCCCTGCTCAAGGGCCCGATGCGCCAGGTGGAGCTGGGCCTTGCCGTGAGCGGGGTCTCCACGGTCGTCAAGCGCCTGGAGAAAAAGGGCGTCGTGGCCTGCGAGCGCAAGGAGCGCCTGCGTGGGTCGTCCATCACGGAGCTTTCGAGTGCGCGCGCTCCCCGCTTGGGCCTGGAGCACCTCACCTCGGGACAGCTCAGCGCGCTGCGCGCCATCGAAGACGCCCGTGCGCAAGGACAAGGCGGCGTCGTGCTCATCGACGGCGTGACTGGCTCAGGCAAGACGGAGGTTTACCTGGAGGCCATCGAGCGCACCCTTGCGGCCGGCAAGGGCGCGTGCGTGCTCGTTCCCGAAATCTCGCTTACCGCCCAGACGGTGGGACGCTTCCGCAATCGCTTCGGCGAGGCCGTGGCGGTGCTGCACTCCCGTCTCACGCTGGGCGAGCGGCGCGACCAGTGGGAACTTGTGCGCACGGGCCGCGCCCGCGTGGTGGTGGGCGCGCGTTCGGCGCTTTTTGCCCCGCTTGCCAATCCCGGCATCTACATCATCGACGAGGAGCACGAGAGCAGCTACAAGCAGTCGAGCTCCCCGCGCTACCATGCCCGCGAGGTGGCCGCACGCCTGGCGCAGGTGCATGGCTGCCCGCTCGTTTTGGGGTCGGCCACCCCGTCGCTGGCCTCCCTCGCTCGCTGCAATGCGGGCTCGCATAGCGTGGCCTTTGCGGAGGAGGGTCCAGCTTGGACGCGCGTCAGCATGCCGGAGCGTCCCGGTGGCAGGCCCATGCCCGAGGTCCAGGTCGTCGACATGGCGCAGGAGTTCTCCCAGGGCTGGCGTTCCATGTTTTCTCGCCCGCTGACATCTGCGCTCATGGATGTGGTGGAGCGCGGCGAGAAGGCGGTCCTGCTGCTCAACCAGCGCGGCTTTGCGCGCTTCCTGCTTTGCCGAGACTGCGGTTACGTGCCCCGCTGCGAGCAGTGCTCCACCTCGCTCACCTACCATGAGCGCGGTCACAAGCTTGTGTGCCATACCTGCGGCCGGGAGTATGCGGTGCCGCCACTCTGCCCCGAGTGCGGGAGCCGCTACCTGCGACAGTTCGGCGCGGGCACCCAGCGCGTTGAGGACGAGCTGCGCAGCGTGCTTCCCGAGGGTTTTACCGTCGTGCGCATGGATGCCGACACCACGAAGGGCAAGGGCGGCCACGACCGATGCCTCGCTGAGTTCGACGAGGCGCAAAGCGCGGTGCTCCTCGGTACGCAGATGATTGCAAAGGGGCTCGACTTTCCCCAGGTGACGCTTGCCGGCGTCATCAATGCTGACACCACCCTTAAGCTCGCCGACTTCCGCGCTGCCGAGCGCACCTATGACTTGCTTGAGCAGGTGGCCGGTCGCGCCGGCAGGGGAGACGTCCCGGGCCGGGTCATCATCCAGACCTATCAGCCGCGCCATCCTGCGATTTTGGCCGTCTCGCGCCACGATCGCTCGGTCTTTTCCGAAAACGAGCTCGCCGCCCGGCAGGAGGTGGGCTACCCTCCGTTCGTGCGCTTGGCCAACGTTATCATGTGGGGCAAGGTCGGCGCGGATGTCGAGAAGGTCGCCTGGGCCGTGGCGGAGAAGCTGCGCGACTATGCCGAGGTGGCGCTTCCGGGTTGTGAAATCCTGGGCCCGGCGGAATGCGCACTGTCGCGTGTGGAGGGCAACTTCCGCTGGCACGTGCTCGTCAAGGCCGCTCCGCAAAGCGAGCTCGGCGCGATTCTTGGAGATGCGCTGAAGAGGTTGCAGATGCCTGCCCAAGTGAGCCTGGCCATCGACGTAGACCCCTACGACCTGCTATAAGATTGTGCGGTTGACTTAAAAGCGCCGCCCCTATGAGAAAGGCAACACCCATGGCACAAGAGATCGTGCTTTCCCCCGATGAGCGTCTGCGCACCGAGTGCGCCCCCGTCGAGGTCATCGACGACGAGATCAAGAAGACGGCCAAGAAGATGGCCAAGCTCATGTACAAGTACGACGGCTGCGGCATCGCGGCGCCCCAGATCGGCGTCCTCAAGCAGATTGTTGTCATCGACTGCAACTGGGGCGACACCGGCGAGAAGGACCCCATCTACCTCATCAACCCCTACATTGTGGAGCAGTCCGAGGAGAAGGCCCCGGGCATGGAGGGCTGCCTTTCCATCCCCGGCATCGCGGTGGAGATCGAGCGCTCCACGTCGGTGACGGTGCGCGCCCTCAACCTCGAGGGTCAGCTCATGCAGTACAAGGCCGCCAACAACCTGTTCTGTGTGTGTCTGCAGCATGAGATCGACCACCTGCACGGCTACACCATGTTCGAGCGCCTCGAGCCTGCCGAGCGTATGCGTGCCATTGCCGAGTACCAGGAGGCGCTCGCTAACGGCGCCCGTCCCGGCGACACCGAGTAGGCCCGGGATGGAGAAGCTCCGCTGCGTGTTTATGGGCACGCCCGAGTTTGCCCTCGGTCCGCTCGAGGCTCTCGCCCAAGCTCCGTTCATCGAGATTGTATGTGCCTTCACCAGGCCCGATGCCGTCTCCGGGCGCGGCAAGAAGCTCGTTCCCTCGCCTGTCGCGGCCTGGTGCGAGGAGCATGGCATCCCCGTGGTGAAGACGAAGACGGTCCGCACCGACGAGATGAAGTCCGCCCTTGCCCAGGCCCGCGCTGACGTGTTCTGTGTGGCCGCATATGGCGCCATCCTTCCGGCCGACGTCATCGAGATGCCACGCCTGGGTTGCTTCAACGTGCACGCCAGCGTGTTGCCCCAGGGTCGCGGCGCCGCCCCCATGCAGCGCGCGCTGCTTACGGGTGACGAGCCCCTGGGCTATTCCATCATGCGCATCGAGGAGGGTCTCGATTCCGGCCCCTACTGCCGCCAGGGCAGCGTGGAGGCCGGCGAGCGCACCTACGCCGAGGTGAGCGCGGAGATCTCGCGCTTGGGGGGTGCGGCCCTCGTCGACGTCATGCGCGACCTGGCGTGCGGCATCGCCCCCGCATGGGTTGAGCAGGACGACGCGGCAGTCACCCATGCCGACAAGATCGACAAGTCCGAGGTGCTGCTCGACCCGTCTGTCCCCGCGCAGGTCAACATGCGCCGCGTGCAGGCATCGGGCGACGCGGCCCCGGCGCGCTGCAACATCGACGCTCGCGGTGTGCGCGTCTGTCGCGCCCATGTGCTCGAAGCCGAGGAGCTGGGCCAGCTCGACGAGCCCCTGGCTACCGGTGAGGTCGTCGTGTGGCACAAGCGCCTGCTTTTGGGCTGCGCACAGGGCGTGCTCGAGGTCGTTGAGGTCAAGCCCGACGGCAAGCGCGCCATGCTTGGAAGCGAGTTTGCCGCCTCGGTGCGCGGCAAGCGCGGAAATTGGGAGGCACTGTAATGTCTGGAGTCGCCGCGGCCCGTATGGCCGCTTACCGCACGCTGTGCATCGCCCGCGAGCGAGACGCCTATGTCCGCGAGCTCGTGAATTCCGGTGCTGCCCAAGAGGTGCTCGGGCATCTCAAGGCCGAGGACCGCGCCTTTGCGCGCAAGCTTGCCTTGGGCGTGTGCGCCACGGCAGGCACGCTCGACGAGGCCCTCGACCGCTATATCGCCAAGCCTGCGAAGGTCGCCCCCGGCGTGCGCGACGCGCTGCGCATTTCTGCCTATGAGCTGCTCTTCCTTGACAAGCCCGCCCATGTCGTGGTGAGCCAGGGCGTCGAGCTCGTGCGCAGCCGCGCAAAGAGTGCCGCCGGCCTTGCCAACGCGGTGCTTCGTCGCGTGGCCGAGAACGCCCAGGCGTTCATGGCCGAGTCGGTGCCGCACCGCTGCGGCATCCCCGCGTGGCTCTTCGACCGCCTTGTGGGCGAGCTGGGCGAGGAGCGCGCGCTTGCCTTTGCTCAGTCGTGCCTGGAGCCGGCGCCCGTGTATGTGGCCAACGTCCCCATGTGGGTGTCCGACCGCAAGGCCGCCGACGCACTTGCAACCGCCGGCCTTCTGACCGAGCCGTGCGAGGGCATTCCGGGTGCCTGGCGCGCTCTCGACGCCGCCAAGGTCCCTTCGTGCAGCCTTGTCGAGCAGTCCCAGGCCGTCGTGGCCGACCTTGCCGCGCAGGTAGTGGCGTTCCTTGCTGCTCCCGAGCCGGGCGACCGCGTGCTTGAGGTGGGGTCGGGCCGTGGCACCAAGACCATCCTGATGGCCGGGCACGCTCACAGGGCCCAAGGTGCCGCGCGTATCTGGGCGCTCGACACGCATGCCTACAAGGCCAAGCTTGCTGCCAAGCGCCTTGAGGCCGCCCGTGTCGTGGGCGTCCAGCAGGTCACGGGCGACGCCTGCAAGCTCGACGAGCTTGCGGCCTCGCTGCCGGAGAAGTTCGATCACATTTTGGTGGACGCGCCGTGCTCGGGTTCGGGCACCCTGCGCCGCCATCCCGAATTAACCTGGTCGCTCACCCCTCAGTCTGTGACGTCCTGCGCTGAGCTGCAGTTGGCCATGCTCAAGAGCGTGGCTGAGCGCGTGGCCGAGGGCGGCCAGCTCACCTACGCCACCTGCTCGGTGCTGCGCGATGAGGACGAGGACGTGGTGGAGGCCTTCCTGGCAAGTCCGCAGGGCGCCGACTTCGAGGTCGTGGCGCTGCCCGACGTGCCCGATGCCAGCGACGTGGCCGCCGTGGATGCCATGAGCAAGCTCGCCACCCCGGCGGGCTTCATGCGCACCTATCCTGCGCCCGGGGCCTGTGACGGGCACTTCTGCGCCGTACTGAGGAAGAAGCGCGCATAAGGCCGCGTGCTTCTCGGTTCCGTGCTCCTCAGCCCCGTGCTGTGTTTGCGTTTTTGCCTGCCATGTCTGTTTGCTCCAACCTTTTGCGCTACCCTATGCCCCACAAGCGATGACGGAGAGGTCTCGCGCCGCAAACGGCTGTTCCAGAGAGGCGGGCCATTTGGCTGGAAGCCCGCTAACAGGCAAGGTGTGGGAGTTCACTCCACGAGCTGCGAACTGAACGGCAGCCGGGGCCATGTGCGCCGGTGGGCCAAGTAGGGGAGCCGTCTGGCACCACGTCACAGGGCCTCAAAGAGCGGGCTTCGGCGGACAAACAGCCGTCGGGCCAATCAAGGTGGTACCGCGGTCCAATCCGTCCTTGAGCGAACACGTCGCCAGGGACGGATTTTTCGTTTCTGGCCTGAAACGAAGGGATCTGCATGTCTGTTTTCGACGATTTGCAGGGCATTGCCGAGCGCGCTCTGGCCTCGGTCGAGGCTGCGGGCGACCTCAAGGCCCTCGATGAGGTCCGCGTTGCCGTCGCCGGCAAGAAGGGCGAGCTCACGGCCGTCCTCAAGTCCATGGGCAAACTGAGCCCCGAGGAGCGCCCCCAGGTGGGCAAGCTCGCCAACGAGGTGCGCGACCGTTTTGAGGCCGCACTCGAGGCCCGCAAGGCCACCCTCGCCGCCGCCGAGCTCGAGGCTCGCATGGCCGCTGAGGCCGTCGACGTGACCCTGCCCGGCCGCGCCATGCCCCAGGGCCACGAACACATCATCTCCTCCATCATCGAGGAGATGGAGGACTTCTTCGCGGCAATCGGCTACACCGTCGAGGACGGCCCGCGCATCGAGACCGAGTACTTCAACTTCACTGCGCTCAACACTCCGCCCGACCACCCCAGCCGTTCGGCTCGCGACACGTTCTACGTCGTGGACGAGTCCGACGGCGCCGACGGCCAGGCCACCACGGGTGTCATCGGCGAGTCCAACGTGCTGCTGCGCACCCAGACTTCCGGCGTGCAGGTGCACACCATGCAGACGCAGAAGCCGCCGATCTATATGATCGCCCCGGGCAACGTCTTCCGTCCCGACGCAGCAGATCCCTGCCACCTGCCCCAGTTCCACCAGGTGGAGGGCCTTGTCGTTGACAAAGGCATCACGTTCGGCGATCTCAAGGGCACGCTCGACGCCTTCATTCGTGCCATGTTCGGCCCCGAGCGCAAGACACGCTACCGTCCGCACTTCTTCCCCTTCACCGAGCCTTCCTGCGAGGTGGACGTGTCGTGCGGCGTGTGCCACGGGCAGGGCTGCCGCTTCTGCAAGAACACCGGTTGGCTTGAGATTCTCGGCTGCGGCATGGTCGACCCCAACGTGCTGCGCTACGGCAACATCGATCCCGAGGAGTATTCGGGATTCGCCTTCGGCATCGGCGTGGAGCGCGTCGCATGCCTGCGTTACGACCTGCCTGACCTGCGCATGCTCGTAGAGGGCGATATGCGCTTCCTGAAGCAGTTCTAGTTTCGCCGGTGATGCCCGCGCGGCATCGCATAGCGCCGTAGCGTATATACGAGAGGAGTCGCATCCAACATGCGCGTTTCATATGAATGGCTCAAGACTATGGTCGACGTTCCCGACAACGTGGCCGAGCTTGTAGAGGAATACACCCGCACGGGCACCGAGGTTGAGGCCGTCGACAAGGTGGGCGAGGGCTTCGACCACGTCGTGACCGGCGTGGTGCTCGAGAAGAAGCCCCATCCGGATTCTGACCACATGTGGGTCACCAAGGTGAGCGTGGGAGCCGCCAACGTCGACGAGCAGGGCAACCCTGTGCCGCTGCAGGTCGTGTGCGGCGCCCAGAACTTCAACGAGGGCGACCACATCGTCGTCGCCATGGTCGGCGCCGAGCTGCCTGGTGACGTCAAGATCAAGAAGAGCAAGCTGCGCGGCGTGGAGTCCTGCGGCATGAACTGCTCCAAGCGCGAGCTGGGCATGGGTTCTGACCACGACGGCATCTGGATCCTTCCTCCCGACGCCCCCGTGGGCATGCCCCTGGGCCAGTACACCGGCCAGACCGACATCGTGGTCGACTGCGAGATCACGCCCAACCGTCCCGACTGCCTGTCGATGATCGGCATGGCCCGCGAGACCGGTGCGGTGTTGGACCGCGACACCCACATCGAGTTGCCCGAGCTTGTCGAGGACGACCGCGACGTCAACGCCCTGGTCGACGTGAAGATCGAAGACCCCGAGCTGTGCTCCCGCTACGTCGCCCGCGTCATCTCCGGCGTGAAGATCGCCCCCAGCCCCGAATGGCTCGCCAAGCGCGTCATCGCCGCCGGTTCGCGCCCCATCAACAACGTGGTCGACGTCACGAACTATGTGATGTACCTCACCGGCCAGCCCCTGCACGCCTTCGACCTGGGCAAGCTCACGCGCGACGCCGACGGTCGCGCCCACATCGTCGTGCGCGCCGCCCACGACGGCGAGAAGCTCACCACTCTCGACGGCCAGGAGCGCGAGCTCACCTCCGACATGGCGCTCATCACCGATGACGGCAAGACCCCCATCGCCCTTGCTGGCGTTATGGGCGGCCAGGACTCCGAGATCGACGACACCACCGTCGACGTCCTGCTCGAGAGCGCCGCGTTCAGCAACGGCCACACCTCGCGCACGAGCCGCAACCTGCAGCTCTTCTCCGAGGCTGCCATGCGCTACGAGCGCATTGTCGACGCCGAGGGCTGCGCCTGGGTCGCCGACGTCGCCGCGGCGCTGTTTGCCCAGGTGTGCGGCGGTAGCGTGGCGCGCGGTGCCGTGGACTGCTACCCGGCCCCCAAGCCCGCCGTCGAGCTCAAGCTGCGCTGCGAGCGTCTGCGTGCCATGATGGGTGCTCCCATCACCGACGAGTTCGCCAAGAACTCCCTCGTGCGCCTGGGCTGCAAGGTGTCCGACTCCGACGAGGCCCACGTGTTCGACGTCGTGGCCCCGACGTTCCGTCCCGACCTCACCCGCGAGATCGACCTGTACGAGGAGGTCGTGCGTCTATGGGGCGAGGGCAGCATCGAGGCCACCCTGCCTGCGGCGCGCAACCACATGGGCGGCCTCACGCTCGAGCAGCGCCTTGAGCGCAAGGTGGGCGAGGTCCTGCGCTCCTGCAGCCTCAACGAGGCTATCAACTACAACTTCGTGGCCGACGACGACCTTGAGCGCCTCGGCATGAGCGAGGAGGGCCGCGGCATCCCCGTGCGCCTCATGCGCCCCATGTCGAGCGATTGGACCGTCATGCGCCGCAGCCTCATCCCCGGCCTTCTGCGCAGCGTCGCCAACAACCACAACCGCGGCGTGAAGAACGTCGCCCTCTACGAGACGGGCCGCGTGTACTTCGGCCGTTCCGGCAAGGCCCAGCCCAAGGAGCGCCGTTACGTGGCCGGCGTCATGGCTGGCAAGTGGGCCGACGACGCTTGGAACGTCACCTATCCCAACCTGGACTTCTTTGACGCCAAGGGTGTCGTCGAGCGTCTGCTCGCCGCTCTTCGCATCGAGAAGATCCGTTGGCGTGCAGCCGAGCCCGCCGCCTACGCCTTCGCGCAGCCCGGTCGCGTGGCCGAGGTGCTCTCCGGTGGCACCGTGCTCGGCTGGGTGTGCGAGCTGCATCCCCGCTCGCTTGCAAACTACGAGGTCGAGGCCCCTGTGTGCGCCTTTGAGCTCGACCTTGAGCAGCTGCTCAAACTTGCCAGCTCCCGCATTGTCTACAAGGACGTCCCCACGCTTCCCTCGGTTGCCATGGACCTCGCCCTTACGGTCGATGAGGAGGTGACCTGCGAGCGCCTTGAGCAGGTCATCACGAGCGCCGCGGGCAAGAACCTCGAGAGTGTGCGCCTCTTCGACGTCTACCGCGACCCGGTGCGCGTGGGCGTCGGCAAGAAGTCGATGGCGTTCTCTCTGACGTACCGTGCCGAGGGCCGCACGATGACCTCCGAAGAGGCCGAGGCCGTGCATAAGCGCGTCGTGGAGAAGACTTGCCGCGCCACCGGCGCCGTCGTCAGGGGCATGTAGTCGTTCACGATGCCAACACGTCTGCGGGCCCTCGCGGGTCCGCAGACGTGCTTGCTGCTAAAATCAGCGTTTCACAGGGTGCGTCTTAGTTTTACGGTCGACGAAAGAGAGTTTGCATGGCGCAGGATGATACGTTCTCTACCGGTGACGGCACGCTTGAGTTTCTCAAGGTGATGGGTGTCGCCCCCGCCGCAGAGGCTCAAAACACCCCTGAGCCGGCCGCCGAGCAGCCTCAGGAGTTGCAGACTGATGACTTTGCGACAGTCGTCGACTTCTCGACGCCGTCGACGACCGACCAGCCTGCCGAGGGTGCGCCTGCGTCTGCGGCGCCTGCCGGCCAGACCTTCGACAAGCCCGTCGTCATCAAGGGCGGACCTCGTCGCATCTCTCGTGCCGACGGCCGCTCGCCGCGCCTGGGCACCGCCATGGGACAGCGCCACTTTGAGCACAAGAGCGATCGCGCCATATTCGCGCCGTACCCTTCGAACAAGCTGTTCAACCTTGTCGCGCCCATTGCCGCGCTTGTCGTCATCTGCGGCGGTGCGGTCTATGCGTATACCCACTCCCAGGCCGTCTCCACCGAGTATGCCCAGGAGGCCCTCATCGGCACCACGGGATATGACGGTGCGCTTTCTCTCACCCCGGCTAAGGACGGCGGTTACTACACCGTCTTCTTTGTGACCTCCACGCCTACAAACGAGGCCACGATCGGCGACCTTTCCCAGGTCGTCATGTATCGCACGGACAAGGCTGTGTCGGGCGTTACTTCGGCGACGCGCATCGATATGCCCGCCGACCTGTACGTGACGCCTTACAGCGCCTATTCCAAGAACTATTACACGCTGTCTGAGACCCTCAAGCAGACGCAGAACATCACGAGGACCCTACAGGCCATCTGCGACGAGCTCGACGTGCGCTTGTACAACGTCGTCTGCTGCGACGAGGAGGAATACGCCCGCATTAACGCCTACCTCGACGGTAGCTCGAACGACGCCTCGGTCTTTGACAAAGAGGACATGCTCGGTCGCGTTCGCACAAACCTGAGCCCGGAGAGCCTCAAGGAGCTCTGCGACGGCCTGCGCGCCGTGGGCACGGCCAACATGAAGACCGTCACGGTTCCCACCACCTCGCTGGGCGCCGGCGACGTCGTCATGGAGCGCGCCTCGGCCGATTCCTACAAGCAGGCGCTGTCGCTTGCCCTCAGCAACGTCAAGTACGACGAGCACGGCTATTACTACGGCACGCAGTACGACGAGAACGGCGTGCCCATTCTCGACGAGAAGGGCAACCCCCAGGGCGCCGTCTATACCAACTACGATGCCAACCAGCTGTACTTCGACGACGACGGCTACCTGGTGTTCTATGGTCAGCACTACGACGACCACGGCAACCCTGTGGGCACGCAGTACGACGAGAACGGAGAAGCGCTTCTCGACTGGAACGGCAACCCCCAGGGTACCGTCTACGACGACAACGGCGAACCCGAGCGCGACTGGCTCGGCAACATCGTGATTCAGAACGGCTAGAACGGACGCAGCGATGGAACAACCCAAAGTGTCGGTGATCATGCCCGTGTGGGGCGTGGAAAAGTACGTGGGACGCGCAGTCGAGAGCATCCTGGGCCAGACGTTGCGCGACATCGAGCTCCTCTGCGTCGACGACGGCTCACCCGACGACTCGGGCCGCATCTTGGACCTCTATGCCTCCCGTGACGTGCGCATGCGCGTGTTTCACCAGGAAAATGCCGGCGCTCCGGCCGCGCGCAACCTTGCGATGAACCATGCCCGCGGTGAGTACCTGTGCTTCGTGGATGCCGATGACTGGGCTGAGCCCTCGATGCTCGAGGATCTCTACAATCTCGGCCACAAGAACGCCTTGGAACTCGTGGTGAGCGGTTTTTTCATCGACACCTATTGCGACGACGCTGAGACGGATTGTTTCCGCCAGGTCCTGCAAGTTCCTGACCAGGTGTTCTCCACCCCGCAGGAGTTTCACGAGCAGGCATACCGCCTCTTTGACAAGAACCAGTTCTATCCGCCGTGGAACAAGCTGTATCTGCGCAGCTACATCGAGGAGCACAGCCTGCGTTTCCCCTCCACGTTCTGGGACGACTTCCCCTTTGTCCTGTCGGTTCTGCGCGATGTGGAGAAGGTCGGCGTCACCGAAAAGCCCTACTATCACTTCATTCGTGCCCGCGCCGAGAGCGAGACCGCTCGCTATCGCGAGGGGATGTATGAGAAGCGCGAGGAAGAGCACGAGTGGATGCTCGACCTGTACCGCCATTGGGGTGTGGACGATCCCGACAGCATGGAGATGATCTATCGCCGCTACTCGGAGCGCCTCGTGGGCTGTGTTGAGAACGTGACCTGCTCGGATTGCACCTTGCCTGCCACGCAGAAGCGCGTCCAAATCGAGAAGATGATCACGGCTGACCACGCCCGTACCGCGCTTGAGCTCACAAAGCCTCGCTCTATGATGATGCGCGTGATGCTCTGGCCCATGCGCAAGGGCATGCCTCGTCTCACGTATCTCGAGGGCAAGTTTATTTCATTTGTGAAGAGCCACTCTACAAAGGTCTTTTCAAAGCTCAAAGCGCGCCGCTGAGCCGGCTGGAGCCGTTTGGAAACAAACCGTACCTATACTGAATATCCCCGCCTACCAAGGCTTAGAAACCGAGTCAAGCAAGGGATGCCTTCCATAGGCTCTGCATTCAGGAGGTGCGCCGTTGAAGCCACTTAAGATTATGGACACGACCATCCGAGACGGTCAGCAGTCCCTGTGGGCCACGAGGATGCCGATTGGCGACATGCTCCCCATTCTGCCCAAGATGGACAAGGTCGGCTACTGGGCTATCGAGGCATGGGGCGGTGCCACGTTCGACACGTGTCTGCGCTTCCTTGACGAGAACCCGTGGGAGCGCTTGCGCGCCATCAAGAAGTGCACGCCCAACACGCCGTTGTCCATGCTCATCCGTGGCCAGAACCTCGTGGGTTACCATCACTACTCCACGGACATCGTGAACCGCTTTATCGCTGCGGCGCACAAGAACGGTGTCGACGTGTTCCGCACCTTCGACGCGCTCAACGACATTCGCAACGTCCGCGACTGCGCGGCCGCCGTCAAGGCCTGCAGTGCCCATTTCGAGCCCGCCATCTCGTACACCACGAGCCCTGTGCACACGCTCGACAGCTATGTCGACTACGCGTGCGCTCTGAAGGAGCTCGGCGCCGACTCAATCTGTATCAAGGACATGGCCGGCCTTCTCACGCCGTACCGCACCGACCGACTGGTGCGCGCGCTCAAGGAGGCCACGGGCCTTCCCATTCACCTGCACTGCCACTATGTCGGCGGCATGGCCCCGGCCAACTACATCAAGGGCGCCGAGGCCGGTGCCGACATCGTCGACACCGCAAGCGCGCCTTTGGCTTTCGGCAACTCCCAGCCCGCCGTCGAGATGATTGTGGCCGCCTTCAAGGAGTCGGGTTACGACACCGAGATCGACCTTGACCTGCTGTTTGAGATTGCCGAGTACTGGGAGCAGGTGCGTCAGCGCAGCCATTACAAGCGCGGCATCTCCACGCTCATCCACATGCAGGTCTACAAGCACCAGATTCCCGGCGGCATGATGAGCAACCTGGTGAGCCAGCTGGGTATCCAGCACGCCGAAGACCGTCTGGCCGACGTGGTGGAGGAGATTCCCCGCGTGCGTGCCGAGGTGGGCTTCCCGCCGCTCGTGACCCCCATGAGCCAGATCGTCGGCACCCAGGCCGTCTTCAACGTGCTTACCGGCAAGCGTTGGAGCGTCGTCTCCAGCGAGATGAAGGATTACCTGTGCGGCAAGTACGGCAAGGCGCCGGGTCCCATCGAACCCGACATCCTGAGCCGCGTCGTCGACGCTGCCGACATCCTGCCGCCTGACGTCGCCCCCTCAACGCTGGCAACCCAGACGTTTGAGGACTGCAAGGCCGAGCTCGGCTCCCTTGCGAAGAACGACGAGGACGTGCTCATGTACGCCCTTTTCCCCAACGAGGCCAAGGCGTTTTTGTCCAAGCACCGTGCTGCCGACAACGTCGAATTCCTGTATGCCCAGGACAGCAGCGCAACGAAAGAGGAGGACTACGTGGACATCAACCAGATTCGCGAGCTGATTCGCGCCGTCGAGGAGTCCGGCATCGGTGAGATCACCATCAAGGAGGCCGGCAGCGAGATCACCCTGCGCAAGCCCGAGGTCGCGGCCGCCGCAGGTGCCGTCGCGATTGCAGCCGCCCCCGCTGCTGCACCTGCTGCTGTCGCCCCCGCCGCAGCCGCCCCTGCAGCCGCATCGGATCGCCCGGCCAACTGGATCGCCGTCAAGAGCCCCATGGTGGGCACCTTCTATGCCGCCCCTTCGCCCGACGAGCCCGCGTTTGTCAAGGTGGGCGACGAGGTCATGGCCGGCAGCACCCTGTGCATCGTCGAGGCCATGAAGCTCATGAACGAGATCAGCGCCGAGTCCATGTGCGTCGTGCGCGAGGTTTGCGTGGCCAACGCCGACCCCGTCGAGTACGACCAGGTGCTCTTCTACGTCGAGCCCGTCACGTCCAACCCCGACGCGGACAAGATTGGGGCGTAGCCGATGTTCTCCCGCGTACTGGTAGCCAACAGGGGAGAGATCGCGCTGCGCGTTGTGCGCGCCCTGCGTGAGATGGGCATCGAGTCTGTCGTCGCCTACTCCCAGGCTGACAAGGACACCCGTGCCGTGCAGGAGGCCGACATCGCCGTCTGCATCGGTCCCGCTCCGAGTGCCAAAAGCTATCTGAACTTTGCCGCCGTCATCGGTGCCGCTGTCTCGCGCGCATGCCAGGCTGTGCATCCCGGGTACGGATTCCTTTCTGAGAACTCCGACTTTGCCCGCGCTTGCGCTGACAACGACCTTGTCTTCATCGGTCCCTCCGCCGACGTCATCGACCGCATGGGCGAGAAGTCCAACGCCAAGCAGACCATGATCGCCGCGGGCGTGCCCTGCGTTCCCGGCAGCGCCGGCGAGGTTGAGACGCTTGAGGACGCTTTCAAGGTCGCTGATGAGATCGGGTACCCCCTGCTCGTCAAGGCGTCTGCCGGCGGTGGCGGCAAGGGCATGCGTGAGGCCTGGAACGCTGAAGAGCTTGAAAAGGCCTACACCACGGCTCGTTCCGAGGCGCGCGTGGCCTTCGGCAACGACGCCGTATACATGGAGCGCCTTGTGCAGCATCCCCGCCACGTCGAGGTGCAGGTTCTTGCCGACAACTTCGGCAATGCCATCCATCTGTGCGAGCGCGACTGCTCGGTGCAGCGTCGCCATCAGAAGCTTGTGGAGGAGGGCCCCAGCCCCGCGCTCACCCCTGAGCTGCGCCAGCAGATGGGTGACGCCGCCGTGCGCGCGGTGCGCCAGGTTGGCTACACCAACGCCGGCACCATCGAGTTCCTCCTTGACTCCGACGGTCGCTTCTACTTCATGGAGATGAACACCCGCATTCAGGTCGAGCATCCCGTGACGGAGCAGATTACCCTCACCGACCTGGTGAAGGAGCAAATTCGCATCGCTGCCGGCGAGCCCATGAGCATTGCCGGCAACGCGCCCTACACCCCGTGCGGCCATGCCTTTGAGTTCCGCATCAATGCTGAGGACCCCGAGCACGGCTTCCGCCCGTGCCCGGGCACCATCACGAGGCTCGTGCTGCCCGGCGGTCCCGGCGTGCGCGTGGACACGCATGCTTACCAGGGCTACAAGATTCCGCCCACCTACGACTCTCTCGTCGCCAAGCTTATCGTGTGGGGCCGCGACCGCGACGAGGCACTGGCACGTGCCCGCCGTGCCCTGTCTGAGTTTGTCGTCGAGGGCATCAAGACGACGATTCCGTTCCACTTGGCCGCCATTTCGGTTCCTGCTTTCCAGGAAGGGGCCGTGTATACGGACTTCATTGAGACGTATCTGCCTGAATTCCTCAAGTAGCTTTGTGTGCAGAGCGCATCGACCTGTCTTGGGGCTATAATCGTGCGCATGCCGAATGCGCTATGATTGTCCAACCAATCGCCCGCTTGGCATCAAGCGGGCGATTTTCGTATATGAAGGGACTCGAGCATGGACGAGGAAATCCGCGTAAACGATCTTGTTGTTGCCCCGGAGGTCGTCGAGACTATCGTGCGCCTGTCTGCTGAGAAGGTTGAGGGTGTCGCCGCTGTCGGTCAGCCTGGCGAATTGAACGGACTTTTCTCGTTCTTCTCACAGAAGAAGGCCGACCCGGCCGTTCCTGCCGTTACCCTTAAGATAGTTGATTCCAAGCTCGACATCACCGTCCACCTTGCGGTGCTCTTCGGCTATTCGTTCGTGACGCTTGCGCAGTCTGTGCGCGAGCTTATCGCCAAGTCCGTCGAGTCCCAGGTCGGCATTGAGGTCGCTGCCGTCAACGTCTACATCGATTCGCTGCTGTTCCCGAAGGAGTAGGTCCCTTGTCTAAAATCGCCGGTCGCACGCGCGCACGCGTCCAAGCCATTCAGCTTCTCTTCCAGGCCCAGATTCAGGGCCTCGATGTGTTCGACCTGCTGCGCGATGGTACCTATGCGCTTGAAGACGGCCCCGTCGACCCCTTCGCCGAGGAGCTTGCTCGCGGCGTTGCGGTCAACCGTCTTGCCATCGAGCGCATGCTTGACAACATCTCCACCTGCTGGAGCTATTCGCGCATGCCCATCGTCGACCGCACCATCATGGCTGTGGCGCTCTTTGAGATGTTCATGCAGGACGACACGCCCGTTTCGGTTGCTATCAGCGAGGCCGTCGAGATCTCCAAGCTCTACGGCGGCGATGACTCCTCCAACTTCGTAAACGGCATTCTTGGCGACGTTGCTCGCCTGGCCCAGGAGAATCCCGGGGCTTCGCTGGCCGTTCTGGCCAACAAGGTTGCCGAGGCTGCCGCCGAGCAGAAGGACACCGAGGTTGCCGAAGCCGCCGACTCTGTCGATGAGCTCGACGAGATCGAGGGCGACATCGAGGACGACGTCGAGGACGTCGATGTCGAGGACGTCGTGGACGGTGGCCTTGAGTAGCGCAAGCCGCTACGGCGAGGTCGTCTCGCGCCTCGATGAGATTGTCAATACTGTCAAGTCGAAGGATTCCTCCATTGAGCGGAGCCTCGACCTGCTTGACGAGGCGCTGCGCCTGAGCATGGAGGCCGTCGAGCAGGTCGATATCGCCCAGACGGCTCCCCAAGAGGAGACCGTCGCCGACGAGCCTTCGGCCTAACGCAAAGTTGGTTTGCCGTGTCAAAGATTCTCGACAGCATTCAAAAACCTGATGATGTGCGCGACTTGTCGTTTGACGAGCTCGGGCAGCTGGCCCAAGAGTTGCGTGAAGAGATGATTGCGGCTACCTCCGTCAACGGAGGCCACCTGGCTTCTTCCTTGGGAGCGGTCGAAATCATCCTCGCCGCGCATCGCGTGCTTCACCTGCCTGAAGACAAGCTTCTGTTCGACGTGGGCCATCAGGCCTATGCGCACAAGCTTCTCACAGGCAGGCGTTCGGGGTTTGCCCATCTGCGCAAAGAGGGCGGCGTCTCGGGCTTTACCCGCCGTATGGAGAGCCCCTACGACGTCCATGACGCCGGCCATGCCTCCGATGCGCTGCCCACTGCTTTGGGCTTGGCGTTCGCCCGCGACATCGAGGGCCTCGACACGAATATCGTCACCGTGGTGGGTGACGCCTCGATTGCCGGTGGCCTTTCGTACGAGGCGCTCAACTATATCGGCCAGCAGCAGTTCAAGCGCTTCGTTGTCATCCTCAACGACAACGAGATGAGCATTTCGCGCTCGGTCGGCGCCTTTTCGAGCTACCTTGCTGGAATCCGAACAAGCAAGGCATACACCAACGTGCGCGACTCGGTCGAAGAGGGCCTGTCGCGCTCGAGCAAGGTGGGCGATACCCTTGTGCGCCTGGGGGAGAAGGCCAAGGAGGCCACGAAGCAGTTCCTCATCCCGGGTATGTTCTTCGAAGACATGGGCTTTACCTACCTCGGCCCTGTCGACGGCCATGATGTGCGTCTGTTCCAGGAGACGCTCGTCCGTGCGCTCAACATGGGCAAGCCTGTCGTCATCCATGCCGTCACCAAAAAGGGCCTGGGTTATGCACCTGCTCAGGCCAATCCCGAGGCGTTCCACGGTGTAGCCCCCTTCGATATCGCCACGGGCGAGATTCGCAAGTCCAAGGGCGGGGCCCCCACCTATACGAGCGTCTTTTCCCAGCGCCTTATCGCTGAGGCCGAGGTGAACCCTTGCATTGTCGCCATCACTGCGGCCATGCCGGCCGGCACGGGCCTCGACGCCTTTGCCAAGCGGTTCCCGTGCCGCTTCTTCGATGTTGGCATCGCCGAGGAGTGCGCCGTCACCATGGCGAGCGGCCTGGCCATCGGCCAGTTTGTGCCCGTGGTGGCCGTCTACTCCACGTTCCTGCAGCGCGCCTATGACGAGATCGCCACCAACGTGTGCCTGCAGAACCTCCATGTCGTCTTTGCCGTCGACCGCGCGGGCCTGGTGGGAGAGGACGGATCAACCCACCATGGCGCTTTCGATCTGGCATATCTGCGCACGCTTCCCAACATGCGCATTCTGGCTCCCTCTGACGAGGCAGAGCTGGCGCGTGCGCTGCGCTTTGCCATCGACACCACGGGCCCCATCGCCGTGCGTTTCCCTCGTGGCAAGGCGCAAGGTGTTGCGCTTCCTGAGCATGTCGAGCCTATCGACGACCACGCGCGCCTTGTGCATGGCGCGGCCGAAGGCCCCGTCGATGTGAGCTTCCTTGCGATCGGCCGTATGGTGCGCAGCGCTGTCGAGGCTGCCCAAGAGTTGGAGGAGCGCGGCATTTCTGCGCGCGTGCTCGACATGCGTTGGGTCAAGCCTGTCGACGTCTGTGCCGTGCAGGCCGCGGCTCGCGATTCCCGTCTGCTTGTGAGTGTTGAAGACGGCACGGTCGCCGGCGGTTTCGCCTCGGCAGTGCTCGAGACGCTTGCCGACGCCGGCCTCGAGGCTCAGGTGCTGCGTCTGGGCTTGCCCGATGCGTTTGTGGGGCACGGTACCGTCGAGGGGCTCCTTTCGATGCTTGGGCTCGATGCGCACGGTATTGCCGAGTCCGTGGCGCACAGGCTCGAAGGCGTTGCGCCTACACGGGGTGGCGAGCGATGACGCGTGCCGTTAAGCGCCGCCTCGACGCGGAGCTTGTCGAGCAGGGCTATTTCAGCGATGTCCGAGAAGCCGAGCGCGCCGTCATGGCGGGGCTGGTCTCGTCTGCTGGCGAGCGCCTGACCAAGCCCGGCCAGCAAGTGAAAGCTGGCGTTGCCCTGCATGTGAAGGGCTCGCGCAAGCAGAGCGCCCAGGGCCTGGGTACCTATGTGAGCAGGGGAGGACTCAAGCTTGAGGGTGCCCTCCTGGCATTTGGCCTAGATGTCAACGGTCTCAACTGCGTCGATGTGGGATGTTCCACCGGCGGCTTTACCGATTGCCTGCTCAAGCAGGGTGCCCGTCGTGTTGCCTCGGTCGACGTGGGCTATGCCCAGTTCGACTGGGGGCTTAGGTGCGACGAGCGCGTCGCGCTTTTTGAACGTACGAACATTTGCGATGCTGACCCGCAGGTCTTAGGGGCGCCTTTCGACCTCGCCGTGGCGGACGTGTCCTTTACCTCGGTGGCCACCATCTTGCCGGCCGTTATGTCCATGCTCGGCGAAGACGGTCTTTTCTGCACGCTTGTCAAGCCGCAGTTCGAAGCTTCGAGCTCGCAGGTCGGTGAGGGCGGCATCGTGCGAGACTCCCAGGTCCATCGCGAGGTCCTCGCACGCGTCATTGCGGGGCTTACGCAAGCTGGGATGTCCGTGCGCGGCGCCTGCGTCTCGCCCATCCATGGCGCCAAGGGCAACATCGAATATTTTGTTTTGGCTGGCATGCGGCCCTGCACGGCGGCAATCGACGTCGATGCCGTCGTTGCGCAGGCATGGCATGACCAGGCTGGTGTTGAAGGGAACGAAGCTCTGTGATGCGTGTCATGCTTGTTCCAAACGAGCTCTATGAGGCTTCCGTTGAAGCTGCGTCAAAACTGGAAGCCTGGCTCGACGACCAGCTCATCGATGTCGTGAGGCCCCCGCGTTTCGGCAACGATTCTGAGGCGTGCCTAGAGGGTGTTGACCTCGTTGTCTCCCTGGGCGGCGATGGCACCTTGCTTCGGGCGGCGCGTCTTGTGGGGTCGCTGCAGATTCCGATTTTGGGCCTTTCTTTCGGTCACTTGGGATTCCTGACGGCAGACGCCAACCTCGACCAGGCCGACATGTTCCAGCTTGTGGGCCAGGCCCTTGCCCAGGAACTTCACGTCACTCGCCGCGCAGCGCTGGCTGTCGTGGTGGAGGGCTACGATCGCGAGGGCAACGAGACGACGCTGCGCACCAACGCCGTCAATGAGGTCGTGCTCGCCCGTGGCGCGTCGGGCCGCATGGTTGAGTTCGACGTGTCCGCCAACGGCGTGCACATCGACCGTCTGCGCGGTGACGGTTTCGTGGTGTCCACGGCCACCGGCTCCACCGGCTATGCCCTTTCTGCCGGTGGGCCTATCGTCACGCCTGACTTTACGGGGCTGGTGTGCGTGCCCATCGCGCCCCATACCATTACGGCCCGCGCGTTCGTCACCTCGCCCTCCGATGTGGTGGAGCTCCAGGTGGCATCCGACCGTTCGAGCGACCCGACCATCTTCATCGACGGCGAGTCCCCTTTTGAGTCGATTGCCCCCTGCCGCCTTACGGTGAGCCGGGCCGACTACGATATCGTTCTCCTCAGCGCGCGCGACCAGGCATTCTTTGAGTCGGTCTCTCGCGTCTTCTACGGCAAGGTGCGTTAGCCCCTCGAACGAAACGAGGCACATCAGGTGATTGAAGAGCTTCATGTCAAAGACCTCGCCTTGATCGAGGACGCGGTCATCTGCCCTTCGCGCGGGCTCACGGTTCTTACGGGTGAGACGGGCGCGGGCAAGTCGGCCCTGTTGAGTGCCATAAAGCTGCTCATCGGCGAGCGCGCCGAGGCAAGCCAGGTGCGTCAGGGTTGCAATTTCCTGCTCGTCGAGGCCCAAATCACCGACGAGGGCGATGCGCAGGAGTTTCCCGACGGCCATATTGTGAGCCGAAGGGTTTCCAGCGAGGGTCGCTCGCGTTGCACGCTTGACGGCTCGATGGCAACCGTGGGCCAGCTCTCCCAGGCGGTAGGCGCCCATATCGACCTGTGCGGCCAGCACGACCATCAGAAGCTCCTGAGCGAGCAGAACCACCTTGCCCTTCTTGACGCTTGGGCAACCGATGCCGTCGCTGAAAAAAAGAGCGATTACGAGGTTGCATGGAAGGCGCGTTCCCGCGCGCAGAAGGAGTACGACCAAGCGTTTCAAGACTGCCATCAAAGTGTCCAAGCCGTAGATGAGGCGCGTTTTGTCATCGAGCGGTTTGAAGAGGTGAAGCCCCAGGAAGGGGAGTACGAGGAGCTTCAGCGCTCGCTTCCCAAAATGGAGCACGCCGAGTCTCTTCTCGAGGCTTGTGAGCAGGCGCGCCAGTCGATAAGCGACGAGGGCGGTGCGCTCGACGCGCTCAACTCGGCCCTCGTGAGCCTGGAGTCGGCGGAGCGCTTTGACCCCGACCTTGCGGTCATCTGTCAGGCCTTGCGCGAGGCCATTTTCCCCATCGAGGATGTGGCGCACGAGGTCCGCCGGTATCGCGACGATGTCGAGTTCGACCCGGCTGAATATGCCCGTGCCGACGCTCGCATGGGTGAGCTCGCCGGGCTTTTGCGCTCGTACGGTCCCGAGATGCCAGACGTGTTCGACCGTTATGCCCAGGCATGCCATGTCGTGGAGCTTGTGGATGACTCGCAGGAAGTCTTGCGACGCCTGCAGGCGGCACTCGATGACGCCGAGCAAGCGCTTGTCAGTGCGGCTGAGGCTCTCTCACAGGCGCGCCGCGCCACCGCCCCTCAGTTTGCCGACGCTGTCAGTGCTCAGATGGCCCGCCTTGAAATGGGCACATCACGTCTCGATGTACGCATCGAGGAGCTTCCGCGTGCCCAATGGGGCCCTCGCGGGGCCGACGCGGTCGAGTTCCAGTATCGTCCCGGTGCCGCGATGCAGCCCAGACCGCTTGCGCGCATTGCCTCGGGCGGTGAGCTCAGCCGCGTCATGCTGTCCATCAAGGTGGTCCTCGGTGCTCGCGACGACGTCGAGACCCTCATCTTCGACGAGATCGACGCAGGTGTGGGCGGCTCCACTGCCCGCGCGGTTGCCCAGGTCATTGCCGAGCTCGCACAAACGCGCCAAGTCATTGTTGTCACGCACCTGGCCCAGCTTGCCGTTGTGGCGCAAAGCCACTATGTGGTGCGCAAGTCCGAGACCAGCGATGACGGCCTGCCCGTGACGAGCCTCGTCGAGGTTTCGGGGGAGGATCGTGTCCGTGAGGTGGCACGCCTGCTTTCCGGCGACGAGGATGAAGCGACCATAGAACATGCACGTGTTCTACTTGACAAAGCCGGGGATAGATAGGCTATAATCCTGAAGTTCTTCGTGTGGTTACGTTCGTGGTTCTTCCCGGGGCGTGGCGCAGTCTGGTAGCGCGCGTGCTTTGGGTGCACGATGTCGCTGGTTCGAATCCAGTCGCCCCGACCATGCGGCGGTAGTTCAATTGGTAGAGCGTCAGCCTTCCAAGCTGATTGTTGCGGGTTCGAGTCCCGTCCGCCGCTCCATAGATTTTCATGTGGATCCGTCGTCACTGGCGGGTCCTTTTTTATGCCTGACATCAGGCGTTATCGATATCTCACTGTGCAATAGGGAGACATATGCTCTTTAGTGCCCTCGTCTATCTTCTTTGCGTCATTAGCCTCATCTGGGCGCTCAACCGCCTTGCCGTCTCAACGGAAGGCACGTCGACCCGCTCGATGGCGGGCGCAATCGTTCTCGAATGCCTTCTGTTTGCCTGGTCGATGTTCTCGGCCTTTGGCGGCGTCAGCCCGTCGTCGGGCGTCGCGGCTGGGTTTGTCGCCCTTGCGATGCAGGTCCTTGTGGGATGCGTGCTTTTTGCACCGCAAACTCGTCGCAGACTTGCCGGCGTTGCCACGAAGATCCGCCCTGTCATGGTGGTGCTTGCCGTGCCGGTTGGGTTTTTCCTCATCGAGTTTGCCTACAGCACGATGCTCTTTGAGATGCAGCTTCGCTATGTCGGCCTTAACCTGGTCCTCGTCGCTGGTTTCATTCTGGCGGTCTGGCTGTTTTGCCAGCGCCGCATGTGGGGTCTGATCGTCGGTCTCGCCATATGCCTGTTTGCAGGATATGTCGACTACTTCCTCATGCTTTTTAAAGGAACGACGATTCTTCCCTCCGACGTGCTTGCCCTGTCGACTGCCGTGGAGGTGGCAGGTGGCTACACCCCGGTTTTCCAGGATTCGGCGCTCATTTGCCTCGCACTGTTTTTGCTGTATGCGGCTGGTGCGGTGTGCCTGCCCAACCCCAATCTCACGCCTCTGCGCGTGAGCGTCAACGTCGCGCTTGCCTGCTTGTCGGTTTTTGGCCTTACGCACTGGTATGCCACGACCAACATCGGCGAGAAATACGACATCGACGTCGACGTTTGGAGCAGCGAGGTGTCGTACATGACCTACGGCGCCGTTCCTTGCTTCCTTGAGCGGCTCCAAGAGGTCCAGCCCGAGCCTCCCTCGGGGTACAACGCTCAAGAAACCGACAATCTGATTGCCGACCTTGCGGCCCAGTGGGATGCCGAGCATCCTGGCTACCCGAACTCTCTGGCCCGCTACTATCAAGATCGCTCTGGTGAGGAGGCCCCCAGCGTCGTCTGCGTCATGAACGAGTCGTTTAGCAACTTGAATATGTACGATGGCGTCGAGGGCTACGAAGGCACGACGTATGTCGACTCGCTCGATGCCCTCCTACGGGGCACGCTCTATGTGAGCGCGCGTGGCGGCGGCACATGCAACACCGAGTTTGAGTTCCTTACCGGGTCGAGTTTGGGCATGATCGGGGGCGGTGTGTACCCGTACATGTACTACGACCTTTCCGGCGCAGAGTCGCTTCCCAGGCTCTTCAATGCTCTGGGATACACCTCGACTGCAATCCACCCCTGCGCCGCCTCCAACTGGCGCCGCGACGTCGTTTATGATGAACTGGGCTTTACGTACTTTCTGAGCGAGAGCTATTTCGCCGGCAACGTTGCCACACTGCGCGACAAGATCCGCGACTCTGAGACGTATGCGGCGGTGCTCGACGTTCTCGCTCAGGACGGTCCCCAGTTTGTCTTCGACGTCACCTATATGGGGCACGGCGGGTACACCACCGGTTTGCTGGGTTCCTATCCGTATGACTCCGTGACCGTCAACGGCGAGTCCATCGAGGGCATGAGCGAGTACCTCTCTGTCATCGACGCCGCCGAGGTGGACCTTGCTTGGTTTTTGGGAGAACTTGAAAAGCTCGACAAGCATGTCATCGTCGTGTTTTTCGGCGACCATCAGCCCGGCTTCAACGAGGAGCTCGCCGTCGCGGCCGGCCAGGACGACCCTGACTCCCTTGAGCAGGTTCAGCGCAGGTTCTCCACGCAGTATTTCGTATGGGCAAACTACGACCTCGACGGCTCCCACAGCGATTCGGCCTGCGATTCCACATGCGACCTGTCTGTGGGCTACCTTGGCGCGCAGACGATGTACGAGCTCGGCCTGCCTCTGTCTGACATGCAGAAGGCCCACCTGAGGCTGATGGAGACCATGCCCGCCACCAACCTGAACGGGTATTTCGATGTCGCCGACGACATGTGGTACTGGAACGGTTTTGACAGTCCCATCAAGGACGTCTATGACGACTATACGTTCATCCAGTACCGCAACCTCTTTGATTGCTACTGATTCGCTCGCGTGACGTGCTCAAACGGTTGTGCTTTACGAATCTTGCGTTTGCGGGGTATCTGCTCTGCTAGAATGCATCTTGCTCTCAGACGAGCCATGTCATGCGCCTCAATAGCTCAATGGATAGAGTCCCGGCCTTCTAATCCGGTTGTTGTAGGTTCGAGTCCTACTTGGGGCGCCAGTTGTTGTTGCTCGAGCCCGTCCGACACCTCGCGTCGGGCGGGCTCGTTTTGTATCGTGCTGCTGTACCTCCGAGCCGATGAGATGTGAGGAGCCCTTCATGGAAGAAGTTGTCGGTCTTGCCTGTGATGAGCAGTCAGACTCCCAGCGTCCCTCGGGCCGACTTTCCACCATGCTAGTTGTGGCGGTTTTGGCGCTCCTTCTTTTCACGCTCGGCGCCTACGCCGTTGTGTTTGCCGAGCACACCGACAGGGCCAACGAGCAGGCTGCGCTTTCCGAATCGCGCCTCCTTGCTCAGCAAGTCGCCTCGTTTTGGCGCTACAGCGATTTCGACAGCGCACAGGACAGCGCCACTTCGTTCGCTCCGGACGTGCAGGTCTGCGTGCACCTCCTCGACATGCGCCCCACCTCGACGACCTCGGCCGACCCTTTCGAGCTAGATGCCATCTCGTCGTTTAAATCCGGAAAGTCTGAATTCTTCGGCGTTGCTGCGTATCAGGGGAACGTCTGCTATCGCTATGTGATGGCCCTTCCCGACGTGGGTGGCGCGGTCAGCGTTGTCATACCTCTTTCCAATTACACGCAGGGCCATGCCGAGTCTGTCATGCTGTTCGGCGGGCTTTTTGTCGTGCTTGCCGTTGAGCTGGTCGCATGTATTGTTGTTGCATTGCACAAGCTGGTGAGCAGGCCTCTCGAACAGCTTTCGCGTGCTGCGGTCGAGGTGGGAGAGGGTGCATTGGGCGGCAAGCTCGGCACCGGTGTCGCGTTTGGCGAGGTGGCCCATCTCAAGGCCGACCTTGCGCTCATGGAGAAGCAGCTCAAGGTTTCCCACGACGAGTTGGAGTCCCGTGTGCGCGAGCGCACGATTGAGCTCGAGCGGGCAAACACTCGTCTCAAGGAGGAGGTCGAGTACAAGACGACCTTCTTGTCGACGATGAGCCATGAGCTCCGTACGCCCTTGGCCTCGATCAACGCCTATGCCGAGGTGTGCCTGCGCGAGGCACGGCTCACAGACGAGCGCGACGTGAAGCTTCTTGAGGGAATCAAGCGCAACGCCAAGTCGCTCCTGCTCACCATCAACAACACGCTCGACGCCGCAAGCATCGAGGCCAGGCGTTTCGTGCTCGACCCCGTCGAGTGCGACTTGTATGATGTCGTGAACGCTGTCGACTCCGTGGCCGCGCCCCTGGCGCAGGAGAAGTCCATCGCATGGAGGCTCGACGTCCCCGATGACCTGCCCATGGTTGTCGTCGACCCCAATGTCGTGCACAAGGTGGTCATGAACCTTGTGGGCAATGCGATCAAGTTCTGCGGTCAAGAGGGGCATGTCGACCTCGTCTTGCGCGTGGACCCAGATTCGGGCACGTTGACTGTGCAGGTGAAAGACGATGGCATCGGTATTCCCGAGGAAGACCTGCCTGTCGTTTTCGAGCGTTTCCGCCAGGCTGACTCCTCCATTTCGAGGAGGTATGGCGGAAGCGGCTTGGGGCTCACGCTCGTCAAGGAGCTCAGCGAGCTCATGGGCGGATCGGTACACGTTGTCAGCAAGGTCGGTCAAGGCAGTACGTTTACCGTCGAGTTGCCCGTCAAAGTCATTGAGGAGGTCTGACATGAAGGTCATGCTTGTTGACGACGAGCCCAGCTTCCATGTGCTTGTACAGTCGGTGTGCGAGTCGGCGGGCCACGAGTTTCGCGGAGTGGGGGACTCCCGCCAGGCGATTGAAGTCTTCAAGGCCTATGCGCCCGATGTCGTGCTGCTCGACATCATGATGCCCTGTCTCGACGGCTACCAGGTCTGCGAGAGCATCCGCGCGCTCGATTCCGAGGTTGCCGTCGTGTTCCTTTCGGCAAAGGGTGCTGTTCCAGACAAGCGCGAGGCGTTTTCGCGGGGTGCCGACGACTATCTCGTCAAGCCTTTCGACGGCGAGGAGCTCCTCATGCGCCTCGAGGCGCTGCAACGTCGCTCGCAGCGGGCGAAGGCGCAGGCTGCCCCGGCTCCCAGCGAGACGCTCAAGGTGGGGGAGTTTGAATTCGACTCCGTGCGTCAGGCGCTTGCGCTCAACGGCACCTCGGTTCAGCTGACGCCCAAGGAGTTCCAGATCCTCTACACCCTGGCACTCAAGCCAGAGACGGTCATGAGCAAGGAAGAGCTCATCGAGGCCGTCTGGGGCAAGGAGTACCTCGACGACGCCATCTCCATTGCCGTGTATGTGCGCAAGATTCGCGAGAAGATTGAGCAGAACCCCGCAAAGCCGCGCTATTTGAAGACGGCATGGGGCATGGGATACTCTTTCTCCATCAAATAAATGGCAATCTATCGAGTTCTAAAGTGTTGATTGTTCTGTGCGGTTCTTCTGGTAGACTATGATGGTTTTTCGTCTAAGCGGGCGTGGCGGAATTGGCAGACGCGCTGGATTTAGGTTCCAGTGGGTAATACCCGTGAAGGTTCGACCCCTTTCGCCCGCACCATTCGTTAGTGCAGTTGTGCACCCGGATCCGATCAGTTGGAGGAACGTTGCAAACTTCGGCAGAGCGTCTTGAGAACAATGTGGTCGAGGTCAGCGTCACCGTTGACGCCAAGGCTGTGGACAAGGCCATTGCCGACACGTACAAGGAGCTGGCCAAGAAGTATCGCTTCCCGGGCTTCCGTCCCGGCAAGGCCCCTCGTCCCGTGATCGACAACAACATCGGCAAGGACGCTGTCCTGGGCCAGGCCACCGAGGCCCTCGTGAACGAGGCTGCCCCGAAGGTGCTTGAGGCTGAGGACATCGTTGCCATCGGCGATCCCAACTTCGCCGATGTCCAGCCTGTTGTCGCCGGCGAGGACTACTCCTTCAAGGTGCGTTACACCGTGCGCCCCGAGCTCACCCTGAGCTCCTACGAGCCCGTCGAGATCACGCTTCCCTCCGAGGAGGCCACTGAGGCCGAGATCACGGCCCAGATCGACACCTTCCGCGGCTACCTGGGCAAGTACGAGGACATCGAGGGTCGTGCCGTTGAGGCCGATGACTTCGTGTACATCAAGGTCAAGGGTGGCGAGAACCTCGAGAAGATCAACTTCGAGAACCGCCTGTACCACCTCGGCCAGGGCCAGATGCCCGAGGGCTTCGACAAGGGCCTCATCGGCATGAACCCCACCGAGACCAAGACCGTCGAGTTCGAGCTTCCCCAGGCTCCCGTCGCTGAGGGCGAGGAGGCCCCCGAGGCCCAGATCGCCAAGGCCGAGGTCACCGTCAACCGTCTCGTGCACCACGTGCTCCCCGAGCTGACCGACGAGTTCGCAAAGAACAACTTCGGCTTCGACGACGTTGAGGCCATGCGTGCCGCCATCGCCAAGGAGATCGGTCAGCAGAAGAAGCAGGCCCTTCCCCAGCTCAAGGAGAACCGCGTCACCGGCAAGCTCGCTGAGCGTCTCGAGGGTGACCCCACGCCTGCCTACATGCAGACCATCTTCCAGGAGCTCGGCCAGAACTTCCTGATGCAGCTCGGCAACCAGGGCACCAATCTGGACAACTGGCTTGCTGCCAACGGCATCTCCCAGGCCCAGTTCATGGCCGACCTGCAGCACCAGGCCTCCGACATCGCCCGTGAGTCCCTCGCCCTCGACGCCCTCGTGCGTGAGCAGGGCCTCGAGGCCACCGATGCCGATGTCGAGGAAGAGTTCAAGAAGGCTGGCGTGCCCGACTGGGAGGCCGCTAAGGCCGAGTTCGAGGCCGACGGCCGCCTGCCTGCCATCCGCGTCTCCATCCGTCGCAACAAGGCCATTGACTGGCTGCTGAACTCCGCCGTTGTAACCATCTCCGATGAGCCCGAGCAGCCCGCTGAGGCCGAGGAGAAGCCGGCTGAGGAGGCCCCCAAGAAGAAGACCACGCGCAAGCGCACCACCAAGAAGGCTGCCGAGGAGACTCCTGCCGCCGAGGGTGAGGCCGTGGCTGAGGAGGCTGCTGAGGAGGCCCCCAAGAAGAAGACCACGCGCAAGCGCACCACCAAGAAGGCTGCCGAGGAGGCTCCCGCCGCCGAGGAGAAGGCCGAGTAGGTCTTACGCCCCATCTGGTTTCACTCTAGGGAGGGGGCCTTCGGGCCTTCTCCCTTACATGTATCTTAGGCTTCGATTATTTGGAGGTCCGCAGCATGGCATTTTTGCAGACTCCCAGCTCGTCGCTGGTTCCGTACGTCGTCGAGCAGTCGCCGCGCGGTGAGCGCAGCTACGACATCTTCTCGCGCCTGCTCAACGACCGCATCGTCTTTTTGGGCGAGGAGGTCACCGACGTCAGCGCAAATCTCGTGATTGCCCAGCTGCTCCACCTCGAGAGCCAGGATTCCGAGAAGGATATCTCCCTGTACATCAACTCTCCGGGTGGCTCGGTTACGGCCGGCCTGGCGATTCTTGACACGATGAACTACATCAAGTGCGACGTTTCGACCATCTGCCTGGGTGAGTGCGCTTCCATGGGTGCGGTGCTGCTCTCTGCCGGCGCCAAGGGCAAGCGTTACTGCCTGCCCAACTCCATGGTCCTCATCCACCAGCCTTCCGGCGGTGCCCAGGGCCAGCAGACCGAGATTCAGATTGTCGCCGACTTCATGCGCAAGACCCGCGACCGTCTGAACAACATTCTCGCCAGCAACACCGGCCAGCCCCTCGAGGTCATCGAGCGCGACACCGAGCGCGACAACTACATGACCGCCGAAGAGGCCATGGCGTACGGTCTGGTCGACAAGGTCATCGTCGACCGCACCACCCTGTCCGATTCCAACAGCGAGGCATAAGGCCGCATGGACATGGAATTCATGAACCCGACGGTGCACTGCTCGTTCTGCGGTCGTTCGCGCGACGAGGTGGACAAGCTCGTGTCCGGCCCTAGCGGCGTCTACATCTGCGACGAGTGCATCGAGGCCTGCAACGAGATGCTCAAAGAGCATGAGATGGGCGAGCAGGACGACAGCATCGACCTGACGAACCTGCCTACCCCCCATGAGATCTTCGACGAGCTCTCGCAGTATGTCATTGGTCAGGACGATGCCAAGCGCGCCATGAGCGTGGCCGTCTACAACCACTACCGCCGCATCGCCACGGGCCAGGAGCCCGATGACGGCGAGGTCGAGCTTGCGAAGAGCAACATCCTCGTGCTCGGCCCCACCGGCACGGGTAAGACGCTTCTCGCTCAGACCCTCGCACGCTTTCTGCGCGTTCCGTTTGCCATTGCTGACGCCACGAGCCTCACCGAGGCCGGCTATGTGGGCGAGGATGTGGAGAACATCCTCCTCAAGCTCATCACCGCGGCTGAGGGCAACGTCGAGAAGGCCCAGCTCGGCATCATCTACATCGACGAGATCGACAAGATTGCCAAGAAGGCCGAGAACCTTTCCATCACCCGCGACGTCTCGGGCGAGGGCGTGCAGCAGGCCCTGCTCAAGATTCTCGAGGGTACGGTTGCAAGCGTTCCGCCCCAGGGCGGCCGCAAGCATCCCCAGCAGCAGCTCATCCCCATCGACACCACCAACATCCTCTTCATCCTCGGTGGCGCGTTCGTGGGCCTCGACCAGATCGTTGCCGAGCGCATTGGCAAGCGTGGTGTCGGTTTCAACTCCGACCTTTCCGACAAGGCGAGCCAGAACTACGACGAGCTGCTCAGCAAGGTGCTCCCCGAGGACCTGCACAAGTTCGGCATGATTCCCGAGTTCGTGGGCCGCGTCCCGGTCATCACCCAGACGCGCGGCTTGTCGGAGGAGGACCTCATCCCGATTCTGACGCAGCCCAAGAACGCTCTGGTCAAGCAGTACCAGCGCATGTTTGAGATGGAAGGCTGCAAGCTCACCTTCACCGCCGAGTCGCTCCATGCCATCGCCCACAAGGCGGTCGAGCAGAACACCGGCGCACGCGGTCTGCGCGCCATCTGCGAGAACGTGTTGCAGCAGACCATGTACGACTTGCCCAGCGAGCCCGACGTCACCGAGGTTGTCGTGACGAAGGGCAGCGTCGAAGGCATCGAGTCCCCCAAGCTTCTGCGCGGGGCTGACCCTGCCGACCCGGCACACCTGGCGTAAGCGACAGTCGCACGTCCATGCCCGGGAGGCGCCCTGCCCCCGGGCATTTTTGATATCAACGCCTTTGCAAACCGCAACCTAGCGTTAAGGAGCCATCGTGGAAGAGATGCCCAAGAACTACGACCCGCAAGAGGTGGAACCCCAGCTTATCGACATGTGGATGGAAGCCGGCGCCTATCGTCGCTCCAAGGGCGTGGGCGACTGCACCGTCACCATTCCCCCTCCCAACGTCACGGGCATGCTCCACATGGGCCACGCCCTCGACGACACCATCCAGGACACCATCGTTCGCTACAACCGCATGAAGGGCTACTCCACCCGCTGGATTCTCGGTACCGACCACGCTGGTATCGCGACCCAGACCAAGGTGGACAAGAAGCTCAAGTCCGAGGGCATCTCGCGCCTCGAGATCGGCCGCGAGAAGTTCATCGACGCCTGCTGGGACTGGACGCATGAGTACGGCGGCATCATCGTCGACCAGATCAAGCGCATGGGCTGCTCGGTCGACTTTGAGGGCGAACGTTTCACCATAGACCCCGGCTACGCCAAGGCGGTGCGCAAGGTCTTTTGCGACTGGTACCACGACGGCCTCATCTACCGTGGCAAGCGTATCGTGAACTGGTGCCCCAACTGCACCACGGCCATCTCCGACGACGAAGCCGAGTACCGCAGCGAGCCTTCGCATCTCTGGCACCTGCGTTACCCGCTCACTGAGCCCGTCGACGGCGTCGAGTACATCGTTGTGGCTACCACGCGCCCCGAGACGATGCTGGGCGACACCGGCGTTGCCGTGAGCCCCTCCGATCCCGACAAGGCGAAGTTCGTGGGCAAGACGGTCATGCTGCCCATCGTCAACCGTGAGATTCCGATCTTCTCCGACTACCACGTCGACGCTGACTTCGGCTCCGGCTTCGTCAAGGTGACCCCGGCTCACGACCCCAACGACTATGCCATGGGTACCGCCCACGACCTGCCCAAGATTAACATCTTCGACGAGCATGCCGTTGTGGTCGAGGGCTATGGCGAGTTTACCGGCATGACCCGCGACGAGGCCCGCGAGGCCGTTGTGGCATGGTTTGAGGAGCACGGCCTGCTCGACCATATCGAGGACATCGAGCACTCGGTCATGCATTGCTATCGTTGCGACTCCACGCTCGAGCCTTGGCTCTCCGAGCAGTGGTTCGTCGCCGTCGACAAGCTCAAGGGTCCGGCCACCGACGTCGTGAAGTCCGGCGAGGTGAGCTTCCACCCGCAGCGCTGGGAGCAGACCTACCTCACCTGGATGGAGAACCTCAAGGACTGGTGCATCTCGCGCCAGCTGTGGTGGGGCCACCGCATCCCCGTTTTCTACTGCGAGGACTGCGGCTGGGAAGACGCTCTCATGGACGACGTGGACGTGTGCCCCAAGTGCGGCGGTCACCATGTGCATCAGGACGAGAACGTGCTCGACACCTGGTTCTCCAGCCAGCTGTGGACCTTTGCGACGCAGGGTTGGCCCGACGACACGACCGAGCTCGCCGAGCATCATCCCACACGCGCTCTCGTCACCGCCCGCGACATCATTGCCCTGTGGGTTGCCCGCATGGTCATGAGCTCGCTGTACTTCACGCACGAGATCCCCTTCCATGACGTCGTGATCTACCCCACGATTCTGGCCAAGGACGGCAGCCGCATGTCCAAGTCCAAGGGCAACGGCGTCGACCCCATGGACCTCATGCGCATGTACGGCGCCGACGCAATGCGCTTTGGCCTGCTTGGCCTGGTCACCACGAACCAGGACGTGCGCTTCGACGCCGACATCGACAAGAAGACGAAGGAGTTCCTGGGGTCGCCCCGTACCGAGGCTGCCAAGGCGTTCGTCACGAAGATCTACAACGCGAGCCGTTTTGTGCTCTCCAACATCGAGGAGGGCTTCGAGCGCCTCGATCCCAAGGTGCAGTCCAACGCCGATGCCTGGATTTTCTCGCGTCTGGGCAAGCTCGTGCGCGACGTGCCCGCCCTGCTTGACGAGTACCTCTTCGCCGACTACGCCCGCGCCCTGTACTCGTTCTTCTGGAACGAGCTGTGCGACTGGTACATCGAGTGCTGCAAGGCTCCGATGCGTGCCGAGGGCCCGCAGCGTGTACAGGTTCTGAGCAACCTGCTCTTTGTCCTCGACGCCTCCCTGCGCCTGCTTCACCCTGTCATGCCGTTCGTCACGGAGTTCATCTGGCGCCAGCTTCCCCATTGCGCCGACGAGACCTCCGAGATGCTCATGCTTGCCGCTTGGCCCAAGCCCGAGGATTACGAGGGCTGGATCGACGAGGAGGTCGAGCGCTCTTTCGAGCTGCTCCGCGCCGTCGTGGGCGCCGCTCGTTCCACCAGGGCCCGTTACGCCATTTCGCCCAAGCAGGAGCTCAACGTCTGCGTGCGTGCCGCTGAGCAGGACTGCGCTCGACTTCAGGCCCAGCTGGCCACGGTCTGCGAGATGGGCCGTCTCTCCAACCTCACCGTGGGCGTCGACGTCGCCAAGCCTGCGGGCTCGGTCATGAGCGTCGAGTCCGGCCTCGAGATGTTCATCGAGCTTGCCGGCCTCGTCGACCTGGGTGCCGAGGCAGCGCGCCTCACCAAGCAGGTCGAGGCTCAGAAGAAGGAGCTGGCAGGTGTCGAGAAGACGCTTTCCAACCCCGGCTTCGTCGCCAAGGCCGCCCCTGAGGTCATTGCCGCCAAGCAGGAGCGCAAGGCTGCTCTTGTCGAATCCATCGCCGTTCTGGAGGCACAGATCAGTGAGCTGGGCTAGTCCTTTCGCGCTTCAGGCAGCCGAAAGGCTGCCCTTTGCGCAGGCCATAGAGCGTATCGAGGCGTCGTTGCGATTCGGCATCGACCCCTCGCTCGCGCCGATTCGCCGCCTGCTTGCCGAGCTCGGCCATCCTGAGTACTCTTATGAGTGCGTTCAGGTGGCCGGCACCAACGGCAAGACGTCGACGTCGCGCTACACTGCGGCCCTGCTCCATGCGCAGGGCCGCAAGGTCGGCCTTTACACGAGTCCGCACCTTGTGAGCTACACGGAGCGCGTGGAGGTCGACGGTGAGCCGGTGGGGGAGGAGCTCTTCGCCCTCGGCGTGAGCTATGCCCTTGCCGCCTGGGAGCGCATTGCCGCTCGCGATGAGGACATGCGCGCCCAGGGCGTCACGGAGTTTGAGCTCCTTACTGCGGCGGCACTTGTGATGTATGCGCTTGAGGGCGTGAACTACGCCGTCTTGGAAGTCGGGCTGGGTGGTCGATGGGACGCGACGAGCGCCGTTCCCACGGTCGGCTGCGCGCTTACGGGTGTCGCTCTCGATCATACGGCGATTCTGGGCGACACACTCGCCAAGATTGCTCGCGAGAAGGCCGCTGTCATCCATCCTGGGATTCCGGTTGTGCTTGGTCCCTCGGCAGTCAGTCCAGCCGAGGTGCTCGAGGTTGTCTCTGAACGCTGCGAAGACACCGATGTCAGGCCCTGCGTCGTGTCGGATGCCGACCATCCCGTTGTGTGCGACCCCGATTTTATCGCCTCCGACGCCGATCTCACGACGTTTGTCGTCCGCCCGTGCACGGGTGATGACGGTGTCGTCTCCTTTGACGTCCATGTGGCGGTCGACGTTCCCGACGTCGGCTTCATTGAGGCTGACTACCCGCAGATGACGGTGCGTGGGCCCGTCTATCAGCCCCAAAACGCCGCATGCGCGCTCTCGCTCGCCACGGCGGTCCTTGCCAGACCCATTCCTGCCGCCATTGCTCGCCAGGCCCTTCTGGCCTGTCCTGTGCCGGGGCGCTTCCAGACACTGCGCACTGAGCCCCTCGCTATCGTCGACGCGTGTCACAACCCCCAGTCGGCCGAGGCGTTCTGCGATGCGGTGCGCGCGGCGTTCCCGGATGCGGCAAGCCGCCCCACGCTTCTCATTGGCGCGCTGGCCGACAAGGACCATGCGGGCATCGTTGAGCGCGTCGTGCCACTCTTCAACCGTGTTGTGGCGACGCAATCCGACAGTGGTCGTGCCTTCCCGGCAGTCGACCTCGCGGCTGAGATCGAGAGCCTCTGCGGGGTCAAACCTGCCGCTGTGTATGGGGATGCCCGCTCTGCACTCGACGCTTTGTGTGGAGAATCTTTCATCGCCTGCGGAACGATTACGTTGATAGGGGAGATAGCCGCGATTCTCGCGTAGCTTTTGGTACAATCCGCTATCAGTGTCTTTCGAAAGGATCGCTGATGTCTGAACTCATCAACATACTCTTTACCCCGCAGGTCCAGATGGTTCTCACGCTCATCGGCGTGATTATCGTCTTCCTCTATCTCCTGTCGATTCTCTACGTCATCAAGGACGCACGCGCCCGTGGCTCGGCAGCATGGTGGGCATGGGGCATCGTCTCCATCGTCCCGCTTGCGGGTCTTGTGGCCTACCTGGTGCTGCGCCCCTCCTCCTATGCCATCGACCGCGATGAGCAGGAGCTTGAGATTGCCCTGCGCGAGCACGAGCTGCAGCACTACGGTTCTTGCCCCACCTGTGGCGCGCACATTGACCGCGACTTCATTGTGTGCCCCATCTGCGACACGCAGGTGCGCAACGTCTGCCCCAACTGCCACCGTCCGCTCGATGCCGACTGGCAGGTGTGCCCCTACTGCAGGACGCACGTCCGCTAAGGCAGCGCTGCAAGGCTCTTCATAGCATGAAAGTAAAAAGGCCCCGCAAGGGGCCTTTTTCATGCGCGCCACGCGGTGCAGATTGACATGTTCGCATACAAAAGGGGCTGTAACAAAAGCCCCGCCAACCATTTTTGGAGGCACCCGTCCGATT
>ERZ1034984.719-NODE-719-length-35705-cov-19.477952_pt1 | contig 35705 bp, 23 predicted proteins | sample MGYA00520589_ERZ1034984 | MGnify/ENA primary metagenome ERZ1034984 (study PRJEB33766, sample SAMN09781790) | gut metagenome | biome: gut microbiome | host: Homo sapiens | place: Madagascar | study: EMG produced TPA metagenomics assembly of the PRJNA485056 data... | reverse complement strand
ACACGTCCTGGACCTGGGCCACGATGTAGCGCAGCGTGGTGTTCGGGTCGGTCAGACGCAGCAGGTCGTGCGGGTTGATGGAGCCCTTCGTGAGCTGCTGGCCCACGCGAACCTGGCAACCGTCCTCCACGCCCGGGAGCATGGAGGCGCGAGCGGACACCACGTACTCGCGGAAGTTGCCTTCCTGGTCGTGGATGGTCAGCGTCTTGGAGTTCTTGTCCGCGCTAATCTGCAGCGTGCCGGAAATCTCCGCCAGCACTGCCTGGCCCTTCGGCTTGCGGGCCTCGAACAGCTCCTGAACACGCGGCAGGCCGTGCGTGATGTCCTCGCCTGCAACGCCGCCGGCGTGGAACGTACGCATGGTCAGCTGCGTGCCGGGCTCGCCAATGGACTGGGCGGCGATGATGCCGACCGCCGTGCCGATGTTGACCGGACGGCCCGTGGCCAAGTCCCAACCGTAGCACTTCTGGCACACACCGTGCTCGGCATGGCACGTCATGACCGTGCGGATGGTGACTTCCTCGACGCCTGCAGCTTCCATAGCGGCCAGCTGATCGAGAGAGGTGATGTAGTTGTCGCCCTCCATGACCACCGAGCCGTCGGCAGCCTTGACGTCCTCAAGCAGGCAGCGGCCGATGAGATTCTCGTCCAGCTCGCCCTTTTCATTGTGCAGCGGGTACGGAACGCCGATATTCGTGCCGCAGTCGATCTCGTGCACGATAACGTCCTGCGCAACGTCCACCAGACGACGGGTCAGATAACCCGAGTCGGCGGTACGCAGAGCGGTGTCAGCCATACCCTTTCGAGTGCCGTGCGTGGAAACGAAGTACTCCAACACCGACAGGCCCTCGCGGAAGTTCGACTTAACGGGAATGTCGATGGTGCCGCCCTTCGTGTCGGCCATAAGTCCGCGCATGCCGGCAAGCTGACGAATCTGCTTGATGTTGCCTCGAGCACCGGAGTCGGCCATCATGAAGATGGGGTTGAACAGGTCGAAGTTCGCAGCCATGGCCTCGCCGACCTCCTCGTTGGCATCCGTCCAGATGTCAACAACCTGCTTGTGGCGCTCTTCAGGGCTCATGAGGCCCATCTCGTAGTCCTCGTCGATGGCGGCAACCTTCTCGTCGGCGGCAGCCAGGATGTCGGCCTTGCTCGGCGGCACGGTGGCGTCGTAGACGGACACGGTGATGCCGGCGCGGGTTGCGTAGTGGTAACCCGTGGCCTTCAAACCGTCCAGGATAGCCGGCACGTCGGCCAGCTCGTAGCGGTTCGTGACGTCCTCGACCAGACGACCGATCTCCTTCTTGTTCATCTGGTAGTTCAAGAAGGGGTAGTCCTCGGGGAACGAGTCGTTGAAGATGATGCGGCCGATGGTGGTCTGGATGCGCTGGCCAGCCTTACAGTCCTCGAACTTGCCGAACGCGGAAGCCACCTTCGTGTCCTTCGTCAGGCGCACCTGAATCTTGGCCTGCAGGTCAACGTCGGCGCGAGCGTCGTAAGCGTTGCGAGCATCGGCGAAGTCGATGAACACGCGGCCCTCGCCCGGGAAGCCGTCGCGGGCTGCCGTCAGGTAGTAGGAGCCGATGATCATGTCCTGCGTAGGCACGGTCAGCGGGCGGCCATGAGCCGGGGATTTGATGTTGTTCGCGGACAGCATAAGCACGCGGGCCTCGGCCTGAGCCTCGGCGCCCAGCGGCACGTGCACGGCCATCTGGTCACCGTCGAAGTCGGCGTTGAAAGCGGTGCAGGCCAGCGGATGCAGCTTGATGGCCTTGCCTTCAACAAGCACGGGCTCGAAGGCCTGGATGCCCAGACGGTGCAGGGTTGGTGCGCGGTTCAGCAGGACCGGATGGTCCACGATGACCTCTTCCAGCACGTCCCACACGTAGCTAGCACAACGATCGACGGCGCGCTTGGCGGCCTTGATGTTGGCAGCGTACTCGAGCTCCACCAGGCGCTTCATGACGAAGGGCTTGAACAGCTCCAGCGCCATCTGCTGCGGCAGGCCGCACTGGTGCAGCTTCAGCGTCGGGCCGACGACGATTACCGAACGGCCGGAGTAGTCGACGCGCTTACCCAGCAGGTTCTGACGGAAGCGGCCCTGCTTGCCCTTGAGCATGTCGGACAGCGACTTGAGCGGACGGTTTCCAGGGCCCGTGACCGGACGGCCACGACGGCCGTTGTCGAACAGGCTGTCCACAGCTTCCTGCAGCATGCGCTTCTCGTTGTTCACGATGATCTCGGGGGCACCGAGGTCAAGCAGGCGCTTCAGGCGGTTATTGCGGTTGATGACGCGACGATACAGGTCGTTCAGGTCGGACGTGGCGAAACGGCCGCCGTCGAGCTGCACCATGGGGCGCAGATCGGGCGGGATGACCGGCACAACATCCAAGATCATGTCGGACGGCTTGTTCGTGGACTTCAGGAACGCGTCGACGACCTTCAGGCGCTTGATGGCCTTCGCGCGCTTCTGGCCCTTGCCGTTGGCGATGACGTCGCGCAGCTCTTCGGCCGTGGCCTCAAGGTCCATGGCGTCAAGCAGGTCGCGCACGGACTCGGCGCCCATGCCGCCCGTGAAGTAGTCGCGGTAGTTAGCGCGCATCTCGCGGTACAGCGACTCGTCGGGCACCAGCTGCTTAGGCTCGATCTTCAGGAACAGGTCGAACGCGTCCTGACGCAGCGCCTTGCGCTCGTTGAACTCTTCGTAGATGTCGGCGATTTCCTCTTCGACCTCTTCGGGCGTGAGGCGCTCGTCCTCGTCGATGTCGTCGACGAAGTCGTCGTCCTCGGGCACGTAGTCCACGGACAGCTTGCGCGTCTGCTCGATGAGGCGGTCGCGCTCGGCGTCCAGCTCCTCGAGGTCGGCGGCCAGCTCGTCGCGCAGGTCCTCGACGTCCTCGTCGCGGGCTTCCTTGTCCACGGACGTGATGATGGAGCTTGCGAAGTACAGAACCTTCTCCAGCTCCTTCGGCGGGATGTCAAGCAGGTAGCCCAAGCGGCTCGGGGAGCCCTTGAAGTACCAGATATGGCTGACGGGGGCCGCCAGCTCGATGTGGCCCATGCGCTCGCGACGAACCTTGCTGCGCGTCACCTCGACGCCGCAGCGCTCGCACACGATGCCCTTGAAACGCACGCGCTTGTACTTGCCGCAGGCGCACTCCCAGTCCTTGGTGGGACCGAAGATCTTCTCGCAGAACAGGCCGTCCTTCTCCGGCTTGAGCGTGCGGTAGTTGATGGTCTCGGGCTTTTTCACCTCGCCACGCGACCAGCTGCGGATATCCTCGGCGGAAGCCAGGGAGATGCGCAGGGCGTCGAAATTGTTAACGTCGAATTCCGTCGTCATTTATCGCTCGTCCTCCTTGCCGATCAGGTCGTTGTTGTCGTCTTGCTTCGTGTCAGCCATCAATTCTCCCAGTTCGGCAGCGATGCTATCCAAAGCGCTGGCATCATCGGCCTCCGTCTTGCGCGCATCTTCAGCGATGGCGTTGAACAGAGCTTGGTCAGCGTTGTCTTTCTTCACGTCGTCCAGATCGGGGTCGTGCGTCACGTCGATGGTCTGGTGGTCGTGGCCCTCAAGCTCGACGTTGAGGCACAGCGACTTCATTTCCTTCACCAAAACCTTGAAGCTCTCGGGCACCTCGGGGGCGGGCGTGTTCTCGCCCTTCACGATGGCCTCGTAGGACTTCACGCGGCCCGACGTGTCGTCGGACTTCACGGTCAGGATCTCCTGCAGCACGTTGGACGCGCCATACGCGTACAAGGCCCACACTTCCATCTCGCCGAAGCGCTGGCCGCCGAACTGCGCCTTGCCGCCGAGCGGCTGCTGCGTGATCAGGCTGTAAGGGCCGGTGGAGCGGGCGTGAATCTTGTCGTCGACCATGTGGCCGAGTTTCAGGATGTACGTCTGGCCGACGGTGATGGGCTCGCGGAACTTCTCGCCGGTGCGGCCGTCGAACAGCCACGTCTTGCCCGTGCGAGACAGCTGCGGCACGAACTCGTCGCGCGCCAGGTCGCCGTACTTCTTGTGGTTCCAGTTGATGAGGTTGCGGTTAGCGGCCTCGATGGCGTCGGAGATCTCCTCCTCGGTGGCGCCGTCGAATACCGGTGTGGCCACGAACTGCGGGCCCTCGACAGGCTCGTCGGAGTTCGGGTCGTCGTTCCAGCCCCACTTCGCCGCCCAGCCAAGGTGGTTCTCAAGCAGCTGACCGACGTTCATACGAGACGGAACGCCCAGCGGGTTCAACATGACGTCGATGGGGGTGCCGTCAGCCAGGTACGGCATGTCCTCGACCGGCAGCACGCGGGAGATAACGCCCTTGTTACCATGGCGGCCGGACAGCTTGTCGCCCTGCTGGACCTTACGCTTCTGAGCCACGTAGATGCGCACGAGCTCGTTGACGCCCGGCGCCAGCTCGTCGCCGGCGGCGCGGCTGAAGCGGTGGATGTCGATGACGCGGCCACCGGAGCCGTGCGGCACCTTCAGGGACGTGTCGCGCACCTCGCGGGCCTTCTCGCCGAAGATGGCGCGCAGCAGGCGCTCTTCAGCGGTCAGCTCGGTTTCGCCCTTCGGCGTGACCTTGCCCACCAGCACGTCGCCGGGGAACACCTCGGCGCCCACGCGGATGACGCCGTCGGCGTCCAGGTCGCCGATCATGTCGTCGGAGATGTTCGGGATCTCGCGGGTGATCTCCTCCGGGCCCAGCTTCGTGTCACGGGCGTCAAGCTCGTACTCGCTGATGTGGATGGAGGTCAGCAGATCCTCGGACACCACGCGCTCGGACACGATGATGGCGTCCTCGTAGTTGTAGCCTTCCCACGGCATGTAGGCGACCATGAGGTTCTGGCCCAGCGCCAGCTCGCCGCCGTCGCACGACGGGCCGTCGGCCAGCACGTCGCCAGCGGCCACCTCGTCGCCCTTGCGGACGATGGGGCGATGGTTCATGCAGCCGGACTGGTTCGAGCGCTGGAACTTCGGCACGAGGTACTCGTCGTACTCGCCGTCGTTGTTCAGCACGATGATGGTCTGGCCGTCAACGTAGTCGACAACGCCAGGGTTCTGCGCGATGAGGATTTCACCGGAGTCAACGGCGATGCGGTGCTCCATGCCGGTGCCGACAAGCGGCGCGTGCGGCTTGAGCAGCGGCACGGCCTGACGCTGCATGTTCGAACCCATGAGGGCGCGGTTTGCGTCGTCGTGCTCCAAGAACGGAATGAGCGACGTAGCCACCGACGTCATCTGACGCGGGGAAACGTCCATGTAGTCGACCTGCTCGGGCAGCACCTCGCCAGGCTCGCCGAACACGCCGTCGGCGTCCTTCGTACGGCACAGCACGCGCGTGGCCGGCACGAAGTTGCCGTCCTTGTCGGTGGTGCCGAACTCGCGCGTCTCCAGGTTGAACTTCTCGTTTGCCTGGGCGATGGTGTGGTTTTCTTCCTCGTCGGCCGTCAGGTAGTCGATGTCGTCGGTTACCTTGCCGTCGACAACGCGGCGATACGGCGTCTCGATGAAACCGTAGGGGTTGATGCGACCGAACGTTGCCAGCGAACCGATAAGGCCGATGTTCGGGCCTTCAGGCGTCTCGATGGGGCACATGCGGCCGTAGTGGGAATTGTGAACGTCGCGAACTTCGAAGCCGGCGCGCTCGCGGGACAGGCCGCCCGGGCCGAGTGCGGACAGACGACGCTTGTGCGTGATGCCTGCAGCAAGGTTGGCCTGGTCCATGAACTGGGACAGCTGCGAGGAGCCGAAGAACTCCTTGATGGCCGCCACGATGGGGCGGATGTTCACGAGCGACTGCGGCGTGATCTCGTCGGGCTCCTGCATGCTCATGCGCTCGCGCACGACGCGCTCCATGCGCGACAGGCCGATGCGGAACTGGTTCTGGATCAGCTCGCCGACCGTGCGGATGCGGCGGTTGCCGAAGTGGTCGATGTCGTCGACCTTGACGCCCTCGGCACCGGCATGCAAGCCGATGATGTACTGCATGGTCTTGGTGATGTCTTCCTCGGTCAGCGTGGAGCAGGTAGCCTCCTCCTGATCGAAGCCGAGCTTCTTATTGATCTTGTAGCGGCCCACTTTCGCCAGGTCGTAGCGCTGCGGGTTGAAGAACAAGCCCTCGAGCAGCGTACGGGCGGAGTCGATGGTGGGCGGCTCGCCGGGACGGAAGCGCTTGTACAGCTCGATGAGCGACTCTTCCTTCGTTGTGGCGGGGTCGCGGTCGAGCGTGCGCAGCACCATCTCGTCGTTACCGAGCAGCTCGATGATCTCCTCGCGGGTTTCGGCCAGGCCAAGCGCGCGCACCAGCAGCGTTGCAGGCTGCTTGCGCTTGCGGTCGATGCGCACGGACAGGATGTCGCGCTTGTCGGTTTCGAACTCCAGCCATGCACCGCGGCTGGGGATGACCTTTGCGTTGTACAGCGTCTTGTCGGAGGTCTTGTCGCGCTCGGAGCCGAAGTACACGCCCGGGGAGCGAACGAGCTGGGACACGACGACGCGCTCGGTGCCGTTGATGATAAAGGTGCCGCGGTTGGTCATGAGCGGGAAATCGCCCATGAACACCTCCTGCTCCTTGATCTCGCCCGTTTCACGGTTGATGAAACGGATTTCAACGAACAGGGGCGCCTGATAGCTGACGTCCTTTTCCTTGCACTCGTCGACGGTGTACTTCGGGTCGCCGAAGCGATGGTCGCCGAACTCGACGCACATGTCCTTCGTATTGTTCTCGATCGGAGCGATGTCCTGGAACGCCTGGTCGAGACCCTCGCTCATGAACCATTTGAAACTATCCGTTTGAATGGCGATGAGGTTGGGCACGTCCATGACGTCAGGAATCTTCGCAAACGAGCGGCGATTGCGATAAAGTACTGTCTGACCAGCATTTTTGTCTTGGGCCACGAGGCTTTTCCTCCTTCAGGTGCATCCGCAAAACTGCGAAAAAGTTGCAATTTGCTAGGATACGTCGAAAGGTCAAGCCCGTCAAGGAAAATTTTTACGAACTGTGGAAGTTTTTTGTTGTTTTGCCCATCTACCTGGGGAAACGCAGTTGCAACCCACGCAACCGAAAGGCATTCTACCACGCCCGGACGGCAATACAAACGCACAAAGGCGCCAAGCGCGCAGCGGGCAGCGTGAAGGCAACATTGGGGCCGCCCTTATCGCACCAATCCTCGCCCGCGATCGCATACGCGCGCCCTTGCCGCTGCCCCATCCCTACCCCGCCGCACGTTCTCGTCGCTTTTCTAGGCGACGTCGCCTCGGGTCTTCCGGCTTCTTCAACTTCTCAAAATTGTTGCCACTGTTTGCCAAAAAAACGAGAACCTGAATTTGGCAATGTGGAGCGATCGCCACCATGCTCATTCTTCTATGCGTTCACTACCGGAAATCCTCCTTTCGTTACCTTTTTGATGGTCGAGATGACGTACTGGACGACACCCGAAACTAAGGCAATTCAGCTTCGGCAAAATATGGCCGCGAAACCTTCAGCTTCTCGAATTTTTGGCGAACACTGGCCAATAATGAGATTTTCTGAATCGAAGACGAGGAGACAGCAACATTTCAATAGCAACGTTGCTGCCGCGATACCGCTTGCGTTGACGCTTTTCCTTGTGTTGATGCTTTAGTTTGTTTGCGCGCGCGGGCGTACAAAGTTGTGCCGAAGCGGCGGCACCGGTAGTATCGGGTGCTGCTCCCCCTTTTCGCGGAGCATACCGAAAGGGCTACACACCATCATGCAATCGTCGAGCACCGACTCTCCCATCACCGGCCTTGCGCCCACCGACCCACAATCGGGCCAGGCGACGTGCACTTCACCGCAATCCGATTCCGCAAAAGCGGCCAAGGCCGCACGCCGCGCACCGGGGCCTAACGGCTCGGCGCCAGGCAAAACGGCAAGCGCACCCGCGGCACCCGCTAACGAAACACGCCCGTCGCGACAGACGGCCTTCGCGAAAACCGTCGCGCCGTATGCGCTGGCGTTTCTTGTCCCCTTCGCCGTAGTGCTGGCCGCGTTCGCCGCTTCGGGCATCTATCCGTTCGGCGACGTTTCGGTGATGCTGTACGACATGCCGCTGCAATACGTCGACTACTTCGGATGGTTCTCCGACGTGCTGCGCGGCGATGCCGACCTGCTGTACAGCAACGCCGCCGGGCTTGGCGGCGGCATGTTCAGCCTGTTCTCGTACTATCTGGCAAGCCCGTTCAACCTGCTGGCCGCCTTTTGGCAGCCCGAGGACATGCCGAAATTCTTCAGCGTGCTGTATCTGCTGAAAATCCCCGCCTGCGCCCTGACGTGCCTGACCTTGCTGCGCGGACGTTTCCTGGCCCCCGCAGCGGCCAACCTGCGCGGCGCGCGGCGCGCCACGGTTGCGGCGCCGTGGTGGCAGCACGGGTTGCTGGTTGCGCTGGCAAGCACGTACGCGCTGTCGGGCTACGTGCTGGGATACGCCAGCAACATCATGTGGCTTGACGGCGTCATCATGCTGCCGCTTGCAGCGCTGGGCGCCTATCGCCTGGTGCAGCGCCGAAGCTGCGCGGGGCTGTTCGCGTCCTGCACCGCAGCCGTGCTGTTCAACTGGTACACGGGCTACATGGTGTGCCTGTATAGCGTGCTGTACTTCTTCTGCGAGCTTGCGCGGGCCGAGCAGCTGCGCGAGCGCCGGCTTGGCACGTGCGTGCGCTTCGCCGCCACCATGCTGCTTGCCGTGGGCGCAAGCCTTGTGGTGCTGCTGCCCACCGCGCTGTCGCTTTTGGGCGGCAAAGGCGGCGGGCTGGTGGGCCTCTCGTCGCTGGTCGAGTCGCTGGGACTATCGCACAACCCGCTGGCCGTGCCCAACCTGTTCTGCATCGGCACCTTGCCCGGCGTGAATCCGCACGGCAACACGCCCGCCATCGTCATATCCGCGTTCGCGCTGGTGGGGCTTGGCGTGTTTTTCGCGAACGGCGCGGTTAGCAAGCGCGCGAAGCTGGCAAGCGGCATCCTGTTCGCCATTATGGCCAGCTCGCTGATATTCCCCGTCTGGACCACGGTGTGGAGCGGGTTCGTGGTGGAAAGCTCGTACACGAACCGCAACGGATTCGCTATTTTGCTGGTGCTGGTGCTGCTGGCCGCCGAGGGCATGTGTCGGCTGGGCAACCTTGACCGCGAACGGCGCGTGCGCGCCATCGCATGGGGCGGCAGTGCTATGACCGCCGTGTTCGCCGCGTCCATCGCGGCAACGCGACTGGCGAAAGGAACGTGGCTCCCAAGCTTCAAGCTGGCCATGCTTGAGATTGCGCTCCTTGCCGGGTTCACCGTGCTTGCAGCGGCAATCGCACACGCGGGCGCGACGGCAACAAAAGCGCACGGCAGTCGCGCAACCGATGCGGTTTCCCGCAAAACCAGCGATGGCAGCAAGCAAGGCGCGGCAGCGCAAAATGTGGCGAAGCCCACAGCGACGACTGCGCAAACGGACACGCGAGAGGGCTTCGCGCCCCGCATTGCCAACAGCGAAACGCCCGACGCGAACCTCGCCAGCACGGCAGGTCCCGCCGCGCCGCACCGCATCGCATCGGCCGTTGCGTGCGCCGCGCTGGCTATCCTGCTTGTTGGCGAGCAAGTGTACGCTTCTTACCTGCAGCTGACGCCCTGTTGCTACCCCGTAAGCGGCTATGCCGGCGATGTTGCGAACATGCGCGCGTTCTACCAGCAGCTTCCGGCGCAGGACGCGCCCGGCGAAAACGGCGGCATCGAGTTCACGCGCGTGGCGAACGCCGCGCCGTACTGGGGCTCCACGAAGGCATACGGCCCCGACAACATGGCGCTGCTGCTGGCCTACAGCACGTTCGATCACTATTCGTCCACGCAGGAATCGCGCATCCAGGAGCTGCTGGCCGCGCTTGGCTACACGAAGTACTCGCCCGTGGGCACGTACTACCGCAGCCAAAACATCGTGGCCGATGCGCTGCTGGGCGTCACGCACATCGTCGACGATAGCGCACCCGCTGCCGCAACGCTTGCGGGAACCGAGACGCTGCGCGGCGCCTACAACCTTTACCGTAACGACTTGGCGCTGCCGCTTGGCTGGGGCACCACCGGGCAAACAAGCGTCGAATGGGAACAAGGTCAGCCGTTCGCGAACCAAAACGCCCTGTTCAACGCGGCCGCCGATAACGCTGCCGACGTGTTCGCCGCCCCTTCCGTCAGCGAGAACGACAGCGACGGCACCTGTCGCACGTTTACCATCACGCCGGCAATCGACGGGCCGGCGATGCTGTACGCGCCCACGCTGTGCCTGCTCGACTTGTTCTACGACAACGGCATCATGTGCGACGTGTACGTCGATGGGCGGTTCGTGCAAACCGTTGGCAGACGCGGGTCGTTCAACGAAGTGACGCTTGGCGAAGGACACGCTGGACAGCCGATGCAGGTTTCGATCGTGCCGCTTGGCGACGACTCATTCGAGATCAAGCACAAAGACGGCACGCCGGCGGATACGCAGCACGACTTCTGGGACGTTGACGCTAGCGACTTGCTGCAGGTGGTCAGCGTTGACGTCGGCTCGCTTTCCGAGCAGCTTTCGCGCATCAAGGCTGCCGGCAGCTTCACGCTGACCGCGTACGAAAACGGGCACATCGCCGCCACGTTTAACGCCGCGCAGGACGAGACGCTGGTGATCAGCCAGCCCTACGAGAACGGTTGGAGCGTCACGGTCAACGGTCAGCCCGCCGAGCTTGAACCTGCCTACGAGGGACTGATGGGCGTGCGGGTGCCCGCAGGCGAGAACACCATCGAGCTGCGCTACCTGACGCCGGGGCTGGTGCCGGGCGCGATTGTGAGCATTGCATCCGTTACGCTGTTCGGCGTATGGCGCGCGGCGGTGCGCAAGCGTAGCATGGGGGGCAAGACAAAGCTAAACCTAGCTCGAAACAGTAACCGAGAAGCGGATGCGGCGAACCGCACCGCACCGTCGTAAGACAGCACGTGCGCGCCAGCGGTGCAGCAAACGGAGCAGCCAGTTCGCGGCAGCTTCGTAGCTGAACCGCTGCGCACGCTTCGCGAACAGGGAATAAACCGATTTACACCGGCAGTTAAAGCCAGGCAGCACGCTACCTACAAGGAAAGGCAACTCAAGTGAGCACGGACGCGCAGAACACGCAGCAAACAGCACCGGGCGCTCAGGCAACATACGACCTGACGCTGGTGGTTCCCTGCTACAACGAGGCGGACAACATCCCGCTGTTCTACAAAACGGCCACGGAATGCTTCGAGAACGCCGGTGTGAAGCTTGAGATCGTGTTCGTCAACGACGGCAGCCAGGACGGCTCCGCGCAGCTTTTGCGCCGCGTCGTCGAAACGGCACGCGGCCGGCACACCGTGCAAGCCGTCACGTTCTCGCGCAACTTCGGCAAGGAATCGGCGCTGTACGCCGGCATGCAGGCCGCGCGCGGAGGCGCCATCTGCCTTATCGACGCCGACATGCAGCAAACGCCCGCCGACGCACTGCGCATGTACCGCCTGCTCATGGAAAGCCCCGACGTAGATTGCGTTGCGGCGTGCCAAGTTCAGCGCAAGGAAGGCTTCGTGCTGAAGCTGTTCAAGCGCGCGTTCTACCGCACATTCAACGGCATGGCCGACGACATTGCCATCCCCGCCAACGTCAGCGACTTCCGCGTGTTCCGCCGCAGCGTGCGCGATGCGCTGCTTGCACTGCCCGAGCGCGAGCGCTTCAGCAAGGGGCTGTTCGCATGGATCGGCTTCAACACGCTTGAGGTGCCCTACGAGGCCAAGCAGCGCGCCGCCGGCAAAAGCAAGTGGTCGTTCAGGAAGCTGTTCCGCTATGCCGCCACCGGCATCTTCGGGTTCACTACGTGGCCGCTGAAGGTTGCCATCTGGATCGGCTCGCTGTGCGCCGTCGCCGCCGTGGTCTACTTGCTTGCCGTGCTGGGCGAATACGTGCTGTACGGCACGAACGTGCCCGGGTACCCCACGCTTGCCTGCCTGATCCTGCTGTTCGGCGGCCTGCAGCTTGCCGTGCTGGGCGTGATTGGCGAATACCTGGGACGCGACTACATCGAGAACAAGCGCCGTCCCATCTACCTGGCCAAGGAGCACCTCGACAGCACGCAGGAGTAGCAAAGCGGCCGGAAGGAAATCCTCCCGGCCGCTTTGCTTTACGCTTTGCCGTCGCGCATGGCTTTCAGTTTTTCGAGCACGTCCGGTTTAATCCGGTCACCGAGCGTGCGTTTCAGCGCCACTTTCGGCGTCTCATCAAGGTGCACGTCCTCGTAGTACATACCCACCTCGCGCGAGAACCCGTTCGCCGACATGCGGTCGATGCCGAAGCCGAACACGGTGTCCTGGATAGTGGCATCGGACGTGACCACCAGAGTTTCCACATTGCGCACGCGCGCATCGTGCGCCAGCTTCTCGATGACCTTGTCGGCCGACGTGCCGGCGGGGCTGAACATAATGCGCACGCCGCCGATAGTTTCCACTTCGCCGGTGGAGAACTCGTTGTCGGCGCCGTCGAACACGATGACGGCCTTGTAATCGCGGCCCGCATAGTTGATGACGTCGTTGATCAGCCGCTCGCGCGCGGTGTTGAACGCATCGTCGGTATAGTCGGGATGCGCGAACGCTTCCTGATACCGACTGCCCGAGCGCAGCACGTTGTAGCCGTCCACCAGCAGCAAGCGTTTGCGTTGCTTCGCCATCGCACATCCCTCCTTTCGCATTCATTACTTGCTAAAACTGCTGAGCCCGTTGAACGGCCCGCGCAGCGCCAAGGCCGCATGGGCCCGCCAAGACTCCGTCAACCGAATCGCACAAAGGCAACCGCGAAGGCGCACCCAGGCGTATGCGGGCGTTCGCTCATCGCGCCCGCCGAGCTCTCAGCCCGCTTGGCGCTTTCGCCAAATCCTACCTGTTCTGACGCAGCCACTCGTACATGACGGCCGTTGCCGCCTGGGCGACGTTCAGGCTGGCCACCTCGCCCTCAAGCGGCAGCTTCGCGAAGAAGTCGCAGCGCTCAAGCACCAGGCGGGACACGCCGTCGTGCTCGTTGCCCAACACGATGGCGATTTTGCCCTTCAGGTTGGCGTCCCACACCACGTCGTCGGTGTGTTCGGTTGCGGCGCACACCCAAAAGCCCTCTTCCTGCAGGCGCTGGATGGCCTGCACGATGTTGGAAACCTGCGCCACGGGCACGTGCGTGATGGCGCCCGCCGAGCTTTTGTACGTGGACGCCTCAACGCGCGCGCTGCGCTTGTTGGGGATGACCAGGCCCGATGCGCCCACCGCTTCGCAGCTGCGGCTAATGGCGCCCAAGTTGCCCGCGTCGGTTAGATGGTCGCACAGCACCACCAGCGCGCGGCCGTCGTGCTCTTCGGCGTACTTGTTCGCGTCGTCGATGACCTTGCCGATGCCCGCGTAGTTGAACGGGGCGGCCTCGGCCATGACGCCCTGATGGCTGCCGCGCGCCGACTTCTCGTCAAGCTCCGCACGCGGAACCTGGATGACTTTCACGCCATTGCGCTTCGCCTTGCGCATGATGTCTTCGATCATGGGGTCGCGCTTCATGTAGTCGCCCATAAGGATGCGGCGCATGGGCACGCCGGTGCGGAACGCCTCGATAACGGGGCGCTTGCCCTCGATGTAATCAGCCATGAAAAGGCCCTTTCGTTTTTCGTCAGTAGTAGATGCATTGTAGCAGGCCAAGCGGCTGCGCGCCGCGGCTGCGACCAAACGCAACAAGACCCCCACGGGTGCCAAGCGCCGGGCAAGCCGCTACCGTAAATTCTGAGGCCAGCTTTCGTCTTCCGCGTGCTGTCCGGACGCCTCGCCGCCTTCATCGTACGCGTCATCTCCCCCACCGCCAGCGGGCTTCATCCCGCCAGCCTGCGCTGCACGGTCGCGACGGCGGCGTTCGTCGTCGCCACCGTGCAAGAACACGCCCGCAACCACGCCGCCCGCGCGGCACAGCCCGCGCGCAACGCGCGGCGTCAAATCGGCCTCGGCCGTGGTGCGCCAATCGAAATACACGCTCCAGTAGCGCAAAAACACCACGGCAAACACGCAGGCCACGCCCGCCAGCGCAAGCGGGCAGCCGAAGCGCGCCAGCACCACGTACGCCGTAGCGCCGCCCAAACCGGCCACGGCATAATAGTTGCTGCGCTTGAACACGCTGGGAATCTCGCCTACGCAAATGTCGCGGATGGCTCCGCCGCCCACCGCGGTGATGGCGCCCATGATGATGCTGAGCACCATGCCCTGCTGAAACGCCACGGCCTTCGACGCGCCCGCCAGCGCAAACAGGCCCACCGACAGCGCATCGGCAAAAAACACCGTAGCCTCTAAGTGGCGAAACACGCCGCGGAAGTAGAACACGAACGCGCACAGCAAGATGCAGATGACGATGAGGTCGGGGTGCGACGTGAAGTACACGCCCGTGCCCTGCATCAGCGTGTCGCGCAGCACGCCGCCGCCATAGCCCGTGATGAGCCCGCACACCACCGTGCCGATGATGTCGAGCTTGCGGTCGCACGCGAACAGCGCGCCGGTCAACACGCCGGCGATAACGCTGGAGTAGTCGATGCTCCACGGCACCGTCAGCACGGGCGTATCAGCGAACAGGTTTTGCAGCAACGTTTCCATCTTGCACCTCGTTTCAGCGCACGCGAACAAGGCCGGCGCACGCCAGCGCGTTCGCCCACGCCGCGCCCACCCGCCAAGCACGCGCCCGCGCCGCCGCGCCCCGAGCTTTTCGCCCAGCCCCGGCCGCTGCGCGCAGGGCGCTTCGCCACCATATGTCACGCCAAGCACGCGCCCTCATTTCGCCTGCTTAGCGCGAAAAGCGGGCGCGCCCAGTCAGGCACGCCCGCTTCGCTTGTTAGCGCCTATATAACCATATTCACCGCAAGAACGCCAGAGGTAGCTGCACGACCCGCGGCGGCCAACTTTCAGCCCACATAAGGGGAACTCGTTTTCCATGCGTGCAAGGCCGCCCGACCTCACGCGACCATATGCAAAAGCCCGCCTTTCGAAAGGCGGGCTTTTCATGATAAAGCGTTTCTACATCGGTCGAAGCTTCGGCCCGAATTTCTGCACGGCCTCCGCGTATGCCTCATAATGCTCGACGCAGTGGGCATCGCTGGCAATGTAGGTGTACAGGCCGGCCTCGAACAACTTCAGCGCCGGCTTGCGCTCCTTGCCCAAGCGCCCGCCTTTAATGAAGTCCGACGACGCCTGCAGCAAGCAGCCGCAATCCACCAAGCGCCGTGCAATGGAGATATCCTCCTGAATGGCGTTGTAGCGCTCGGGATGGGCGATGATCACGTCGAGCCCCATACCCTGCAGCTCGTAGATCTCACGTTCGTAGTCCTCGAAGTCGCGCTTGGTGGCATGCGTGGAAAGCTCAAGCAGCAGCACGCTGGAATCCTGGAAGCACAGCTGCGGCGCCCAATCCATACCCAGCTCGCGCAGTTTGCGAATGTTCACCTCGAACCCCATGCGCAAAGGAATAGGCGAACGACGCCTCAACTGGTCGAATGCGTCCCACATGCCTTCGAAATCGAAGTACGGGTCGCGGCAATGCGGCGTGCAGACAATCTCCGTGATGCCTACTTTATAGGCAGCATGCAGCATGCGAATGCTTTCGCCAAGGCAGCTTGACCCATCGTCAACTCCAGGAAGAATATGGCAATGCAAATCCAGCACGTCGCCCTACCTTTTTACCTGCGTACTCCGTTGTTGCTCATGCGGCCGTAGTTCGCGGGGTTCGCAGCGCCACCGTGGCTGCCGTGCTTCCCGCTCTTGCGAGCCTGCTCGGGAGCAAACTGGCGTGCATCAACCTGCGGCACGGATTCCGCTCCCTTTTCGCGCTTGCCCTGCTGGTTGTAGTACGCATAGTAATAGTCGGACTTCTCGACGTTGCAGTAGTTCATGGCAACGCCCACAACATGGCCGCCCGCCTTCTGCAGCTGGTCATACGCCTGCAAAACGGTCTGACGCTTCGTGAAGTTCTCGCGCACCACCAAAACCGAAGCATCCACGATGGTGGAAACCACGGCGGCGTCCACGAACATGCCCACCGGCGGCGTATCGAAAATCACGTAATCGAACATCTGCTCAAGCTTGTCAACCAGCAAAGCGAAACGCTTCGAAGCCAGGATGTCGGCCGGATTCGGAATATGCGGCTCGGCATCAAGCAGGAACATGTTGTCAACGCCCGCCGGCACGATGGCCTGCTGCAGCGGCATGGTTTCGGACAGCACGGCGTATAGGCCGCCTGAAGAGCGAACGCCCAGCATATTGGCCAGCGTGCGGTTACGCATGTCGCACTCGACCAGGCACACACGCATGCCCGACGTGGCAATGGCACGACCCACGTTGCACGCAACGGTGGATTTGCCCTCGTTGGGGATGGAGCTGGTGAACACCAGCGAACGAATGGGGTTATCGACGCTCATGAAGCGGATGTTCGCCATCAGGGTTTTAGCGGCGTTCTGCATCTCCAAATCGTCGCCGCGCTTGGGTTTGCGAGCCATGGCTTATTTACCTCCCTTAATAGCAGGCATGCGGCCGATGACGGGCAGGCCCAGCAGTTCCTCGATTTCGTCGGCGTTGCGCACCTTCGTGTTCAGCATGTCGGACACCACCACAATGGCGATGGCGATGAACAGGCCGGCCAGAAACGCCACGGCAACATACATGGGACGGTTTGGTCCGGAAGGCGCCGTAGGAGCAGTCGCCTCGTCAATAACGTTGACGGACTGCACATCCATAACTTCCTGCGCTACCTTCGACACGTTGCTTGCCATCTCGTTGGAGATGGTAGCTGCGGTATTAGGATCAGCACCCGTAACCTCAAGCGTGATGACGCGCGACGTGGTTTCGCTGGTGACCTTCGTGGAATAGCCCTTCAGCGAATCGAGGTGCAGGTCCTTGGCGGTATCGTTGGCAATACGGTCGCTCTTGAGCAGGGACGACACGTCATTTGCCAGCATCTGGCTGGCGTTAAGGTTCGAGTAATTGACCCCGTTGTCGGAGCTGTTGGCAGACTGTTTCGCCAACACGTACATGCTCGTGGACGCCGTATACGTGTTCGGCAGCATGGCGTACGAAACCGCGGCGGCCACAAGGGCGCACACGACAGGCAAGATGATCATAAGCTTCAGATGCTTGCGCATCAGCTGAAGCAGTTCGAGCAAAGTCATGCGAGGAACCTCTCATAGTGTTGGACATTAGCCGTACTATTATAGTATGCCGCATTTGCTCGGGGCCAAAATTGCCGCGAAGCCCCAAATGCCGTGGAGATTCATGCACATTCGCGCGGTTTTGCGGGATATCCGCTTCACTTTTATGAAATCGTCTGCATAATAAACAGGTTGCTTCTCACGAAATTCTTTCTTGTTTCTTTTCGCGCGCTCACATAAACGCACCGCAGAAGACATACGGAAAGCGGCTCGCGTCAAGCGCAAGCACGCCGCCTGGGGCGGGTGCGATTCATTGGTACAGGTTGCAAAGCGCTTGGCTGCCGTCGTCCGTTCGGGCGTCGCTAATGGTGTGCGCTCTCAACCGCGAAGAGAAACGGATTCACATGACCGCATTTGCAGAACTCGGCCTGTCCGAGGCGGCGCTTGCCGCCGTCGAGCGCATGGGCTACGACGCTCCCACGCCTGTTCAGGAACAGTCCATCCCCTACATTTTGGAAGGCCGCGACGTTATCGCCGCCGCTTCCACCGGCACGGGCAAGACGGCGGCTTTCCTGCTGCCCACGCTGTCCACGCTGCCCCGCGTCAAGGGCCGCGGCCGCGCGCCGCGCGTGTGCGTCGTCAGCCCCACGCGCGAGCTTGCGCAGCAGATTTCCCGCACCTGCATGCAGATTTCCCGCAAAACGGGCCACTTCGTGACCACCGTGTACGGCGGCACGCCCTACGGCCCGCAAATCCGCGAGCTGCGCGGCGGCACCGACGTGCTCATTGCCACGCCTGGCCGTTTAAACGACCTGATGGACCGCGGCGTCGTTGACCTGTCCGAGGTGTCCGTGCTGGTGCTTGACGAGGCAGACCGCATGCTTGACATGGGCTTTTTGCCCGACGTCACCAAAATCGTCGAGCACACGCCCGAAGACCGCCAAACGCTGCTGTTCTCCGCGACCATCGACAGCTCCATCCAGAAGAACTTGGGCGATTTGCTGAAGGACCCGGCCATCGTGGAAATCGCTCGCAACGGCGAAACGGCCGCAACCGTCACGCAGTACATCATGCCCATCGCCAACCGCAAGAAGCAGGAGCTGCTTGAGGCCGTGCTCAACGAGAAAGGCCACGAGCGCGTCATCGTGTTCGCCCGCACGAAGAACCGCACCGAGGAATGCGCCGAGGCGCTTGAGGCCGACGGTTTCCACGCCGAGTCCATCCACTCCGACAAAACCCAGGGCCGCCGCCGTCGCGCGCTGGAGAACTTCCGCCGCGGCAAGACCGACATCCTCGTTGCCACCGACGTGCTGGCCCGCGGCATCGACGTGCCCGACGTGAACTACGTCATCAACTTCGACCTGCCCGACATGGCCGAGGACTACGTGCACCGCATCGGCCGCACGGGCCGCGCCGGCGAAGAGGGCTTCGCCATCTCGTTCGTCACGCGCGAAACGGTGAAGACGCTGCGCGAAATCGAGAAGCTTATCGGCAAGGACATCCCGTTCACCACCATCGAAAGCTACGAGACCGACCCGTCCATCCTGGAGAAGCCCAAGCGCGGCGAGCGCAAGGGTGGCACGCGTCGCGGCGGCGGCAAGCCGGCCGGTGCACGCCGTCAGGGCGAGAAGCGCGCGGAGCGTGCCGAGCGCGAAGGCCGCCGTCCGAACACCGACGAGCGCCGCGATGCCCGCAAGCCCCGCTATGAGCGCGACGACCGCGACTTCCGCGGCGGGCGCCCGGGTCGCGACGACCGTCCGGGCCGCGGCTCGCGCAACGATCGCGGCGGACGCTACGACCGCGACAACCGCGGCGGCAACGGGCGCGGCAAGGTCGGCAACCGCGACTTCCGCGGCGGCCGCGACAACAACCGCGAGTGGCTTTCCGACGAGGAATACCGCGCGCGCCGCAACGCGAAGAACGCCCAGTCGCGCCTGCACAAGAAGGAGCGCAAGGCGCAGGCCGGCTCCTACAAGCAGAACAAGCCCGCTAACAAGAAAAAGCGCGGCGGCGAAGGCGGCTACGACTACAGCCGCTTCACGAAGTAGCGCGTCGAAGGCACGCTGACTTACCAGCCCGGAAGGCACCGCCTTCCGGGCTTTTTCATGTCCCAAACCGCCGTTTCGCCGTGCTCAAAACGCTACAGCACCGGCGGACGTTACATGCATTCCTTCGTTTATCCGCGCAGTTCAATCAACCTTATGGCTTCATTTTCAAGCCCCTGGAACCTTGCGTCCAACGTGCTAGACTTCTACTTCGTACGCACAAACGAGTCAGGAGTGCAATGCAGAACCAAGGAAAACACTCGCGGCCTAACCAGCCCGGCTTCGGCCAGCAACCCGGCCGGTCACGCGCGGGGGCGCCGCGACCGCAGCAAAACCAACCGTATGGGCAGCCGCATCAGCAGCGGCCCTACCAACCGCAGCAATTCGGTCAGCAGCCCTACGGCGGCAATTTCGGCGCGCCGCAAAGCAACTACAACGCCAATGCCTACGGAAACAGGGACTACAACTTCCAACCCCTGCCGCCGAGCAACCATAACCACGACGGTATGATCCGCGTGAAGAAAAAGCGCAAGAAGAAGCGTACCGGGCTCATCGTTGCCATCGTCGTCATCGTGTGCCTTATCGTGGGCGTTGGCGGCTATGGTGCGGCTCTTGCGCTGTCGGCGAAGGACATGAAGGCGCAGGCTTCCGGCATCCTTTCAACCGTCAACGAAGTCCAAACCGCCATCACCGGTCAGGACTTCGCCGGCGCCGCCCAAAGCGCAACCAAGTTGCAAGCGTCTGCGAAAACGCTCGACGAGGCCCTTTCATCGCCCCTATGGAACGTTGCCGGCATGATTCCGGTCATCGGCGAAGACGTGAAAAGTGCCCAGACCATCGCAGACGTGCTCACCGACGCCTCCGACAACGCCATCGTGCCACTGACGCAAAGCCTGGTGCAAACGCCTCCCTCGGAATGCATCGGCCAAGACGGCTCGCTGAACATCGCAGCTATCTCCACGCTGCTCGGCTCCATCCAAAGCTGCGCGCCGACCATGCAGCGCTGCGCCGACGAGCTCAATGCGCTGCCCTCCATGCATATCGAGCAGCTTGAGAAGATGCTCAGCCCCGCAAAAGACAAGCTCGCAAACATCAATTCCACGTTCCAGCAGGCGAACACGTTCGCGCCCATCATCGGCGCGCTGCTTGGTGCCGACGGCAACCGCACGTACCTGCTTGCCGCGCAGAACAGCGCTGAGATTCGCGCATCGGGCGGCTTCCCCGGCTCCATGGGCACGCTATCCATCGACAACGGCCAGATCGAGCTGGGAGACTTCACGAAAGTCTACGACATGATGGTCGAAGACACGCCAGCGCAGTGCAATATCACCGACGAGGAAAACACCCTGTTCTACCCGTGGTACACGCAGTATTCATGGGACAACGGCTTCAACCCCGACTATCCGCGCGTTGCCAGCATTTGGGCAACCGCCTATCAAGAGAAATCCGGCCAGGCCGTTGACGGCGTCATCTCTATCACGCCCACCATGGTGCAGGACCTGCTTGCCGCAACAGGCGAAAGCTTCACGCTGTCCGACGGCACCTACATTGACGGCACGAATGCCACTGAGGTGCTGCAACACGACCTGTACTGGAAATACCTTTCCAGCGGCGCGAATATGGCCGATGGCAACGACATCGTCGACGCGCTGTTCTCCGAAGCAGCTGGATATGCATTTGACGCCGCGCTTGACAACATGAACGCGACATCGCTCATGAAGCTTGTCAACGTCATGATGGACGGACTCGACGACCGCCGCGTCATGATCTGGCTTGCAAACCCCACCGAGCAGCAGAATATCGAGGATATGGGCTACTCGGGATCCATGACGGCCGCCACGCAGAAGCAGCCTACGCTCGGCGTGTTCATCAACTACTGGCTGGGCAGCAAGCTTGGCTGGTGGCTTGGCATGGACACGCAGATCAGCGGCCCGGTTGCCGCCTCTGACGGCTCGCGCACGTACCACGTCACCACCACGCTCACGAACTTCCTCACTGAACAGGAGGCGCTTGCCGGCGGCGACTACATCATGTCCGAAGACTCGAACCGCGGCAATATGAACCCATTCTTGTACTTCTATGCGCCTGTTGGCGGCAGCATCTCCGACGTGGTCGCATCGAACGGCGCAACGCTGGGGAAGGCCACGTACCAGGGCATTGATGTCACATACACATGCGATGTCGACGGCGGTATGGTAGCGAAACCGAACAATCCGCTGCCCGTCGGCACCACGGCAACGTTCACGTACACCGTAACGCTGCCCGCCGACGTGCAAGGCGACCTGCAGCTTGTCACCACGCCCACGCTCACGAAATACCACAAGAGCTAGGCACTCGCAAGCTAAAACACGAAGGCCCGCACCGGATATTCCGATGCGGGCCTTCTTTATGTTTGCGGAAGCGAACGGCGCCTGCAACAGTCTTGCGGTGCATGCGATGCAAAATGCGGCTTCTCGCCTCCGACTCCTTGACGCAGCCTTACGCCAAACGCGCGTCGGCGCTACATCTTGAAGCCGAACGGGATGGCGTTGGCTTCTTCCGGCTCTTCGCCCAGCCAGCGCGTGGAAGCCGTTTCGCCCAACGTGAACGTTTCGCCGTCGTAGGCTACCTGCGTGACGCTGGCGTTCTTGATTTTCAGCGGGTCGTTCACGCGCGAGGAATCCAGCAGGTACATAACGCTGCGCACCACGAACGAGTGCGTCACTACCAGCACGTTGCCTCCGCCAGCAGCAAGCGCCTGCTGCCCCGCATCGTTGAAGAAGCTGGTCAGGCGCTCGCGCACCTGGTCGAAACGCTCGGCGCGGCCCGTAGTGTCCTGGTCGGACAGCACGCCCGCCACCTGCGGCAGCCGGCGGTTCAGCTCGTCGAACGGCAAATCCTCGCCAAAGCCGCGCGCCAGGGCCGCGTGCAGCTCCTCGCCCGGGCCCGCTTCCAAGTTGCCGTAGCACCACTCGCGCAGCCGCGGATCGGGCACGTGGATGTGCGGCAGCTGCGCCGCAGGGTTCGCCTTCGAGCGCGCCGCCAGCACGGTGTTGAGCGTCTGCACGGCGCGACCGGCATCGCTGCAATACGCCTGCGCGAACTCGACGTTCGCAAAACCCTCGCCCAGCTTGCGCGCCACGCGAATGCCCTCGTCGGTAAGCTGCGAGTCGCACCAGCCCTGCACGCGGCTGGCCACGTTGTACACGGTTTGCCCGTGCCTTGTGATGTAAAACGTTACGTCCATGCTAATCCCCGTAGTTGGCCAAAAACGCCTTCGTGCGGTCATGCTGCGGGTTGTTGATGACCTGCTCGGCAGGGCCTTCCTCAACGATATAGCCGCCGTCCATGAAGATGATGTGGTCGGCCACGTCGCGCGCGAACGACATCTCGTGCGTCACGATGACCATGGTCATGTGCTCGTCGGCCAAGTCGCGGATAACCTTCAGCACGCCCTTCGTCAGCTCGGGGTCAAGCGCGCTGGTAGGTTCGTCGAAGAACAGCACGTCGGGGTTGAGCGCCAGCGCGCGGGCAATGGCAACGCGCTGCTGCTGACCGCCGGAAAGCTCGCACGGCACCATATCTTCTTTGCCGGCAAGCCCCATCTTCGCCAGAAGCTCGCGCGCCTGGGCCATGACCTCGTCCTTCGGGCGCTTCTGTACCGAAAGCGGCGCATCGGTGACGTTTTTCAGCACCGTATAGTGCGGGAACAGGTTGAAGTTCTGGAACACCAGGCCGAAGCGGGTTTTCGCCTGCGCAAGCACGGCCTTGCCGCCATACACGGCACCCGACCCGGAATCGGTTGCCACCGAAAGGTCGCCATACGACAAGCTGCCGCCGTCAAGCGTCTCAAGCAACGTCATGCAACGCAACAGCGTCGACTTGCCGCCGCCAGAAGGCCCGATGATGGCAACAACCTGCCCCTTCTCAACAGACAACGAGATGTCCTTCAGCACCTCAGTCTGGCCGAAACTCTTACGACCATGCGAAAGCGAAACAAGAGGGTTAGTCATGATAATAGTCCATCTTCTTTTCGATACGGTTCAAAACCATCACCACCACGAAGTTGAACACCCAGTAGATGAGCGCCGCGATGACGTACGGCATCATGCTTGTCTGAGCTGCGGCGATGGCCTTCGCCTGCGTGAACATCTCCATGATGCCCAGCACGAACGCCAACGACGTGTCCTTCACCAACGTGATGATCTCGTTGCCCATGGCGGGAAGGATGCGCTTGAACACCTGCGGCAGGATGATCTTCATGAACGTTTGCGTGCGCGAGTACCCCAGTACCTCGGCGGCCTCGTACTGCCCGCGCGGAATGGACTGGATGCCACTGCGGTAAATCTCGCCGAAGTACGCGGCGTAGTTCAGGATGAAGCCGATGCAGCACGCGCCGTACTTCCAATCCGGCCCCATGGAGATGCCGAAAATGTAGTACGGGCCGAACATCCACATCATCAGCTGCAGCATCAACGGCGTGCCGCGCATGACCGAAATGTAGAACTGCACCAACAGCGACAGCGGCTTGAACTTGCTCATGCGGCCAAGCGCCACCAGCACGCCAAGCGGCAGCGCGCCTACGAGCGTAACCACGAAGATGATGGCCGTAAACTGCAAGCCCGAAAGCAGCAGCCCCATCATGGTTCCGAATTCCATGAATCTCCTTTCGCACGAAAGCCGCCGCCTTATCAGGCGACGGCCATTGCGCATTCTTTGCGTCGAAGCAACTTTAGTTCACGGTGCCCCATACGCATGCAAACCGCTGCGCAGGTCGGAAGCACACCCCCGACCTGCGCAGCGTTGAATACCGTTTCTACCCCTGTGAACAGGGAAAACCGTTTACTTGCCCAGCACCCAGTTGTCGTAGCTGATGCCGTAGCTGGCGTACTTCTCGCACAGCTTCTTCACGGTACCGTCGGCGTCAAGCTGCTTCAGCGTTTCGGTGACCTGGTTGGCCAGCTCGGTGTTGCCCTTCTTGAAGCCCACGGCGTAGTGCTCGGTGGAAAGCGGGGTTTCCAGCTGCACGTACTTGCCCGGGTTCGCGGAAATCTGGTACTGCGCGATGGACAGGTCGCACGCAACGGCGTCGATCATGCCGGAATCAAGCTGCATGAACGCGTTGTTGTAGTCGCCGATGGTCTGGGCCGCGCCGCCCTTGAACGTGGCGGCAACCTCGGCCTGGTCGCCCTCAAGCACGTCAAGCGCCGCAGAGTCAACCTGCGTCATGACCGTCTTGCCGGACAGGCCCGCGAAATCGCTGATATCGCTGCCGGCCTTCACAACCACCACCTGCTCGTTGAGCATGTAGGGGTCGGAGAAGGTGTAGCCATCCTCGCGGCCTTCCATGGTGAAGCCGTTCCAGATACAGTTGATGTTGCCTTGCGACAGCAGCGCGTCTTTGGCATCCCAGTCGATCGGCGTGGCCTCGAAGTTCCAGCCGTTCTTGTCGCACACGGCCTGGGCCAGGTCAAGGTCGAAACCGGTGTACTTGCCGTCGTCGCCCACGAAGCCGTACGGCGGGTAGCTTTGATCGAAGCCCACGGTCAGCGTGGTCTTGTCGGTGGATGCGGCGTTGTTGTCAGCAGCCTTGTCATTGCTGCCCGAGCCAGCGCAGCCCGCAAGCAGCGCGCCGGACAGCGCCAGCGTGGCGGCGCATGCCACCAGGCCAAGAAGCTTCTTCTTCATGGTGCCTTCCCTTCTGCGCCCGCTCATCGCCGATTCGCCTGGCGCGTTCCCGTTTCTTCCACTTTACTACAGTAGAGTGCTGAAGTGCAGTATACCAGACGGACCGCACATGGCAACCATCGTGACGAAAACGACCGCGAACGGCACAAGCGCTGCACGCTGCCGCAAGCGCTACACGCCTTGCGCGCCATGCGCGCGACAACCGCAAAAGTTAGACATCGACAAATCGAGCACACCCCCATCAGACGTGCTGACCGCACACCAGTTACCGCACGCGTCGTCGCCAATCACAACAGGCATACGAAAAGGCCGCGCCCTTCCCAAGCACGGCCTTCGTCAACGTCAATTTCAAGGCCAGCAGACTTGCACGTCCCGTTAACGCACGCCGCGCGCTAACGCACCTTCGTCACCGCCACCACGAACACACAGGCCGCAAGGACCGCGGAAATGCCGAACGCCGCCTGATAGGCCACCTGCGCACCAACGGCCCCTGTTGCTGCCGCGGCGGAAAGCGCCGTAATCGCAAGCACCATGACCGCCGTGCCAAGCGACGCGCACGCCTGGCGTACCGCCGCGAAAAACGCGCTGGCGTCCATCATGATTTGGCCCGGAAGACCGCCCATGCCCCACGAATTCAGCGGGCCGATGAGCGCGCTCACGCCCATGCCGCGCACCGTCTGCATGAGGGTCAGCAACCACAAAGGCGTGCATTCGTCCGCGAACGCCATGGAAACGGCGCCCACCGTCAGCAGCGTAGATGCCACCAGCACAACCGGACGCGCGCCGATTTTATCGGACAGGATTCCCGCAAGCGGATTGACCACCACGGCCAAAATGGTGGCGGGCACGAACACGAGCCCCGCCTCAACGGCACTCAGGCCCAAAAGCCCCTGCACATACAAAGGAACAATCAGCGTGATGCCCATAAACGACGCGAACAGGCAATTCTGCGCAATGAAGCTGATGCGGAAATGCGGGAACTGGAAAATCTGCATGGTGATAAGCGGGTGCTCGATGCGCTTCTGGTGCACCACGAACAGCACCAAGCACGCAACGCCCACAAGCGCGGGCGCCCACACCAGCGCGGAAGCGATATCCATGCTTGCCGCATTCGAGAACGCCAGCAGCAGCCCGCCGAAGCCCAGCGTCGAGTACAGAAACGAAACCACCTCGAAACGCGCGTCCCGACACGGCGCATCCTCGCGCTTGACCAAGGCCGTTGTGGCAAGGATCAGCACAACCACCACCACATCGAACAGCACGAAGAAGCTTCGCCATCCATACGAATCCACCAGCGCGCCGCCGATAAGCGGGCCGATGTTCGGCGCAAAGCCCATGGCAATGCCCGCAATGCCCATGGCCGTACCGTTTTGCCCCGCAGGGAAGCGCGTCATGGCAATGGACTGCACCACGGGAAGCGTGACACCCGCGCCAACGGCCTGCAGCACACGCCCCGCCACCAACACGGGAAACGACGGCGCCAGCACATCGACGATGCCGCCGGCCAAGAGCAAGCACAGCGCCAGATACACGACGTTGCGCACAGACAGCTTTTGCGACAAGAACGTGACGGCGGGAACAGTGATGCCCAGCGCAAGCATGTAAATGGTGGTAAGCCACTGCCCCACGCTGGCATCGATGCCGAAATCCGCGCTCACGCCGCCCAACATGGAATTCGTCACCGTTTGCGTAAGCGACCCCAACGCGCAGGCCAGCACAACAATGGTGAACAGCGCATACGTGCGCCCCTTCTCAGATAAGGACATATCCGCTCCGCTTTCTGTACCCCCGCACATAAAACGGAGACGCCCGAAGGCGTCCCCGATGCGATGCATCCTGCATCCATTGTACTAGTTAAAGCGCTGCTGCGTCTTGTCCAAACCGTCCGTTATGAGTGAAAGGGCGGCCTGGCTGGCCAGGTGCGTTGCCTGCGAGAAGTCGTCAGCCTGCTCTTTCTTCGGCCGGCCAAGCACCCAGTCCACCACCGGCATGCGTCCCGGCGGGCGGCCGATGCCGCAGCGCACGCGGAACCAATCGCGCGTGCCCAGCTTGTCGCAGATGCTGCGCAAGCCGTTGTGACCCGCGTGCCCGCCGCCGAACTTCACGCGGATGGTGCCCGGGTCGATGTCGAGCTCGTCGTGGATGACGATCAAGTGGTCGGGCTTCACGCCGTATGCGTTCATCAGCTGCTTCACCGGCCCGCCCGACGTGTTCATGTAGCTTTGCGGTTTGGCCAGCACCACATCGTTGTCGCGCCAGACGCCTTTAGCGGTAAGCGCGCCGCACTCGGTTTTCCAATAGCGCGCGCCCGCTTCCTCGGCCACCAAGTCAAGCGAGTCAAAACCGGCATTATGCCGCGTGTGCTCATATTCCTCGCCCGGATTCCCCAGGCCAACGATCAAAAACATGCAGCCGCACCCTATTCGAACAGCGAAGCCACGGAACCGTTGTTGTACACGTTCTTGATGGTTTGCGCGAACAGCGGAGCCAGCGTGACCACCTTAATCTTGCCGGTCTGGCGCTCAAGCGGCACGGGCACGGCGTCGGTAACCACAACCTCTTCGATGCAGGAATTCTCCAGGCGCTCATAAGCCGGGCCGCTGAACAGGCCGTGCGTGGCGCAAGCGTAAATCTTCTTCGCGCCCTTGGCCTTCAGCGTGGTTGCCGCAGCGACCAGGCTGCCGGCCGTGTCGATCATGTCGTCGTTCAGGATGCAAATCTTGTCCTTCACGTCGCCGATCAGCGCGGTGATCTCGGCCTGGTTGTGCTTCGGGCGGTCCTTGTGCATGATGGCGATGTCGCAATCAAGCAGCGTGGAAAACTTCTTGGCGGCCTTTGCGCGACCCACGTCGGGAGACACGACGCACAGCTCCTCGGACTTGAAACCCTTCTGCTCGAAGTAGTCCACGAAGATGGGCATAGCCGTCATGTGGTTGACCGGCTTATCGAAGAAGCCCTGGATGGCGTCCTGATGCAGGTCGATGGCGATGATGTTGTCGGCGCCGGCAGCGGTGAGCAGGTCGGCGACCAGCTTAGCGGTGATGGGCTCGCGCGGCGCGGCCTTGCGGTCCTGGCGCGCGTAGCCGTAATGCGTGATGACGGCGCTGACGCTGTGCGCGGAGGCGCGCTTGGCGGCGTCGATCATGATGAGCAGTTCCATGAGGTTGTCGTTCACGTCAAAGCCGTTCGGGCTTGAGCACACGGACTGCACGATGAACACATCGGCGCCGCGGACGCTTTCCAGGTAGCGAGCGTAAATCTCGCCGTTCGCGAATTTCTCCAGCTTCACGTTGCCCAGAGAAATCCCCAGCTCCTGCGCAATCTTGTCCGCAAGTTCCAGGTTGGAAGAACCCGAAAACACTGCCATCCTCTTACGCTTTTCCATTTCCGCAGTCATGCGCGTGCTCCTTCGCATCGCTTCGCAATTGTCAGTTGTTGCCTATTCTACTTGCGCGCGTGGGAAAAGGCCAGATAGCAAGCCATCCTTCTACGAGGACTTCACGCCATACGAAAACGCCCCTCCCGAGCGTTCGGAAGGGGCGTTCAAAGCAAAGGGCGAAACTGCCGCCTATTCCTCGGCGGCCTGACGGGCGCGCTTCTTTGCCGCCCAGCCGGGAACCTCGCGCTGCTCGGGACGCGTGAGCGCCAGCGCGTCGGGCTGCACTTCCTTCGTGATGCACGAGCCGGCGCCGATGATAGAGCCGGCGCCGATGGTCACGGGGGCCACCATCATGGTGTCGCTGCCGATGAACGCGTTGTCGCCGATGGTGGTGGGCCACTTCTTCTTGCCATCGTAGTTGCACGTGATGGAGCCGGCGCCGATGTTGACGCCTTCGCCCATGGTGGTGTCACCGATGTAGCTAAGGTGCGGAACCTTGCTGCCGCGGCCGATGGTGGACTTCTTGATTTCCACGTGCGTGCCGGCCTTCGCGCCTTCGCACAGGTGCGTGCCGGGACGCAGGTAGGCGCGCGGGCCAGCGGTTGCGGCGTCGTCGATCTGCACCTCAATGGCAACGGTTTCCTCGATGGTGCAGCCGCGGCCGACGCACGTGTCGGTCAGGCGCGTGTTCGGGCCGATGACGCTGTCCTCGCCCACGCGCGTGGCGCCCATAAGCATGACCTGCGGCAACAGCTCCACGTCGCGCTCGATTTCCACATCGGGGCCGATCCATACCTGATCGGGGTCCACCATGGTAACGCCGGCGGCCATATGGCGCTCGTTGATGCGGCGCTGCATGACCTTCGTCACCTGCGCCAGCTGGGTGCGCGAGTTCACGCCCAAGCACTCGGTGGCGTCGTCGGTGGCAAGCGCCAGCACGGGGCGGCCAGCGTTCCGGCAGATCTCCAGCACGTCAGTCAGATAAAACTCGCCCTGTGCATTATCGTTGCTGACCTGGGCCAGCGCGTCAAACAGCGCGCGGGCATCGAAGCAATAGAACCCGGAATTGCACTCGTTGACGGCGGCCTCCTCGGGCGTGGCGTCCTTCTGTTCGACGATGCGCTCGACCTGGCCCGCCTCGTCGCGGATGATGCGGCCGTAGCCGGTGGGGTCGTCAAGCTTCATGGTCAGCACCACCACGGCGGCGTTGTTCTCGTCTCGCACCTGAGCCAAGCGCGTGATGGTTTCCGGCTTGATAAGCGGGCAGTCGCCCGTCAGAACGGAAAGCGAGCCATCGAAACCGGCGAACGCATCGGCGCAAGCCAGCACCGCGCCGGCCGTGCCGTTCTGCACTTCCTGCACCACTACCTGCGTATCGCCTTCCACCAGCGGAATAACCTGCTCGCGCGCATGGCCTACAACCGTAGCCAACTGCGAAACGCCCGCAGCGTGCGCGGCGTCAACAACCCAGCGCACGAGCGGCTTGCCCAAAACCTCGTGTGCGACCTTGGGCTTTTTCGACTTCATGCGGGTACCGGCACCCGCGGCCAAAACGATGGCGGCAGCTTCCATGGCGTTCCTTTCAGTAGGCTGGCAAGAAAGCGCGAACTTTCGCGCACCGCAGCGCCGCAGGCGAAACCCGCCGCGCCGCAAGCGATTGAACTGCAGAAAAGTATACCGCAACGCCCCTTGACGCCCCGCCGCCTGCACGCCAAGCGCACACAGCCACTACCCAAGCGTTACCAACGCCGCAATTCAGGAAGCGAACGCCACGCACGCAGCGCCACGCATCCCCAAAGACCCGCCAGCTCATCTAGCGCAGCCAAGCATCCGGCAGCAAGTCTCAAACCACCCAACGCGCCGCTTATGCCAAGCCGCGCGGATCGCTCTCGTAGCCTTCACCCAGGTCGTGCAGCATCTCGCGGCTTTCGCGGGCATCTTCGCGATCGGCGGTCGGCAGCGCCGCGAAATCCTCTTCGGCACCATCGGCCGCGCGCACGAACGCCACGCCCTGCTTCTGCGCGCCGCGCGCCTGCACCAACAGGAACGTGAAGCCCAGCACGCCGGCGGCCAGCGACGCCAGCAAAATGCCCAGCTTCGCCGTGGCAACCAGCACCGCGTCGGTAAACGCCAGGTTCGCCACGAAAATGGCCATGGTGAAACCCACGCCGCCCAAAATAGACGCGCCCAGCATATGCAGCCAGTTCACGTTCTCTGGCAAGTTCGCCAGCTTCAGCTTCACCACCAAAAAGCTCATGGCCATGATGCCCAGCGGTTTGCCCACCAGCAGGCCGAAGAAAATGCCGAAGAACACCGGCGAGCCGAACAGCACGCCCACATCCATGCCCGCGAAGCTCACGTCGGCATTCGTCAGCGCGAACAGCGGCAAAATGCCGAAATACACCCACGGATACAGCTTGTGCTCAAGCCGCGTTGCCGGCGGGACAACCTGGCGCGCCACGTGCGACAGATGCTCGACCGTCTTCACATACTGGCTTTGCGCTAACACCGGCTCGTCCGGATCGTACGCGCGGCTGGCCTCGCGCACCTGCGTGTCGGACCACGTGGCGAAACTGCGCAGGTTCACGCGCGACCCCGACGGAATAGCAAACGCCAGTAGCACGCCGGCGATGGTGGAATGCACACCCGACATGTACACGCAGTACCACAACACGGCGCCCACCAGCAGATACGGCGCAAGAGAGTACACATGCCCGCGATTGAGCGCCACCAGCACGGCCAGCACCGCCGCCGCCGCGGCAAGCCAACCAAGCGACGGGCTTTGCCCGTAAAAAATAGCGATGACCAAAATGGCGATGATGTCGTCAGCCACAGCAAGCGTGGACAGAAACACGCGCACGCCCGCCGGCACGCGGTTGCCCAGAAGCGCCAGAATGCCCAGCGCAAACGCGATGTCGGTAGCCGTCGGCACGCCCCAACCGCCCGCGGTGGCGGGGTCGCCCGCGTTGAACAGCAGATAGATGCCGATAGGCGCCAACACGCCGCCAACGGCCGCCATGATGGGCAGCAGCGCCTGGCGGATGTTCGTCAGCTCGCCCACCGTCAGCTCGTACTTCACCTCCAGGCCCACCAGCAGGAAAAACACCGCCATGAACACGTCGTTGATCACGTGCGCCAGCGACATCTCGCCCACGGCGTCGCCGAAGAAAAACCCGATGTGCGTGTGCCAGAACTCCAGGAACGGCTCGTGCGCGGCCGTGTTCGCCACCACAAGCGCCGCCACCGCGGCAAGCAGCATGGCACCGGCGGCCTTCGTGGAAGAATGCGTCAGGTTGATAAGCTTCTGCCAGCGATGCTGGTGCCTCTGAACCTCTTTGATGTAAATGCGATTATCGTGCATGTCCTACCTTAATCCCTTGGTTCGGACAGTCTATCATGCGGGCGATGCGGCACGCCCGGGAACGTGGCGTGGGCGTTTTCAAAACGTTTACGAACGAACCCGAAAATACCGCCAAATTCGGCTGCAAAATCTCCGTAAAGTGCGCTATGCTGTTTGTACCGGTTCGACGAAAGGGGTCAACCTGCAACGCACTTCACAGTGGCCTTTTATGGCCTTGAACAGGCACGATTCCCGTCGAACTTTTTTATCCGCCGCGAGGAAGAGGTGATTGACATGAGCATTACCGTCACCGGACGCAAGATGCCTGTAACCGACGCGCTGCGCATGTACGCCGAGGAAAAAATCGGCAATTCCATGAAGGTCATGGACATTAATCCGCTTGATGCCGAAGTCGTCCTGCACGTGGAGAAGAACCCTGCAAACGCAACCCCCGCTATCTGCGAGGTTACGCTGCGCACGAAGGGCCACATCGTTCGCGTCGAGGAATCCGAAGAGGACATGTACGCCGCCATCGACGTTGCCGCCGCTAAGGTTCTTCGCCAGCTTCGCAAGTTCAAGACGCGCGTGCTCGACCGCAAGGTTCGCGCCGATGCTGCCGCACCGGTAGGCGAATTCGATCCCGACAGCCTCATGGCAGAGTTCACCGCCGACGAAGAAGTGGTTCGCGTGAAGGAAATGCAGTTCCAGCCGCTTACCGAAGAGGAAGCGCTTGTGCAGATTGATCTGCTCGGTCACGACTTCTTCGCGTACATCGATCGTGACACGAACCTGGTCAACGTGCTGTATCGCCGCACCGGCGGCGGCTACGGCCTGCTGAAACAAGTCGACTAGCGATTATTCACCGTTACCACGTGGCCGCGTACCTTTGCGCGGCCGCTTTTGTTTTACAAGTGCCCTGCTTTCGCCGCAGCGTTCGCAGCGACCCGCAGCCCCAGCTAACAAACAAGCCGCGAAGAGCCTGCAGCGCAGAAGCCAAACACGCAGTGCGCTTCACCATTTCGCCAAACACGCTGCAGCACTGCAGAGCTGATTGCCCCGCAATACCCAAACGCAGTCCTTCCCCTTCCCTGTTTTCACCTGTGCAGCACGTATGATTCGTGCGTGTCGGCTCATCTTGAACCGCAAAGCCCGCGCGCGGTTTGTGCTACCATACCTGCGTTGCTAGTTTGAGAAAGGATTCGCCACTATGGCTACCATCGACACCATCAAAGAAGTTCTTCAGGACAACCTGGATATCGAGCCCGAAACCGTCAACGAAGAGTCCACGTTTGAGTCCCTCGGCATCGACTCCCTCGACATGGTCGAGCTGATCTGCGACCTCGAGGAGAAGTGCGACGTCGACTTCGGCGAGCCCGAAGGCCTCGAAACGGTCGGCGACCTGGTCGAGTACATCGACAACCTGTAAGTCGCAAAACAAAGCACCAACAAAGAAGCCGTCCGGATAGATGTCTGAACGGCTTCTTTCTATTCAGCAAGCGTAAAGCTCTCTAGCGATTGGCGCAGTCCCTTCGAATCCACGCCAATCGCAGCACTGGCATCAGCCGCCCAAGCTTCAAACGCGCGCATCCGCTCGTCACCGCATCAAACCGCATCGCGCGTTTAGGCGCGCGTTTGAGCGAGCAGCTATCAACCGCCAACAACACGCAGCTGCGCAAACAAACCGCAGCGCGACTCGGGGCTACTCAATCAGACCCGCAGCCCGAAACGCCTCTTTCGTCTGGTGAATGCTGTACAGGCTGCCAAAAGCGCAGATAATGCCATCGGTGCCAGCATATTCGCCAGCTCGCTTGGCGCCGTCATCGTAATCACACGCCGCATACACCGGCAGCTCCGCTCCGTCGGCCAGCTCAGCCACAACACGTTTCGCCTCGGCGGCATATTCCGGTGCCGGCAATGCGCGAGGGTTGTCGGGCGTCACCGCCACAAACGCACAGGCATACGGCAGTACGGTTGCAAGCATTGCCGCATGGTTCTTATCAGCCATAACGCCCGAAAACAAAACGACTTTCCTGGCAGGGAAAACATCCGCCAAAGAATCGGCAAGCGCCTGAGCTCCCTGGGGGTTGTGACCGCCATCAACCACAATCAACGGCTGCCCGCTCACACGCGGCAGCACCTCGAACCGGCCCGCCCACCTGGCAGCGGCAACACCAGAATGCACAGCGTCATCGGAAATATTCCACCCACGTGAACGAAGCGCAAACACCGCCTCAAGGGCAAGCGCGGCATTTTTCGGCTGGTAGCTCCCCAGAAGCGACGTAGTATACGCAACACCTTTATACGTAAAGGAGCGAAGCACCGATGGTTGGCCAGCCGCAGCATCAGCTTCCTCAACATGAACTATTTCGCCAACGCTCAAGGAAGAGAACTCAGGGCAGGAAACAGTACCGCCGCAACCTCGCACAGCCTCATCAACCACCGCCATCGCTTCAGCATCTTGAGGCCAAGACACCACCGCGCAACCAGGCTTGATAATGCCCGCTTTCTCGCCCGCAATCTCGGCCGTGGTGTTGCCCAGCAAGTTCGTATGATCAAGCCCGATACGTGCAATAACCGCAACCTCGGGCGCATCGATCACGTTCGTAGAGTCCAAACGACCGCCAAGGCCAACCTCAAGCACTACGATGTCGCACTTGCTTTCCGCAAAATATTGCAGCGCAACAGCCGTCATCAGCTCGAACTCTGTGGGATGGTCGTCGCATTCAGCAGCCATCGCCTCAGCATGCTTGCGAACCTCAAGCGTGACGCGCGTAAGCGCCTCGTAGCTGATATCGAGCCCATTCACGCGAATGCGCTCTTCAAATCGTTCGATAAAGGGACTGGTAAACAAGCCCGTGGTATAGCCAGCAGCTTGCAGTATGCTCGCAATATACGAACACGTGCTGCCCTTCCCATTCGTGCCCGCAACGTGCACGAACCGAAGCGAATCCTGCGGGCGCTCCAAACGCTCAAGAAGCTCTCGGATACGGTCGAGCCCCAGCCGAGAGGCCTGCCAATAGGGAGTGTTGATATACGCAATGGGATCGAAATCCCCCGCTTCAAATGAGTCAGAAATCACCAGTAACCCGCAATCTATTAAGTGAGCGTCGCACAACGCAATCATTACGCGTAAGCAGTTCTACAACAAGCGTTACGCAAGCATGCGAATAGTCAGAAAAAGCAGCAGAATGCTCACAGCAAAAGGGACATGACGCTAAGAGCGAACGCTGTTAGCTAGCAGAAACAGCACCATCACCTTGCTGAGCGGCCTTCATCTTTTCCGCATCAAGCATCTGCAGCACTTCCTTCAGCGTAACGAAATCATTCTCCAATGCCTCACGCTTAGCACCGTCATACAAAGCGGCAGCAGGATGAAATATCGGAAACACCAAAAACTTGCCCGCCTTATAGGCATGCCCATGCAAGCGCGAGATGCCCATCTGCGTCTTCAAAATAAACTGCGTTGAGAATTTCCCCAGCGTCACGATGACCTCGGGATCAATGGTTCGCGTTTGCTCGCGCAAAAACGGCGCACACGTCTCAATCTCTTCGGGACGAGGGTCGCGATTCGAAGGCGGCCGACACTTCAACACGTTCGCGATGAACACGTCCTCGCGACGCAAGCCAGCAACTCCAAGCAGCTCATTCAAATAATGCCCGGCAGCCCCCACAAAAGGCTCACCCTGCAAGTCCTCATTTTTCCCAGGTGCTTCGCCAACGAACAACACCCGGGCATGGGGGTTTCCCGTGCCGAAAACCGTTTGCGTGCGCCCATCAGCAAGAGGGCACCGTCGACAACCCCTCACCTGCAAGTTCAATTCATCCAAAGGAATATGAGGCTTAGGCACAGCAACCCCCTGTTCAAACCATCAACGCTATAAAGCCTATCACAGAAAGCAATCAAATCCCAAAGAATCAAGGACTGGTAAGGGCAAAAGTCGACTCATAGCCATTCATTATCCCCCAGACCGCAGAAGAGACCCGCGCGCAAGAGAAGGCGCCCCCGGAACGCAGAACAGGCCGCGCGCATAGATGCCCCATAACGCAACAAGGGCCCGCGGGGGAGACGATCCCCCCGCGGGCCCTGCCGGCCTCCGCGGCCGC
>ERZ1034984.718-NODE-718-length-35726-cov-9.971349_pt1 | contig 35726 bp, 29 predicted proteins | sample MGYA00520589_ERZ1034984 | MGnify/ENA primary metagenome ERZ1034984 (study PRJEB33766, sample SAMN09781790) | gut metagenome | biome: gut microbiome | host: Homo sapiens | place: Madagascar | study: EMG produced TPA metagenomics assembly of the PRJNA485056 data set... | reverse complement strand
CTGGGCTGTTTGGGCTGATTATCAGCATTTTCCTATTTTCACCCTTTCATTTTACGTGAATTATTGATTTCTGCGCAGAATTTATTGCTGCGGAAATAGTATATTATCCTCCGTTTATATCTCGAAATTATCGGGTAAATCGGTAGGATACGTACTTAATTCCGCCTTCACGGCATCAGAATAGAGACCGTAAAGCAGGTAAATCATGGCAGATGGAAGCTGCGTGGTGAGTCCTGCCTGGTTCTTGAGCTGCTGCTTCTTCTCGGAACTCTTGTCAAGTTCTATCTTGCCATCCGTCTTCTTCAGCGGAGAGATCATGATAGCGCTGCAAAGGTTCTTGCATTCGTTCTCATCGATGCGGACCACAGGGAGCAGCGGGCTACGCTCTCCAAACAGCATCTGGCAGAGCTTGAACTGTTGCCAATGGTAGATGGTTGGTGCATCTTCATTGTAGAGTACCACCATGAAGCCATACGATTCCAGGGCAGCCTTCAGGTTGAGTGAGTCGGTGGTTATCTGTTCCCGTTCCTCCCTGCGCTTGTTGCCGGCACGGTCCGGGTAGAGATAAATCGTCTTGTTGACGGCTGCTGATCCGAAGAACTGGTGCACCTCTGCCACGAGGTCGTTGTAATCCTTGGGCAGGAAGGCAAAGAACTCCTTGATGATATCAAGCCGCCTGCCATAGTCCTTCTTCTGGGCTACGATGAGCGACTGGAAGTTGCCGGGGTCGTAGCCCATGTAGAGCGGTTCCTGAGGGTCGTAGTGAAGAAGATACTCGGCAGAGAGGATGAATCTGTCCTTCAGATTCAGGCGAAGGATGGACTCGTACTTGTAGCTATCCTTGAACTGATGCCTTACGTGATCGTAGTTGATGAAGAACTTGTTGGTCACCTCCTTGTGCCGGATGGCACAGATGGCGGTGAGGAACTCATCGGTATCAAGGGTGTCGAGCTGCGTCTTGAAGAACTTAGGACCGAGAATATCCTTGTTGCAGAAGGAGGATGCACGGATGTAGAAGATGGCGTTGCGGCGCATATCGGCAAGGCGCGGCTTCCATCGCTCCACGAAGGAATTGAGCCTAACCGTCTCCAGTCGCATCTTCTCCAGGAGAACCGGATCCTTGGAATCTCTCTCCTGCTGTCTGAGCACGAAGAGACGGTAGAGACTCCGGTTAACCTCCAGGGCGACGGTGGCAATCTCCTCGATAAGCTTCGGGTTCACCTTCTTCTCATAGTCCTCGAACCAGTCATCCTCACCGAGGTCAACTCTTGCGGTATCGCTCACACCGGTAACGCCTTCATAATAAGCAGAGCATCGCACATTGGCTGGACCTCCACGCAAGGATGGGAACAGTCGGGTCTTGAGCTTCTCTCCGCTGTTATGCTTCATCTCCTCCACGAAGGCGTGCACGGCATTTCTACCTGCCACGGATTCCGGCTGGTCGCTGGATACCAGCTGAAGGTGGGCGCCATTGCGGAATATCACGCTGTGCTTGGCATAGGCTATCGGATATCGGGGCTTACGGAAATGGGAAGGCAGCGTGCTCTCCCCTACCACGTAATCGATACCATATTCAAGCATGGAACGCTGCTGTCCGTTCACTACTACCTGACGGGAAAAGTATGCCTGGATGTTAGGCCAGACGTTGGTCATCAATGCCACGTAGGTCTTGTGAACCAGGAAAGATAACTCTCCCGGCATATCGTTGGCCACACGTATCAGACGGGGACCCGTCACGCCTTCGGTCTTACCTCCGGCACGGGCTACCTCGGCAAAAAGCATATTGGGGTCGATGATGTTGGCAAGCAGCTGCATGTTGTTCATGTAGTAATGCTCAAACTCCCCAATGGTGGTATCATTCAATATCAGTTGGCTCATCGCTTATTTCCTCCACTATTTCCGCTTCCTGAATATCAGCATCACGAAGCAAACGTTTCTTCTCCGAACTCTCGATAGGCAGACCATCGATGAGCGAAATGTAAAAGCCGCGGTTGTGCTTTGCAGCAATCTCCTTGAGACTCCTTTTCTGAAAACCTAGCTCTTCCGGAGTGACTTCCGGGGTGATAAGGAACACCACGCCGAGGTCTCGGTCGGCTTCTGCCTGCTCGGATGCACGTCGGCGGCATTCCAGAGCCTGGTCCATGCAAGCCTTCTGCATCTTATAGTCTCGTTTGGCAGAACAGAGCTTGGCGAGGTCTTCATACTTGTTGGCAAAATCATTCTCCCAGATCTTGATGCTTACGTTGCAATCCACGTTGAAGTAAGATATCGCCTGGTTGATACGGGTCATGCAGGTACGCACATCGAGGGTAATCTTCTGCTGCGCGGCTATGCGCTGCTTGAGCTGACGGGCGCCACGGGTAATGTTACGCTCGTACTCGTAGATTTCGGCAGCCCATTGCAGTTGCTTCAGGAATATCCGCACATCCTCCGGGATACCTTCACCGTCGCCTGTAGTCAGGAAGGTGGTGATAAGGTCGGGGTGTACGCTTTCCAGTTTTTCTATCTCGCTTTTCATACGCCGAATAACTCCTTTCTCAGTTTAAGTTCTTCCCGGTCCTGCATGCGCTCGTTCAGAAGCTTGATGGCATCGAGGTCTCCATTGGATGCCAACTCAGCTATTTTCTTGTCTGCCTCTAGCTGAGCCTTCTCGAGTATGCCTCCGTTCTTAATCACCGAAACGCAGGTTTCTGCAATCTTTCGTAATTCCGTCTTATCCATCTTGTCCATCTGGTTTATCTGATTTATCTGATTGATCACTATACTGCTCCATTACCATCTTGAACATGCGTTCACGTTCCTGATGGCGCTGGAGGTTCTCACGGTCGCTGGCACGTTTATCCTTGCGATCATCTCTTTTAATGTAGCTCTTGTAACGCTTGATATTATCGAGCACGTTCTTATGCTTGTGAAGAAACTCGGCAGGGTCCTTCTTGAAGAGCTTCACGAGTTCGTCGAATTCCGACTTGCCCTTCAGCAATGGATGCTTGTATAGGAACTTGCCTGTATCGTTGTACGCCTTCAGCTCATCGAATGCCTGGAGGTTCCTGATGCGGAGTTCTGCCATGGCAGCCACATCGTTCGCCTTCGGCTTCTTGTCCAGAAGCTCGTCGAGTTTCTTCATTTTACGCCAGGTGTTGATGCGGTCATTGTAGATGACGGTTGCCATCTGCACGTCCTCGTTGGAGAGGTTGTCCCAATCGATGTTAGGATATTCCTCTTCCTTTTGAACTACTTTTTTTTTGAGTCCTCATCCTGCCCGGCTGTATCGTGAGCATCAGATTCCGGAGGTGCATCGCCTTCTGGAGTGTCTGAAGAAGTATCGGATGGAGTATCAACTGGAGCATCTGAAGGTCCTCCGGAGGAATCACCTGAAGGTTCTTTAGCTTCTTCCTTGGTTAAAGTATCGCTTGAAGCATCTGAAGTTTTTTTCTCGTCTTCCGTTGAAGTATTACTTGAACCTCCGGAAAGGTTCTGTTCTTTATCTGTTGAAGTATTACTTGAACCGCTAAGAAGTTCCTGCTCCGATTCTGTTGAAGTATTACTTGAACTATCATCTGTATTCTCGTAATATTCTCGGTTGTCTGTGATTTCTTCTTCATCGCAAAAATCCAGAAGGGCGTAAAGGATTTCATCGGAATAGCGTTTCGGGTCACGAGAGAAACGTGCAAGCTTAGGATGGCGTGGCTGCTCGTCTTCCAGGAGTGAAAGGTCTGCCTGGGCGTGGTTCTCTCCTCTCAGCTTATTGAAAAGCTGTAATTTTTCTCTTCTGTTAATCATACCTTATATATATATTATAAAAGGTGCGCCACCTATCTGATGGCGACACACCTTTCTTCAATCTAACTAATAAAAAATAAAATGAGAAAACAAAACTTTATGAGAGCTTATTCTTTGTCGTTGGCGATGAAGCTACACTCTGCCCCGTATCGCTACTTGTACGACTTTCTTCTGTTGCAGTGACACCAAGAGGATCCTCGGCATACAGGCATGGTAAATCTACAGATGTACGCTTGAAGGTGAAGGTGGAATATCGTCCATCCTTATCGTCCTTGGTCTCAGTATTGTTGAGAATCATAGGTCGCTCTGGCTCGCCGAGGATGTACCATTGTGTCTCCTTGATGTGCTTGTAGAGTATGATGAACTTGCCTCCTGCATACTGCTCGATGAAGTTGTAGAGTTCAACTCGGGTTCCACCCATCACAATCACGATGTTATTCTCGCCAGAAGTGGTGATATCGCCCTTCTCCGTGGTGGCGGTAAACGTCGGGATATCGTGTGCGTCGAAAACGAATGCTTTCAGCTCTGCGGCTGCCTTAAACGGAATAGCCTTTACCTTTCGATCCTTATCAGGCTGTGGAAACGCCTTGGTTCCATCAACGAGTGCTATAGGAACCAGAACTACCTTGTAAGCAAGGGCAGAACCATGAGTGTCCCTGTCTGTCACATCATCGATAGCAGTCAAGGCTGCGAATGCCGCCATCGATACACCTGTGCCACCCATGTCCATTGGAGAACTTGGGTCATTGAGCATCTGAAGGAGCGAGATGATACCCATCACCATCATGATCGTCATGAAGAGGAGACGCCCCTTATGCTGGGCGTAATTATAGCCCTTGTTTGGGTTGTACGCACGATGGCGTACTGGAATATTGCTTTTCTTCATAATCTTTTTCTGAAAAGGTAGGCGGGTACGAGATGTATCCCGCCTACCGGGTAAACAACTTTAAAATACTATATATTATGAAATCAGCGTCCACCAGGAACGTTTGGCTGAACGGCCTTGTTGATGGTTCGCTTACCACCTACGCGACGCTCCAGCTCACGGAACTTGCCGTCTTTGCCGAGGATAACCATGATGTAGTCACCCACCTGGGTTGGAGTCCATGTAGCGGTAATGTTGGCAAACTTATCGCTCTTGGCAATGGTAAGCTGGTGCTTGGTATCACCCTCACCAATTTCGATGCAGTAAGCCACGCCAGCCTTCGCCTTCTTGATGTCATCGATGGCTGTAGCGGTAGAAGCGGCATCGGTAATATGCCAGAATCCGTTCGCTCCGTCGATATCTGCACCGATGGTAGCAGCAGGAAGGTTGGTGAAGATCTGCTGGAACTCGTAATCGTTCTCGTCCATATCCGCCTTGGTCTCGAACTTTCGTCCGGTGAAGGCTGCGCCGCATCCTTCCTTCCAGGTACTCCATGCGCGAACCATCTCCATCTGTTCCTCCATCTTCACAGCGAACATCTCGCCTGGGAGGTATTCAACAAACTGGATATTACCAGGTATATCCATGAACATCCAGCAGGATTTGCCCTCGTAAGGAAGCCACTTGATTTGGATGGTAGAGTCTGGAACTCGGTTCTTGTAACCATCAGGACCGGTAAAATCGAGATCCTTGCCATAGGTTTCACGGCAATTTGCAAGCCACCAGTCGATGTGGTTCTCGTTGAGGTAGAGCACATGCTTGTCGAGCGTCATGCCTTCGGTGAGGTGAGTCTTAACGTCAGTAATGAACTCCTTGACCGCATCCAGCATGTTGGCTGAAGTGTAGGCGTTGTAGCTCTTGTTGGCAAATGGCTTGATGCTGTAGTCGTGGATATAGCGAAGCAATGTGTACCAGATGCCAGTACCGGCATTGAGATAGCTTGAAGGCTGACCCTCCTCTGGCTTCACATAGATACCACGCATACGGCGCTGGTTCTGCTCGTCCTGAGCCTTCTTAAGGAGGTTGAGCAGGCAGAACTCAATCATCGACCACTTGATAGGGTCAGAACCTTCCTTGTTGAGGTAAGCGATGTACTTGCGCTCAATCTCCTTCATAGGGCCGAACTGAACCTTAATCATGGCATCATCTACGTAACCCATCTCGTTCTCGAGCTGCATACCGCCCTTGTAGATTTCGCCTGGCTGGTAGCCCTGGGATACCTCATCGAAGAAGGCATTGAAGAGAACGTCACGGTCCTGCACGCCATAGCGAACAGGGAAATATTCGGTGAGATTGCGAAGCTCCAGGATGCGTGCGATGAGAGCGTCCTGACGGAGGATAACGAACTGGTCTCCAAGTCCGGCATTATCCACTCCACTGTAGTTGGTGGCAAACTGACCAGATGCGAGTGCCTTGACATCACCGAGTTCGTTGCGGCTCTGGTGATACTTGTAGCGCTGCTGAAGAGACTTGGCGAACGCCATAGACTCCTTGCGGAATGCTTTGCCGTCAGACTCCTCGTCTGGTTCAGATGCCGATGCCAGTGCCGGGTTGACTGTAATCTTGTTCCATCGCTTCTTCATATCGAACAGGGCATGCTCGATGCCGAAGAGGTAATTGTCGTTCGACTCGAAGCCATTGATAGGAATAGAAGGAGCGGTAACATGAGCGGCTGGCTTGTCAGGAGCTGTGCTCTGCGCCATCTTCTGCATATTCTCACTGAGGTCAGATACTGCTTTGGTAAGCTGCTCATAGCTCACATTCTGCGGAGCACCGGCATCCTGCTGGCTGTTCTCGTTCTTCTTGCCCTCATCACCATCATCATCGCCGCCATCTCCATCGCCGTCGGAATTGTCATCCTTCGACTTGCTTGCCTTTTGAACAATGGCATAGAGTGAATTAATCTGCTTCTGGTGCTCTGCCGCTTCGGCCGCACTTTTCTCTGCGTCGAGGTCATCCATGAGAGTGCTTTGAAACTCCTTCTGGTAAGCCTCGCAAAGAGCCTTATACTCTTCTGCGGTAAGGCTCTTGTTCTCGAACTTCTTGGTAAAGCCAAGCTTCTCGAGAATCTTGTTAAGTCTTGCTTTGAAATTCATAAATTAACCAATAATTTAAACATTAAAACAACTATAGATCAAACAAAAAAACAAATATGAATACTAACTGAATCCGTAAAGGTTCTGCGTGCCCATGTAGGCATCTCCCAGCTTGGCTACTTCGGCAATCGCCTCCATCAGGGTGCGCTTGCCGTCGATAAGTCCCACTTCCTCAGCTGGAGCCGTATAGTAACTCTCGCCCTGAAGAACCGGAGCATCATCGTCCAGATCTGAAAGCTTAGAGCGCATCGCCTTCACTTCAGAAAGGAACTGCTCGTTCATCGGATCAAGCACGTTCTTGATGTAGTCAGCAGGCTTTCCATCCTTCAAGTCATCAAAAACCTTATTCTTCCGGGAAGAGTTGGTAGCTTTGGCGACGATCTTCTTCAGTCCGAGCTTCTCGAAATACGGCTCGAAGTTCCAGAAGGAACACATGGTTCCAATGCAGCCAACGAAGTCGTGACTAGTGGTAGCGTAAAGCTTCTGGCCATGACAGCCGATATAATAAGCAGCTGAAGCGCAGTATCCCTCGTAGATGGCAAGGATAGGCTTCTTGGCGCTTCGCAGAGTTTCGCTCAGACGATCCATGTACCACGCTTCTCCGCCAGGGCTGTTAATATGCAGCAGGTGGGCAGATATCTGAGGGTTATTCTCTGCCGCAATAATATCCTGCTCAAGCTGCTTGGAAGAGAAGTACCAGTAGCTTTCCGCCGTCACGACTCCGAAGATGCGATGATAAGCGATAGCTACATCATCAAGGGAAGGAGAATCGAACTCATCGGTAAGCGTTACCGCTTTCGTTTCGTCTCGCTGAGTAGCCTTGGAAGATATCGCCTGAAGTGCTTCATGCGTCTCGTACTGATACCATGTGTGGGTCTTGAGATATTCCTTAACCTCTGAGAGAGTCATCGCCTGTTCGGCGTTCTTATGTTCCAGGCTCGCCACAGTACCATTCAGAGGAAATGCAGCCACCATCAGTCTGCGGTAGGCATCCTCTGTAATCCATAGAGGTAAAGTGGAGAGTAGAAGGGTCTGTATTTCATCCATCTTAATTAAGTTTTCTACAAAGGTACATATATATAATAGGTATAGAAAAGACCCTAACCAAGCGGATTCGTGAGCATCTTGCACTTGACTACAAGCTTTGCTTTGTTGAGATGCTTGATGAGCTGCACCCTTGCCGGGATGCCTTCTGTTCCTATTTTGTACTCTACAGGATTCACTGTAGCACTTATATGGCTGACATCGGAGATGGTTACGATGGCGTTACGGGGCGTTCTTAATACGTTAATCGTATCATTATCGGGCAAATCGACCACGAAAGTCTTGCTGCAATCCCAATATACGCCACCATTTTCCTCAGTCATGGTTGGTTCAAAAGTGAATGGGTCCGCCATAAATATCTCCCACTTTTCCGGGCTCTCAATGAGAGACACACCCACAAGACAAGAAAATTCTATCATAATGCATATTTTTAGAGTGATTATTGCGAATTTTTGAGTGACAATGTTTTGTACTCGGTATGTATTAAAAATAATTAAACACCTTCTTTTTTTTGGTATTTTCTCGGAACTTTCGGAAAAAGTCGCTGTTTATAGCGATAGAAGTTCTTCAGAAGCGCATCTGGAGATATTGATTCCAGATTGTACTTTCTGATGAATTCATACACTACATCCTGGTTGCGCTTAGGTCTCCCCTGTTCCTCGTTCTCCATCATGGTTCGATGGAACTCGAAGTTGAAGAGTAGGCGAATATGATCTTCTATCTTCTTTGCGGCTGACACGGAGAGGTGGTTGAAGTAGGCCGGGTCCTTCCCGGGATGGCCGTCCATGTTGGATCGGCGAGATGGAAGGAATATCTTCAGGTTGGCATCCTCAGGAACCACGCTGTGAGAGTCTGGCTTGGCCATGAGATTCCACACCACATGATACAAATCTGTAGTGTGCGGAATTTTTACCCCACCCGTTTTTGGGTCGATTTCCAGCTTTTTTTGAATGTACTCCGCCAGGTATGGTTCAATTCTGATGGATGCACTTCGTTTCGAGATACGTTTTTCTTTTTCCATATTGTTTTTTCTTATTTTTGCTTCCTACCGTCCTACAATCCTACAAATTGCAGGTTATCAAATGCAAAGATACTAAAAATCAACGACTTATGCAAGTTTTATCAAACATATTTTCGACCTACACACTCATTTTTTCGCTTCCTACACGTCCTACAATCCTACAAATTGGGGTATTTTGTAGGATGGAATTGTAGGAAACGGCAAAATGTAAACAATCCTTATTTCCTACAGCTTCCTACAATCCTACAGCATTTCCTACAAACCTCCAAAAACCGCAAAACCAACATAAAACACTGATAATAAGATAAATAGATAAATATAATAGTTTGAAAAGAAATGCGTTTGTAGGATTGTAGGATTGTAGGAAGGTGTTTTTCTAAAAAACATTTTCAAAACATCGCTTTTCCTGGTTTTTTTTGTAAAATTAGGGGGTACGGGGGATTTTTCGCGTCTGTACATCATGCGCGTGTAAAAAAATACCCACGCTTGCCCTCTCGGGTTTGCGTGGGTAAGAATATGCAAAATTTAACTCAATTTTATGTGATTTTTCCTTGGTTTTCTCGAATATTTTTTGTATCTTTGTACCATTAAATTGGGGTATTCTACCCCTTATATGAGGTAAGGAGAAGAGGTAAATCAGAACGGGGTGTTACCATATTTCCCCTTGTCAGTTTGGTCAAATGGTATGCTTCCTGGCTTGTATTCGCCTTTCTGCTCGCGTGTAGCGTCTTTACTTGTATCTTGGGTATCTTGATTACCCTGGTCAGCTGTAAGGCTCTCACCGCGCCGGAAATCGATATTATACATCTCCATGAACTTATCATAGTCGATGATAATTGCACTTGTAGATGTAGAACGTTCCTTGCGCACTCTTACCATCGTCTCCTGATCATCCTGCTTGGCCACCTCGACGGTCTCCTCCCAGGTGAAGCGTCTGGATGGCACGGTTCCAATATATGATGGATGAGAGCGAAGATTCTGCTCGAGTGTTGACAGCGTAGTATTCTCGCTATTATAGCCACTTCTGTCATATATGGAATATACACTGCTCAGGCGCAGGAAGAGAACATGTGTACCAGGATCGAATCCGAACGTCTTCTTGTCGCCATGAGAGTCCTTGCCGGTAACACTCTTAGGCTGCTCGATGAGCATCTCTCGGCCGACGAGTATCTGCTTGGTATCTATCATGTTGTTCACGGCATTGAAGAACATGGCAAGCTTGTCTGTGCTTCGGATCAGCGACAGCTGGAACTTGATTTTCTCCTGTACGAGGGTAAAGAACTCATCGTAGGTGAATGGTAGCTTAAGCTTTGAATATCGCTCCACGAGCTTCACCATACCAAGGAAGAGAGAAGCAGTCTTCATGAGTCGGTCCATCTCTCCCGAATTAATCACATCGCTTTTCAGCTCGCCATAGGCTTCCTGCTTGAGCGCACGGAAGTGATCCATGACTGCCGGTCTGAGCGATAACACCTCCAGCAATACGTTGGATAGCCCTATATTCTTCTCGATATTCTTTAGTTCCTCAAACAACTTGGTCTCCTCCGGGGTTCGATTCTTTGGCTTAGGGACCTCGCAGATGATAACACGGCTCATCAGAGCGTTGTCATCCCGCTGAGGGGTCTCCTGGCCGCAGATGACTACTGGTGCGAATACCTTGTCGTTCTCAATATCCCTTCCCGAGGTTCCGCGGCGCTTCTGCTTTCCGTCTCCATCGTACACAATACCCTTCAGAGCCTGAAACTTGGTATCTGAGATATCCTTGTTATTGTATTCGTCGAGAACGACCGGCACATCTCTGAATGTACCCATGATGGTACTCATGGCCGCATCAGTACCTGTATTCAGGTTGAATATCGGGATAGTCGGGCTTATGAACAGAGAACGGATAGATATCGCAATCTGAGTCTTACCTGAAGACATCGGACCCATAAAGAATGGCGCCGTAAAGAGTCTGTCAAGACAGTGAATATTGCTTCTGAAGGCGCACATCAGAGCGAAGACTATCGCCCATTTGCCGTTATCGTTGATTTTATACACCTCGTTCATGAGCGACGCCCACTTCTCGAACGTGACCTGCTTGTTAATAGGAATATCCTCGTATACCAGCTGAGATATCAGCTCATATTTATCGGATTGTCTTCCGGATCCGGCATATATCGTAGAGAAGGCAGGGAGATAGTAATTCATGTGATTATGGGTCACTACACCTAATTCATTAACCTTCTCGAACACATAGTTTCCGTTCTCGTCTTCATGAGCAATACCGTTTGCAAAGGCGAAAAACTGCTCATCGGTCTTTCTGCTCATTCCTTCAGACTGCTGGTTGCCGTACGTCTGGATTTCACGGCATTGAACGAAATGACGGCTCATATACTCCTTGATGCGCCTCCATTGCCACTCCTCTCCATCCGTGAAGTTTACGCCTTCGTAGTTGATAAGTACATCCTCGATGGTACTCATCTTCTTCAGGGAACTTGAAAGAACCTCAATATACAGCGGTTTGTCAAAATATCTGCGGTTAACCTTCAGTACTCGCTTATTCTGCTCGAAATCCTCATTGAAGATATGGAGAAGAGGAACCATGTAGAAATCGGCTACCTGCGAGAAGCCTCGCCCGTTCTTGTTCTGGAACATATAGCATACAGGGATACCCTGCTTGTTTAGTCGGGGATAATACTTACACTCACGGAACATCTGGGCATACTCGCCTTCCCTCGCATAACTCGGAACCTCGTCCCCGTCAAAATCATCATCATACAAGTCATCCTTCAGGGCGTTCGCCTTCAGAACGTTCTTGCGTTTACTGACGAATGGTTTTCGGATCTCGTCGAACTGGCCCTTGGACAAGCCAAGCTTGCTACAATAATGATTCTTGTTGACGGTGATTACGGTCTCTTCTGCGTAGCTTGTAAGTTCGATGCACCTCGTGATAACTGGAACCTTATCGCCAAGGAAGCCAGACAGTAAGTCTCCATGTATGCGGATATAGAAGTCAATGAAAGATTCCACCTTGTCTTCATGCATTACTCGAATCTGTGAGATTCCTGCCTTGTACATTTCGGCCAGAGTGGCTAGATAGTCGCTATCCTCGCCCGTAGTTGAGTTGATAGCGCATCCCTCCTCAGTTGTTACGAAATAGCAGCAGATTCGGCGTAAGTTCTGGATATCTGTAGACGATGGCATTCCTGCCGCATATACTATCGGATTGTCCCCATACGACTCCATGAAGGTATCGATGGATGAAGTGATAACCGCCGGTTCGTTGTTTCTAAGATTCTCCTTGAGACTATCGACGCCGAAGATGCCCTGCTTCATATTCTCCTTCTTAACATCGTTTACGTTACGACGGATATCTCTTACCTTGTCCTCCAGGATTGTCATCTTGGTATCGAAATCCTTGGCCATACTCTTCATGTATTCCAGACGTAAGCCTGCATCCTGGACGCATGCCACCAGGTTGGATATCGTATTCATGGCTGAAGCGATGGTTGCTTCATCCTTACAGCCGCGAGGGACCAGCATTCTTTTCAGCGCTTTCGGGAAGGTCTCGGTAATATCAAAGAGTTTCTGTTTCAGTTCTTCCTTGCAGAGTCGGCCGTAACTGTCCGGATCATATCCCTTCGGAAGACGAACACACCTTACGCTTATGCCCGCCTTCAGTAGTAGCTCGCAGTTCTTGACTGCCGCCTTCATGCCGGCATCGTCTGCATCATATATCATGACTACAGACTGTGTGAAGCGCAGGATAAGTCTTATCTGGTCGTCTGTAAACGCTGTACCAGAACCGCCAATCACATTCTCTACTCCGTATCGATGCAGGGTAATCACATCAAACTGACCTTCTACCAGGTAGGCGAAGCCAGCTCTGGCTATTGCCTTTTTCGCCTGATAGAGTCCGAAAATGTGTTGACCTTTTCTGAAAATCGGAGTCTCACCCGTATTGACATACTTGCCCGCATTATCATTCGGGGTGACTATTCTGCCCGAAAATGCGATAACTCTACCAGATATATCATAGAACGGAAACATGATGCGATCGCGAAAGAAATCGTAGCTTCTTCCATCCTGCGACTTGCCGAGAATCCCGACATCCGTCAAGAGCTGAAGGTTATACCCCTGTTCGGTAAGCTTACGCATGGCAACGTTACCAGAAGGAGCGTATCCTACACCAAATTCGGCAAGCGCCTTGTCGCTGCTGTCATATCCGCGGCTTCGCAAAAAACTTTCTGCCTGCGACAGGTTGCCCTGGTAGAACTTAGCCGCAGCATCAATGGCTATACGGCGAGATTCCAATAATCTATAGGCGGCATTTTCTTCGGGAGTGGCTTCCTTCTCCGGGAATTCCACACCGGCAAGTTTGCAGGCTAAACGCAAGGCTTCCGTAAAAGTTATCTGGTTGTACTTCTGAAGGAAGTCCAGAACATCTCCGTGCTCGCCGCACACAAAACAATGATACGTCTGCCTTGTCTTGCTTACCATCATCGATGGATGATTATCTTGATGAAACGGGCATATTCCCTTATGATTGATGCCGGCTTTCTGAAGGTTGATATAAGCACCTATTACATCAACGATATCCAGCTTGCTTTTTACATCGCTGATGAAATTTGAGTCGATTTTCATATTCTGCATTGTTTATTGTTCAAATAGATTAAGCTGAAGGGAATCGAATGCTTCAGATATTGTAATATTGAAGTATTCTGCCACAGCCTTATATTCCGCCGGAGTGATAGACTTGCGCCCGAAGAACAAATCCCAGTATCTTACCTGGTTAATTCCCGTCTCCTTGAAGAAGAATCTACTGGGATGGAAATCTTCGAGATGACGGAAGCGGTATTCCAGCAGTTTCTTCAAGCGGTTCTCCTTTACTACCTGATGCTTCTCGTCCAGCCTGTGCCGCAGGGCATACAGACGGACAGCCATTGCCGAACGCCCAAGGTGGGAAGCCATCTCTTCAAGGCTTACCTTGCCATAGTTGTCTACCAGGTATGCAATATCGTTTTTGATCCATTTCTTATTACTCATTGTTACAAACAGGTTTATCAGTATATTCTACATATTTGTTCAATTTAAGGCAGAACCTGCCATTAACGCAAGCTCTACCTTTGCTGCATATCACGCATTTCTCGGCTGGCATAGCTACTTCCCTTTAACATGTTCAAGGTAATAGGCCGAGACTTGTGCTAGGGTTCGCATCTGAAGCTTCGCCTTGATGTTTTCGCGATGTCTCTGCACAGTCTTAATGGAAATGAATAATCTGTCAGCTATCTCTTGAGCCTGAAGTCCCTTTGAATTTCAGCTCTATGACCTGAAATTCTCGGCTTGTAAGCTTCGAGTCAAGCTCCGGCTTACAGATTACTCCTTCCATCCTGCATTCTCCACGAAGCGGGCACTTGACCTCCTCAAAATGAAAGAATCCATCAGCGTCAACATCTGGTGTGTTCGCATCGTATTCCCCAAAGTTGCAACGACAGAATCGAGATACGATATTGAACTCGAAAACCTGTCTGTTCAGTTCGCTCGCAGTATATTGCTCGCATAGAGCCTTAAATGCCTTCGGGTATCTTACCTTGATCGTATCAAGCATCTCCTCTATGACAGCTCTGCTATCGATCGTAAGTTCCTGGACAGGCTTCCCTATCGGCTTGTACATAACACAGCCCTCGGGAGTATTATAAAATTCAGTTGACTCCATATTAACAATCCGGAAAAAGTTCGCTCTCCTGCATACCAAGATATTCAGCGACAAGTCCTCTGCATAGAGCGTTCGGCTTGGACTTGCCCTGAATCCATCTATAGACGGAATTATTAGAAACCTTGCATTTCTCTGCAATCTCTTCCACAACCTTGCATCGTGGATATGAAAGACTCTTCATGTACTCACTAAAACCCATATTTTTAAAATTTTTGTTTGAAATCATCATTATGTGCGATATTTTTTGTATATTTGCACCGTGAGAATTATTAACACGCTGCAAATTTATAACATTTCGGTGATATTATCAAACATTTCACTGATTATTTTATATTTTTTCAGCATTTTGTTTGAAATTATAGATTATGGGTACAGAAGTAACTACAGAAACCATCAATGAGCGAGTAAACAGCATCATTGAACGAGAGGGCCACACCGTTGCAACATTTGCAAAGAAAATAGGTGTGCCATGGACTACTATCAAGAATATCGTATCAGGCAGAAATGCTCCTAGTTACGATATCATGGTGAAGATTATCAATGCGGTAGATTGGGTTGACGCCAACTACCTGGTAATGGGGGAAGAGTTGACGAAAGGCAATCAGGCAAATCTGTTGACTATCGTCGAGAGACAGAACAAGACTATCGAAAGCCAGCAGAACACTATCGACAGACTTACCAAAAAGATGTTGGAAAAGTAAGGTTTAAAGTACCACCATATTGCACCGTTTTTGTGAAAAACGAGCCATTTTATCAAACTTTTGTTTCATTTCAATCATACAACTGTTTGAGTATCTGCAACTTGTTAGATTCGCAACTCGGTGCATTTTCGGTGTTTAACATGCAAATTTCCGAAATTCCCTAGTTGATTATCAATTAGTTACGCAGCTAATTCAGTAAAGATAAAAAAGTCTTTTTTATGAAAAAAAAGCCGTAAATATGCCATTTTCAGGCATAAACTCCTATTTTGGCTTGATGCGGTCGGTGAAAAGTCGGTGTCAAACTATCTAATTAATTGGAATTTTGCCATCACTCTTTTTTTTTGTTACTCCCTTATGCTGAAGAAAAAATGTCTTCATGATATAATATATGTTGGATAAGTCCGTTTTATATGTAGCAGGTTATATAAATCATTGGTTAATGTTTTACTCTGCACATGTTATTAATTAATGTCAACTAGGGCGTTTCGCTAAAAAATTAGAGAAATGACCAAAAAAAAATTGTCTCATCGAGAAAACAAACAGGCTCTTCAGGAAATAGTCGGATGGACTCCTCCTGTTTTTCATCAGGCCTCGGAATGCTACGTTTCCTTTAAAGCGTTTGATCCCTGCTTTGGCGCAATGCGTCTGAAGAAGATTATGCTTAATCACATCAAGGGCAAGCGAAATCAAAGAACTTATGGAGAGGATCTCATCAAACGTCTCACGCAGAAACTCCTCGAAGGGTGGAACCCGTGGGTTGAAGATTCACACGCGGAAGAATATGCCCTGTTTAGTGACGTATGCGATAAGTATAAAAAATATCTCGCAAAAGTCACTAAAGAAGGCGGTATCAAGCCTGGAACTAAGTTTAACTATGAATATAAGTTATCGTTTATGATAAAGTGGATCGAGAGAGAAAAGAAGATAACTTATATCTATCAATTCAACAAGAAGTTGGTGTGTGATTTTCTAGACTATATTTTTGTCGAGAGAAACAATACCTTACGAACAAGAAACAACTATATCGGATGGCTGAAGTCTTTCTCTAGTTATCTCGTAGAGAGAGGATATGTTCCGAAGGATCCGACAGAGGGTGTTTATACCTCCACGAAACTCGGGCCAAAGAACCGGAGTGTTATACCTAATGATGTTCTACTACAGATTAAGGCGTATCTAGAGAAGGAGAATAAGCATTTTCTCTTGGCCTGCTATATCCTTCACTATCTATTTGTCCGCCCCCACGAGATGAGTTTTCTGAAAATCAAAGATATATCTAGAGGGAAGAAGACGCTAACTCTTAATGGTGTACATACTAAAAATGGCCATGATGCTGTTGTCACTATTCCGAATCATGTCATCGCATTGATGGAGGATTTGGGGATTTTTTCAGCACCATCCGATTTCTATCTTTTCGGGGCTAATTTCCGCCCGGGAATAGAGCCGATACAGACTGCCAAGTTTTCTAAATTCTGGGTCAACAATGTGAAAAAAGCTTTGAATTTAAGCGATTCGTATAAATTCTATAGTTTGAAGGATACGGGAATCACCAACATGATTAAAGCAAAAACCGACCTTTTGTCGGTTAGAGATCAGGCCAGACACTCGTCTGTAAAGATTACGAATATCTACACCCCTCAGGATTGCAAAGAAGCAAATCGTGACCTTATTGGGTACGAAGGTGTGTTTTAGCATAATGACTGTAGGAGATTTTGTCTCCTACAGTCCTACAATCCTACAGATACTATTAGGATGGCGGAAATCCTTCTATTCGTATGCGTCCATTTGGAGTTGCATATATCTCCAGTTCGTATCCGCTATCTAATAATCTAGATATTTCGCTCTCGTTCGGAACATTATTTCTGTCTTCTATTTTTCTATTTAAAATTTCATTTGCCATATTTTTATATTTGATATCGGTATCGAACTTCTTCCTCAGATGAATTGACTGAAAATGCCCCTTAACCGTGAGGTACTGCCATGATTCCTTATCCAGCTCTTCTTTAATAATCTTTCTCTTCATGCCATATTCGTTATAATGGCTGAAGATACCCAGATATGAATTAACCGACTGGATGCACTTCTCGATATGTTCGAGGTTCCCTGTCTTGGCGGCATCATTGAGCTTGCGTACCGACTTCCTGTAGTTATTGACGGTATTATTAACCGAATATACCCTATCCCGTTTGATGATGGCTCCCACAAACCTTACTCCCTTGGAGTAGTGCTGGAAATAGAATTTCTTCTCATTCAGCCGCAGGCCTAAAGATGCAAGCGTCTCCCTTATCATCGGCATTAAGCGGAGGAGTGTTTCTTTTCTTCTTGCTACCAGCACCATATCATCTACATATCTCACATGATGCTTGCAGTAGTAGTTTATCTTCCAGTCGAGTTTCGATAGCAGAAAGTTCGCGAAGAGTTGGGCGAAGAGATTGCCGATAGCTACACCTCTGTCCTCTCCGTTCGTGAACAATGACTTCTCTTTGGGCAGGAACTCCCAGAGGTAATCTGCACTCTTCTTCTCGCAATCCTTCTCGGGATGATGCATAACCACCATGTTGCATAGCCAGCGCAAATCTTCCTTATCATCCCCATGGTAATTCTCTACGATGAAACCATCTACCATCTTGGCAAGAAGCGGCTTGTGTATGCTCATAAAGAATCCCTTCAGGTCTATTCCCATTACATGGGCATCCTTCGTGTAATTCTCGCTCACCTCTCTGATATCCCGCTGAAGCTGTCTGATACCAGCCAGTTGACCCTTGCCTTTTCTGCAATTATATGTGCGATCAGAAAACTGAGACTCGAACAGCTGTTCGAGTCTCAGTGCAATGTAATGGTGGAGAATGCGGTCACGGAACTGACCGGCAAACACCTCTCGATAGCGAGGGTACTTGACAACAAAGCAGATAGATTTGCCTATCTTATATTGACGTGAATTGACTTCATCAAGCAACTGAACGAGGTTGCTCATATAGTTCATCTCGAATTCCGTAGCGCCGACTGTTTTCCGCTTGTGACGGCGGCAGTCGAAATATGCTTCTAAGAGTATGTCGAAATCTATCATTTTCTATCTTGCTTTACTTATCTCCCTTATTTAGTGCTGAAACCGGGCGAACATGACCCTTATTCTGAACCTTATCGTTCCAGTTGTTGAGGTTGCCGTCGCTGAAGTTCAGATTCCACGCGTTCTGAGGACTGTTCTCGGTAGTCGCCGCAAATGTCTTGTTCTTAACTATGCATGATAGGATGCGGCCCATTTAATAAGGAAGGTTGCTCTCTCGGCTTGACTTATCTTACCGACCCTGGCTTAAACCACTCAAGCTACGGGCTGCTGTCTGGAACTTCTTTCTGCAGCCTGCGCTCTGAGGAGTGATCCCTTCCATGCTGTGCATTGTTTGCCAACACTCTCCCGCAGTCGGAGAAGGCTTGCCAGCTTGCTCGTACCCATTATCCACCTCTGTTCACCTGCAATATCAATCAAGGTTGATATGACTTCAAGGTTCGTCTGCAACTGTGCGAGATGCTCGATGCGAACATTCAAATCGCTAAGCATATACGCTTTTGCGATGTGATTCAGACTATCAATAAGCATATTGCAGAGCCTGTCTCCGAATATCGGACGTTGTGATTTCGGAAAATTTCTAACCACACCTATTGCGATATCAAGCATCTGCTTAACATCAAGGTATATTCTCGTCTTGCTTGCCAACTTTGTTGCTGCCATATCTTTCTTGATTGATATTTTATTTGCGTTTCTGGGGTGTCCTCGACTTTAAGGTCGAGGACGATTAACTATTAACAACTAACTATCGTAAAAATGCTGAAACCGGGCGAACATGACCCTTATCCTGAACCTTATCGAACCAGCCGTTGAGGTTGACGTCGCTGAAGTTCAGAAGCCACGCGCGCTGAGGACTGGTCTCGGTAGATGTCCAGTACCATGTGGTCATATCGAGCTGCGTGGCTCCCTTGATGAGTGACAGTGCATAGTTAATCTTGAGTGCATTGGCGTACATCATCAGGATCTCTCCTACGGATGGTAGCCACCAGTAGCCGGCAGTCAGACCCTTGCCCTTGCTATTCGCACGGCTATATGCGCGACAATATCCTGGAGCGTATGATGCCGTATTGGTGACGTGCGCAGAGGATGAAGCCTTGATTGCCGCGTCCGTATGCTGACGGCCATTGAAGTCGAGCATAGCTGCTAGACGGTTGTTTCCGGTAACCTCTGCGGCATAGTTATCATCGTTTCCGTAATTGATATTATCTCCCTGTACAGCCGCACTAGACCACGGCAGAGCCGTGGCTTCTGTAGGTGCTACCACGATGTGACGTCCGCCCTCGAAGACTACTACACCATCAGCCACCTCGCCAGATGCTTCGATAGATGGCCACTTGTATGGCTTCACCATCAGTGGATATCCGTCACTGGTGCGATGATACATGATGAAGATGCCGTCCTCGATAGCCTGAAGATTGAGTCCGTCGGCTATAGCCTTCTTCAGGACATCAAGAGACACGAGGGTGATATTGCCGCTCGGGTCCGTAATCGGGAATTTCTGATTACTGTTAACTGTACTTACTGTTGTCTGATCATTAAATTTCGCTTTTTCCATACTTTTTATGAATTTAAATTATTATCGATGTCTATACCTGCATAACTACGGCATATCTGGCTGCATATCTCGATAGAAGACATTACGTTTGAACTATCGATTACTCCGACACTAAATTCGTATGCTGGCAGAGAGTTGGCAGAACCATTCGCGCTGCTCATTGGAAGCTTGCCGATTTTTACGCAGGTTCCTTTTCTGATGTACTTCCCTTCGGCAAGATTGATAAGCTTCGTTCCGTTGCTGATTTCTCTAGAGGTGAACCATTTACCGTCTGCCTGTTTTGCCAGTTCGGCGGTAAGGTTTCTTTCGCTGTCTGCAAGAATCAGCTTATCTTTTCGGCCTGCTGTATATTGATACAGCTTTTTCCACGCCGTGATTCTGAAACCAGGCTCCCATCCCTGTAAAGGGTGCTTCTGTAGTTCCGTCCTGTCATCTGCGTAAAAACGCGGGAATAGACAGAGATTAACCTTGCTTACTGCTACCTTCATATCCTTCACCTCTCCGTCGACGATGAATCCTTTAAGCTCGTAGAGCTGCGAAGAAGCCGTGAAGCCGTAATTATGTATATTATTCAGATACTCATGCGCAGGTAGGTAGTCAAATTCTTCGAGCCTACCCTTGGTTACGTTCTTGTTATCCCATCCATTCGGACCGAGATCATAGAGCCATTTCCCGTTATTGTCGTAATACGACAGTATTGAATACCCAGTCTCAGAATCTACGCCGAATCGGATGTTGGGAACCACGGAATTTGCCGCACCGAAAATCTCGACCATGCCGTCATGCAGACAGACTCTGCTGTTATTATTCTGACCGTACACGTTAATAGACTGAGAACCGAAGAAATCTATCTGTCCGATTGCACTCCACATAACCTTCGTGGCGACGAAACTGTATTGCGTGCTGAGCGTCCAGTTTCCTTTTCCTGCGTATGCAGTATAGTCGTCGTAAGGCGTGGCGGAAGAATCCTTCACGTGCTGCTTGTTGCACTCGTAGAACTTGCCGTCATACTCAACCACGTCAAAAACGTCGCTTTCTTCGCTATTGAGCGGATAGAACGTATACCCGTCTCCAAGCTCTTCCCAGCTCTGCGGTCCGCGCATCCGCTTGCCGTTCTTTCCGTCCTTTCCGTCCTGGCCAGCTGCGCCATCCTCAACCGTTCGGATAGGAATGGTATAACTATACGTCTTTCCGGCTACAGTCGCCTCGTATATCATGTCCACATTGGCTGATAAATTGGCTGATATGCTAACCGTTATTGTCTCTATCTTACCCGATACAGACTTTTGTGGGATAACACCTACTACCATCGACTTGTTGAAACGGATGCTACTCTTGATATCCAGCAGTTCTCCATCCCTCATCGCCTTCACGGTAATGCTATACGTAGACGCATACTTGCTCTTCTTGTGCAATATTGCCGGCATCGACATCTGGATACTGACGGCACTATTACCAGGTTCTCCCTGCTCGCCCTGAATCTTAACCCACGTGTAAGCCGAGAATGTCTCCGGATCATCTTTCGTTGTATTGACGCACGTACCCATATAAGCGTACTGGTCTCCGTCGCTGCACGACGTAGAGAAGGATTTATCTGAATTATCCGGAGTATTACACCATGCGATGTGGTAGTAATACTGTACGGCATCCGTGCCATTCTTGCCAGGCTCGCCTTGAGGTCCCTGGATGTGTCCGAGATTGCGCCATTCACTACCATTGTTGTGATAGATATTTCCATTGCAGATATAGCACGCTCCCTTGGTTGCATTACTGATATTATAATATAAGGTACCGTCGCTCTGCATCTTTATCGATAAGATAGACGGAGTACTGTAACCGGAACTGTGAGAAACCTTCAGCATGAACGCATCTGACGAAGAATTCACCAGCATAGGGAAGTTTCCTACTACCCAGAGCTTCGGATTCCTATCTATCGCAACCTGCAGCGCAGTACAGTTGGCGTAAACTCCACTCGCATCACCATCTATGGAGATGGAGGTTCCGTCCTTGCCATCCTTACCCGGCTCGCCCTGCGGTCCCTGAGGGCCTTGCGCTCCGGTTACACAGATAGGAGCAGTTTCCTCGGAGGTTTCGTCACTATAGTATATCACCGACTTGGTCCAGATATACCGTCCGTTTACCCATTTCGGAGCCTTCCCCTTGATCCATGAGCCACCAGTGATAGCCGTAGGCGACGTAGATGAGTAATAGCATTCCTCAATGCGGTCGATACTCTTTGCCGTCGACAGGCACATCGGGGTCGTTATCTTCTCCTTGCCATTAGTATAATATACGTGGGTGCGGGTCCAGATGTAATACCCCTTGCGCCATTTCGGGGCGGTTGTCTGCCATCCGGCAGTAGGAGCCGACGTATTGCTCGTCGACTCCGCATATTCCACATCGGTGTTGGATATGCCAACACCGGATCTGCGGAAATTAATGACTAATGTAACAGATGCCATAGGCTACTTGACTGATTGTACTGTAAGAGATATATTACTATATCCTGCTTTGATGCAGTCTTGTCTCGTTACCGTAAACGTACTGAGGGCGTTCGTATTGTTACGATTCTCCTCTGTATTGAGGACAACTCCAGATGCACTCTTCAGGGTAAAGTAGAACTTACTCTCTATCGGAGTTGTCGTTCCTCTCAGTACGAGCTGAGGGGTTACTGTTACCGAACCGATTCCGCTCTCATCCTCATCGATGCTTGCATCGTCTGGAGACGGATGCAGGTCTATATCGTAAGGGTCACTTCCGTCAATAACTACCTGGAAGTCGTAGCCGAGAAGATTGTCCTTGCTCATGCTGCTGTCGTTGTATACTTCCACCATGTAGTCTCTTGTGCAATCCACATCAGCAGCCGGCACCTCCAGGGTTTTGTCTGTAGCACTCGTAATCTGCTCCCATCCGGTAAGGGTATTAGCAGCACGATACCATTTATAGTAGAGTCCTTTCGTCAGAGTCTCGTTGCCCTGTTTGGCTACTGCTTCAAGCAGACAGCTATCCGTAGGACTATTCAGGTTGAACGCCTTCTCGTCTCCGGCCTTGATAGTTACTCGGTAAGCCGTGCCCGTGTAAGGGTTCACCGGAATCGTATACGAAGCCTGATATCCGTTTTTAAGATCGGATGCCTCTGCCCTTGCGCTCACCTGTCCTACCATTTTAATGACGATTGGTGCGAAACGGGATGCTTCGGCAAGGTTGTTGACGATACGTATACCCCAGTAGAGTTGTGTACTGCTTGGGCGAATCAATTCAAACAGACCGGCAAAAAGACCATCCGACTTACCTGCTGAGTTAAACGTGATCTCTGCCTCGTTAAAAAAGAACCTCATCGATGCCGGTGTAGTGAATCCGTCAGCCACTCTCGACGAAGCACAGACGAAATAGAGCTTAGGCTTCGATTTCGAGAAATCAGGATATATGGTCACCGTTTCACCCGCCTTCTGGTATTCCTGATATAAGTCCCCGTCCGGCGACTGGATAACTGCGGTATAAGTTCCTATCTTAGCGCTGAACTTAATCTCGAGCGATTTGCTTGCACTACTCATAATCAGCCCTCCTCTTCTTTGGTTTGAGCACTAGATTCTCCGTCTCCCTGTCCTGCGCTATCTCCACCTTCAGAGCCAGTTCCTTCAGAGTCAGAAGCACCTTCAGAACCTGTACCTTCAGAGCCGGAAACATCTTCAGAACCTGTAGATGAATCCTCCTGAGAAGCAGTCTTGATAATGAATCTCTCGTCCGTCGCCGTAGGCAGAGGACGGTTCGTTTCGCCATCCTGCTCCTGTCTTGCCTCTTCTCCTGTAAGCGGGATGGCTCCAATCTGGGAGAGAATGCTTTCAAAGTTCATGAGGTTTCCGAATACCAAGAGATCCTGCATCCAGAGCAGGAAGCAGCCATCCTTAAACTGAGTTCTGTCGTTCTGAAGACCGAGGAACTCCACTACCTTGCGGTTAACTTTTACATACTTTTCCATATCTTTTTTGAATTAATATTTTCTGAAAAACTAATGAAATACCAAAGGGTTGCCATTGCCATCTGTAAGCACTCTCCCCTTGCCATCGATCAGAAGTGTCCAAGGCTTGAGCACCTTCACATCGAGCTTCACGATACCTCCGATGCTGGCATCCATCTTGTCGGTAGGTATAACCGGATTCATGCCGTGCCCAATCAGATCGTAGACGATGGCGCTGCTGTGACTGTTGGTTGCCATATACCAGAGCGGGAGCAGCTCCTTTGTCGGGTTAGGAATTTCGCCCACGTTGTCATATATATAGGCTACAGGAAGTACCGATTTTGTTCCTGGATCAATATCGGATACTGCCTCTTGGATATCGTAATCGAAAGAAGGGATTCTTCTTACGATATTGATGGTCTTGAACGGAGCTGAATCCGTCAGAGTCACGGCGGAAGGATTGCCGGTTGCGCTGTATTTAGCCCTGCATCTGATAGTAATCCGGTCGCCCATGATTGAGCGGTCGAGGGTTGCGGTGGTTCCGTCGGCAGAGATGGATATCTCCATATCATCGGCAGTTACCGCCGTGAAATATCCGTCGTTTCTGCCTATCTCCCAGACGAACGCCCGCTTGCTTGCCTCGCACTCCTTCGAGCCGAGACGGAGCGAAGCCACGATGGTCTGCACGTCCGTGTCGCGAAGCGGATTGTAATATGTGGTTCCGCTGCTGAGAAGCAACATTGGCGCATACTGGGTGGCGTTGCGGCATTTCAGCGAATAGTCGATGATGATATTATACACCTGCTTGGTGCGTATATCAAGGAATTTCGCCTTGAACCTAAGGAGGATCGGATTCTGCGGGGTGGCATTGATATACCACTTCAGCTTTCCGTTCTCATCGCCACTGGTAGTAATTACGTACTTGTTGGCCGTAGATACCAGGGCATCCCTCTCCTCCACGCCATTAATCACTCTTCTCCAGCTTACGTCTGTAAGCTGGGCGTTAACATTGCCACTAGGCAGGATGCGGTCTCTGTCGATGATATTCACCTGCGGCTGGATGACGCAGGGAGTGAGCGAGTAATCCGGAGAATACTCCCCAGAATCCGCATCGTAGGTCTGCTCGTTAGGCACGCCGCCAACAAGCGACGCGCTATAGTTAACCTGCAAGGGCTTGTAGTTAAAATCAAATCTCTTTATTTTCATACCTTTATATATTAGAAATTACTGGCATTCGTAGGATACCGATTGCTTGTCGGCTTCGTTGCCCATGCCGTCCCTCAGAGTGACGGTGGCGGTGAACCTGATTTTCTTGGGCATTCCGTCGCTATCCAGCGAGAGGTCATCCAGCGTCAGTACGATGGACTTGCCTGCATTTCCCCGCTTCTCTGCCCAGATGATATCAGATGATACCCGCTGCACTCCCTGAGAATTTTCGGTGTATCGGGTCCATGCTACATCCGTGTCGAGGATATCGTCTGTAATATCCTGTCCGTATAGGGTTGCCACGATGGTGAGGGGAGCTACGAAATCGTCTGGGTCGTAGATGGTCTGTGCTTCCTGAAAATCCACCATGAACGCCGGATTGCCTTCAATCATCGCCCAATGGGTGTTGTTCCATCGGGGTTCCGTATGGGTCCCCGTCTGCTGGCATCGCCATTTGCAGCCCGTGAACCACACGTCTGACGTTTCGTACTTTCCAGTTTCCTCGTTCAGCGCAGCGCAGTAGTATTTTGCGGTCTTGTCGAACGGACCCCTATCCACGTATGTAACGATAGGCTTTCCCTGATAGTCCACCTGGATGAAGTCCTGCGCCACGATGCCGGCCGCATACATATAATCTCGATTCTTTACCAGCGGCAATTTCAAGTCCTTCAGGAAGGATGGCATATCGCCGAACACCATACCGTAGTTCCAGTTCTCCAGGATAGGCTTGGTTACTCCCGTAAGCTTCACGATTCTGCCTTCAGAACTCGACAGATAGAAGCATTGCTGAAGACTCTCGTCCGTCTGGTTTCCCCATCTTGCGATGTTCATCAGTTCGCACGGAGGGAAATTTTTCCCGGCAGGGACCTCATCGTCCGGATACAGGGAAACCTCGATATAGTTGGTCACGGCATTCACGCTGTTCACTCTCATCCACGATGTGTAATAGAGTGCTTCCGTTCCTTCTACAGCGGCAGTGGCGAGGTTGTTGACGATACCCTTGATTACGTTGTTCACATGCTGCGCCGTGAAATAGCCCTGATATTTCGACCGTAGTTTCAGTCCGTAGCAGTTATCGCCCAGATAGCTCACCTTCTCGATGGTATCACTCTCCGTGAAAATCTGGTCGCCTTCCAGCGCACTCAGACGGTTCACAATCAGTTCTATCACCTTCATGTAGGAGCGCACGGTAATCGATTCCACCTCGGCATTACCCTTTTCGTCTATCTGTGCGCCCTTGCCGCCAATCAGCCCGGAAACGAAATCTCCGAATTCGGCACCTTTGGCAAACCTGATCATTGCTTCGGCAATATTCTCAATATCCTTGCGGAGTATCTTCTTGCTTGCCTTTCCGTTTTCAGAAAAGTCATCTGCCACATCGGAAGTTCCCGCCTTCAGCTTGTTTCCCCGGTAGGTGAGATAACCGTTCAGTTCGTTTAAGGCTTCGAGCAGTTCGATATTGCTGTGCTTGTGACCCACGCCGCCACCACCAGTATAGGTATCCGACAAGTCGCCCAGAAGCTGTGTAAAGATGAGCGAGAGTGTTGTTACTCCCCATTCCTCGGAATAAGGGTTCTGTACCGGGAATAAAGCCCCGCCGCTAAGCGGAAGTCGCGGAAATTCAGCTAAGCGCGGGGCGATAGTAAAATTTCCCAGATCCGGCAGATGGATATTCATCTGCTTCATGCTGCTCTCGCTTACCCTCGATAGGTTCAGATAGGGTCTTGCGTCCGAATATCTGTAGGTGAAGCTGTAGCTGGAAGGAAGTTCCTTCGCCTCATAGCTTACATCACTCTCGATGACGGTGATTTTTCTCAGCGAGCTGCCCTGGTATACATACTTGCCCAGACTAGGGAAGAAATCGAGCAGCCACTGGCGCTCCTTCTTGCCCAGGAATCCCGTATTCTTCTTGAACTTTCGGGTAGTATCTACACGGTATTCCTCAGAATCATCCTCGATCTCTGCCACATTGTGTGTATGCTCGGCAGTATTCTCGCTGTTGCCGTAAGCTCTGAAGCAGTCGATGCCGCCCAGTGAGTTCTCGAAGAGGAACCATTCCTCTTCCTCGCTCTTCATATCGTCTGCGTAATATCGCTGGATATAGGTAAGACGGTCGCCACCTTCCTGTTCTACCCATACGTCAAAGTAGGATGGCAGGATATCGCCGCCTACAGCCTTGGCAAGGGTGGCATACTGCACCGGAACCGTATAGGCATTACCTGCTTCCATCAGTGTGAGCTGCACCGTCTTCTCGTCATATCCCGTCCCGTTCCAGATGTAGGCCTTGCACTTCATCTCGCAGTCTTCCACTGCGTAATAGGTAAGGAATTCCGGAGAGTAGTAGGTCACGGCCTTCACCTGCGGCTGCCAGGTAAGGAAATTCGACTTCAGGAAGTTGTCGGCAGAATCAGATAACCTATCCACTCCTGCACGGATCGCGGCAAAAACGATAACCTTTGCCTCTGATTCGTGTCCTACCTCGTAGATTTTTGCCACGAAACTCTTCTTGATATCGGGTTGTTCATACGGGGTACTCTCATCCTTTATCTGCAAACTGAGCAAAGGAAGGATGATATCCTTCACGTCCACGGTAACTCTGCCCTTCTCGTTCGGTGAGTAGGTATGCTGCATGATGCTCCCTTCGTCACCATAATACTTGAGCACGAATACCACGTCTGTCTTCGAGCTGCTGTATATCTCGAAGGCATTCATGGAACCCACCATGTTCAGTTTGTCTGGATATAATAAAACCTGTATCATCTTATTCTCGTTTTTAATGCAAAAATAAGGCAATACAGGTATAAAACAAAGGACTGAAAGTCCTCTATATCTCCACACACTCCAGCCACGCCGTGGTGCAATGGTACACCCATTTGGAGTGACGGAACATTGTCGCATGTCGGGTCTTCTGACTGATATACGCCTTCTGTAGGCCGTATTTCTGCCCCACATACTCGGCCGAAGGAAGAGGAGGATAGATAATCTTGAAGGTGCGGTCTTTGTTGTCGCCCGAGTTGTTGTAGGCGCTCTCGGATACCTCCACCGTTTCTTCATGGCCAACCCATTTATATCTACAGCTCATGGCTGGCATTACATCTATCATCCGCGAAGCTTCATGTATAGGGGTAGTCAGGGCGATGGTTCTCAGTTCGCTTTCCGCTGGCTCGCTTTTCCCTCCGAGGGTAAACTTCAGCTTGTTAAAAAAGAAGCTTACGCCACGGATCACAATCTTGGCATAGGATGCCAGGTTCTGCTTCTGCGACTGGGTGAGCAGCAACTTCACCTTGAGTTCCTGGAGTGAGTTCCTCAAGAGAAGGTCATACTGGCGGTAGAACTTCTCGAAGATGCCATCGTCTCCGTTGTACACCAGAGCGTAATCGAATATTCTTCGATAGAGTTTCTCCTCGGAAGCGTGATTTGGCGGACCGAACCGGTTGTCGTACTCATAATGGATATCATAGGCCGTGACGGTTCCACAGGGCATCCCGTCGGTTGATACGTAGGGGAAGGCAAGCATCACCGGAGTGGTAACTGCCTCTTCCTCGCTCTCGGAGTTGTCTTCCGTGGCCACCTTCATCGATGAGTTGAGCGTGGCATAGCTGCCTATATAGAGGTATCTGCCCATATCCCTGGTGATAGTCTCATCGTTTGCCGACTGTCTATACTGAAGGGTTCTCGTTTCCGGAATCATTTCCGGAATCTCCACATCCAGGGTATCGGTATCATCTTCGCCGGTATCATAACTCTGCGAACCCTCGCCTATCTTCGATTTCACGTGATAGTTGCCGGAATATCCGTCCTTATAGAAGCAGCCATCCACCTTGTCGAAATAGGCTCCCGAATTCTTGGCCAGCATATCCTTCAGGTCGTCGTAGCTATCCTCGGCATCGCTGTCTGCCTGATGCTTCGCCCGCAGCACCACACGCTTGTAATCAGATGCCGTCTTATAAGATAAGGTGGGTTCCTCGGTCATCTGGCGGGTGAGATCTGCCACAGGTGTACTGTCCACCACTTCACGGAGGAAGATGATATCGGCGGTATGGGTTCCCTCGTCAGAGGTGAACTCGCAGAGGAACTTTTTCCGAAAAACCGAGAGGAAATCAGATACCGACACATCGGGAAGAAGGTCTTCGATGCGGATATGCCCGTTCACCATCACGTCTATCACGTTGTTCACCAGAACCATCTTGCTGAAGGGTTCCGTGCGGGTGAAGAAATTTTCCTTCAGCTCGTAGCCGAAGTAAGCGAATACCCGCTTTAGCACGTAGTTGGCACGGATAAACGGGGAAATGTAGTAACCCCTGGACAGGCTCACCGGTATCTCGTTTACATACTCGGTTCTGCTTGCCTCGCCCTGAAACATGGCATCGCTCTTGTTGTATAGGCAGAAATCCCACGCCCATGGTGCATCTACATATTCATAGCCTCCGGCATCCTTGAACCTCCAGTACTTGGCATCCTTCAGCTGCTTGATGTCGCCCCAGGCATTCAGTATCTTGTAGTTGTAGCCCGTATCCTTGCCTGAATCATCGGTAAGCAGCACGGGGAAGATATCGTAGTTCTCGTTGCTGCCACCGATGAGCGACCGGCAGAAGTCGATGCACTGGTCGATGTTGCTGCACCCCGGTATCATCTCGTCCTTGAAGATGCTCTTCAGCTTCACGTTCTGTATCTTCGAGTAGAAGGATCCGTCGTTGATGTAGAACGAGGAAGAGATATTTCCCTTGTGCTGCGCCGAGAGGATAATCTGCCTGCACTGGGCGAAATACTCTCCGTCCTCGATGCTCACGTTCGTGGCCACCATCTTTTCTCTCAAGCCGAAGGTGTCGGGGTATCCCAGTATCATGCGGTTGTAGTCGCTTGCCGGAATATCCAGAGGAGAAGTGCTCTCCCCGTAGTCATTGAAGAACGGGTTGGTGCGTTCCACCTCCAGCTTGGCAGATTCGCCAAGCTGGTAGGTCTTTCCTTTATCAAGATTCGTTATTTTCATGTTCTGAAGATTTTATTTCTTGGCAAACTTCCTTGCCTGGTTTCTCTGTTCCTGCTTGGCATCGAGGTCAGAAAGCGCCACGTAGGCACGGACTCCGTTGTCACGAAGCTCCCTGACCAGTGCCAGGAGCTCGTCATTACTGCGTCCGGACGCGGCAATTCCCGCGTCGCGATGTGGGGATTCCTGCGTCGCGACGTAGGAATCAGCCCCTCTAAGACTTGGTACGGAGCGGGTACGGAGCGGGTACGGAGCAGGTCCCTGTTCGATACTTCCACCCAGCGCCCTGCCCTGCATGGCCATCAGATACTTGCTCATATCGAAGGTTCTTATCTGTCCGGCACGCTGGGCTGCATCCATCAGACTGATGAGCGGGGCGATGGTCGGATTTTCCAGGGCTGCATTCGATGCCACCCACTCCTTGCTCTTGCCCCTAGGTCCCTCGCCTACGATGACGGTAGGCTTATCGATATATCCACGCTTGCCAGGCGAGAATTCGGCATTGAAGTGCTTGCCGTCCTGTTCACGCTCCACGTCGATGCGGCCACCGCTCTCTCGACCGCTTGCCACTCTGGAGGTGGAAGCGGAAGAACTTCCGCTGCTTCCGTTAAGGGTCATTCGCTTCACCTTCTGTCGCTCGGCATTGGCCACGGCAAGCTGAGCTGCACCCGTCACGCCCATCAGGGCTGCGGCTACACTACCTGCCACCGGTCCCATGTCGCTGTATGCCTTCATGATAGACGTGGCTGTATTCGAGATGATCTGAGCCACCTGCATGGCGAAGTTCACGTCAGCATACTTTTTCTGTATCTTCAGCTTCTCGTTGGCTTTCTTCTTCTCCAGCTTCTCCTGCAGCTCGGTGTTACCCTCTGCAGCCTTGATCTCTGCATCATACTTGGCGTCCACGTTCGCCATCTCGGCATTCTGCAGCGCACCCACGGCATTACTGAAGAGGTCGGTGTAATACTGTGCCTGCTTCATGAAGGATTCCTTCTTCATCTGCTGCACCTTCTTCTCGTATTCCTCCTGGGTGATATACTGGTTATCGAGTGCCTGCTGAAGCTGCATCAGTTGCTGGTCGTATTCGCTCTGCTTGTCGAAGCCGAGAGCCTGCCTTGCCTGCTTCTCCTTGTCTGCCTGCTCGGCTAGCTGGGCTGCATGCTTGGCGGTATAGTCGGAGTCTATCTGCGCCTGGGCATCCTTGTATGCCTTCTCCAGCTGGGCAGTATCCTCGCCGTTCTGCTTGGCGAGGTCGAGAGCTGCCTGGTAATATCCCTTCAGTATTTCCAGCTTCTGGTCGCGCTGCTGTTCCAGGGTCAGCTCCTGCTGCGTCTCCCCTTGCTCCATCACCTTGGAGAGTGCATCCTGATAAGCCTGCTCGGCTGCCACCTGCTGGTCGAAATGAGCCTGCTCTGCCTTGCGCTGGTTGTCCTGCTGCTTCTCCTGAAGTGATTTCTTCTTCTCGGCATCCTTGATGTCGATGTTCTGCGACTGCTCGCTGTAGGAGGTTTCGATGGCGAGGATGTTGGCTGTATGCTGGGTCTTCAGCGCCTGCATGGCGAGGTCGTACTTCTCCTGAGACACCTGCTTCTGGGCTAAAGCCATGTTCCAGTTGTTCACGTCCTGCTGATAGTCCTGGTTAGCGGAATCGATATCAGCCTGGCGGTTTTCAGAAAACTTCTTCGATGCGATATCGTCGGGGTTAGGCTTGGTGGTGGTATTTTTGGTTCCGGTATGACCACCAGTTCCAGTATGAGTGCCCGTTCCACCACCGCCACCGCTGCCACCTTTGCTAGTTCTAGGAGTCATGGGTCCGATATCCGCAATCTTGGCATTCAGCTCGTCTATCTTTCCGTTTACGCGGTCTATCTGCTGCTCGGTATTGTTGAGTGCTTTCTTGGCATTCGTCTCCGTATCCGTACCGAAGAACTTGGAGACACCACGGATAAAACCGTTCTGAGGATGCAGGATATTGTCTGTCTTTGCATCATGATAGTTCTTATCCTGCTCGTCTCTCTTGTCTTCCAGGTCGCTTTTCTGCTTATACAGATCCACCAGCTTATCCTTGTATGCCTTCAGCTTGATCTCCTTCTCCAGAGAAACGAGGTAGTCATCGATGGCGTTCTTGTTGTCTCGGGTCAGTCTTCCTTCCTCGGAGAGCAGTCCGTTATAACCAGGAATAATCTTCTTGAGTTCGTCGAGAGCCTCCTTTCGCCTGTCCATGGAGATTTTCTCGTTGCGCATGGTCTCGTTGAGCTGCTTCACCCTGGCGGTCTGCTCGTTCACCTGGGCGTTCAAATCTCGCTCCATGGTTTCCAGTTCCTTGGCAGAAGCAGCTGCCTCCTTCTGCTTTTTGTGCATATCCCACAATTTCAGAGAGAGAACCGTTACCCCTGCGGCTATCAGCCCGAAGACGCTTGCCTTCATCGTTGCGTTCATGGCGGTCCAGGCATTCTTGGCAAGTGTCACCCTGCCCGTAAGCAGGTAGAAGCCTGCCTGAAGCAGCTTCAGGAGTCCGGTTCCGGTAGCACATATCACGTTCCATGCCTGCTGGGCTGCGGCTGCACCCTTGGTCACGACGATGTTCGATTTGATGGCGTTGCTGGTGGCTATCGCTACAACCGTGAAGGCTGCAAGCAGGATGCCCAGCGTCTTCACCACGCCCTGATGCTTCACGCACCAGGAAATGAGACTGATGGTGTTCAGCTGCATATCTGCATAGGCATCATCCCACTGTTCCTTGAGGGGAAGGATTTCGTCACCCAGTGCCTTCTGGGCATTCTCTAGCTCCACCGTTTTCTGGGCTGCCCTGTCTGCTGCGCTGATATAGGTCTCTCCCGCCGCAGCCAGCTGGGTATCTACAATCTCAGCCACGGCCTTCATGAAGTCGCCCGTCTCCTTGGTCTTCTCTGAGATTTCTGCTGCAGAGATACCCAGATTGTCGAGAATCAATGGAGACTTGCGGCCAAGACCGGTCACGATGCTGTTGGTCATATAATCTACCGACTGACCTGTCTGCTGCGCCTTCAGCTGGGCGAACCCCAGATACTTGCCCAGGTCTTCCAGCGGGATGCGGAAATCCTTGGCCTGCACAGCAGCTGTCATCAACTGCACATCGTTCACCGTGCCCTTGGTGGCCTTGCGCAGATTGTCGAGCAGGTTCGGGTTGTCCATGGCATTGAAGGCCTTGGTTACGCCATCAGCCTGCTCAGCCATCTCTACGCCTACCCTGGCCGATTCTGATACGAAATCTTTCAGTTTAGATGCCTGTTGCCCCAAGAGGTCTGCAAACTTCGTTGCCATGGTGCCAAAGAAGAATCCGTTCACCTGGTCACTTGATGCAATCTCGCCGAGACTCTTGGCATTCTGCTTCAGTTCTGAGATACGTCCGGAAACATCTTTCAGTCGCTGCTCCAGTACGCCGTAAGCTTCCGGATGAAGCGCCTTGACTGTATCATCAAGCTCTCGCTGTAACATCTTCTGCTGCTTGCGAAGCTGATTCATTGTCATGTCCAGAACGTCGAGCTTCTGCGTCTGGTCGGCGATGCCCTTGGTGGTTTCCCTTATCTCCTTGCTGGTGGTACGATACTGCTCGGCCATGTTCTTGTACTCCGTGGTATTCTTCTTGCCGGCTGCCTCCATCTCTACCATGGATTTCAGCTGCTGCCTGTTGGTGGTCCTCAGACTCATCAACTTGTTCTCCAGTTTCTTGATTGCCTGCTGAGCCTTCGATGACTCTACGTTCACAACCAGTGAAATCTGGTCTTCTGATAAATGCTTGTTGGCCATAACTTATGATTTTTGGGGATTGAGTGAATTTTCAAGTTCCTTTCTGATGCCGTTTCTTACCTCATCGTTGAAACCGTAACGAAGCTTGGGGAACGTTTCGTGATACAATACGCCCCATACCACGCGGTTGTAGAGGGCGAGGTTCCTGCGCTTGAACTTGGCGATGCGGTCGTTTCGCTGGCGATACTGCATGTCGAGGAAACGGAGATAGGGAAGGATGCGCACGAAGATGGTGCGGTTCTCGCCCGATATCTGACTGTCGAACGAGTGGGCAGAGAGCGTGGTGAGAAGTCTTCCGGTGCGACGCTGGAAGTTGTTGCGTACCACGTTCTCCTGTGTGGAGTATATCTTCAGGATGCCTTCCTGAAGAGTCTCGTGAACAAATTTCTTTTTAACAAGACTGTCTGTTACCATATTCTTTATACATTACTAATTAGCAATGCAAATATAGTAACAGACAGACAAAGAGCAAAGGACTGCAACCTATCTCTTGGGGATGCAGATCCGATATAGAGGATACCCTATCAAGGGTGTAAGAATCGTACAGAATAGAAGGTAGAGTATCCAGTAAGCGGGAATCCTGCTCTTAACCAGGAAAGGCATCAGTACTACCGCTATGATGACAGAGTAGCCTTGTATGTATGTTATCAGTCCCATAATCTATATATTTTAATTATATTATCTGAAGATTGCCTTATAGATAGGAATACCCAGTATAGGGGTAAGCATGGTACACAAGCCGAGATAGAATACCCATAACACGGGATTGCAGGATCCTACGATAAACGGACCCACCACCAGTGCGATGACGAACGACACAAGCGAAACAAAATCAAAAAACTCCATAATCTCTATATTTTAATATGTTATTACTTCTCTGGGTGCAAAGATACACCGCTTTTTCTGAAAAACCAAATTTTCGGGAAAGAAAAAAGCGGCTACCCTCACGAGCCGCCGCCTTTCTGTCTCATCAATATTTATGTGTTTCCTAATAATGAGAATTATTCACTAAAAACATTGTTTATATAATGTATTGACCAAAAAATCTATTTCTTGCGATAGGCACGGAACTCTTCGTAATCCTCCTTGCTCACCTCGATACAGCTGACGATGTGCGCATTCTCGAAATCAAGGTTCTTCGCATACATGTTGTTTGCGAGGAGTACATGTGATTGGCGAAGAGCATCCACCAACGGGAACTTGTCTCCATCCGTCTCTACCACGAAGTCTTTCTTGCAAAGCACATCGCCATTCTTGAGAGGAACACTCATCTCTGCATAGAAGTACTTGCGTGGCTTCTCGCCTGTGAGCAGCTCAGTAAGCTTCTCGTGCATCTCCTTCAGCTGGGCATCGGTAATGCCGGCTATGTACATGCCGTTCATGCTGAGCATGTGCTCGCGCTTTGTCACGCCGAAGTCGTTAACCTCGCACTCATCAAAGATAGGGTGCATTCTCTCCTCGTTCAATTCAGCAGCCTTCTTTGCTGCATCTGTATTCTGATCGTTCATAATTTACTAGTTTAATTATTGTTGTTACTGATTGGCCTGCTCTCTCAACATGAAAGCGCCAATCATCATCTTCTGAAACTCCTTGTCGTTCTCCAAGACTCCGCACATCATCTTGGCGAGCACTTCATCGTCACCGCAGCAACCCGATATCAGTCCGCTGTCGCAGCCTTTGTCCTGGCTATCGCACGTGGCTATCAGCAGGAAACCTCTTTTGTCGTCCTGACCGCCCCATTCTTTCAGCAGCTTGTAAACTTTCTGCATGAATTCCAGCGGCTTGATATCATCTGGAATTACAGCGTCTGCTCCCTCGCCAACTTTCGTTGCGGTTGAAGCTTTCTTATTCAGGGCAGACGCATTAAATTGCGCTGCCCTCCAAAAGTTTTGACAGGTACTCTTC
>ERZ1034984.715-NODE-715-length-35871-cov-25.301290_pt1 | contig 35871 bp, 30 predicted proteins | sample MGYA00520589_ERZ1034984 | MGnify/ENA primary metagenome ERZ1034984 (study PRJEB33766, sample SAMN09781790) | gut metagenome | biome: gut microbiome | host: Homo sapiens | place: Madagascar | study: EMG produced TPA metagenomics assembly of the PRJNA485056 data... | reverse complement strand
CAAAAAAATGGCATCCCCATGGGGATTCGAACCCCAGTTGCAGGGATGAGAACCCTGTGTCCTAGGCCTCTAGACGATGGGGACGCTAGTCGCATCAACTGATGATGTTACTTTAATGTAGTTGAAATTCCGGAAAAGTCAACCGGGAATCTGCAAAAAAATAAAAATATCCCGCCCCGTTCCCTGCCGAAGTTTGCAATCCCCCGCAAACGATTGTACATTTATCAATTGCAATAACCCATTACCGGAGATCATCATATCATGAGTGAGACTTTCAACGAAGTCAGAACCCGCTTCGCCCCCAGTCCGACCGGCTTCATGCACGTCGGCAACCTGCGCACCGCTCTCTACGCCTATTTGCTCGCCCGTTCCAGCCGCGGCAAATTCGTGCTGCGCATCGAGGACACCGACCGGAACCGCCTCGTCAAAGACGCCGTCAAGGTCATCTACAACACCATGAAGCTCGCCGGGCTCAGCCACGACGAAGGCCCCGACGTCGGCGGCGAATACGGCCCTTACGTCCAGAGCGAACGCAAGCCGCTTTACAAGGAGTATGCCGAAGAACTGGTCAAAAAAGGAGCGGCCTATTACTGCTTCTGCGATAAAACCGAGGAAGCCGCAGAAGAGGAACACGCCTCCGAAACCGTCGGCTATGACGGCCGCTGCCGCAAACTCGCTCCCGCCGAAGTCGAGGCCAACCTCGCCGCCGGCAAGCCCTATGTGATCCGCCAGAAAATCGACAAGGAAGGCTCCACCACCTTCCACGACCTCGTGTTCGGCGACATCACCATCGAGAACAAGGTGCTCGACGACCAGATCCTGCTCAAGCGCGACGGCATGCCGACCTACAACTTCGCCAACGTCGTGGACGACCACTTGATGAAGATCAGCCATGTGGTGCGCGGCTCCGAATACCTCCCCTCCACCCCGAAATACAATCTGCTTTACCGGGCGTTCGGCTGGCCGGTTCCGCAATACGTGCACCTGCCGCTGATCATGGGGCGCAACGAGGACGGCACCATCGCGAAACTCTCCAAGCGCCACGGTTCGGTCAGCTTTGAAAACCTGCTCGAAGACGGCTATCTGCCCGGCGCGATCATCAACTATATCTCGCTGCTCGGCTGGTCCCCCAAGAACGACCGGGAGCTTTTCACCCTCGCCGAACTTGAGGAAATCTTCAATGTGAACGGCCTCAACAAATCCCCGGCGGTGTTCGACTACGACAAGCTGCGCTGGATGAACGGCGAATACATCAAGCAGATGCCGCTTGAGGATTTCACCGCGCAGGCGGAACGCTTCGCCGGAGTCGACGGCACCCCGCTTCAGGCCCGGTGGCCCGAAATCGCCCGGCTGCTGCACCAGCGCGTCGAAACCTTCCGCGACATCCCCGGCATGATCGGCTTTCTGCACCGTCTGCCGGAATACGAGACCGCCCTCTACAACCACAAGAAGAGCAAGTCCAATCCGGAGAACGCGCTGGAGACCCTCAAAGAGCTTCAGCCGCTGCTCGACGCCGAAAACGACTGGTCGCTCGACCGGCTCAACGCCCTCGTCAGCGATTACGCCGCCAGCCGCGAGGTGAAGCTCGCCCGCGTCGCGTGGGCGCTGCGCATCGCGGTGGCCGGGCTTGCGGTCACTCCCGGCGGCGCGCCGGAGATCATGAACATCCTCGGCAAAGAGGAATCCATGCGCCGCATCGCCGGGGCGATCGCCCTGCTCGGCGGCAACTGACACATTTCCCGTCACGTTCGGCCGCCTCCAGCCGGGGCGGCTTTTTACGTTTTCATCGAAAAAGTTCCCGGTCCGGCCCGCCGCCGCTAAGAACCGCTTCCCTCCCCGCGTCTTACACTGCGAAAACGGAAAATTCACAAGGTTACTTCAATGGATGATCGCGAAGCGGTATTCAATCATCTGATCGATGAACATCTGCCGATGCTGCGCAGCGTGGCGTACCGGATCACCGGCAACGCGGCGGATACGGATGAGGCGATTCAACTGGCGCTGCTGTCGGCGTGGAAAAAATTCGACACGTTCCGGGGCAATGCGAAAATGTCGAGCTGGGTCTACCGGATCACGGTCAACGCCGGCTACGACATTCTGCGGGCGCGGGAGCGCGAATCGCGCAAACTCGCCGCCTATGCCGCCACTCCGGTCGTTCCGGAAAACGACAGCTCCGATGTGGAACGGCTCGAAGCGGCGATTGCGGAACTTCCCGAACTTTACCGGGAAGCGATCGTGCTGGGCGTGCTCAGCGATCTCGACGGGAGGACCGCCGCCGAACGGCTCGGCTGCTCCCCCAACACCTTGTACCAGCGGATTCACAAGGCCAAACAACTGCTCCGGAAAACATACCGGGAGGTGCAATATGAATAAGGACAGAATCGACGAACTGCTCGAACAGGCCCGGGAAAAACACCCGGCCCCTGCTTCGGAATTCTGCTCCGCCACAGAATTCAAGCAGATGTTTTTCCGGCGCTCCCGGATGCAGAGCGCCAAGGCCCGGCCGCTGCGCCGCGCCATCTGGGGTCTGGCGGCGGCTTCGCTGCTGCTGATCGCGGGAGTCGCCGTGCTGCTGGCCTCCGAAGCAAAGCGGCAGGCGCAGGAAGGCGAAGCGGCGGACCGGCTCCGGCAGCTGGTCGCATTGTTCAGTCCGGACAGCGGCATCGGCATGGTCAACGGCGAACCGGTCACCTTCGACCGGCAGAACGGCCGTCCCACCCGGATGGTCGAACTCGCCGTCTACGACCGGAACGACCGGCAAGTAGCCATATTGGAGCTGGCGGCCGGCGCCGACGATTATTTCGAGCTCACGGCAGATCGCCTGAAAGGGGCAGTCAGCCTGCAGCGGGGACCGGACCGGGACCAGATTCTGGAATTCAGCCTCGCCCTGACCCTCGGCAACGGTGAAACCGTCAAATTGCGCGACATCGGCGTAATGAAAACAGGATGTAATTATACCGCCCGCGATGCGGATTACCGGATCGAGAAACGTTTACTCAACATTTAAGCCGGAACCATGAAACACCTGATCATCCTGTTCTTTTTCCTTGCCGCGCAACAGGCGATGGCTTCCACGGTCGCCCTGCTCGGACGCGGCGAAGCCGGGCAGAACCTGGCCGACCGCATTTTCGCGTCAAGCCCTGAATTCGACTTTGTCGAGCGCGACCGGATTCAGGCGGTGCTTCAGGAGCGCAAACTCTCCGGCGACAGGCTTGATTCCGTCGCTGTCCGGCGTCTCGCCCCGCTGCTGAAGGCCGATCTTTTCGTACTGGTTTCGGCGGATAAGGAGGAAGCGCGGGCGCGGCTGCTGATCTTCGAACCGGCCAACGGCTTCCGGCTCGCGGACGAGCAGCTGCCCGCCGAAAACCCGGAGCAGGCCGCTGCGGGGCTGATCCGGCAAAAACAAACTCTCATCGAAGCTCCGGGACAAACCGTGTTCCTGTCGGCCACCGGCATCCGCGACCGTGCCCTGCCCCGGCGTCACTGGATCGACGCCCATCGCACTGCCGACGAATTCCAGCGGCGGCTGCTGCGCCTCGACCGGCTCGTACTGCTGGAACGCGAAGAACTCGACACACTGATCCGGGAACGGCAGTTGACCGGAAGTTTCGGCAAACTCGCCGCCGCCTCCCGGATGCTGGCGCTGGAGCTCGGTCCGGGCCGGAGCGCCGACGAATACTTTTGCCGGCTGCTGCTCTACGCGCCGGGAGGAACCGTGCTGTTCACCGCCGAAGCTTACAGCACCGGGGACGATCCGGCGGGAACCCTGCTCGAAAAGCTGGCACACTACCTGAAACGCACTCCCCCTCCCCCCGCTGCCTCCGACGACCGCAAAGCCGAAGCTGCCCGCTTCTTCGAGGAGGCCCGCTGGTACAAAAGCAGCCCCTTGGAAGAAGAACAGCGCATGATCGCCCAATACCGTACCGCCTGGCTGCTCGATCCCGACAATCCCGAATACCGCCGGGCGCTGAATACCCGCCTTGCCATAGGTTACCGCCGGTCTCCGCTGCCGGTTCCGCTTCTGCTGGAACGTCTGGAGCTGGTCAATGCGGTGCTCGGTCCCGAATTCGGCGATCCATGGACGTTCCGGCGTAAAGTTCCCCGGGGCACTCCCCACCTTTCCAGCGAACCGCTCGACCAGATCCTGTACGCGCTTTATGAACAGCGTGACCGCCTCACGCCGGAACAGCAGTCCCGAATCCGTCCCGTCGTCGACGCCTACCGGGCATATCTGCAACGACGCCACACCAAACTTCGGGAAGAACTGTTGAGCCTGAACCGCCCCGGAGATATTCACATTTCCCTGTACCATTATGTGCACGGTTCACTGAAATTTCTACAGCCGGAGTTCTATTTCAACCCGGCGCTCTGCATTACGCAAGGAAGCAGGCAAATCGCGGCGATGTTCAGGGATATCGCCACCTGCCGGGAAAAAAAGCCGGTACCCAATTCAATTTACCTGAACGACGAGCACTCCAACACCCGCGGGCAGCTTCACGCCTACCTCAGGCTGTTGCCGCCGGATGCCGCCGCGCGGCAGGCCCGCGTCTGGGCGCCGCAGTTCCGGCAGGAGGAACCGGCCGGCTTTCAATTGCTTGCGGAATGGCTCGATCTTTATGCGGCCCTGCGGGAAGCGCCGCCGCGTACCCGTGATGAACTGGCAGGCGTGTTGCGTCCCGTCCTGCTGCGACGCAAGCCGTGCCGCCTTCCTTCCGAACACGACGAGCTTTGGACGGAGCTGATCGAAGATGCCGGAATCAAGCCGGACGCCGGCTTTGCCGCCTGGCGGTTCATATCGGACCTCCTGCGGGAGCTTGACAGCCGTTCCATCCCTCCGCCTCCCCCGCCGGTCGATCGTTTTTCCTCGGAAAGAGTGCGGAAGTTCTTTGAACGCCACCGTCTTATGCCTTTGCTGGCACAGGCCGTCGAATACAGCCGGAAACCTTACGCGGAGCAAGTTTCCGCCCGAATCGGCGCTCTGGACTTTCCTCCCACCCATTTCCCGCCGTGGAGTGTCGATCTCGCCGCCGAACTTCACCCGGAGTTTGAGATCCGCCGGCTCTATCCGGCCGCCGCCTCCCCGGACCACCTGCTGATGCCGGTCGCCGGAGCGGCCCAGGACGCCTCCGGTTCCGTCTGGCTGCTGCTGAAGCGCAGCAATGCGTTGACGCTGCATCGGATCGACCCGGCCTCCGGGGCAAATGCCCGCATCCATGCGGTCACCGACCGTCAGGTCATGGACCGGCTTGCGAAACCCGGCGGCAACCGGCTGTCCCTCTCCGCCGGAAGCGCATTCCTGCGGCTCGGCGACATGGTGGCGGAACTTCCGCTCGACGGGGCCCCCGTCAGGCTCCACACCGACCTGCCCGGCAAGGTGGTCGGCGTGGAACGCAAGGACGACCGGATCTGGTTCGCGACGGAGGGGATCGTGCTCTCCGGCAGGACGGATGGGACGGGACGCCGGGTGCATCTCTCCAAATTCGACGATACCTGCCGCGCATTCCCAAACGCCGACCGCCGATACCAGTTCCGGCTTCGCGGATTCTTCGCCGAACCGGGAGAACCGGACCGCTTCCTGCTGATCGGCGAATGCGGTTTCGTCCGCTTCGACGCCGACGCCGGAACCCTCGAACCGCTGCTGCAGTCGCGTCTGCTGCTGCAACCGCAGCACGAAAGCATGGACAACATCCAACGCTCCGGCGAAAGCGTGCTGCTCTGTACCAACCACCCCGATTTCTATGCGGTCGCCTGTTGGAACCTGAAACAAAAATCGGGGGAATTCCGCTGCGGCGGCAAGCGGGAACCGCAACTGCCGCGCAACCTGCTGCTTCCCGCCCGTGAGACCCCGCCGGTGCAACGCTGGCAGAACCTGCCGCCGTTATGGGGCGCCGCCTGTTTGCGGAACGGGCTGCTGTATACGTCGGGCGGCAACCACATCCGCAGTCTGCTGTTCCGCCCTGATGCTCCCGCCCGGACACCTTTCTGGTTCTTTCCGCAGTTATTCACGCTCTTTCCCGATCCGGACGGACGCTCGATACTGCTCGTCACCCGTCACCAGCTATTCAAGGTCACACCCAAAGCGGAGGTCTTATAATGCGTTTTCCCTCACTTCTTCTGTCGGCGATTCTGCTTCCGACTCTCGGAGCGGCAGAGCTGGAATACCGGTTCCTGCCGGAAAAGGGCGGCTGGCATGTCTCCGCCAATACGCCGTATGACATTCCCGAGGAGTACTGGTACGAAATTTCCCCGGAAGGAAACAGCGTTCTGCTCCGTGCCGAACGCAACAACCAGACCGCATTGACTTTGGAGAATACGGTGGCCATACCGGGAAACTATACGCTTTCCGGCGAACTGCGTTCCCTGAGCGGTCCGGGAGCGCGGTTCAAAGTGACCTTCGGCGGCGACAATCCTGATTACCGGGTCTGGCGCGGTCCCGATACCCAAGGCACTCCCGAAGCCCGGGAGGCGCAAAAACATGCCATGTGGATCGAAAGGCAATCCCGGGAGCTTGCCGCCGACAACTCCAATAGCCAGTGGCGGAAATTCCAACTCACGTTTCCTGTACCGGATACGGGCAACTGCCCGAATTGCGGCCGCAACCGGCGATTTGACCGCATCTTCATGACTTTCCTGCTGATATCGGACGACGAACAGGCCATGACCCGGAATATGGAACTGGAGCTGCGCAACCTCAAACTCACCGGTCCCGGTGAAATATCGCAGCCGCCGCCAACGCCGAAAAAGGCAGCCGGGCAGAAAACGCCGGTCAAACGCGCCGAAACGGCGGAACCGGAGAATCCGGGCAATCTGTTCGACGCCCGGCCGATGCTGAAAAGCGGTTCCATGCGGAATCCCCCCTTTTCGCCGGCGGGACGGCTGACGCCCGAACAGCTCACCCGGCTCAACCCGGATTTTTCCATCCGGCCGATTTTCCGGTATCCGTCGGAACAGGAGCGCAGATATTCCAGATATTTGCGTTTTCCCCCCGCCGCCTCCAGCCGCGGCCCTTTTGCCGCCGCCACGATATACGACGGGAAATTCTACGGCATCTGCCGCAACGGCAAGCAATCCGAACTGTGCGAATACGATCCCGCCTCCGGCAAATGGCGCACGCTATGGCGAAACACCGCACCGGAAAGTATTGACAACTATCCTTACGGAAACGGCAATGTGCCATTGCTGCACACCGGGGCCGTAATCTGGAGCGGCTACGGCGGAATCCCGGCCAATGGCGGTGCCCCGGCTCCGCTGCCTGATTTCTTCCGCCGTCCCGGAACCTACGCCCTGCTCGGGCGGCAGTTCCATGCCGCCGGTCCCGGTCCCGGGCAACTGCTGAAATTCAAACCGAACGGCAGTCCCGATCAACCATTGGTATTGGATCGGCAGAACCTGCCTCCCGGCAGATTGGAAGGGATCTGGAGCTATCCCGACTCCCGGACATTGCTGGCGCAGGCCGGCTCCTATCTGTATGAAATTCAACCTGCCACCGGTGCGGTCCGCCGGAAACTTCAGTTCCATGGCATTCCCCGCATCATCGACACGCCGCTGGGCCATATCCTCACTCCCCGGCAGGACTACCCCGCACTGCTTGCGGTCGACGGCGGGGCCGGACAACCTTTCCTGGTGATTGCCGGCCCCCCGAATTTCATCCCCGGAATGCGGGTGCTGCCGGGAGCCGCCGACCGCAACCTTCCGCCAAAGCTCAAACCACTCGGCCTCAAGGGGCAGTATCTGCTGTTGCGGGACGAATGCCATCGGCTCCTGCTGATAAATCTCGTCCGGCCGGAGCGGTCACTGATGCTGCGGGGCATCGGCTTCGGGCGTTTCCACCTCTCACCCGACGGAAATACGCTGTGGCTGGAGGGAGAGGACGCACTTTATGAAATCGCGCCGCGCGGTGGATGGGGCAGCCGGCCCGACAGTCAGGAGGGAATCACCGTCGAAGATCTCCGGCTTGAACAGCAGGGAGCGGCAAGGCTCGACCCGGCGCAGGCGCTTCAGCAGAGTTTCGCCACCGACGCGGACCTTTTCCGGGTGCGTCCCGTGCAGAAAGGCAAGCGGCAGACACTCGAATTCACGGCGGAGAAGGTTCCGTTCGAATGCCGCGTGTCGCTGCAATTCAATCCGGAACTGACCGCGGGCAAATCGCTGCGGCTCATCTTCAAGCCGGACGACCTCGCCCGGCAGCTGCCTGCGCTGCGCGTCGGGGAAGGCGCCAATTCCGGCATCAGCCCGCTCGCCGCCGACGGCACCGTCACGCTGCGTTCCGGCTCCGGCCTGGTGGAACTGATTCTGGAAAAGTCCGACCAGCCGGTCACCTTCACCATAGATACGGTCCTGATATCCAAAGGAAAGGAATTCCTCCGATGAAAACGATTCCCGCCTGCTTGATGTTGCTGCTGCTCGCGGCAGCCGGACACGCCGCCGAACCGCTCGACCTGACGACCGGGCGCGAAGTCACCGTCCCGGTCGAAGTGCACGGTTCCTACCAGCTGGTTGCGGCCAACGGCCGGGTGCTGGCGGCCGGCACCGCCGACGGCTGCCCGGCTTTCTACCTCGCCGCCCTGAAACCGGGCGCGTCGGAACAGGTCGACCTGATCGCCGACAACATAAAGCAGCCGCTGCTGCTGCATTCCCCCCGGCCGCTCGCCGGACTCAAAGCCCGGTTCGACCTGCGGCCGGCACTGCGCCGAACTCTGCTGGATGCCGGGTTGTCCGCTGCCGAAGAGTGTCCCATCCTGTTTACGGACACTTTGTCCGGCGATGGGAACGCCCGGCTCCAGCTGCTGTTCCCGACCCGTTCGGACCTGCCGCTGGCGCTGCCGGAAAATTGGCGGGAAATCCGGATGGTCCGCGCTAAGATTCCCGGCACGCTCGGCGTCTTATACCGTGAAAAGCAGGAAACAATCGACCGGACGGGACGCGCCTCCTATATCGAACTGCGCGACGGCCGCCGCCGCCTGATCGTGTTCTCCCCGGAGTTCGACCCGGCCCGGCTGGAAAATATCATACTGATCCAAACCATATTAAAGGAGATGAAATAATGAACAGATTGCTGATGATCCTCGCGGCGGTATTCACCGTCCACAGTGCCGCTGTTGCGGCCGATCCCGCCCCGCAGCCGGAGACGGCCTCCCTGCCGGTTCCGACCATCGCGGTGCTGCCTTTCGACTCGCGCGGAGCCAGGGCGCAGGATGAAAATCTCGGCAAGTCGATCGCCGAGCTCCTCTCCGTCGAACTCGCGACGCAGGGAGATTTCGAACTGGTCGAACGCGCCGAACTCGACAAGATCCTGACCGAACTGCACCTTTCCGCCACCGGGCTGGTGGACAAGGAGACCCAGCTCAAGCTCGGACAGCTCACCGGCGCGAAAATCCTGATCACCGGCTCCGTGTTCCGCAGCGGCGACAACAACTACGTCGTCGCCAAGCTGATCGGCGTCGAAACCGGCAAGGTCCTGCCGGCCGCCGCCAAAGGCGGCAGCGCCGCCACCGATCTCGTCTCCGAGCTGGCGGTCAAGGTGGCCGGACAGCTGACCGCCCGTTCCCGGCAGCTGATGCCCAAGTCGAAAACCGCGCTCTCCGTCGCCGGTGAACTCTCCGGAACCGTCAAGGGAAACGGGCGCAAGGTCTACGTGAAGATCTCGGAGAGCATCAGCGCCCCCGCGATCGATCCGGCAGCCGAAACCGAGCTCAAAAAGCTGTTGATCGCCCTCGGCTTTGAAGTGGTCGAAGACCGGCAGGACGCCGAATTCCTGTTCCTCGGCGAAGGGCTGGCCACCGATTCCGGGCGTTACCAGAATTTCTCCAGCTCGACTGCGCGGCTCGAACTCAACCTTTACAAAGGCAAGCAAATATTGCTCTCCGACCGCCAGAAGGAGACGGTCGCGGGGCCGAGCTATGTGATCGCCGCCAAGGACGCCCTCGCCCGGTGCAGCCTTGAACTGGCGCGCCGGATGCTGCCGGCACTCAAGTAAACAAACCGCCCGGCGGGTATCCGCCGGGACTCCACCGGCGTACCGGCAAGGTGCTGCGCGACTCCCGGACCGGCGGGACAAAGGAACCGGAAGCTCCGACACGGGACACGGCCGATCGGGGTAAGGCGGTCCGGGAGGTATCAAGGGGTCCGGCTCCGCCAAGGGAGGCAGCCAGCGCATGAGTTTTTCTGTTGCAATGCGTTTCCAGTCCGGACCGGAGCTCCGGGACCGGCGCCCTGCTCCCGGGAGAAGCGCAGTACCTTACCGGTATGCCGATGGATTCAGCAGGCGGGGAATCACGGATTTCCCGCTTTTTTGCTTCCCTGCAAGATCGTACAAGACATTCCTCCGGCGCGGTGATATATTATGCGTGCAAAAGGGAAATTATCATGTGTCGTGAAACCAGAACCATCCAGCGCGACCCGGAGCTGAAGATCGAAATCTGCACCTTCCGGGAAGTCGTGCACCGTTTTCCGCTCCACTTCCACGACCACTATGTGATCGGCTGCATCGTCAGCGGGAGGCGCAAGCTGTTCTGCTCCGGAAAAACCTTCGAGGTGGAACCGGGCGACCTGCTGCTCTTCAATCCCCGGCACCCCCACTCCTGCGAGGAGCTGGACGGCTGGCCGCTCGACTACCGCAGCATCCATGTTTCCGGGGAAACCATGCGCGCAACGGTCGGGGCGATCACCGGAACGCCGGAGCAGCCCGTGTTCCGGGGCCCCCTCCATCCGCACAGCGAACTCGTACCCCTGCTTGAAGAGTTGCACGAGATGATCCTCCGCAACGACCATCCGTTCCGCCGGGAGGAGGCGTATTTGCTGCTGGTGGAAACGCTGCTGCGCGACTGTTCACCGACCGTACCGCTCCCCCCGGCTGCCGTGCCGGAGTCGCAGTTCGCCGCCGTCAGCCGTTTCCTGGAAACCGGCTACGCCCGCAACATCACGCTCGACGAGCTGGCACACCGCACCGGCATCGGCAAATACCGGCTGCTGCGCGCTTTCACCCGCAGCCGGGGAATCTCCCCATGCCGCTACCTGGAATCCATCCGGATCTCCTGCGCCGTCAAGCTGCTGGCACAGGGCTGTCCGTCCGCCGAGGCCGCCATGCTCGCCGGCTTCGCCGACCAGAGCCATTTCACCCGCGTTTTCAAGCGGACGATCGGCGTCACCCCCGGCCAGTACCGCCATATCTTCACGCCGGAGGCCAGGCCATGACGTTCAGCCGGAACGCCGCCGGACACCTCGCCGCGCTGCTGACAATCCTGATCTGGGGTACCACCTTCATTTCGACCAAAGTGCTGCTGCGCAGCTTCTCGCCGGTCGAAATCCTGTTCATCCGGTTCACCATCGGTTATCTGTCGCTGCTGGCCTTTTTCCCGAAATTCCTGCCGTTCCGGGAGCTTCGGCACGAACTGTACTGCGCCGGAGCCGGCCTCAGCGGCGTCACGCTCTATTTCCTGGTGGAAAACATCGCCCTGACCCATACGCTGGCCTCCAACGTCGGCATCATGGTCTCCGCCGCCCCGCTCTTCACCGCCCTGCTCGCGTGGCTCTGGCTGAAGCGGAAACGGCCCGGCTGCCGGTTCTTCCTCGGCTTCGGAGCGGCGATCGCCGGCATCGCATTGATCGTATTCAACGGCAACACGGTCCTCAGACTCAATCCGCTCGGCGACCTGCTGGCGATACTGGCCGCGCTGATCTGGGCGGTTTATTCGATCCTGACCAGGCTGATCGCCGGTTTCAACCTGAATATGGTGCTGTGCACCCGGCGGATCTTCTTCTACGGCTGGCTGTTCATGATTCCGGCGCTTTTCCTCTTCGGCTTCCAACCGGAGACAGCGCGCTGCTTCGAATGGCTCAATCTCTTCAATCTGCTCTTTCTCGGCTTCGGAGCCACCGCCCTCTGCTTCGCGGTCTGGAACTGGACCGTCAAAGTACTCGGCCCCGTCGAAACCAGTCTCTATATCTATCTGGTTCCGGTAGTCACCGTGCTCTCGTCAGCCCTGATCCTGCGGGAACGGCTCACGCCCGCCGCCATCGCAGGCACAATCCTGACGCTCGCCGGCCTGCTGATCTCCGAGGAACGCCTCCGGCTTCCCGGGATTCGCACATGGCGTTCCCTTCTGAAAAAACAGACAACCCGGCCGGAATAAACCGCCGGGCTGCCTTTGGGAAACCGCAACTGCAATCTATTTTTTATAGGGCTGCATGAAAACCCGGAATTTCTCGACGGTGGAGATAAAGCTGTCGCGGTCGGCAGCCGGAAGGGTCGCCAGAAACTCATTGGTCAGATTCTCGAAATTCTTTTCCCCTTCCGCGAAGCGCTTGCGGCAGGAGTCGGCCAGGCTGATTGCGACGGCACGGCGGTCCTGCGGGTTGTGGTCGCGGCGCAGCACGTCTTTGCGTACCAGGGCGTCGACCATTTCAGAAGCGGCGGCGGGAGTGATCGCCAGCGATTCGGCCAGGACTTTCAGGGTTACGCCCTCCGGATAGTCGCGATTGAGGACATGAACGTTCTTGATCATTCTCAACTGGTTGAACGTCAGGGAAAAGAGCATTTCATCGGTGATCGAGATATTCATGTTGCGCATGATATCCGTCACCTCAAACATCTTACGCCACAGCGGAATGACTTCTTCACTATTCATTGATTGACATCCGGTTAAGTTTTTTTGAAATTAGGCCATCCTTAACATACTGCCTTCAATAATATTTTCAAGTCCTTAATGAAATAAAAACGGCGGTAAATTCATATTTCCGGTTGACATAAGACAAGTTGGAATTAAATTTACAGCATGGCAAAGCAATAGAATGGAAAGCTGGGGTTCATGCAGAGTTTGAGAGTGAAGGGCGGCGCGGAAATCCGCGGTTCGGTTACGGTAAGCGGCAACAAAAACGCGGCGCTGCCGATGATCGCGGCGCTGCTGCTGGCCGAGGAGGAGTGCGTACTGCGCAATGTGCCCGATATCCTCGACGTGCGCACCATGCTGGACATCGCCGGAGAGCTCGGGGCGGAATTCTCCTTTAAAAACCACGTGCTGAAATTCCGCTGCCGCGACATAAGGACCACCAAGGTATCGCGCGAAATGTGCTCCCGGAACCGGACCAGCATCCTTTTCGCCGCTCCGCTGATCGCCCGCTGCGGCGCCGCCGAGCTCTTCCCGCCCGGCGGCGACGTGATCGGCCGCCGCCGCCTGGACGGGCACTTCTACGGACTGATCAAGCTGGGTTCCGCGATGTCGGGCGATGAAACCTACCGCTTCCACGCTCCCGGCGGGCTTTTCGGCCGCGAGCTTTTCCTCGACGAAGCGAGCGTAACCGCGACCGAACAGATCCTGATCGCGGCGGTCACCGCCAAAGGCAAAACCACCTTGTACAACGCGGCGGGGGAACCTCACGTGCAGGACCTCGCTCAACTGCTCAACGCGATGGGCGGCAGGATCACCGGGGCCGGCAGCAACACCATCGAAATCGAAGGCGTCGAGAAACTGCACGGCTGCGACTACACGATCGCGGGCGACCATATCGAAGCGGGCAGCTTTCTCGCGCTGGCCGCGGCGACCGGCGGAGAACTCACGGTGCACGGCACCGCACCCCGCCACAACTGGATGCTGCGCCGCGTGTTCGAGCGGCTCGGCGTCGCGATGGAGCTTTATTCGGACCGGATCATCCTGCCCGGCGGCCAGCAGCCGAAAATCCAATGCGATTTCGGCGGTCACATCCCGCAGATTTCGGATGGCCCGTGGCCGCAGTATCCGTCGGATATGATGAGCTGTTCGATCGTCGCGGCCACCCAGTGCACCGGCACGGTGATGTTCTTCGAGAAGATGTTCGAAAGCCGGATCTACTTCGCGGACCGGCTGATCAGCATGGGAGCCAACGCGATCGTCTGCGACCCGCACCGGGTGGTGATCACCGGCAAGGCGCAGCTCCACGCGGTCACGATGTCCAGCCCGGACATCCGCGCCGGAATGGCGATGGTGATCGCGGCGCTCTGCGCGAAGGGGACCAGCACGATCCATTCGGCGGAAGTGATCTACCGCGGCTACGAAAACCTCTGCGCCAAGCTCACCGCCATCGGAGCGGAAATCGAAGAACTTCGCCCCTGATCCCGCCGCGGCCCCCCTGCCCGCTCCCCTGCCGGAGCGGGCTTTCAGGTGATTTGCCTTCTCAAGTGATTGCACTCATTGCGATTTTCCGGATTTTTCTGATTTTTTCCCGAAAAACATTTGGAAATGATGCGGCACTGACGGTCATTCCGCACCTTGCCGGCATCCTGCGCCCGGCTTGCAGGACACTGATGATGCAGGAGGGCATTTTTTTCCGAACGGCGGTATTTAACAATTGATTTTCCGGACAAACGGACTATATTAAGCGAGGTTTATCTTATTTGGGAAAAAGGATTATGTTTTCGGCTACAATATCTGCCTGTTTTTTTGATCGCGGGGAAAATGTGTCCGGGAACCGTAAACCGTTTCTGATTTGTTTCCACTGCCGTAAATTTCCAGATTGAATAGGATTTACGGTTATTTATTTTCAGGCGGCGCCGAAAAACAGCCGCCGTTGACACGGCATCCTTACTCGGTCGGGACGATCAAGTGAGGATGCCACTGCATGGGAAAAATCCGCCTCTCGGCCTTAAATCCGCATGGATAAAATCGATATCGTAAAACAGCCGGAACGTCACTGGGGATATGCTTATCTGCACCCCAGGACGGAGAAAATGGTTGCGCAAAAACTGCGGAATGCCGGGATCGCCTGCTATCTGCCGGTGGTTCCCCGCGCCTATATGATGCACTCCACCAAAGTGATTACGGAAGTGCCGATGTTCCCCGGCTATCTTTTTCTGTGCCTGGGGCGTTTTGAAGCCGCCGACCTGAAGATCCGGGAAAAGAAAATCGTCAAAATCGACCTGCAGTTCGACGAAGGCCGGGAAGCCCTGCTGATCGATGAACTTCATACGCTGCAGCGTTGTGAGGCGCTGGCGAAAACGGAGCCGATCCTGATCAATCCCGGCATCCGCCACGGGGATAAGGTGCTGATCACCTCCGGCTCTCTGGCGGGGCTGGTCACGGAGGTGGTCCGCCGGGACGACGCCCACGATGCGATCATCGTGAATGTAACGCTGCTGGGACAGCATATCGAATACCGGCTTCCCGCCGAAAAACTCAAGAAGTTGACGGAATAACGCTTCGAAGCACAATACGCAACCCCAAACACGTCTGAACTGTTTCCTTTCCGAAACAGTTTGTTCTTTTCGCATTTCTCAATGCGGCAGTGATGATCCTGACTCCACTGAAAAATTTTATCATCTCCACCTGTCCTGAAAAACTGGACAAGCTGAGCCGCTTCCGGCATGGCGGGGCATGGCTGCTGCTCACCGCCCTGACGGCGGGAGGCGCTTTCCGCCTGTGGCGCCACTGGGCGGAGCCGATGATCTCCCGCGACGGCGTCTTATACCTGCGTCAGGCGGAACTCTGGCTGACCGGCGGTTTTCAGGCGCTGCAGGGAAGCGAGGCCGCCTGGATACCGCCGCTGCTGCCCTGGAGCGTCAGCCGCGGCATGCTGTGCGGTCTTTCCGCCTATTCCTCCGGAATTCTGGTCAATGTTCTGACCGGAACTTTACTGATTGCGGCGGTGTTTCTGCTGGCGGGGGAATTTTTCAGAGATAAACGTCTCGGAGCGCTGGCGGCACTGTTCTGTGCATTTGTTCCTGAATTCGTGCAGCTTTCCGTGGAAATCCAGCGCGAATCCCTGTATCTGCTTTTCATGACGCTGGCGTTATGGCTGGCCGTCTGTGGCTTTCGGCGCAGAAACCGCTTTTACTGGGGCGGAGCCGGGGCCACGGCTTTTTTGGCGGCTCTTGCCCGATATGAGGCGTTGGAACTGTTCCTTTTCATCCCGTTTTTTCTGCTGGGCCGCCTGTGGCTGAACGCGGAAGAACGCCGTGAAACCGGTTGGGCGCTTTTACTTTTCCTGCTCGGCGGAGCCGTCGGCGGAATCCTGCTTTCCGCATTGCTCGGGATTCCGCTGGAATACTACACGGAAGCCCTCACGGGGCGGTTGCGGGGACTGTGGGGCTGAAATGCTCGAAAACCTGAACCGCATTTTCGGGGCCTGCTTCCCGCCGCTGGTAATACTGGGTTGGCTGGGAGCGGGGATTTTTCTATATACGGCATTCCGTTCCGGGAAGTGGCGGAAGAAACTGACCGGAGCGGAGGGCTTTTTGGCGCTGCTGCTGCTTTTCATGATGGCGAACCGGATACCGAACCCGGCGATCATCAGCTTCCGCTATGTGATCGGAATCGGCATTCTGACGCTCTTCTGGTCGGTCTGGCTGCTCCGCTGGAGCTGGCATAACTGCCCCGCTCCACTGCGGCGCTGGCGTGGAATGCTGCTGCTCGCGCTGGTCTTCGGCATCTGCCTCGGCGGCTTCCTGAAAGAGATCCGCCTGAGCAAACGAACTAAAATGGAAACGGAAGCAATACGTTACTTTCACTCACTATCCCCGGAAAGTTTGACTGATTCAATAATTATTACGCAGGAAGAGCGTTTTTCACGCATCATCCGCACTGCTGGTCATCGTAGTGCTATACTGCAACTTCCGTCTGCTACTGAGTTTTGGAGTAAATGTATATACCTGACCCAGTCGCATTATCAGCACATATTGTTATTCCTGCCTTGGAATGACAAAGAAATGGAACAAAACAAAAGGTTGCTTGCTCTTAGTGGTTTTCGTGTAATCCCAAAACATACAGGAAAGTATTTTCGTATTTTTTCCATTACTTCACCGGAAACATCCGTTACTGCCGCCCCAAACACAAACGTAGTTCTGAAAGAGCATTTCAATCAATTACGGGAGATTTCCATTACTGATCCTTTGTTGCAAAACCTTCAGAAGCGTGGAGTTCATTTTGCTCAAAAGGCATTGTGCTTTCCGATAGGCTGGCAACCCAATGACGGGCATGGTTATGATTGTGGTGACCTAAAAAAGCTGGAATTAAAAGTAGTCCCTAACAATTCAACAGGTAATTCTATCTGTTTTTCCGGTTGGAGTAAAGGAACTGTGATTACTCAAAAACGATTTATGGCCGACAAGCAGTATTGGCTCTCATTGCAGTTTCGCGGAACAATATCAAGTCGGCTCGGGATTTATCTTTATTGCTACGATAAGAACGATATTTTTCTGAAAGTCGAGCCTGTAGGATATTTTTATGGCACCTCAATTGACTCCGTACAAAATGCAGTATTATTCATTGAACAATTTCCCTCAAAAACCGCTAAGTTCATACTTGCATTAGAACTAGCAGATGGTTATTTATTGTTGGATCACATCTCTCTTACTAAAATCCTCTAAAATAAAATGACATTATTATCAGAAAAACTGAAGGTTAATGAACTTAAAGCAGGCGTAATATTATCTTATTTATCACTATTATTGCATAGCATAATTGGACTTTTTTTTGCACCTTACTTGTTACATAAACTTGGTCAAGCTGAATACGGAGTCTATTCACTTGCCGCAGTTATAATTGCCTATCTGACAATTTTAGACCTCGGTTTTTTTAATACTATTGTACGATACACTGCCAAATTTCGAGAAGAACAGAAAATTGATCAGCAATATGAACTCTTCGGTATGTTTCTGCGTCTTTACTTAATGTTGGGGAGTGTGGCTTTTTTAGGAGGAATGTTGGTTGCTTTGAACGTAGAGTTCTTCTTCCACAAAACAATGAATGCAGACGAATTGTGGCAGACAAAGGTCATGTTGATAATTCTAAGTTGCAATTTAGGTATTACATTTCCGCTCAGCATCTTTGGAGCGATTATTATGGCTTATCAACGCTTTTTAGCACTAAAAGGTGTGCAAGTTCTACGCCAAATTATCCAAACAGGCTGCATGATACTTATTTTGGAATTTGGATTCAAAGCTATTGGGCTTGTCGTGATTACAACACTGTTTAACTGTTTGGTATTGGGATATCAGTATTGGTATTGCAAAAAGTATCTAAATGTTCAAATCAGTTATAAAAATTTCAATTGGATATTGTTTCGAGAAATTATGGCATACTCTTTTTTTGTCTTTCTTGGAACAATAATGGATAAAATATTCTGGAACACAGGACAGTTTGTGTTAGGTATGTTTGTCAGTACAACAGCCGTAGCAATATTTACTTTAGCACTACAATTGGAACAAATTTATATGAGCTGTTCAGGCGCACTCAGTGGAGTTTTTTTCCCTAAGGTTACAGCGATGGTAGCAGCAGGTCGATCGCCTCAAGAATTATCACTTCTATTCATCAAGATTGGCCGTCTTCAATTTGTATTTTTAGCATTTATGCTAACAGGATTTATTATATTTGGTCGTCAATTTATCAGACTTTGGGTTGGTGAAGCATATTGGGAATCTTATTGGGTGGCATTAATCATTTTTTCTGCCTTGCTGGTCCCTTTGATTCAAAATGTAGGTATCTCTATTTTGGCTGCTCGAAATCAGTTAAAATTCAGAGCTTATACTTATTCTTTCATTGCAATCCTGAGCTTGGGTTTACAAGTTTTGGGAGCTCTGCACTGGGGAGCAATCGGTTGTGCTGTAGCAATTGCCATTGCACTTATCTTAGGACAGGGAATCATTATGAATATTTATTACTACAAAAAACAACAGATTGATATACTTCATTTTTGGCGAGAAATTATCCGAATGGCAATTGTTCCCATTTGTGTTGGCGTACTGGGTTATTGGTTATCCAATTTCTGGTCAGCGAAGAACTTCACGATTCTTGTGACACAAATTATCTTGTTTTCCTGTTGCTATATTCCGGCATGCTGGCTGGGTACTCTCAATCATACTGAACGTGAATTATTCAGCAAGCCCCTCAAAATACTCCAAAAAAGAATTATCAAGCTATGATCAGAAGAATATGCAGCAAAAAAACTTGTACCGGATGTGGTGCTTGCGTTGCTTCCTGTCCTCTGCACTGTATCCGTTTAGTTCCTGATAGAGAAGGTTTTCTATACCCTTACATTAATGAGTCAAGATGTATCAAATGCCAACAATGCCTGAATCGTTGCCCAGTTTTACATCCATATTGCGCCAGACTTCCCCTAAAGGTTTATGCTGCTCAAGCTTTTGCCTCCCTCCAAGTAAAAGGCTATTCCTCAGGAGGAATGTTTCCCTTGCTGGCAGAACAAATTCTAAAAGAAGATGGAGTTGTTTTCGGTGCGGCATTCAATAAGAATTGGGAAGTTATTCATCAAGGAATTGAAAGTATCACAGAACTGGAAAAGCTAGTAGGAAGCAAATATGTTCAGAGTTCCAGCGTTTCGGTATTACCGCAGATACGTGACCAATTATCTAAAGGCAGGAAGGTATTGTTTACCGGAACCCCCTGCCAAGTTTCAGGCTTGCTCCATTTTCTGAATACCCCCTATGATAATCTTTACACAATCAGTGTCATTTGCCATGGGGTACCGTCTCCCGCAGTATGGAATTCTTATCTTGAAGAATTGACAGAGAAAAGAAAAACACAAATTGCCGCAATTACTTTTCGGGATAAAAGATTGGGATGGCATAATTATGGTTTGTGTATTCATTGGAATAATGGCAATCATTTATTTCATTCAAACGCAGAAGATAATTTTTTACAAGGTTTTATTTCCAACTTATATTTACGGCCGTCATGTAGTAATTGCCAGGCGAAATCATTAGCATGTGGCAGTGATCTGACTCTAGGTGATTTTTGGAATATTGCAGACGTAAATCCTCGGTGGGAGGAAGAAAATACCGGGATCAGTTTGGTGCTGATAAATACCCCAAAAGGCAGAAAAATATTTGAAAACTTAAGTGCTGAATATCTGCCATCTGATTACCAAACTGCATTACGTGGAAATCCTTCTATTGAAAAATCAGCTATCCCTCATCGACGGCGGAAGAAATTTTTCAGATTATTTGGAAAAAGAAAATTATCAACATTGATTGAAGAAATGTTAAAACCAGCTTGGTATATGCATATTCATGCCTTGATACGCAGTATCATACGCAATCATTATACAGATAAAAGGTATTTATGAAAATCGGTATTTTTACTTTACCTTTGGCAAATAATTATGGGGGAGTGCTGCAAGCTTTTGCATTGCAGCAAGTTTTACAGCAGATGGGACATAGGGCTGTTGTTGTTCAACGTCCTCGACGTTTTCCCGTTTGGATGGGATACTGGAAAAACAGACTATTTCAAAAACCGACTCTTTTGCCGGATTTTCATTCATTTCTCTTTATTTCCCACAATATGACCAGTTTTGTGAAAAAGAATATCAAACAAACCAAGCAACGATATCTTAGTTCAGATCGCTCTTTAAATGCTCATAACTTTGATGCTTGTATTGTAGGAAGCGATCAAGTATGGCGACCTCAATATACTCCTCACGTGGAATATTTCTTTTTAGATTTTCTAAAATCAGAAAAGTGTAAGAGGATTGCCTATGCAGCATCATTTGGGATAGATGAGTGGACTTTTTCAGAAGCCCAGACTTCTCGTTGTCGTTCATTGCTTCAAAAATTTGATATGGTTTCCATTCGTGAAAAATCTGGAATCAAATTATGTAAAAAACATTTCGATCGAGATGCAGAATGGGTATTGGACCCAACCTGTCTGGTAAAGCCACTGATTTATCGAAATCTGGCCAATCAATCTTCCAAGGAATTTTCCGGAAAGCTTGTGTATTACTTTTTGGGTAAGTTATCTGAGAAAATGCAATTTGTTGATAAAGCGGCCTCTCTCCTTAAATTACCAGCCGTTCCCGTTATGCCCCGGCGGCGTTATTGGGAAGAATTATACACAAAAACCAAACTTGACGACTTTGTTTTTCCTAGAGTTGAAACTTGGCTGAAGGGAATGCGGGACGCAGAGTATATCATAACTGATTCATTTCATGGCTGTGTATTTGCCATCATTTTCAATCGACCGTTTTTGGTAATCAGCCATACAGAGGGAGGCATGGCTCGTTTTCATTCTTTACTGACAACATTCGGGCTGGAAAATCGATTGGTTACAGATGTATCGGAAATAACCTTGGATAAATTGAAAACCCCTATTGATTTTTCGGCCGTCAATCGAATTTTGGATACGGAACGGTTACGTTCTCTGGAACTGCTTATTACTGCCTTAAATCATGTCTAAGATATATAAAAAGAAAAGGTATTCAATCTGCATTTGGATGAATATCCCGAGCCACCATCAGGAATACTTTTTTAAAGCATTACATGAGCATGGCGCTATTGATCTAGAGGTCCGCTATTATGCTTTAGAATTATTGGAACAACGAAAAAAATGTGGATGGATTTTACCAAACTTGGAAGAATATGAAAAAATCTCACTATCTCCTGAAGAGATTTTAAGCCCCAGACTGAAAAAGAGAATTCATGTTATTGCACCTGGAGGAAAATTCACTACAGAATTGGCAATTTTGGCTACCCGCAATAATTTATGCTGGTGTCACTGGTCAGAGCGCTTGGAATTGCCTCTGGCAACTAAACTGGGATTTCGGAATTGGCTTTGGCAAGCCCTATGTCCAGTTTATTGGTTTTATTACACAAGAATAAAACCAGATCCATACTGGAAGTTATTAAAAACATCAGCTCGGCTTATCTTTGCTCAAGGAGTACTGGCCCAAAAATCCCTGAAGCACTGGGGAGCTGCCCCCAACAAAATTTTTCCATTATATTATACTGTAGCAGCTTTGCCCCACGATGAATTGGATATGGAAACTTTGCATTATGCTGCAGGAAAACGGATTTTTCTTTGTTGCGCCAGTTTGGAAAAGAGGAAAGGTATTTCAATCTTATTGCAAGCTTTTGCATTATTACACGATGTACCAAACTGGTGTATCGTATTTGTCGGAAATGATCACTCCCAAGGTTATTTTCAGCAACAAGCAAAAGCATTGGGAATTGAAACAAAAGTATTTTTCAGAGGGACTGTAACCTCCGATCATATTGCCAAGGTAATTGCAGCTGCTGATGTTTTTGTTTTACCGACTCTATTCGATGGCTGGGGAGTTGTCCTCAACGAAGCAGCTTCTTTGGGAAAACCATTGATTTCCACCACAGAGTGTGGAGCAGCTTGGCATCTAATTCATCCAGGGCAAAATGGCTTCAGAGTGAAATCCAATAATGTTTCCGCTTTATGTAACGCAATGCGAACCTATATCAAGAAACCGGCATTAATCTCAGAACATGGACAAAATTCATTACGAATATTTCAGGAATTTACCCCGGAAAAAAATGTAGAACGCTTGTTGACAGCGTTTGAGAAGAGCGAGATTGAATATGATTAATGTTTTATGGATAACTAATATCATGTTACCGGCCGTCAGTTCATATCTGGGCAAGAAAGTCCAATATGGCGGTGGTTGGATGGAAGCTCTTCTAGCAGACTTAAGCCGAAACGAAGATTTGAATTTGGCAGTCGCGACTATTTACGACGGCAAAGAAATAAAGCAACTGAAATATAAGAGTATAACTTATTACCTTTTACCGTTCCATAATTCGATACAAAATTATGAACCGGCATTAGAGTCAGCTTTTCAGCAAATCAGAGAATGGTTCCAACCGGACATCGTTCATCTTCATGGAACCGAGTATCCGTGGAAAAATGCGGCATTGAGTTTATTACCTCCTGAACGATTGGTCATTTCTCTACAGGGACTTTTGGGAATTTGTGCACGATATTATCTGGCAGGACTTTCCTGTTGGGATGTTTGGAGTAACTTGACTTTACGCGATCTTATAAAGAGAACATCAATTTACAGAGAACAAAAAGCTTTCCAAAGAGCAGGGGAATTTGAAAGGAAAGCCCTTCAAAAAGTCGCCCATGTAATCGGACGGACCAGTTGGGATCGTGTACATGCTTTAGCAGTTAACCCCCAACTGCATTATCACTTCTGTAATGAAAATTTACGATCAGCATTTTACGGACCGCAATGGAATATCGAAACAAAAGAAAATTTTTCACTCTTTCTCAGTCAAGGGACTTATCCTTTAAAAGGATTACACATTGTCTTGAAAGCGATGTATCTGCTAAAAGCAAACTATCCAGATTTACATCTTTATATTGCAGGAAATGATATTACTTCCGTATCATTGATCCATTATTCCAGTTACGGCAAATATCTAAAGAAGATGATAAAAAAGTATGACCTGAGAACCAATATAACTTTTACCGGTCCGCTAGATGCAGACAGTATGGTGAAATATTATTTACGTGCTCATGTTTTTATTTGTCCATCCGCCATTGAAAATAGTCCCAATTCATTAGGAGAAGCACAGTTATTGGGAGTTCCATGTATTGCCTCCTATGTAGGGGGGATTCCTGACATGGCGCAAAATGGTGCTGCATTGTTATATCGTTTTGAAGAATGGGAAATGCTGGCCGCGCTGATTTCTTCTCTATTTGTTTCACCGGAAACGTGTTGTCGTCTTTCCGGTGAAGCAAGAAAACAAGCCTTATTGCGCCATAACAGACAAAAGAATGCTTTACAAATGCATGATATATATTACTCCATGATCACTGGGAGTTCAAAGGAACTTTGCAAGGATACCGGAAAGAAACAGCCTTGTCTAATAGCTGATTAAGAATCTCTAGCAATTTATATGCTTATTATAACTCCTTCTGACGACAGGAATGGTTGTTTAAAAATATGATTTTTGTTCTTGAAATTGCTTTTCTAGCGTTATTACCGTTTCTGTTTCGAATCAAATATCGTCTGGAACTTTCCTGCTTAATACTTTTTGTCTTTTTGGCGCTTCGATTTGATTACGGTAACGATTACATTAATTACTCAAAACTTTTTTACCAATTAATTAGCGAAACCCCTGTTGATGAGATTATTTTTGATACTCAAATGGAAAAGGGGTTTCTTTGGCTGAATATACTGTTTATTCCATTTGGTTTTTTTGCTTTGGTTGCCTGCCTGACGGGATTCAACATTTATTCGATCTATTTCCTGATTAAAAAATATGTGGAAGAAAAATATCATTGGTATGCACTTCTGATTTATATTTTTACGTTCCAACTGATGTTGATTCATGCTTCTGCGCTTCGGCAAACCTTGGCATTCAATTTTGAAATTTGGGCGATTTATTGGATTTTCAGACGGAAAATTCTTTGGTCATATATTTTCTTTCTGCTGGCAATCCAAGTACATAGAAGTGCAGTCATTTTACTACTTCTGCCATTGCTGTATAATAAAACAGTGATGACATTAATTGTCAGGTTTTACCCTATCATTCTTGCAGGAACATTTGTTGTCGGATTATATATAGTCCCGCTTTTAAGCAAATATGTAGCTAAAATATCTCCACGATATGCATTCTATTTTGAGCAAATCGAAGCCGGGCAGGTCAGTTCCGGATTAGGATTGCTGGGCATGATGATCATCCTCGGAATGCTTTATTGGCTCCTGAAATATGTATCTGAAATGGAGTTACGTTTTTTACTCATTCTTAACTTGCTGGGATTCTGTGTTACCTTATTGGCAATTCAAATGCTTATACTGTCTCGGTTTATGTTTTATTTTGAGCCGTTTGCAATCGTTACTTATCCTTTGTTTCTGAGTCGCATAAAAAATCGTTTGGTGCGAATCGGATTTTTGGGAGTTACTTCATTTATAATTTCTTATAGTTTTTATAATTTCTTTCAGTCGGAAGTCTGGATTGACAAGTTCGGACGTTATCAAACCATTTTTTCAGAAAAGGCTCTCGATTATCGGGAGGGTATAATGATTTCTGAAGAGTAACCAACAAGGGAGATTAGTTTCTTTGGGAGTTGATAAACGTTTATTGGTAATAAGTCATAATGCTTTTTCTTATACCGCAAATAATGGGAAAACAATGGTTTCCATTTTACGCAATTGGAAAAAGGAAAATCTGGCACAATTGTTTTTCTGTTCCAATGAGAAAATTGAACCGGATTTTTGTGATAATTACTATAGAGTCACCGATTTTGATGTCTGGCACAGTTTGTTGCACTGTCGGAAAAATTGCGGTGGTCCATTCGGTGAAGCACGAGTTGAAAACGCTGTTCCTGCTTTGGAAAGACATTCTTGGAAAAAGGATATAACCAGTTGGTTGAAAAAACATTCCGGTCTGCTGTATATTCCCCGAGATCTGCTTTGGAAATGTAACCGTTGGAAAACCAAGGAATTAGTCGAATGGCTTGAGAAATTCAAGCCGGAAGCTGTTTTTTTCGTTGGCGGTGGTTTTGGTTTTTCCCACGAGGTTACTTTGTGGATTTGCCGCAAATATAACCTGCCCCTTTACCTTTATTTCACTGACGATTATGTAATCAATCGAACAGGGAATGATCCATTGACACGTTGGACGTTTTGGCGTCGACGCAAATTTTACCGGAAAAGTATTGAATATGCGACCCAGTGTTTTGTCATCGGAGAATATATGGCAAAGTGTTATTCTGCATTTTTCGGTAAAGTATTTTTACCTTTGATGAACTCTATCGAAGATACCGCATATGTTCCGGAGATAAGTCATGAAGAGATTGTAATATCGTTTATTGGCGGAGTTCATCTTAACCGCTGGAAATCTCTGGTGGAATTCGGCCATTTAGTAGAGCAGATTCAAGTTAAATACAGACAAAGAATCCGGATTGATGTGTATTGTGCACAAAATTTGGAACCCGATGTCAGGGAAAGTCTCTCCAAGGCCCCACTTCATTTTTGCGGCAGTATTCTTCCTGAACAGGTTTTGGAAAAAGCTCGGGCTTCTGATTTTTTGTTGCACGTGGAAAGTAATGATCCGAAAAATCGAGTTGTAACTCAAATGTCAGTATCAACAAAACTGCCTGAATATTTGATTACAGGTCGTTGTGTAATTGCTTATGGACCACATGAAGTTGCTTCCATTCGCCTGATTCAGGAGAATGCCCTAGGAGTTGCTATTACAGATTTGGATTCTGAAGATGAGAGAAAAAGAAAACTACTTAAGGTATTTACAGATATTAAATTACGGAATGGAATCGGTATGGAGGGACGCAAGTACGCAAAAGAAAAATATCTTGGAGAACAGGTCAGAGCTGAATTTGAAAAAGTTTTGCAATCAGGAAGTCAATCATCTAAATAATTATAAGTTATTTAATAAAAATACAGAAGAGTTTTTTTATGTTCAAAGACAAGGTATTGCTGATTACGGGCGGGACAGGTTCATTCGGAAATGCTGTGCTGCGGCGTTTCCTGAATTCGGATATCCGGGAGGTGCGGATCTTCAGCCGTGACGAGAAAAAGCAGGACGACATGCGGCATGAGCTTCAGAATCCGAAAGTGAAGTTCTATATCGGCAACGTCCGCGACCGGCAGAGCGTCGACGGGGTGATGGACGGAGTTGACTATATTTTCCATGCAGCGGCGTTGAAACAGGTGCCGAGCTGCGAATTTTTCCCGCTGCAGGCGGTTCAGACCAATGTGCTCGGCACCAATAACGTATTGGAGTCTGCCGTCGCCCACGGCGTTAAGAATATTGTGGTGCTTTCCACTGACAAGGCGGCCTATCCGATCAACGCGATGGGGATTTCCAAGGCGATGATGGAGAAAGTTGCGATCGCCAAAGGACGCGCACTGGGAAAGAGCGCGAAAACCACCGTCTGCTGTACCCGGTACGGCAATGTGATGGCATCGCGCGGTTCGGTAATTCCGCTGTGGGTGGAGCAGATCAAGGCCGGCAAACCGATTACGATCACCGATCCGAATATGACCCGTTTCATGATGACCCTCGATGACGCGGTGGATCTGGTGATCTACGCATGGCAGCATGGCGAAAACGGCGACCTTTTCGTACAGAAGGCTCCGGCGGCTACCCTGACCACCCTCGCAACGGCGCTCAAAGAACTTTACCACTCCGACACCGAGGTCAGGGTAATCGGCACGCGGCATGGGGAAAAACTTTATGAAACGCTGGTAACCCGCGAAGAGATGGCGCGTTCGGTGGATATGGACAACTATTTCCGGATTCCGTGCGATACCCGTGACCTGAATTATGACAAATTTTTCGTGGAAGGTTCGGAGGATGTCGCTAAAATCGAGGATTATCATTCACACAATACCCGCCGGCTGGATGTGGACGGCATGAAGCAACTGCTGCTGAAGTTGAATTTCATCCGCGAAGATATGGAGAAACTCGGTCATGCTTAAGGTCGGTATCACCGGGCAGCCCGGTTTTGTCGGCTCCCATCTCTACAACCTGCTGGGGACTGAGCCGGATATACAGAGGATTCCATGCCGGGATGAGTTCTTTTCCGACGAAAAAGCCCTGCGGAACTTCGTAAAACAGTGCGACGTGATTGTGCATCTGGCGGCGATGAACCGCCATCCCGATCCGCAGGTGATCTACGACACCAATATCCGGCTGGTGAAACAGCTGATCGCGGCGATGGAGGCGGAGCAGGTTGCGCCTCATGTGCTTTTCTCCAGTTCGACCCAGGAGGAGCGCGACAACCTGTACGGCGCTTCCAAGCGGGAAGGCCGGCAACTGCTGGCGGAATGGGCGGAGCGTAACGGAGGCAAATTCACCGGCTGCGTGATTCCGAATGTATTCGGCCCTTTCGGGAAGCCGAATTACAATTCCGTGGTCGCCACCTTCTGTCACAAACTGACTCACGGCGAGGAACCGGAAATTCAGGTTGACGGTTCAATCAGGCTGGTCTATGTCGGCGATCTGTGCCGGGAGTTCATCAAAATCATGCGTACCGCGGAGACGGCGGTTCTCCGGCCGATCCCTTACGGGGCGGAAAGGAAGGTGTCGGAGCTGCTGGCAACCTTCCGCCGCTTCAAGGAACTCTACTTCGAGCAGGGCATCCTGCCGGAACTTCGTGACCGGTTCGAGGTGCAGTTGTTCAATACCTTCTGCGGCTATCTGGATTACAAAACTTTTTATCCATTCAGCCTGAAAAACAACACCGACGCGCGCGGTACTTTCGTGGAGCTGGTGAAACTGGACCATCTCGGCGGTCAGGTGTCGTTTTCAACGACCGTGCCGGGAGTGACCCGTGGAAATCATTACCACACCCGCAAAATCGAACGCTTCGCGGTCATCCGCGGCAAGGCCCGGATCGAACTGCGCCGAATCGGAACAACAGAAAAAATGGTGTTCGAGCTGGATGGCGACCATCCTGCCTTCGTGGATATGCCGGTCTGGCATACGCACAATATCACCAACATCGGGGATGATGAGCTGTACACCGTTTTCTGGATCAACGAATTTTACAATCCGGAGGACCCGGATACTTTTTTTGAGGAAGCCTGACCATGGAAAAATCCAAACTCAAAGTGATGTCGATCGTCGGAACCCGTCCGGAAATCATCCGGCTTGCGGCGGTCATCAAACTGCTGGAAGCCCATGTGGACCACAAGATGATCCACACCGGCCAGAACTACGATTACGAACTCAACCAGGTTTTCTTTGAGGAGCTGGAGCTGCGCAAGCCGGACTATTATCTGGGCGTGGACACCTCCAGCCTCGGCCATGTATTGGGTGAAACCCTGATCAAAGTGGAGGAGGTGTTCAACGCCGAGCAGCCTGACGCGGTGCTGATCCTCGGCGACACCAATGCCGCGATCGCCGGAATCATGGCCAAGCGCATGAAGATTCCGATTTTCCACATGGAAGCGGGCAACCGCTCCTTTGACCTGAACGTGCCGGAGGAGATCAACCGCCGGATCATCGATCACATCGCCGATTTCAATCTGGTCTACACCGAAAATTCCCGCCGTCACCTGCTTGCGGAGGGGTTGCCTCACCGCTATATCTACGTGACCGGCTCCCCGATGTACGAAGTGCTGCACCAGTATATGGATAAAATCCGTTCCTCGAAAATCCTGGATACGCTCAAGCTGGAAAAGAACAGGTACTTCATCGTCAGCTGTCACCGCGAAGAAAACGTCGACTATCCGTCGAACCTGCGCAAGATCCTGACCATCCTGAACCGCCTCGCGGAAACCTATGACATGCCGGTCGTGGTTTCGACCCATCCGCGCACCCGCAAACGGATCGAAGCGTTGGAGGGCGTGGAGATTGATTCGCGCGTGCAGTTCCTGAAACCTTTCGGCTTCTTCGATTACAACGCCCTGCAGCTGAATGCCAGATGTGCGATCAGCGATTCCGGCACGATCAGCGAGGAATCCAGCATGCTGAACTTCCCGGCAGTCACGATCCGGCAGGCGCTGGAGCGGCCGGAAGCGATGGATGCCGGCACGATTATTCTGACCGGGCTTGATCCGGAAATCGTGCTGGATTCAGTCCGGCTGGTGATCGACGAATTCGAGCAGAACGGCGGCAAATATGAGAAAATCTGTCCGGAATATCAGGTTCCGAACACTTCATGGCGCGTACTGAAGCTGATCCTCGGCACCGCCAGACTTTCCAACCGCTGGCGCGGTATTGAACTGAAAAAGTAAGCGATGAAAATTCTGTTTATTGCACATTACTTTCAACCGGAACCCGGTTTTTTCTTCGGATTACCATTTGCCGAAGAGTTGACACGCCGGGGACATCAAGTCGAAATATTGACTGGTTTCCCCAATTATCCAGAAGGAAAAATCTATCCAGAATACCGACAGAGATGGCGACAAATTGAGGTCATCAACGGGATTCGGATTACCCGGGTTCCATTATACCCAAGTCATGACCGTTCCCCCCTAAAAAGAATCATCAGTTATACCTCACTTTCTTGCTCTCAAGCTCTAGTTGGCCTATTTTGCCGTTTTCAAGCAGATGTGGCTTATGTCTGTCAAGGGCCGGCAACTATAGGTCTGCCAGCTCTTTTATTCAAATATCGGAAAAAAATCCCGTTTATCTACCATATTCAGGATCTATGGCCGGATAGTTTGAATGCAACCGGCATGTTTCACTCTACCAGTGGAATAAAGTTACTGCACTACTGGTGCCGAGAAATCTACCGACGAGCTGGACATATCGTAGTAATCACTCCTGGAATGAAACAAATTTTGATTGAGCGGGGCGTCCCGGCTGACCGGATTACCTTGATCTACAATTGGTGTGACGAACAACACCTGTTGGCAGATGAAACTTTGAAAGATGATTTTACACAGAAACTTCTAGCACCGGAATACTTCAATATTCTATATGCGGGTAACATCGGTACTGCTCAGCGTCTGGATACCGTCATTCAGGCAGCAGAACTATTGCGTCAGGAAAAGAAAATCCGTTTCATTCTGGTCGGCGATGGTATTGCCAAAAATGAACTGGAGGAGCAGGTGAGGGAAAAGCGACTGGAGAATGTGTTATTTCATCCGCGTGTGTCCTTGGAAGCAGCCGGTAAGCTATTGCAGGCAAGTAATGTTGTTCTGACACATTTGCGCCGGGATCCATTGTTTGACATCACGATTCCCTCAAAAATTCAAGCTTATCTTGCCTCGGGGAAACCTATTCTGGCGGCAATTGGTCATGATGCGGGAATGTTGGTCAAAACCGCAGGCGCCGGTTTCAGTATCGAGCCGGAGGACCCCTCAGCCATGGCCAAGGCTGCTCTTACTCTCAGCCAAATGACACCGGAAGAGTTGGCAACGATGGGGAAACGCGGTCAGGAGTTTTATCATCGAGAACTGGCCTTTTCGATAGGCGTATCTCATTTTGAGAGATTGTTTGAAACAGTCAGAAAAAAATAAGTAAGTTCATATGTTACAGCTTTTATTATTCCTCAAACACCACTGTTCTTTCTTATGGAGTTTTGTCGAGTTTTGTAACGGGTCAGTATTTGCTATTCTTTTTCGTGCCCGATTTCGTCGGGTGACAACTGAAATTTGCCAGAATATTTCCTCTGAAAAATTTCATTTCCGACCGTTGGTAATCGAAGACCTAGAACAATTGCAGGAGTTTTTTGCAGCTCAACCCGAAGCTTCTTATGAATACTTTAAGCCTCATAAATTCGATTTAAAGACCTTGAAACGGTTGGAGCGGAATCCGGCTTTCTGTATGTTCGGTGCTTTTGAAGGAGAGCGTCTGACGGGTTATTCATTGCTGCGTTTTTTCTGTAACCGGCAGGCGTTCGCCGGATTCTTGGTAAACGAACAGGATCGAGGACGAGGGATCGCGAAAGTAATGGGACGCAATATGTTGAAAATCTGTTGGACATGCGGTTTTCGGGTATTTGCCACCGTATCTCGCCGGAATACCAGTGCTTTGGCTTCCTATCGAGCCATCAATGATTTTCGAATTATCCGAGAATTGCCGGATGATTATATCTATATTGAATATATGAAGGATGGGGTAAAATAAAATGATATACAATACTTGGTCGGATTTCTTAATATTCGTCCGGGAAATATTCGGAGAAAGAAAGAATAATATTATCCTCCACGACCCGCGTTTCATTGGTAACGAGCGAAAATATCTGTTGGAAGCGATGGATTCCAATTTTGTTTCCAGCGTAGGAGAATACGTCGGCAAGTTTGAACAGGCCATCGCCGAATATACTGGTGCACGTTATGCTGTGGCCGCAGTAAATGGCACTGCAGCTTTACATATTTCGTTGTTGCTGGCCGGAGTAACGTCAGGGGAGGAAGTCATTACCCAACCGGTTTCATTTATTGCCACCTGTAATGCGATCTCCTATTGTGGAGCACATCCGGTATTCGTTGACGTGGATCGTGACACCATGGGAATGTCGCCAGAAAAACTGGAGGTTTTCCTCCAGAAAAATGCGATAAAAAAAGCAGATGGTTGGTGTTATAATAGCAGAAGCGGAAAACGCTTTGCTGCAGTAGTACCGATGCATACTTTCGGTCACCCTTGTCAGATTGATGAAATTGCTGAATTATGTCGCCAATACAATATTCCTTTGGTTGAAGATGCAGCGGAAAGTTTGGGTTCGCGTTATCAGGGCAAGCATACCGGATTATACGGTAAATTGGGTGCAGTCAGCTTCAACGGCAACAAAATCATTACCACCGGCGGAGGCGGCATGTTGCTGACGGATGATGAAGCCACCGCACGTCTGGCCAAACACCTTACGACAACCGCTAAACTTCCGCATCGCTGGGAATATTATCACGATTACACAGGTTACAACTATCGGCTCACCAATTTGGCGGCTGCATTAGGATGCGGCCAAGTTGAACAGTTAGAGAACTTTGTGACACAAAAACGGAAACTTGCAAAACAATACAATGAATTTTTCAAAGATACGGAAATGCGTTTCTTCACAGAACCAGCCAATTGCCGATCTAATTACTGGTTGAATGCGGTATTGTTGGCAGATCGCAAGGAACGTGATGCATTTCTTGCCTATACGAACGATCATGGGGTAATGACGCGGCCAATTTGGACGCTCTCCAACCGCCTTCCCATGTATCAGGCGTGTCAGGCAGGTGATTTAAGTAACGCCGCATGGTTGGAAGACCGGGTCGTAAATATTCCAAGTTCGGTGATAATCCCAGATTATTACCAGAACATCAAGGCAGGCAAATATGTATGAATTTTTGAAGAAAATATCCGACTGGCTGATTGCCGCGGTCGCACTGGTCGGTTCGGCATGGTTGCTGGTGCCGTGCATGATTATTCTGCGCTGCACGGGGGAGCATGAAGTGTGGTACCTGCAAAAACGGGTAGGCTATCGGAACCGGCGTTTCAATATCATCAAATTCGCCACGATGCTGAAAAATTCTCCCAACATGGGAACCGGCAGCCTGACAACGCGCAATGATCCGCGGGTACTGCCGTTCGGCGCTTTTCTGCGTAAAACGAAAATCAATGAGTTGCCTCAGATTTTCAACGTGTTCAACGGAACAATGAGCATTGTAGGACCACGTCCGCAGATGGAAGTGGATTTTTACCGTTTCCCGGAAGAGGTTCAGAAGGTAATCTATAATGTGAAACCGGGAATTACCGGAATCGGTTCCGTGATCTTCCGGGATGAAGAAAAATATCTGTCACGGCCGGACATCGATCCGATCAGTTGTTATGAAACGCAGATCGCACCCTACAAGGGGGCGCTGGAGCTCTGGTATCAGGAACACGCCTCTCTGGCAGTAGATTTCAGGATTATTTTTCTGACAGCGTGGGTGATCATATTTCCGGAGAGCGAATTGCCGTACCGATGGTTCCGGGATCTGCCGTCCAAACCGGAATGGATGGCGAAAAAATAACATTCAGGAGATCGAATATGTTCCATGTAAATAAATTCATCGCGGAGGCGGTCACGCAACGGAATGCCAGCATGTTCCGGGAAGACCTGACGGCCAATCAAGAACTCCTGACACGTGAAATCGCCGGGAAAAAGGTGCTGGTGATCGGCGGCGCCGGAACCATCGGCAGTTCTTACATCCGCGCCCTGCTGCCGTTCCGTCCTGCAAAACTTGTGGTCGTGGACCTCAGCGAAAACGGCCTGACCGAACTGACCCGCGACTTGCGTTCGACCTTCGGCATGTATGTACCGCCGGATTACCGGACTTATCCGCTCAGTTTCGCGGACCCGATTTTTGAAAAAATTTTCCGGACGGAAAACGGTTTTGATATCGTCGCAAACTTTTCGGCCCACAAGCATGTCCGCAGCGAGAAGGATGTCTATTCCGTACAGGCGCTGCTGGAAAACAATGTGCTGAAAGCGCGTCGCCTGCTGGAACTGCTGGCGGAGTTTCCGCCGGAACACTTTTTCTGTGTCTCCACCGATAAAGCCGCCAATCCGGTGAACATCATGGGGGCCAGCAAGCGGGTCATGGAAGACATGATCATGGCATATGCGGATCGCTTCAAGGTAACCACCGCCCGATTTGCGAATGTCGCCTTTTCCAACGGCAGTCTGCCCGCCGGCTTTCTGGAACGGCTGATGAAGCGGCAGCCTCTGAGTTCTCCCGCCGACGTGAAACGCTATTTCGTGTCACCGGAAGAGAGCGGCCAGATCTGTTTGATGGCCTGCATTCTGGGCCGGAACCGGGAGATTTTCTTCCCGAAGCTCGGTGAAGAACAGATGATGACCTTTGCCGCAATCTCCGACCGTCTGCTGCGGGCGCTGGGTTACGAACCGTTCCGGTGTGCCTCCGAAGAGGAGGCTCGCCGGTTCGCTGCGGAGATGCCGGAAGATTCCAGACGGTATCCGGTCTACTACTTCACTTCCGACACCACCGGCGAAAAGAGCTTCGAAGAGTTCTATGTGGCGGGAGAAACGATTGATCAGGAACGATTCCGGGCCCTGGGGGTAATCACCGGTGGCACAAGCCGCCCGCTGGCCGAAGTGGAGGCGTTTCTGCAAGAACTCGCGGCGCTGCTGTCCCGGCCGGAAGTAACCAAGGCGGAAATCGTCGCCGCGCTGAAACGTTTCCTGCCCAATTTTGAGCATCATGAGACCGGAAAAAACCTCGACCAGAAGATGTAATGCAAATAAACGAAAAACAACCGGATGAACTTTCGCGGTTGCTGGAAACGGCGGGGGAGTTCATTTTCCGTTCCCGGGCGGAAGAGTATTGGGCCGGGTGTGCGGCGGAGGTGCGCGAAGAGCTTTGCCGCAGTGCAGTTCAATACCGCCTGGAGCCTTTTTTCTACTATTATCTGTGGAAAGTGCTGCCTCCGGAACGGAAAACGGAGTTTCAGAAAGCCGGGCGGGCGGTGTCGCAGAACTCCCTGCCCCTCTTCCATCAGTTCGATTCCATCCGAAAGCTGCTGAATGAAAACAGCATCCGGTTTGTGCCGTTCAAGGGTGCGGAGCTGGCACGCGAAGTCTATCCCGATCTTTCGCTGCGGCTGATGGGCGATCTGGATATCCTGATCCATCCCGGCGACATCGATCGAGCCATCGCCCTGTTGCGGGCCGACGGCTGGACCGGAGACGAATTCCGTTACGATCACCATTTCGCCCCGCTGGAACGAAAGGGAGTGAATGTCGAAATCCATTTCGATCTTCCCGGTTTTCATTCGGAAGAACCGGCGCAGTTCTGGAAGGAGTGCCGAAAAACCGGCAATGCCGAAGAACATCGCCTCTCCCCCGAACTGAATCTTCTTCTGCAGGTCGCCCATGCCGCCGGCCACGAATGGCACAACGGCATGAAACTGCTGCTGGACCTCGCCTTCCTGATCCGGCGGGAAACCATCGATTGGAACCGCGTGGAGCTGCTGGCGAAACGGTTCGGAGTGTTATCGCCGGCACCGTTGTTTGCGGTCGTGCCGGAACTGTTCCGGCACGCTCCGGGCCTTCCGGAATTCCGGGGAGAAATTCCGGAAGCGATCCGGAACGATTTTCTGGCGCTGCTCGGAGAAAATTGTGTGTTCCCGCAATCTTCATGGCTGATCCTGATGAACGAACCGGGCCGTTTTTCTCCGAAATGGTGGCGTACCCGCCTGAAAGGCCTGCGTCCGCAGGTGCTGTATGTGCGGTATCATCTGGAGAAAGGACATCCCTGGCAATTGTTCCTCTGCGCCTGCCGGGACGGAATGCGGAAGGCCGGTTTCGCCGTCCGCAGCCTGCGAAAGCGGCAGGAGCCTCAAATGCAGTCATATCTGAAACGCCGAACCCATATCAAACATTTCTTTGAAGGATTCAGGCAATAAGCCTCCTTGAACTCAATCCGCGATACCGCCTGCCGCCGGTATTCCGCCTGAAGACATTCTACGCAATCACGGAGAACGGCTCCGGAATTTTCTGAAACGACATCGCCATAAACCGCGACTGAAAAGAGAAACAAAGCATTTTTTCTCTTTCAGTCGTTTTTTATTTGTTTTTTCACACTCCCCTCCCCTCCGCAGCCCTCAAAGCAGAGTTGAATCCAACAGTGCATCGAGGCGCCTCCGCGACAAGCCGCCGACTCTACAAAAAAATAAAAAATTCTTCAGGAAAAGTGTAGAATCTGCGTATATGCCCAGTGAGCCCCATCTAGAAATCC
>ERZ1034984.714-NODE-714-length-35960-cov-177.919203_pt1 | contig 35960 bp, 50 predicted proteins | sample MGYA00520589_ERZ1034984 | MGnify/ENA primary metagenome ERZ1034984 (study PRJEB33766, sample SAMN09781790) | gut metagenome | biome: gut microbiome | host: Homo sapiens | place: Madagascar | study: EMG produced TPA metagenomics assembly of the PRJNA485056 data... | reverse complement strand
CTTTTCCGTACTCAGTTTTACATAGGATTCCATAATTACGTTCCTTTCTTATAAATCAGTTTCGTTTCATCCCATCCGGGATATATCATTTTTAAGTAGTGTCTGATATACGCCTGCATATGTTTTCTCTTTGCCGTCTGGTCAAAGTCGTTGTGGCACTTATCGCAAAGCGTCACAATGTTCTCTTCGACCCCAAGCCCGCCCTGCGAGCGTGGGATGAAATGACACCACGGATTGCCGGGGCGGAGGCAGACAATGCAGCGCCCGCCGTCGCGCGCCCAGACGGCCTTCTTGACTTTCTCAGGTATCTTTGTCGCCTTCGTTTCCTTCCTCATCCTGCCTCCATTCCAGCGCCATACGCTCGAGTTCTTCTGGCGGGAGCGTCTCAATGCCCTGCTGTTTGCAGTCCTCTACAACCAGATCAATGAGCCGCGCCATCTGCTTTGTGTCGTAGGTGCTTGAGCCGTAGTAGCAAATGACGTTCGTGCAGCCAGGAATTTTTGACGCCATGATCTCCGTGCAGCGCCCGAGTCCGTGCGATTCCCAGTCCTCCCGAAATCGCTTGACCGCTGCGTCCGGAGCGCATATCGTATCGGAGTTGTCGCCAACATCCGGAATATAATGCCGGTAGACCTCTTCCGGCGGGATTCCAACCTTGACGGAAAGCTTGTTGCAGAGTGTCCAGAGATATCGGTTTGCGTCCAAGCTCCGCTTCTTCCGGAACTCCTTGATCGTGACCGTGTACTTCTTCTGCGGGTCCATCTCCCCGGCAACCATCTGGGCTTGTCCGGGCAGCTCCGGTCGGAGCTTCAGCCAGCTCCCCGCTGCATCCATGCTCCACGAAGCTTCAATGATGTTCAGCTCTCTCATGCCTTACTCGCACAATTCCAGCAAAGACATCTGCCAAAGCGCTTTCTTGTCTTTTCCGCTACAGCCCTTGCGCTGAACTGAGAGCCTCCCTCAACAACCTGTGTGATCTCCCCGCCGCAATCCGCGCAAATCAAAGCCTTTGCTTGGGCTTGCTGCTTCTCTTTCGGCTGTGCGGTCTGCTTCTGGTATTCTTCTGTGTCGGCGTCCTTTGTATCGTCGATAGCAAACAAGCCGTTGAGTGCATATTTCCGCGCGTAGGATGAAGCTGTACCGGTAATCTGCGGCTCGTCCATACCCTTCTTGCTTTCCGGTTCGCGGGCAAACGCTGTTGTAATGACGCTGCTTTCACCATCTGACAGTTCAGCTCTCGCCATGACGTAGATTCGCCCGCCGGTTTCCGCGATGCTGTCCGAAATCGTCAGCGTACAGCCAACGGTTTTCAGAAGCGGCTTTACCGCCTCTAAAATGCTCTCGCAGCTGCGGTATTTGTAGCCGCCAAAGTTGTTTGTTTTATCCTTCGGCGCTTTCAGTTCTGCCTGAATCTGAATCAGTTTCTCGTTGATCGTCATATAACCCCTCCAATTCCAATCGACACCAATAGCCGCGGGCAAACTCGTTGACAATATATTCGCCTGTCAATCTGCACTGTTTCCGGCTGTAGGTCTCAAAAAACGGGCAGAACTGGCAGCAGATGTGATCCTGATCAAAATAGACGCTTACGCGTGTTTCGACCGGAATATAGTCAACGCCGGAACGTCCTTTTTTCATAGCCCAGTTCCTCCAAAATGTGCCTTGTGCCAAGTGTTTCTACCAGAACAGCGATAATCTGATTGTTCGGGTCACGGTCTTCTCTGTCTGTCAGATCAGCCATGTTCCCTTCATCTCCGACCCAATACTCGCCGCCCTCATAGATCTCATTGCCGAACACGTCGTACATGCACGGCGCTTGCTGTCTGTCTTTCATCATTCCACCAACCTGTATCTGGCATAGCTCGTATCCTCGCCATACCGGTTCTTGCTCGTTTCCATTTCCTTCTTGATCGCGTAACCCTCGCGCTTGAGATCAAAAATCCTCGCTCCCAGACGCATACAGCTGATGTCCCGAATCGCTTCCAGCTGCGTAATGCTTCCGAAGTCGCGCATACATTGCAGGATTCTCTCCGTCTGCTTCATGCTCACCTCCACGCTTCTGTAAACACCGTCCAGAACACAATATCGCGGTACGTGACCTTCTGCTCCTGAGGCGCTTCGGGCGGATTCGCGCATGTGTAGCGGAACCACTCCCGCCATCTTTCGCACATGCAATTCTCCCCGCGCCCCTTCGTGCAGCTTTCACAAGGATGCTCCATCTCATGCCCCCGTCAGTATCGCGCCGACGAAAAAGCACGCCGCAGCGCCTCCAAGCGTGATCGCCGCCCGGAACAGGCCGAAGCCCAGCATGACCGCCGTACCGCCTACCAGCATGCACGCCACAGAGAAGCAAGCAGTCTCTGCCGCTTTCAGAAGCCCATACCTCCGCTTCCGCTGCCGGACGATTTCCGCCCAACGCTCGCCAAGCTCCCGCTCTCGCGCCGCTCGGTGATTTAGCTCTGTGATAATCTCAACGTCACTCATCTTTTGCCTCCACATATTCTCCGCACATGATATTCTCCGGCTTGGTCTTCGCGATAATTTTTCTGCATTCGCTTGTGATTCTCACGCGGAGGCCTGCGTAAATGCCAAACTCACAGCCTGCCTCGATGCCTTCGCCTGCCTTGATGCCACAGCCTGCCTCGATGCCCCAGCCTGCCTTGATGCCACAGCCTGCCTCGATGCCACTGCCTGCCTCGATGCCACTGCCTGCCTCGATGCCACTGCCTGCCTTGATGTTGCCGGAAACCTCAAGCCGTCCAGCAAAAATGATTGATTTTTCGGTGAACAAATCGCCGTCGACCTTCCGGACATCATCCGTCCTGCCGAATACGCCAAGCAACCATGACCCGTAGCTAAAATTCTTCTCCGCGCAGCAGTCCAACAAATCCTGATACTCTACGCCCTCCGGATACTTTTCTTCCGGGAATTCTTTCAGAAAATCCCTGTATCCGGCTGCACATGCGCCTTTCTCCCGCAGGAGCTCCTTTGTAATTTTCATTTCATCCTCCTTAAATAGTCTTCCTTGCCGATAAATGCTTTGCTGTTCGTTGCATAGCCCTTGCCGTGCGCGGCCATGCCTCAGCTTTTCCGCTGCGGCTCCGAGCCCTTCGCATCCCTGCCGCCGCGACGCATTCCCGAGCTTTACTCTGCCGCTGCCAAACGTTGCTTAACTTTGCCCCAGCAAATCATTGCTTAGCACATCCGCTGCCTGTCAGAGCAAAGCGTGCGTTACTACGCCATTGCCTATCGTTTCTTCGGTTTGCTTTGCCGCTGCCAATCCTTGCTTTGCTTCGCCGTTGCCACGCCTAGCACCGCCAAGCCCTTCCATTGCAAACATAGCATCCCATGCCCCCGCGGAGCCAGCCTATTCTTTGCCTTTGCCTCGCAGTCCATTTCGCAGCCGCGCCTTTGCGAATCGCAGCAAATCTCTACAGTGCCGTTGCCACACATTGCATTCCAATGCCGTTGCCGCACATAGCGATCAATGCCGTTGCTGCGCCATGCGGCGCAAGGATGTGCAATTCCATTGCTACCAACGAACCGCCCAACGACACCGCGCCATCGCATTTACCCGAGCACTTCGTAGGTGAACCGTCCCTTCCCGGAATTCCGCCACTGGCCAATGCCTCTGAGCCGTCCGTAATCCAGCCACTCCAAGACGATATTCTTGTGTGCCTTTTCATCCAACATGACGATTTCAAATTCGCACGTGGAGCCCGCCGGGATTTCCTCGGAATTCGCCAAACTGACGCGCTCGCCCTGCGGGGTCTGCGCTCGCAAAGGCCGCTGGCACTCGCCAATCGAGCCGTTTACCTGAATCGGGATGTGCCGGGGCTCGACGAAGATCAGACCGTCGATGATCTTCTTGTAGGCTTTTAAGCCGGAGCTCTTCGTGCTCTTCACTCTGGCCAGCATGCCGCAGGCGTCCTTGAAGAAGCCCTTGATCTGGTAGTCATACAGCACCGGGCACCCGTTCGCGCGGGGGAAGACCGTCATGCCCTTGTCTGCCACCACGTCCGCGCCCAAAGCCGCGATCTCGTCCTCGATCGTGGTAGCGTCCGGCGCTTTGCTCGCGATGAAATCCCGCGCCACATTCTCATTGCTCGGCCACGTGCCGAGTACCGGCTCCAAAAATGTTAATCTGGCTTTCATTTGTTTCAATCCTCCTGAAATTTACGGCTGATGCCGTTTTCTCCGTTCTTTCCTCTGCGCCTCCCACTGATCAAGCACAGAGATGATAACCGGTCTGAGTTTCCGGGCGCTCGCCCGTCCGTTCAATACATTGCTGATGTGGCTCTGCGTCACGTTGCAGCAGTCTGCAAGATCGGCCTGCGTCATGTTCAGGTCATGCAGTCTTGCCTTCACGTAAGCGCCAAAGCTCCGTCTCCCCAATCTATCGCCTCCCTTACCACGGGTAACAGATCATTTCCCGCACCTCCGTAATCGGCACGCCCAGACAGCGCATAAGCCGGAGCGCCTGCGGGAAATACTTTGTCGGGCTCCTATAAAGATCGTAAAGCGCTGTGTGGCCAATGCCCGCGTACTTGCAGGCTTTCTCGACGCTCACGCCCTGCGCCTTAATTGCCCCCCGAATCTTCTCCGTCAGCATGTAGTCCAGCGTCCGCTTCACTGCCGCCTTCGGCATGCTCTTCACCTCCTGTAAAAAGCTCGGGAACCGTCACCCCGTATAGTCTTGCCAGATTTTCGTGATGTTTCCGTGCAATGCGTGTTTTCCCGGTCTCCCACAGGTGTACCGCAGACTGGTTCACGTTCAGTTCCTTTGCAACTTCAGCCTGCGTCAGCCCGGTTTTCAACCGGAGTTCCCTTAAATTCAATTTCTCGCCCCCTAAACCTCATAAATATGAGTAATAATGATTGACAACCCTTCGGGAACGGTGTTACAATGAAATTGTTCAGAAAACATTGTTTTTTGCCGCTCTCCGAGGGGCTGCTTTGCTGCACCTTTTGGGTACACCCATATAATAACTCATAAATAAACCATTTGCAATAATAAAATGGTTTATTTAAACTATTTGTTTACATGCACAATTTCGAGGTTCCAATTATGGACATTATGCTAGAACGTATTCTCTCGCTTATTCCGAAGAAGGAAAATGGCGATTTCAAACATGGTTCGCTGGCGGCATTTGCCCGTCCGCTTGGATTCAAGGATGGACACATAATTTCAGACTGGATAGCTGGTAACTCAACGTCATATAGTAACTATCTCTATGAGATTTCTGCAAAGTACGGTGTCTCTGTTGCTTGGCTCAAAGGCGAGACAGACGAAAAAAATCCCCCCGTCCCGGAGGACGAGAGGATTTTGAACGAGGAACTTATTTCGCGTCTGGTTTCTTTGACACCCGAAGAGATGCAGAAGGTTGACGCTTTTGTGCAAGGGCTCTTAGCAAATCGTTGAGTTGTCGCTTTTCGTTGTAAGATAAACGCTCTATGTATTTAGCTGCTTCTTCGCGTGTCATTGACGTTCTCCTTTCTTCGCGGCGTATTGATATTTTAGAACAGGCGTTCGCAAAATACAATATGCAAGATTCCACAAATTTCATATTCAACTTTCTACACCGGAATTTTGAATAAATCCAAATTATTGGACAGGGAGTGTGCTATATGAAGAAAAAGCGAAGTGTCCTGCTTCGCCCGGTCGCATGGATAGCAACCGTCGCACTAATTTATTGCATGGGAATGATTTCGAAACTGGTCTGTAATCTCGGGGTATGGGCAGTCAACGAATTTAGCCATCTCTCAATTGGCATGGTAATTTTGCTGGTCATTCTTTTCGGAAGTATCTACATCAGTATTTATTTCTACTCTGCCGTCTTACTTCCGCAGTTGCTTGTCTTTGTGTCAGATTTTATTTATCCATCAAATCACGCTTTTCGATATTACTTTGCTGGTGTTCTTGAGATAATCATCTGCGCAATTGCTGTGTTTGGCGGGATTCGTGGTTGGATTGTTCAAACCGGCAGTACAAGTATGTTCTGGTTTTACGCTGCTTACGTTCATTTCATTTTAGAAATGATAGTAATGATGCTTCATGGACGTTCAGCATCAGAAGGACGCCACGAGACAACAGCCGGCGGTTCTCAGTAATGCTGCCCCGCCGCCGAGCCACCGAGCGGCGGGGACTTTGTTTGCCAAGCAGTAGTGGGAGCTGCCTGTAGTTCCAGAATATACCGTTCTATATGGGCATGTCGAGACACAATGTCCACTTATCGCGTACATCAAAATAGGTTTTGTTCATTAAAACATATGGGGGAATGTGTTTTGGTTAAGAAGTTGTGGGAAATCTGCCGTGACGCGAAAGATGCCGCACACGTTACGAACCAGCATATTGCGGACGAAACAGGCTTGGCTTTGAATACGGTTTCGCAATATCTTCGTGGGGATACCAAGCACCCGTCTGTCTACACTGTCGGACCGATTTGCCGTGCGTGCAGCGTCGATCTGAACGCCTATTTTAATATTAAAATACCGAGCGAAAAGAACCCGGAAGATTGCAGCGCTTGCCCGGAACTGGCGCACGCAGAGCAGATGCAGCGGATCTATGAACGCGGGCTTCACACGCGTTCTGTGATTATTATGGGGCTGTGCGTCATTCTGGCGCTGGCTCTGGTTGCGCTGATCATCGACCTTTGCAACCCGAACGTCGGTTGGGTTCGCGCATGAAGAGAATCGAGGTTCATCATGAAAGTACCAGAGCCAAAGAAATTACCAAGTGGCACATGGTTTATCCAGATGCGTTTGAACGGTGTCAGTGTCCCTGTCTCTGCTCCCAGCAAGAAAGAATGTATCCAGCAAGCGCAGCTCATTAAAGCTGAGTACCTTGCTGGACGGCGCAGAATTGCGTCCAATGATATAACTCTTCGCGAGGCAATCACTGAGTACATTGACGCAAAAAAAGGTCTATCCCCAACCACCTTGCAGGGCTATGAAAAAAGCCGCGATCAATACTTCCAGCGTATTATGGATAAACCGCTTCGCGATATCGACATAGACGCAATCAATGATGCAATTTACGCTGAACAGGCGCGCGTCAGCCGACGTGGGAAACCACTCTCTCCAAAGACAATCCGTGAAGCGTGGCACCTGATCTCTACTGTCCTAAAGCGAAATCACATCAGGTTAGACGACGAGCCAGATCTTCCCGAGCTTAAAAAGAAGCCTGTTCAAATTCTTTCCTTTGAAGAAGTTTATCCTGCAATTGCTGGCTCATCAATAGAGCTTGAATGTCTTCTTGCAGCGAGACTCAGCCTGACGATCTCGGAGATTCGCGGGCTGACAAAATCAAGATCCATTCATAACGGAAAACTGTACATTGTCGAAACTGTAGTTGATGTCCACGGTGTTCCTGTACGAAAAGAAGGCGGTAAGGAATTTGAGCGCGTTCGGGTTCTCGACATTCCACCCTTCATACAAGACCTGATTGACAAAGTGGATGGCGATATTCTTTGCGACAAATCATCGCAAACAATTAACAAACGCTATCAACGTCTTCTTGAAAAGGCAGGTCTTCCAAAGAGCAGCTTTCACAAGCTTCGGCACACATATGCGTCCGAAGGGGCGCGTCTTCAAATTCAGCCGGAGATTATCCAGGAAGGCGGCGGCTGGAAGAGCGACCACACCATGAAAACTGTTTATACGCATACATTCTCTTCCGCGCGTCTCTCAGCCGAGAAGCAAATGGACGACTACTATTCTTCGGTTATAAGTGCCTTTGAGCGCCAACAATTTCATTAGCATTTTCATTAGCATTTTATATTCCGTAAACGTGGTTTTTCTTCCGTGAACACGGAATATTCTCCGCAAATGCGGAGCATCAAAAATCGTCGAAAGCATTGAAAACACAAGAAAAACCCGCAATCTCAGTTGATTGCAGGTTTTCTCATTATGGTGGAGCTGAGGGGAATCGAACCCCTATTCTCTATCTTATATCGCATGTGTTTTCAATACTTTTCACATGTCATTAGCATTTTTATTAGCATTTGCAACACAGTGATAATACGCCGAAATCTTCTCCTCCGGCTCTCCCGCGTCCTTGTCAAACAAAAACGCCTCGGCCATATCTGCGTAAAATTCCGGCTTGTCCACGCCGTGCTTTCTCGCCACCATGCAGTAATCAGAGCGCATCATGTTCACCGCAGCATACCAGATGCAAGCAGGCAGATATACGCCCATTTCCTTCGCCATCGCGCTTGTTTCCGCCATCGTCCACTGTGCGCCCTTCGTTCCGTCGCTGTTTTCCATATGCTCTACCCAGCAAATGGCATCCTCCTTCGTGAACGATTCACGCAGCTCCAGCTTTTCCAGCGCCCGAATGGTCTTTGCATAAAGCCGGACTTCCTCCACATTGCCGGTCGTTGCCGGTCTTTCCATCAGCTCCTGCAATCTCTCATGAAGCTTTTCTATGTACTCCATCATACTGCCTCCTTTATATATTTGTACAGCTTGTCCACGTCGTTCTGATCAAACGTCAGATCTCCGATAAACGGAATCGAAACCGGAAGCCGCTGCTCAAACTTCGGTCTCGCCGCATTGTAAAGCCGGTCAATATTGATGTTCCCTGCTTCGTCCATAACGCCCATCATCTGCACAACCGGGTTCTCCCGCAGCGCAAGGATTCGTTCCTTCCCGCCGTCCATAATAAGCGCAATAATAATGCCCGCGCCAATGCCCTTCCCTGTCGGAAGATGCGGCAGAATCTCTGTGTCGATGAACCGCACTGCACCGCGCATTGCCTGATCAATCGTTACCATATGCCCCTCCTGAGACGTTGGGGCGGCGTTTGCCGCCCCTTTGTACGTTAGGTCGTCGTGCTAGTTGTCGGTGCCGTCCAGCTGTTATACCGCTGCATAGGCTCCGGGCAGACGTTGCCGATGGGAATGACGGTCTTCGTCATAGCCGCGAGCGCCGCGATCTCATTCTGCATGCAACTGATATTCGCCGTAGTCTGCGCATTGATCACGCGCTGCTGGCAAAGCTGTTCTTCTACGCCGCGAACTCTGCCGTCCATGTACTTGTACATTTCAAGAATCTTCTGGTCGGTGTACGTGTTCGCGTCTCTGAGTTTCACTTCCGTTTCCAGCTCCGCGATTCTCGCGGCCTGAGAAGCTTCATAGCGGCTCACAAGGTGGCTGTCGCCATCTTCATTCGCCGGTACCGCCCGACCGCCAAGAATCCCGCACAGTCCGCCGTTCAGAAGACTAAGCCCCGTGCCGATCGCGCCAAGCGTTACGCCGAGGTTGCCTTTTCCGTTGCTTGCGTATTCCATAAAAATACCCCCAAAAAGATAGTGAACCGGCCAGTTCCTACCATCATTCTGAGGGAAAACGCCATAACAAAAAACCAAGCCAAAGGCCAGAAACGGTATAGAAAAAGGCAGGCGCTTACGCGTCTGCCTTCAATAAAACTTCCGTGCATCGTTTGATAATGCCCTTCATCCCGTTCACGGAAAAACCGTACCGCTCGGCCAAGCGTTCCGCCGTCTCCCCGTCGCAGATGTTTCTTTGCATGATCTCCCGATACATTGCGTTGTGAATCCATTCAGAAATCAGGTGCTCCCACTCACTGCGCGGCTTTAATGGCAATCCGCGCTGCATATTTCCCCTACTTTCTGTTCAGAACCGCAATACTCCCCTGATTCGACACTTCCAAATCGAGCGCCGCCGCAAGGTCTCTGACCTTGATATAGTTCGTGCCGTCCTTGAGAATCCGGTCGACTTCGATCTCCTTACCGTCCACAATGATCTTCGATTTTTCTACCACTTCCAGCTCTCCTTCCGACTTTTCGCCGTTTCCAAGCGCCATCGCCGTATGTCTCGATTCGTTGACGAGCACGTCACCCTCCAAGAGATAGTCCGGGCAGTCCAGATACTTACGATCTGTAAGCAGTTCAAATTCGCCTGTCTTGCCCCACTGCTGCCGCATCTGGAACGTCGCCGGGGCATTGCCTGCCGTGTAGGTGGGCTCCATATCGATTCCCGCAGCCTCCGCGCAGACGGCCATAAAGGCGCTGCAATCCGTCTCGCAGTCGTCCATGATCTCTCCCAGATTCCAGCCCGCACGTCTCGCGCAGTGCCGCAAGGTGTTCCGCTGCCACTGGTCATACCCGATGTGCTTGTTCCCAACGCCCATCCGGCAGGCGCGCGCCATCTTCTTTGCGATCTCTCGCCGCTTCGGCCTCAAAACCAGCGTCCAGCCGTTGGCATACCAGCTTCTGATATTGAGCTCCCAGCCGGATTGATTTCCGGCGCTGCCGCCGGAAATCTTCCCCCGCTCGTCAATGCTCGCCTGTCCGATGAGCATCACTCGTTTTCCACCTCCGGAAGACCAGCAACCGAGGTCAGAAGCGACAGGATACCCGCCAGCGCCGAGGCCGAAGCAACTGCAATCCAGTTCACCTCGTTCAAAAGCGCCGACGTGCCGATCGTCGCAATCGCCGTCTGGCACACCGTTTTCACCGCGCGGATACCCGCAGCCTTCCACCAATTCTTGTTCATCATACTGTACTCCTTTCTCATGCTTTCAGACCAATCCTGAACAGCACATATCCAATGATTCCTCCAACTAACGCCGTGACAATGGTTTTCACCGCCCCCTCCCACATTGCCCCCGGCTTGCCCGTAAGACGCTGAACGGTCTTGTCAATCTTATTGATCTTTTCGTTCATCGTCTTAAACTGTTCTGCCATGACCTTCACCGACGAAGTCAGTTCCTGTAAGACCTTGTAGTCTGCTTCCAGATCATTGATCCGGCGCGTGTTGTCCCGCATCAGTGCCTCCGTCTCCGTCAATCTGTGTTCCATTGTTACTTCATTCATAGGCGCTCCCTTCTGTTTTACCCGGCCATTCGGACGGGGATTTTTGTCCCGTTTTTCTCCGCGATGATCTGCCCGCGAAGCAGCTTCCAAGTCCACCCGTCCGGCGCATTCCACGTCTTCATGACGCCGTTCTGCATCATCCTGTATGCAAGCACTCCCGCCTTCGAGCTGACCGTGTAGCCGTCGCCTGGGATGTCCTCAAAGCCATTTTTGCCGAGTACCGCCCGCACACGAAGCTGCCGCCCGTCCTTTGTCTGCGCAATGACGTCCCCGTTTGCTCCGAGCGTCCAAACAGAACCGTCCTTCGCCTCATACCGGTCTTTCCGCTTGAGAAGCAGACTCAGATACTCCCGGTATCCATCGTCCGTCCGAATGTCGTAGGTTTCTCCCGGAAACTCCGGTTCTGCTGACGGCTTTCCGTTATAATTGAATGCCCACTGAATCCGTGTCTTTGTTCTCTCTGCGTAATCCTGAACGCTGACGGCGATTGCATATTTCTGCTCCGGCGTCATGCTTGTCTGGTTGAGATAATCGCAGAACCATGCCCACTTGGTCTTGAACCCCATCGCTTTTCGTTCGTCTTCGTTCGGTGCTTCCTTGAACTGCGCCCACGCGTCAATGTAGTCGGCCATTGCAGCCCCGGTATCCATAACGCTGTGCGTCCATCCGGTCTGCGCCCTTGCCGAAAGCTCGCTCTTCGCCGCCGCGACGCTGATATTGCCCTCCCGAAGCTCCGAGGAAAGATACCGGAGATTCTTTACCGTGTCCGCGTAGAACCCTGCGCGAACCGCGTCCTTCTGGTCTTCCGTCCAGTCCCGGCGTTCGAGCCAGGAATCAAACTGCTCTTCCGCACTTCGCACAACGTTGCCGTCCATGTCATAGACGGTTTCGATGTTGTCTTTGGCCTGCTTCGCTTCCTGATACATGGCTTCCGTGGCTCCTGCCGCCATGCCGAACCGTTCGTAGGCCTTCTGCGCCTGACTCTTTTCCTCTGCGTCGCTGCTCCATCCGCTGAACGCTCCACTGCCAGTCCCGCTGGAAGCGTAGCTGCCGGAACCGGAAGTGCCACTTCCGGTCGACGTGACTGCCGTACCGCCAGAGCTGGAACCTGCCGTCGAAGACGCCCCGAAACCGCCGGCCTGCGTAGCCGGCGCAACATACGCCGTGCCAAGCTTATTCGCGATTTTCTTCTTGGTCTTCTCAGACATGGAGCGGTCTGTGCTGATTGCAATCGCGTACTTCTGTTCTTTGGTCAGCTCTGTGTTCTTGTTCAGCTCATTGCAGAACCATTCCCACTTGCTGTCAAAGCCCATCTTGTCCCGCTCTTCCGCTGTCGGCGCGTTCTCAAACGCCGCCATGCTGGAAATGTAATCGCGCATCTGAGCGCCGGTGCTGCTGACATTGTGCGTCCAGCCATACTGGTATGTGGGGGATAGTTCCTGCTTTGCCTCTCCGACGGTAATGTTCCCAAGGTCAAGATCTTCCACAAGCTTGTTATAGGTATCTACCGTATCCCCGTAGAAACCCATGCGAAGCGCCTTCTTCTGTTCTTCTGTCAGATTTCTCGAATTCAGCCAGTCGTCATACTGCTCCTGTACGCTGCTGGTCACAATGCCGTCGTTATCTTTGACCTCGTGCATCCTCGCGTGCGCGCTGGACGCTTCAAGCATCATCTGCGGCGTAACGCCTGCGGCCTTTCCGAACTTCTGATACGCATCGACTTCACGGGCAGACAGAACCGCAATTGCCGTCCGGTCGTTCAGCTCATTGTCGTTGTATGCCTGCAAAAGCTCGTCCCGGTTTGTTCCGTCTTTGTTCGCGTCCTTGTACTTGGCCTTGACTGCCTCGTCAAGGAAATACTCTGCAAGCGTCTTCTGGTTTTTTCCTTCAAGCTTCTGCTGCTCTTCGGAGAGTTCATAGCCGAATTTCGCCTTTTCTGCATTCTGAAAGTACTCTGCCGCCTTTTTTCTGGCAGATTCTTTCAGATCGTCGGATACCCCGGCATACGCAAGCGAGTCATAGAGCTTCTGCACATTCCCGAGCTTGTTCTTTGCTTCGTCGCTGATGTACTTTTCACTCTCAACGGCTCGTCCAAGAATCGCGTTCACGATCTCCTCGTCGGATTTCCCCTTTAGTCCGTTGATCCATTTCTCATCGCTTTCATAGCCAACGCCCGCCGCTTCTTTTCCAAGCGCGTTCGCGTACTCCTGCGAAAGGCTCATTGCCTTAGACTTTACATTATCCGGAAGCCCCTTGTAGATATCGCTATCCAACATATTCTTCCGGAGATTATAGTCCGTCTGACCTCTTTTTTCTGTGTATTTTGCATATTCCTCAGAGGTCAGTTTGATGTTCTCCCCGTCTACCGCAATGCTCCTCGGCGGCTTCGTATAGAAGTTGGAATATTCCGCGTTTACATCATGCAGCCGCGCGATTTCCTCTTCCACTGCATCTGTCTTCTGCTTAGAGGGATATACCGGCGTGACCGCCTTGAACGCTGCTTCTCCAAAGCCGTTCGCCCCGTTTCCTTCGACCGGTATACCCCAGTTTCCGTAGGTAACGGCCATATCCTCCCGAAGCCCCGGGAGCTTCTTCTGTACACCCTGTACGGCAGACTGCACCGGACTCCAAGCGCCGTCCGGTTCCAGATACGTACTTCTCTGGTTCTTGTCAATACTGGCCGCTACACGCCCCACGATCGTTGGCACGTACTGCCCGACATAGTTTCCGATAATCTGCACGCCCATCTTGGTCAGCAGCTCGCCGGTTCCCACGTCGTCGGAATTCTGAATCGTCGTCAGAATGCTGTCCATGCCGCTGAGCATCGACTGCTCGAATACAGGGTCTGTGATCTTGGACAGCGCATCCAAGAAATCTTCAAACGAAATCGGTGTATCACCATTTTTCGCGTTCTGCGCCGCTTCCCAGATTTGCGCGCCCGTCAATAGCCCTGTCCCTGCCAGCGTCAGGCTGTCAATGGGGATATACGTATCTCCGACCAAAATTGAAAAGTCCTTTGCGCCGAAAGCGTTCTTCTGCTGCTCCTTTTCCTTGTCGTCGCCAACGCCCGTCGCCCGAAGGATTCCCTGCTTGGCCAGCATCGCGCCGACGCCGAGAAGTGCTGTTCCCGTCGTGGCCGCCGCGAAATCATCAATTGCTTTGGCCACCGTGATATCCGGATTTCCTTTCTGCATCTGAATGAGATCCCATGCCCCTTTCAGATACCCGAGCGGCGAATATTCCACCGTCCGAACCATAACGTTTGCCGGAACCTTCTTGAACGGATAGATCGTGCCCGAAAGAAACCGGCCAAGCTTGCTCCCCTTCCCGAGAGACGTTGCCCACTTGGAAACCGCGTTCAGATCGTTATACGTGCCCTTCTTCGCTTCGGTCATTGCATAGGTTCTGGCCGCGTCTGTGATTTCCGTAAGCCCGTTGGCTTTCATATACCCGGCCAGCGCCACAGAATACATAGGCTTCGAGAACCACATGTCTTCCACTTCCAGCGCCCGGCTGTTCAGGTTATTCGCCTTTTCCGCGATATTCAAGGCCTTGTCAATGCCGCGCGTCAAAGCATTCTGCGGGTCATTGATCTTCCAGTACCGGCGCTTGTCATTGATGTCGCCCGCCGCATTGGAGTATTTCCCTGTGCTGTCTTCGTAGAGGTCAACCGCCGTATCGTAGTCCGCCCAGCCCAGATTCAGAAGATTCTGATCTGCTGCGTTCAAAGGGTTCAAAAACGCTTTGGTTCGCCCCTCCTTGTTCCCGATAAACACAGTTTCCATGAGTGCGGCAAGGTTGTCCTTGCCGATCTTCGCAACCGTGCCGGAGACGTTACCCATGATGTTCTTCGCATGCGTCGAAGGGTTCGCCAGCATGGAAAAATACCGCCACTGCTGCGCCGCCTCGCCGAGAGACGTTGGAATCTGGTCTGCAACATTCTGATAAATGTTCTGCAAAGCAGCTTCCTGTGCATCCGCCGTCGCGGCGTTCTGATACGTCTGCAAAAGCGCATCCGGGACATTGATCTCGATCTGTTTGTTTGCAGCTCGCCTCTGATTGATCTGTGCTTCCAGATTGGAGACCATCTTCTGCACTGTGAAGATTCTGCCCTCCGGCGTCAAAGACTTCATGAGCCGCGCCGCCTGCACCGTCTGTCCGGCATTGGTTTCAACCGCCGTCAGTGCAACCAGAATGTCGGACGCCGCGTTGTAGTCGCCTTCTGCAATGGCGTCGGCATACAGTGTCGTACCCTGAGAAACGAATTTTGCCCCGGCCTTTCCCGCATTCGCGTCCCGGATGAACTCGCTGCGAATCTGCTCAATGGTTTTGCCTCTGGCGTACTGCTTTTCGATCTGCTTTGCGCCGTCCTCGATAGCTTGCTTGTTGCCGTAGACCTCATGACTGAGCTTTCCGTCCTGCACAAGCTGTTCAATTCTCCCGACCATCTCGTCTGTCGTAATCTGCGCCTCTGCCGCTGTCCGGGAGAACCTGCTGACTTTTGTTTCTCCGTCCATAGAAGTGGGGATATCCACCACACGCGAAGGATTCTCACCGGGCGGAATCGCGCCGTACTGGTTGCTCGCATGGCTCAAGGGGTCAAATCCGGCAGGCGCTGCGCCGGGCGCTTCGATCTGTGCTGCTTCCGTTCCTGCCGGAGACGCGTCCCGTCGTTCTGCGTGCCACGTGCGTTCTTCTGTTCCTGTCTCCGCATTCGCGGCGAGGCTAGTATCTGCCGGTTTGGGCGCGTTCTGCTCGTCTTCCGTCTCCATCAGCCATGTAAGCGCTGATGTTTCTGGTTTTTGCCGCATATCCGCGCCGGGAATCTGCTGCTTCGCACGGATATACGCCTCGTTCGGTGGAACGAATGTACCTGCCTCGCTTTTCGGTGTCATTGCATCGTACCCATTTGTGAGCATATCATCGAGCAAAAATTCCACGCGCCGAGCATCGGCGTAGTTTTCTGCGCCCTCATCTTTAATGATGTTCTCCGCAGCTTTTGCAAGATTATCCCACGTAATGCCAAAGCGGTCTTTGAGTTCAGCAATACCTTTTGTCGTGCGTCTCTTTGTTCCTGTCCAGTGATAGTATCCGCCGTTATCTCCATCTTCTGTTGGCGTGGCGAAGCGTTCACCTTTGGTCGAATCTGCAATATCCTCCAAGAGAAGTTCCGCTGCTTCCTTCATGTATTCATGGAGTTCCGGATTGTCATACTGGAACGAATGTCCGCCTCGCTGCATTCTCTCGCTGATATCATGGTTGTCTATATGGTTAGCCGGATCGACTTTGTAAATGCCGCCGCCTGCATCATATTTGTACTGTGTTTTTCCAGTCTCAATATCGTTAAGGAACGCATTTAAGGCAGCCGCGTCTTCCCCCTGCAACGAGTTACCGTAGTCCACCCACTGGTTGAAAGACAGTTTTCCTTTGTTTTTTTCTATCAGTTTATCAAAATCACCCTTGATTTTCTCAGAAGCAGCATTTATATTAGAAGTGCCGGCTTCCGCTGCATCCGACCTTACAGGCCCGTTTATCGGCGACTCTGTTGTTTGTTCGGATGTGGCGGAATTTTTATTTTCGTTCATAGCCGCCAGAATCGCATTATCCAGCGCCGTCGCTTCTCTTGTCTGCGTCACATTCTCCGGCGTCTGCACGCCCTGCAATGCATCAAGAATTGCCTGATCGAGCGGGCTTGCCGTCGGGTCTACGATTCTCTGCCCCCTTGTGGCGATATCCTGCGCCAGCATCTGCCCGCCGCCTAAGATTCCGCCGATGGCCGCGCCCATCGCGCCTTCCTGCAAAGACTGCCGAAGATTGAAAACCGCGTCTTCATTCTTACCCGTATCGTCGCTCCACGGCGCGTCCTGATTGTATACGGCTTTGTTGACAAGTCGCTCGATCATACCCTGAATGACTTCTTCCTTGCCCTCATCTAGAGCCGAAGAAACCCACTTGCGGATTTTATCCTTGCTGGTAAGTCCTGCCTTGCGCAGTTCGCCTGGCAGCTGCTCCACGCCCCCGCCAACTTCCACAACGGCGTTCGCCGTCGAGGAAAGAAGCGTCGCCAGAAGCGCCTCGTCCTCCGTTGCGCCCTTTTCGATCGCCTCGTCATACGAATTGCCGAAGCTCTGAACGAAGCTTGTCCAGTACATAGGGTCTTTGGAGAGCTTCTGCACCGCATCTGCAACTGTCGCCGTCAATCCCGAAGCCTCCGGGGCGAGTGTCGCCGCTGTAGAGCCGCCCGCCGTTGCCATTGCGAGAACCGCGTTCGGGACTGCCGAGACTGTGCCCTGAATCAGCTGATTTGCAAGATTGCCGCCTTTCCCGTACTGATTCCATCCTGTGGCCGCTTTCTGTGCAAACTGCGCCGTTGTGTCCTTTGTGGTCTGGTTTAAATCGGATACCGGTTGAAGGAGAGAACCAAAAAACGGAGCATCGCCCTTCACAAACTTACCGGTTTCCTTATCCCAGCCGCCGTTTGCGATAGCTTCCAGCTGCATCAGGACATTTTTGCCCGCGTTCAGTGTGCTGGTAACGCCAGAGTTGAACTGTCCTGCACCAGTTTCCAGCGAGTTATAGATCGAATTCAGAACGCCGTAGTCGCCTGTTACGTCCTTTTTCTTCCGAATCAGTTTGCTTCTCTCTTCTGTCAGCGCCTCTTTGGTTTTGCCGCTTTTCTCGCTGACCACTGGGTATCTGCCTTCGATTTTGTTCTTGAGCGGCGCAAGTTCGTTGTCGAGAGATGCAATCTGCTTGTTAAGCTCAGATACAGTCCGGTCATATCCCTTCTGCTGATCTCGGTTAACCGTTCTTTGCGTTCTGATGCGCTGCTGCTCGTCTTCTCTCGCCTCGCTCGGGCTCTTCCCGCCGGAAATAGCATGTTCAAGCTTCTGATTGACCGTATTGCGGAAATCCTGCGCCCGCTTCGTGTTCTGGCCAAGCAGATACCCGTTCTTCGTCGCCTGCTCCACGAGCGTCTGCTTCCGTTTTTCCTCCGCGTCGGTGATCTTCTGGTTGGCCGCGCTCTGAAACGAAAGCCCGTAGGTTCTCGAGCTGCCGATCGTCTCCCTGTCCATCAGATCACTGAGCGCTTTGGATTTTTCCGCCGCGCTCAGTGATTTTTTCTTCCTGGACGAGCTGGAAGAATTGGAAGACGACGAAGAAGAGCTGCTTTTCGAGCTCTCCGTCTGCTTTACCGTTGTCAAAGACCCGCCCGTGCTGGAAGAAAGCGTCGTTTTTGGCTTGCTCGCGGAGGCGCTTGGGATCGTCTTTTGCGCGCCGCCCTTGTTTCCTGTGCCGGTATTATTCTTCTTCTGCCCTTTATTGCTCGCCTGTTCGGCCTTGCTCTTCCCGGAATTTGGGTTCCGTTCGCCGTCTTTTGTAATCATGAATACAGTCCTTTAAGTATTTCCGAGATGGATATATCGGATGAATATCTGCCTGCCTGTTTGGCCTTGATCGCAAGGTCAAGCCTCCGCTCCGCCTCTTTGTCCGCAAGCTCCTTGTTGTAGATTTCCTCGAGCCGCTTGATCACGTCGTCAGAAAGCCCGTAGAGCTTCCCGTAAAGGCCATACTTGCCCGAAGCCGCCGCGATCTCCGCCGCCTGTCTCGCGTCCTCCGACGCAAGATTCCGCTCCGAGCTCACCTGACTGAGCATCATATTGAGAATTTCCAGCGCCCGGCTGCTGTCGTTTTTGGACGCGTCAATGATGCTTTCATCCACACGCGCAGCCTCCTGATAGAGCTTTTGCGCAAGCTCCATGTTGTTTTCCGCCTGTGCCTTCTGAATCGCATTCTGATACTGCTGCCCGAGAAGCGTTCTCTGCCGCTCGATCTCCGCCCGGTTCTGCGCCTCTGCGTTCCCGAGCGTCGTCAGATCGCTTTGCAGCTGGTTGCTCCTTGCAAGCTGCGCTTGACTGCCCGTGCCGGAGTTGAGCCCCGAAGCGTTTGCCATTTCGTTATAGTTTGCCTGCGACCGGTCGGCGTTCGCCTGCGTCTGCCGTCTCTGCTCATAATAGTTCGCGCCGATCTTGCTTGCCTCGCTGTCGAGATTGCTGACATTCTGGTTGTAGTCGCTCTCGAGCTGGGCTTTATTTGCCGCCAGCTGCTGTGCATACATCTGCCGGATATAATCCGACTGGTCAGCCGCCGTCGCCGTCTTCTGCCCCTGCATCTGCTGTAGCTGCCGGATATAGTCCTGAATCTGCTGGTCGTAAGCCGCCCGTTTATCTGCCGCGCTGTCGACCGTGGAGCTGGAGCCGGAACCGCCCGGTGTGCTCCAATCCTTCGGCTGCGCAGCGGCACCACTGGAAGCGCCCGGTCCTGTGCCCGTCCCGCTGCCGCCTCCGCCACCGGAAACCGAACCGCCGGAGCCGCCGGGCTTATAGGTGATATTCGCCTTTGTGGTCACGCCGTCTTTTGTGACCCAGATATTTCCGCTTTTATCTGCCGTCCACGTAGAGCCGTCTTTTACTGTCGTGGACGTGCCCTGATGATTTTTCAGCGACTCGGAAATGTCGTATCCGTCTTTGGTTCCGATGTTATATACGCCCATTTACTCCTCCACTTCCCACGCAGCGGCGTATTCCTCCAGACTGTAGGCCGTGTCCGAAATACACTTCGTGAACTTCCCGCCCTGCACTGCCCATTCTCCCGCCTTGTAAATATCGTGCGCGCCCGTCGGATGGACAAACTGCCGCGCCGTTTCGCGCGATGTCCCGTGATACGGCTTGTTGAACGTGTACCAGGCATTCTTCCCCGGCGCGATATCCGGATAGACCGCGTTGTCATACGCCTGAAAACAAGTCCACGGCTCTCCGCCAACGAGGAACGTTTCACCCACTGTGTGCTTTCCCGCCGTCCATTCCGGGTACAGTGCGGAACACCGGATGATCTCGTCTGCTGTTTCCAGCTTCACATCCTTCATCAAAAGTCGCACCGCGTTTGCTACGGACGCGTCCAGATCATATTCCACCGGCTGAACAACTGGCTGTACTTCCTGCGCATTTGTCAGCAGCCAAGACCCGCTTTTGAGTTCCTTCCGCGCATAGTCCGACGCGGCAAATGCCCGCATCTCGAACCCGTTGTTCGCGTAAGCCTTGATCTCGCCCATGACCGCCTGCGCCTCCGGAAGCGATTTCCCGATAAAAATGACAGAATCCTCTGTAACGGCCATACCAACGCCCGGATATGTTGTTCCGTTTGCAATGATGTACATTCAGTGGCCTCCTATTCCCGTGTAATTATGCAATACCGCCACGTATACCCGCCGGATGAGGAGATCCCTTTACCAAAAGTCAACGTACTAGACTTTTTCACGGTATACCTGTAAATCCCCGCTCCGGGAAGCACGTGTTTCTCATCAATTGCGACGTAGCACCTATACTCGTAAATGGCGTCGCTAGCACCAACGCAAACCTCTACGACCGTTCCACGATCCACTTCCAAAACGGTGCTGTTTGTATAATACTTTACGCCGTTTACCATCACATACGCTATGTTTTCGTCTAAAACAGGCCCGTTGTTGATTTTGGTGATGGTTAGAGTCAACTTCCTGGCAGAGCCTCTCCGCAAAAACATTCCCATAAGCTTTTTCCTCTCAAAAACAAAATGCCGGGCTCACAAACGCCGATGACTTTGCCGACTGACTAAGAATTTCGCCGGTTGTACTGACATAACAGAAGTATTTACTATTCACGGCATCTGTGTCTCTCGTCCAATATTTCGCTAATGCAGACGATTTAACACGATACTTTATCAGTCCATTTCCGCCAGAAAAATAAGGATATTGTGTCCCGTGGGATGCTACGGTGTCTCCCGTAAGCTCCGCCTTCGAAGGTAAAAACAGCTTATCGGCAGTCTCCCCGCCCGAAACGGTATTCTTTTTGACCTCTCTGACCGCAGCCTGAACCTCTGTCGGCATTTTCGTCAGAATTTTTGGAAGATACGTCGATCTCATGTAGCTGTCCGCCCACGTTACAGTAGTGGGCAGTGTGCCGTACATTGCGCTTGCATCCTCATAAGTCTGATGGAGCATAAACGTGAACGGTGCTTTTTGATCGGAATCGGCGTAGGTATCATGCTCTATCCCGATAATGTCGATCAGATAATATCCCTCTTTGTCAATTATCATGGTTAGTTGATTTCCTACCGCCCATGTCGGCGGAATGATACGATGCTGACAGCACCAGATCACCTGTTCCCATGAGTTCTCGGAGAAATTCGGCTCCCAAGCATGTTCAAAGTCGGTGATCCATCTCGGGCTTCGTCCGCTCATACAAAAACCACCACCTTGACCGGAATATTGACCGTCGGCGCAACTCCGAGACACTGCGCGGTAAGCGAGTCCGCGCCGGTCGTGAAATTGTGAACCAATGAGAATCCATCCAGAAGCGCCATATCGGCGTCATGATCTGTCCCCGATAACACCACGTCCCACTGCGGGTCTACGGCGTAGTTTGCCGCAAGCCCCGTAATCGTGATCGTCTGCGTCTGGTAGCCGTTCGCATCCACCGTCCAGCCCGTAGAAAGCAGCGTCCCTGTATACTGGAACGCGTTTTTGATGTTCTTGATCGCCGTATAGACGCCGCCGGATTTGACAAGGTTGTTGCTGCCCTCGGTCGGCGCGCTGTCAAATTCCGTCGTAATATCCGAAAGAACATGCGTATGTACGGTATTGGCCTTCCCGGAAAGTCCCGCTGTAAATGCCTCTGTCAGGCTTTGCGTCAGGCTCTGTGACAGGCTTTGCAGCGCCGCGTAAACGACCCGGTTCATGATCGCGTCCGAGCTGGTGGCGGACAGTTCGTTATTGACAAAGACCTTCGTCGCGCCCGCCGCGATTCCGTCGAGCTTGGCTTTGTCTTCCTTGCTCATCAGGCCGTTTGCCGAAGCCGTCGCCGGGTCAATGATGATCGGCCGGTTCTGTAGCTCCGTGATATCCGCCTGCGACTGCGTGATATCTGTTCTGAGCCCCGTCAGAATGCTTGTCACATCCTGCGCAAGCTTGATATAGTTGATACTGCCGTTCGGAACAGCTGCAATTGTCGCCTGTTTGACCTGTTCTTGCACATTCTCGATTGCCGCCTGAACCGTTTCCGCCGGAATATCCGTTGTCGCCTGAAAGCCCAGATTCGCCGCAACCAGCGCCGGGAGCAGCACCGTGTTTAACCAGTTCTGAATCGTAAGTCCTGCTTCGTCGAACTTCGCCTTGAGCTCCGCCGCCGTCAATCCGCCTACGTCGTTCGGCTCGTCGTCCAGCTTCTGAATAATGTTCAGATCGTCTTGAAATTCTGTCAGTGCCATCAAATCACCCCCGTATCGTTAAGTGCCCGCTGGAGCTGCCCGTATCCGCTGCCGCCCTCCACGGGAATTTCCGTTCCCTGCCCCATTACCGGGGAATTGGACTGCTGCCCCATCATCTGCGCCTGCATGCCTTGCAGCTTGTCGATCAGCTCCTGTTTCTTGGATACATACCCTTCCGGGATACGTTCCAGATAGTCCACCAATTCAATTTTGCCCTGCATCAGAAGATTGTCAAGCGTCTGTACCGTCGTGATCTCGCTCCAATACGAAGACGCGCCCACATCCAGTTTCAGGCTCATCGGAATCTCGTTCAGAATCGAAAAATCAAACGGCTTGTTGAAATTCGTGTCCTGAATGCTCATGCCAAGCGGCTGATTGTTCATCTCCTGTTTGGAGAGGAACTTCACCTGTACGTACCGCGTCCCGTAGTAGACCCGCATCATGTCGAGGTAGATCCTCCCGAGGTCTTCGATGGACTCATACATGTTGAGCTTCACAAGCTCCAACGGTGCGTTCGACGCTCTTTGCAGCGCGATAATGGCCGACGTGTTGTCCGGTCTCGTGTCGCCCAGAGCCGCGTCACTCGCTCCCATGAAGTTCTGCGTATAGTTGACGGCCAGATCAATAAACTGCGAGATCTGCGGGCTGATCTGTGCCGGGTCAATGATCTTCGCAATAGAGTTCATGTCTCCACCGTTGACGCCGATCGCCGCGCCGACCCTCGAGTCCCATTTAGGTATTCTTGTCTTGTCGTAAACGATCTTCGGATAGGCCGTCGTCATCAGCGAGATCATCGCCATTGCGAACGCCTTGTTCACAAACTTCTGGTTCGGAAGCAGCTGTGAAATCAGCGCCTGCCCGTGGTAGCTGTCCTGAATATAATCCCAGTTCATCCATGTAATGGGATAATGCTTCAGCTCCGTATCCTTGTCTTCTTCCAGCTCCACGTTCTGTGTGCACTTGTAGCTGTGAATCGTCCCCGTCTCAAAATCCCGGTACAGGTAGATATACATGGACACTCTGTCGTCCGTCAGCTCGTCCATTTTGTTGCCGTACGCCTCAGAGTCTGCCCGGATAGAATCAATATCGTCCTTCTTGACGCCGTTCTTCTCCGCCAGATTCTTTACATATTCCACCTGTTTTCGCATGGGAATAATGATATATGGCTGCTCCTGTACGTTCCGCTCGTTCGGATTGCCGAAGATGATTCTTGTGTTCTCGATGATCTCCGTGACAATGCCGCCCTTTGCTTCCTGCCCGGTCTCCATATCCGGGTCAAACCACGAATACGTCGCCCCGTCTCCATCCACGGCAGCGTTGCGCATGAACTCGCGCACCTTTGTCACAATTTTGTTGCGTTCAAAGACCTCTGCAAACTGCTTGTTGATCACATCCGTGACCTGTTCCAGATCCGCAAGGCCATACCGGGATGTGGAGTTCAGCGGTGTCGCCTGCATGGACAGGTTATCTGAGCTGATCGTCGCGATCTGAAAGAGCGTAACGCGCTTGAGGAAATTGAAAACCGGCGTCGGAAGGCCGTTTGCCTCCACACCTTCCCACTGCTTTCCAATGAAGAAGTTCTCGTTTTCCGTGACCGTATCGTATAAATTGATCTGCGTATTGAACATTACGCCCTTGTCGTACCGCTTGGAAACAAGCTCCGGTGTCGGTTTCTTCATCTATCCTTCTCCTTTGGATTCCCGTAAGAAAGAATGTTCGCAACGCCTTCGTTGAACAGTTTCATTTCCATCTCTGCCCTGCGCTCTTCCTCTGTTTTTTCTGCCGTCTCTTCCGGAACGGCCTTTTTCTCCCGCCGCTTCCAGACTGCCGCCGCAATCAGCAGCAGTACCGAACAGTGCAAAAGAATGAACATACTCAGAACCCCGAGAAGCACACACATGAAAATTTCCATATAGACCTCACTTTACATAACCCGTGAACCGCACCCGCATATCCACGCCCAGAACCGTAACGTCGTTTGCAACCGATACCGCGCCGATCAAAAGCTTGTAGTAGACGAACTTCTTTACTTTCAGCTTGACTCTCTGCATATGCGGGCTTCTGTTCGTATTGAAAGAAAAATGGCCAAAGTCAACGGATGCAAAATTCGAGATCTGCGCCGTGACGGTTTTTTCTGCATACTCGCTCTTCCGGTCAGACCTTGCCGATACTTTGCATCGCGCGCCTGCCGCCGGTTTGAGACTCACCCAGAGCACCGAGCTGTGCTTTCTCTGGTAATCTGACCCGAAATCCATATTGCCGCTTTCCCACGTGCACCCGATTTCCTGCCCGAAGTCGTTGTGTACCAGCTCGTCAAACAGCGCCAGTTTTCCGTCCGACGTCCCGAAATAAATATCGTCCCCATCGCGGCAGGCGCACACCACCTTGAGATTCGTATATTTATACCAAACGTCTTCAATATACCGGTGCACCAGCGCCGTACCGGACGCATCGTTCAAGAACACGTAGTATTCCTGCTTGCTGTCGTCATCAAAGATAAATACCTTCTCCGGCTCTGCCCGCTGCATCGTGCTTCGTACACGTTCTGACACCATCTTTGCGTTTCTCTCGTCTCGGACGGTCGAAGACGTCATTTTCCAGTCGTAGAGCGCACTTGCGTACATCGAGCGCGGGAAGTTGTAGACAAGCCGCACCTGCCCCGGCGCTTCATTGCCAATCTCCCGGTTCAGTGGGATCGTGTAAAATCCTGCCGAGACTGCCCCGTCGGCCAGCGTTACCGTCGAATACTCCGTTGCGTATACGCTTCCCGGCTTAAAGGTCAGGAGCCTGTCATAGTGCTTGACCATCGCCGTAATCGGCGTGTTCTCGTCGCCCACCATCATCTCAAACAAATCCGGAAAATACTCCGCCGACGCAACGCCCGCTTCCGTAATGCCGCAATACAGAGCTTTCGCCGTCCCGTCTCCGTAGAGGAACACTCTTGTATCGTTCGCGCCGTTGAAAAATTCCCAATACCGCATTGCCGTGACCTGCGAACGCAGGCTATTCGGCGCGGTATAATAAATCTCGACATTGTTGCTCCCAGCCGCCGGAGCCGTAGAAAACGTGACCGTACCAGCTAGCGCGTCCTTTTCCGTTTCCGTCTCCGCACCTTCGACATAAACATGGTCGATGGACAAAAGCCCGGATTCCGGGAGGACATATTTTGTGCTCTCCCCGTCCGCCGAAAAGCGCACCCGCCGTTTCCCCGTCAATCGGTTGATATTTTCAAGCGTCGTGCCGCCGCCTTTGGGAGAAGCCGCCGTTACCACACACGGGATATACCCGTCCACCGTTTTCACGCTTCCCGCGCCGTCCCACGACAGATATTCGTGTCCGTTGAGCATATAGACCTTGTTGTTGAATCCGAAAAACGTTGTCGGCGCGTCTGTAATGTTTCCAAGCCTTGTCTTGCCTTCGGAAATCTTCCATACGCCGCCGTCCGCCGCGCAGAGGGTGACTTCCTCCCCCGCAACAAACCCGTGCCACAGCCCGCGTACAGCCCCCTGAAAGGTCTCCATCGCCTGCATGCCCGGTCGAACCTTCAAATGGTACTGCGGCGTGACCTGCCAGTTTTCAAGCTTGGAGGCCTCGCCGACCTTCAGCTGTGTATCGCCGTCCTTCGATTCGTTGAGGCCTAGAAATTTTTGTATCTGTAAAACCTTCGCGACGTCCGAGGTTACAATTTTCGCCATACTTCCCCCTGTTTGAGAAAAGGGCGGCTCGCGCCGCCCCTATTGCTCAGTTCTGACCAACCGCCACGCCAGACCAATACATGCCGCTCTTGGTCGCGACAGCCTTGATGGTATCGCCCGTTGCAAGCGTCGGCTTGCTGGACGCCGAATACGTCAGCGCTGTATCGCTGAAACGCGGGTCGCTGCCGTCCGTGGTGTACTTGACGACCGCGTCGGTCGTGTCCGAAGTGATCGTTGCAACATTCGTTGCAATCACGATCGCGGGCGTTGCCGCAACGGTAGACGCCGAGCAGCCGACATAAATACCGTCCGCTCTCGTGGGCTTCACGAAAGCGTCAAACATAACGCGGCCTTCCACCAGATCACCGGACAGACCGGGCGGGTCGGAGTGGATCTTGTAGTCGTTCAGCTTCATCGGCGAGATCGCCGCGTCCTTGAGGACGATCATGAAATACACATCCGACGGGAAATAGCTCTTCGGCACCTTCTTGACGGGCATACCGTCAAACTCGCCCACAACGCCCTTGACAAGTGCCTTCGTGCCGATGCCCTCGAGCTTGACATACTCGTCGCAAAGCTTCAGCGCCTTATAAAGGTCATTGCGGATGTAAAGCGTTCTGCCGCTCTGCGGGACGAACATATCGTCGAGCGCGCAGGTCGCATCCATGATGATACCGGCAATCGTGCTCTTCGTCGGCGCTGCCGTCAGCGCAACATGCTGGCCGGCCTTTGTCGCCCAGGTCTTGAAGCGGTATTTGTCGATGAACGGGGTCACAACTTCGCGCATCTCGCGTTTCAGGCTCGTTGCAGCCGTCTTGATGTTGAACTGCTCTTTTGCGTTGCCCTTGTCGATGGTGTAGGTGAACGCCTTGTCCTGCTTCATCTGGAACTCATAGATGCTGTCTGCAAGCTCCTGCGGCGTGCCGTAACGGTTCGAGCCGGAACGGGTGTAGTCGTTGAGCGGGGACGTGTGTGTTTCATAGACATTCACGGTCTTCACGCCGACGAACTTCATATCGAGATCCTTCGAAAAAGAGCTCTGCGTCAAAGAATCCTGATAAAATCTTTCCTGTACCTTGTCAGAATACTTTTCTGCAAGGTTGATAGTTTTCGACATTCTTTACCTCCTGTCAATCATCGCTAAACAGGTATTCGAGGAACGGGTCTCTCGCCGTCTCCTTTCCTTCTGTTTTCGCGGAACCAATACTTTTCTGCTTGTTTTTCTCATTCTGTTTGAGTGCGTTGATGCTCTCCTGGAGTTTGCGGTTACTCTCGGCGAGCTGCCGGTTCTCATACCGGCCGTAGGCAGAAACTAACGTTTCGCCGTTTCTGACATCGTCCCAGACTTCCTTCGGGATCGTGTTTGGGTCAACATCCTTGTAGAGCTTCAAAAACCGTTCGATGTCCTGCTGCCGGGCAAGCTCCTGCCCCTGCTGTGCCTGCTGCTTTTCCGCATCCGCCTTTTCCGTTCTGGAAAGCCGCTGCTCTGCGTCCTCCCGTAAAACGCGCTCGTGCGCCGCGTCCCGGCTCAAGCCCTGCGAGACATAGGCGTTTTCCCGCACCGACTGCAAAAACGTGTTCCTGTCTGTGCCGGATTTCTGAGCTGCCGCGTCCAGTAGCCCGATAATCGCCTCGTTGTCCTGCTTGAACTTCAAAAGCTCTGCGTTTTCCTGTTGCAGGTGGTCTCTCTGCTCTAAGATTCGGTCGTGGTTCAGCCCCTTTTGGGCAAGCTCCGTGACCTCCTGACGGCTCACCTTTCGGATTTCCTTGTTGAACTTGAGATCAAACAGCTCTTCCGGTTCTTCCTTCTGTTCCTTTGTGGGCTCCGCTTCCGGTTGCCCCGCCGGTTCTTCCGGTTCCTCCGTCTGCTCTGTCTGCTCGCCCGCTTCGGGCTCCTCGGCCGTCTCTTCGCCGGTTTCCTCTTCGGTCTGGTTGCCGTCTTCTTCGGAAACGATGTCGCTCAGATCAACACCGAACTCTTCGTCCATAAATTCGTTCATGCTTCTTCCTCCTGCATCTGGCTCTGGTAGGCCATATTCACGGCTCTGGTAGGCCGCTGTTTACTCAAAATCCGTAATACGGGGTAATTTCCTCCCATACGGAAGGCTTCTTTGCCGCAAGCGTTGCGACAAGTTCGGAATACCGCTCGTTGAAAAAGCTCGCCATCGAATCGTTTTCGCCCAAAAGAAGGTGCGCTGCCAATCCGTAGGGCATAATCCCCTGTGCAATGACATCGTCGAGCCCAATCTCGTCCGTAAAGTCCTTGATCTCCGGGCACACTGCCCGTTTTCCGTCCTCTCCTGTCTGGAACGTATCGGAATACGGGAAAAGCTCGTGCCGCAGAACGTTCAGAATGCTGATCGTCCGCAGCCTGTATTCCTGCGTATCTTGCGTTGCTGTCGCCCCGCTTGACTCGTTCTGCTCATCCATCAAGTGGATAGCTCTGGAAAATACCCAGTCTGGCGTTGTCATAGAATCCTCCTAGAAATTCAGGTAGCTGCTGTCTGCTTCCCCGCCGGTCATGTAATCGCCGTAGCTTTCTTCGTGCTCTTCTTCGTCTGCAATGACCTGCTGTTCCGGCTTGAGCGTCCGAAGCTGCGCGTAATACCGAAGCGCGTCCGGCGCGTGGGTTATATCATGCGGTTCTTTGGCGCAGTCCGACGGGTTCTTCTCGTCGTGCTGAATCGCCATCAGATCGTCGATAATTCCCTTGCAGGTGTTGAATACCAAAAGCCCCGGCTTTCCGTCGTTCATGGGCTTGAGCAGTTCCTTGACCGCCATCCAGCCCGCCACACGCGAGTTGTTCGCCTTGACGACCGGAAGCCCGCTTTCTGCAAACAGCTGCGCCATCGTCTTACCGGTGTCTTTCAGCGTCGACCACATATCCGGCGGCGCAATCGTATACTCTATCCTCTCGCCCGGCTGCGTTGACACAATCGCCGCATTTGCCGCCTGCGAGACGATCAGTCTTGATTCGTTGTACTCCCGGTACAGATACGCCCTTCCGTTATAGTCCGCCGCAATCCAGAGGCACGCGAACATATCAAGGCCGTAGTCGAACGCCCGGTATTTCGTCCAGCCCGCCGGGATAGCGAACGGCTGAATGACGTGCGTCTTGATCGTGAACTCCGGGAAGTACCCGCCTGCCAATGCGTCCCAGTCGCCGAACCGGTGCGCCCTTCTTACATCCTCCGGCAGAAGATTCAGTGCGTTTACATAATCCGGAGAACCTTTCAACAGGTCAATGTTGTCCTCGACCGTCGCTTTCAAGAACAAGTAATCATCCGGGTTCTCTTCTGGCAGAAAATCTCTTGTGACAAAGATTCTCTTTACCCACTGGTGGCCAACGCCGCCGGGGTTGCACGTCAGATAGACCCGTTTTGGAAACGGCGTTGCGCCGCGGCAGCAAGCCGCGATTCCACGAAATTCCTGTTCCGTGAACTGCGTTGCTTCTTCCATGAAAATCCAGTCGTATTCCTGACCCTGATATTTGCCCGTGACCGCTGACCCGTATCCGTCCATATTGCCGAACTTGATGCTCGATCCGTTTACGAACGTCAGAAGATGCTTCTGCACGTTGTATGTAGCAAGGCTTTCCGGAATCAGCTTGAGAATCGGGTCTATAACAGAGTTCTCGAGGTCTTCATATCTCCGGCGGATAACCAGTATCCGAAGTCCCGGATATTCAATGCATCCGCCCACCGGCTTTCTCTGCGTACACCACGACTTTCCGCCGCCTCTCGCGCCGCCGTAACAGGTGTATTTCACTCGGCTTTCAAAGAACCGCCTCTGCGGTTCGCTGTTCGGGCTGCCGAGGTTCAGCGTGATAGCTCCACCCTTCGCCGTCTGTTTTCTTGCCATGCCCGTCCTCTTTCCCCGTGCTCACCTTGACGCCCGGATTGCTCCGGGACGCCAAAGATAAGGAGGATTGAAACGTTGGCTCGCCGCCAAGGTCAACACGGGATTTTTGAAAAATTTGAGATTCGATTCGTGCAAAGGGGTACGCCGTTTTTCTCCCACCCCTCCCAATGAATGGGAAAAGCTCTGGAAGCGAATGCATGGGGGAGCTGGATATAACTATACATACTGGAAGCCGCGCCCCCCGTTTTTCCGCTACCCCCTCCATTGCCGTCGTTCTTACCGAGGCCAACCCCAAAACCATATACCCCGCCGCACACCCTCCAAAAAAAACGCGCGGGGGTTATTGGCCTGCGAGCGCCAGCTATATAGCATCCAGTGCCAGCCCGCCCAACCTCAGGCCGCGCCCGTCATTATGCCGAAATCTAGTTGACAGTAATATAACTATGTCTACTTCATAGCGTATAGTTGCTACTTCATATACAAACTCGGAGTATATCGAACTATTTGCAAAATACGAACGCAACAAAATAGATATTTGGTGGCGTTCGTCACTTAAAAGCCGTTTTCGAGCCTCCAAACTCGATATTGATCGTCAGCTCTCCGGTACTCTTGCCGTCGTCCGCCTTATCGATCATCTTGCAGCCGTCGAAGTCCTGCTTATTGGCAAAGATGCTCTTTGAACTATTCGGACCCGACCAGCCGGGCGCGGTGTTGTACTGCCCGCGAATCCACGTAGCAAACTTTTTTAGCTCGCGCGCCACGTCCATTTTATTGGCCGGAGGGTTCTTAATGGCCTTCGACACGCTTTCAGCATCCATTCCGATCGTTCCGCAGAAATGCCACCAATCCGCCTTCGGATATTCGCCGGTTTCAACCTTGTGTTTGTAATCGTTGATCGCCGCCACTGTCTGCTTGTAAGACAGTGGAAACGCGGGTTTACCAGCCATATAAGCCCTCCCCTCCGAACATTTCGCCGTAAAACCTATACGCTCGAAATTCTCTTTGCGTGGAGATTCAAACGGGAAAATCGGAAACGAAGTTTCCGTTTTCCCTTATTGAATCTCCCCAGATGTATATATACCACAGATTTTCAGGCCGCCAATAAAAGGCCGTTTATTACTTCCCAAAAATATTGATTTTTGCCCATCAAAAAGTCTTGAAAATACAGGTCAAACCGTGATTTGAAAAAATTTTATAAAATAGTGGACGCAGGGGCTTGACAAAAATAATCAGAATTTTCCAGCCGCAGTCTGACCCTTGCTTGTGCCGATTTCGTGCATCCATCTGGCCTTATTTCGGCAGCAGCATTTATTGCAAACAATAAGGCCAGAACATTGCAAAAAGTGCTATTCAGAGGGCAAAGAAATACCCCGCACAAGATCACCTTGTACGGGGTCTTCCCATCAGTCTTCAAGCGTCTTTTGCAGATTGTCCACGATCTCAGCAAGCTTTGCTTCCTTCTTCTTCGGGTCTTTCTCTGCGATGTAGTCTTTCAGCATCGCGAGCAGGAAGCGCACCCAGCTTTGAAACTGCTTATCCGTCATTCCCATGTTCAATTTCCCTCCTTACTGCATTAAGTATGAACGTCTGGACGCTCTGCCCTGCGCGGGCGGCTGCGTCTCTGATCTTCTGCCCTTCTTCCTTTTCCGGGCGAATCATGATATTGTCCCGGCTGGCGTTCCATTTCGCCGAGGCTCTTTTATGCGCGTCGCTGACTGCCATTGCGTCACCTCGCTTCTTCTTGATTGTACACCTTCGCAGACTAACCGTCAACGTATAAATTTCACCAGAAATAACCGTTAACTTTTGTGCAATCCGCCTCTTGACGAAATAACCGTTAACGTTTATGATTGAGCCATCAAATCAAACACAACACCGCCGAGGAGGAACACACCATGACATACTTCACCAACATTCACACGCTGGACGAGCTCAAGAAAGAATATCGCCGCCTTGCCTTTGTGAACCATCCCGACCGGGGCGGCGACGTCGAGACCATGAAGGCGATCAACGCCGAATATGAAACGCTGCACGAAATCTTGAAGAAGCAGCACAACGCGAGCGCCGACGAATACCACCAGACGACCGAGACCCCCGCCGAGTTCATCGAGATCATCAACGTGCTTGTCCGCATGGGCGGCTTGGAGATTGAGCTTTGCGGCTCCTGGCTCTGGATCGGCGGCAACACCCGCGAGAACAAAGACGGCCTGAAAGCCGCCGGTTGCCGCTGGAGCAATAATAAGAAGCTCTGGTACTGGCACCACGAAGAGCCCGGCAAGCACTGGCGGCGCGGCAACTCCACCATGTCCGACATCCGCCGCAAGTACGGCTCTCAGGTCTACACCGCTTCCGGCGAGTCCACCAAATACGAAAAGATCGGGGCGACGGCGTAAGCCGTCCCCCAAGAATGGAGGTTGACACAATGTACGGAATCGAGATCATCGGAAGCGGCAAGCGCGCCCGCTATTGCATTAAGCGCATTACCCGTAACGGCACATCCCCGGTCAACTGCGTATGCTATACATCGGAAGCAGCGGCAAGGCACGCAGCGCAGCAGCTCAATATTACCGTTTCTGCCGTCGGGGATCTTTGGCAGCTTATGGCCGCCACCCGGAGGGACGCCAGATGAGCTACCACGATCTTCTGCATCAGTACGGACACGAGCAGCCGCAAGCTGAAACCCGCGTTTCCATCTTCGTCCAAGCACCCCAGAAGCTTGCCACGCCCGCCGAAGTTGCCTACCGGGATAAGACCGCAGCGCAGGAGATAAAACGCCTTGACAAGCTCTTAGACGATCTCAAGGACTACCGCCGCGCCCTTGCCGCCCGATATGCCGAGCTGGAAACCCTGCCTTATACGTACCTTTTGAAGCTCGAGCGCGTCCCGCATTGGAAAGGCCATATCGAGTACGTTATCACACTGACAAAGACGCTTTCCGACGGCACAAAAACGCAGGAGCTGCGCGAGGTCTTCCCCGGCAAAGACCGCCGGAAAGCTTTTGCGAGAACAGCAGAGTTAAGACGTCAACGCCCCGGCATCCCCTACGAAGAAGACATCACCCGCCGCGCATGGGAATAAAAGAGAAGCTGCACCCGAAAAGGTGCAGCTTTTGCTTTATGCTCTTCCGACAAGCTCGTCAAGTGTCACGCCGTAGGCGTCCGCAAACTCACATAGCATAGAGACATCCGGCAGCGGATACCCATCCAGCCCGACAAGCTGCACACGCCCTTCCAGCGCGCCCAGAAACCTTTCGTCAATGCCTGTCTTCTGCTCGATCTGCCCGAAAGTTAATCCCGATTTCTCGCGTTGCATGCAAAGACATTTCTGCATGTTTTTGATCACGATTTTTGCTCTGTCTCCGCGTTTATACATTCCGTTTTTCCTCCAAAACCTCTTTCAGCTGTGCACACAAGAACGCCCCGTTTGTCATCACGTGCCAAATAGACGGCAGCCCGGATTCCTCGTCAATGTGCGTCGGGTCTTCCCAAATCGCGAGGACGTGCCGTAAAAGCGCCTCGTGCCATCTCTCCGGCTCGATACTGCGCCAGTCCTCGGCCTCACCGTATTTGTTAAAGCCGTACATGCGAGTATCCAGTATTGCGAGGATGGCTTCTACTGGAACAGTTGACGGACGAGGCTTGTTGTCGTCGTATTTTGCACCTTTGATTTTCTGGCGGTATTCCCCAAAGCCGCAGTCTTGACACACGAACCTGTTATTTTCTACTTCTTTGAACTCTTCGATTTTGCCGCAAACTGGGCATTTAAGCTTCCCTCCATTTACGACCTTCCATTTCTCACCCAAGTAGCTTCTTCAACTCCTTCTTCATCGCATACAGTTCCGTTTCTGCGTCGACGGCTCTGTCTTTGTAACTGTCAAAGATATCTTCCACGACCTCTACAGTAGAAAACCGTCTGTGGCAGTCCTGACACTCGTACCGCCGTCTTCTGAGCTTTTCTTCTTCGCCCTCCCAGGTGTTCCGGGTATCTATGACGCGGCATTTGTGGCCGCAAGCGCAAATCATAGCTGTATCCCCCTTACGTACTTATCAAAGTACGTAACGGCAACTGCCATAGCCTGCCACATGTCCGACGAGAACCCGCAAAAGAAACTGGGGTTCTTCTTTGTTCCCTTGCCAAAATTCGGCTGACCGGGCGCGTAGCGGTCAACAAGGGCTTGCCGGATGTTTTTATCTTTTGCGTTCAACTGCCCGCATAAGTACAATTTTTCCTCTCTGCGGTAGACCTTTTGCCTATCCATAATTCCAACCCCGGCGAACAGCGCAATTTCCCAGAATCGTCCAATCCACACACAGGTATCAAATACCTCTTGCCCTACGGTTTGCCCCATCCCCTGTACCATCTCGATTGCAAAATTGCTCGTAAGCGGAAAGTCCACTGCCATCTTTTCGCCAAGCTTTTCATTCGGAATCTTCCCGACGTCCAGCACCTTCCGGATTTCCTTCCCGTCGTGCTCTACGAGGACATACCCGGATTCTACATTCCCCGGGTCAATTGCCAGAATCGTTCCCACGCTTCGCCCTCACTTTCCAAAACAGTCCGTTGTAAGTGTTGTACCGTTTCTGAATGTCCGTGTTTGCAATGTCCGGGTGAAATTTCAGCCACCATTCGTACATCCCGCATGTCTGCATTTCCGGGCAGCCGCACCGATAAACGCAGTTTGGCACCAGTACGTCCGAGATCTCCGGCTGCACCTCATGCAGCGCCGCTTTGAAATCCTCGGCATACTCGCGCGTCTCCGGGTCTGCCTGGCTGCATAACCGCTTGCGCATGGAGTCAATCAAAGCTTGTACGTTCGCTTCTCCCTCGAAGATCACCGGTGCGTCCTGCGGGAGCTTGTCCCTCGGCGTACCGGTTCGGTCTGTTCTCTGCGTAGAGATAAAGCACTCCCATTTGTGCCTTGACCAGTGCGTCGCAATCCAGCTCTTAATGCCTTGCCAAACCCACGATACCGAGATCCGCCGAATCGGCGAGTGTTCGGCAATTAAAATCCGGCGCTTAAAATCCTCGCTCGGCTCATGCCCAAGAGGACCTTTGCCGGAGGTGGCGCGGCAGGTGTCCACGACCTCCTGCCAGTCTCCCTTGATGTTTGTAATGCGTGTGTTCATTCTTCCCTCCGTTCTCCGATGTATTCGTCGTATTCGTCAGTCATGGTCTGCCTCCAATTTGCCTTTGTGTTTCTTCACGAGCTCCTTCGCTAAGTTCAAGCCGACTGCAGTATGGTCAAATTCGGAGTCCCCGATAGCCGGTTCAACGCATCCTTCCGTCCCGCCATATGTGCCATGATGCTGTGCGAAGTCACTTCCGTCCGGGAAACGCACTGCATAGCCGTCGTACAGGCGCTCTATCGTGCATTTGATTCCAAGATCGACGCAAAAATGGTACAACGCGCATATTTCAGTGTATTTTACTGGAGAATCTGTGCGCTTGATGTAATCAGCCATCATTTACCCTCCTGTTCCATGCCTCGACCGCTTCCCGTTTTTTCTTACTGAAACTCATACTCCGTCCACTCCTTCAAAATACCGTTTCCGTTCTTCCTGCGTAGGCCAGTCTGGGTCGAGGCAACGCTTGCGAAAGTGTTTCCTCTATCTCTCGCGCCTCGGCGCACGCCTGCGGAGATAATTTCGCATCTTCGAAAGCCTTGAGCCTTTCCCATACCTCCTTCTGCGTGCAGTTCCCGTCATACTTACACGGCAGTTCGCGGCACTGTGCGATGTCACAGAAGTTTCCTTCAAACGTTAGTCGTTCCATAGCCCCTCCTATTCAATCCAAAACGTCGCAACCGGAACAAGTTCTTCATACCATTGCTGGAAATCATTCCAATCGTTAAGAATGTTCCGGAAAAATTGTGCTGTCCCTTTTACCGTTCCCCACCCGTTCGGTGCTTCGTATTCTTTGAATTTGTCGGGGTTCTGTTCCAACTTTCTCAAGCCAACCTCGATTTTTGGAATTACATCCACGCAAAGCCCATTGTTCTGGCAGTTCTTCCATTCCAGCCCAGTTGATTTCTCAATAATCTTCCGAACGTTCCAAGTTATATTTGCGTCGCACGTGCCAACGGGGACGTAGGCATCAACTCCTTCGACTTTGACCTTGAACGAAATATCGTAGCTCATGTGTCTTCCTCCACATAGCGCCAGCTCTGCGGCGGGCGGGTGATGGGCCCGGGCGCAAGGCCGTATTTTGTCTGCCGCAGGCCGGTAAACTCCCACAGATCGCGCGGGTGATCGTAAATGCGCAAATCT